>PJEL010001113.1_pt1 | contig 28455 bp, 23 predicted proteins | sample 1853271 | NCBI WGS metagenome assembly PJEL01 (sample SAMN08108733, study PRJNA415343) | Invertebrate metagenome, whole genome shotgun sequencing project. | host: Globobulimina | place: Sweden: Gullmar Fjord | collected 2015-08 | reverse complement strand
GTTCCAAACCTCATAGACTTGTAATGATGTATATATTGTATAACGCATGGTTGAATGGATTTCTTTCTTTTTTTTTGGATTCTTCTTGTCAACATGCATGAACAACATATGTTCTTCTCAAGAACAGAGCCATGTACATCTGCTGTATATGATTACTTGCGGTCATCATCATCATCATCATCATCGCAGTATCTCTCATCTCTGTAACTACAGATATCATCGACACAGTCATAGTTGAGTGAACCCCCGTCGTCATAGATCCTTGCCTGAAGGTACAATGGACCGTCGGCACCGTAGCATGGTACATCTACGTCCAAAACCAAAACCCAAACCCTATCTTCATAGCTGTTTCTGCAGCTGCGAATAACTTCATTCACCTTGGACGTGTCAAGGCAGTCCAACCCTCTGCGGTCCACGAAATTCTTCAGGGCACCTTGTGCCCATGAATCCGCAGAGTCTGCCTTCTCCGTAGAGAATCCGTCAAGAGCCTCGGATCCACAGGAGGAGAAAGCACGTGGAGGTCCGTTTGAGCAATCTTCCCGAGCCATTGATGAATGAGCTCCGCAGATCGCCAACGCAGCAATGGCACAATATTGGAACACGTGCATGGTTTCGTACGAGTATGAGTATATATGAGCAAGACTTGATACAATAGTATTCGTTATACAATTGATTCCTTGGTTTGACAAGGAGGATTGGATGATTTATTTATTCTCATCCGGAACAAGATTCCAACCCATTATAGGATAGACCGACGCGTCCTTTCACTCGGATTGGCCAATCTCCTAGAATTTGCTAATGATCTTTTCTTCACTTTGCATGTGAATGTACATGCATGAACATTGTTGTTTTGAGATTACACCACCAATTACTATCAGAATGTAAGACTTGAAAACAATACCAGACTTGAATGTTTCAAAACAACAACAACAACAACAACAACATAGTACATGCATGAGAAGTGTGATTGTGGGATATGTATCATACTGCACCTTGTGCTTGCATTGCTCCCCCAACTTTCTCAAACGCATAAATTGTCCCTCCACTACCCAGATCAACGTTATATTCCTCGGCACATTTTTTAGATTGTTTGTAAATCTCTTTCATTATCGCTTGTAGTTTGGCATATACTTCTTTGCCCTCCCAGTGAATCATGGACCGATTCTGTGCCATTTCCAGGCCACTCACCGCCACTCCGCCAGCATTGGCCATTTTCCCTGGAACAAATGGGATCTTCAACTCCTTCACCTTGTCCACACCATCCCTCGTAGTTGGCATATTTGCACCCTCAATGATTGCCTTGCAGCCTTTCTCGACAAGAGCTTCGACATCTTTTCCATCAAGCTCGTTTTGTGTTGCACAGGGAAAGGCAACATCAATGGATCCAGTCTCTTTGCTCTGCCATGGACGTGATCCCTTGACATAGACGCAAGTATCCGATGAATAATCAGCCAATGAGCCATTATGAGTCTTTTTAATCTCATGAACCATGTTGAGCTGGCTTTCAGAAAAGCCACCCGGCTCAATCAATGTACCCTTACTGTCTGACAGGGTCACCAATGTTGCCCCCTCTGCGAGGAGCTTGTTTGCACAAAAACGAGCCACGTTACCGCTTCCAGAGACTGAAACGCGTACCCCTTGTAAACTTTCAATTCCTACATCCTTTAAGAATTCTTTCGCCAGGAATACTATACCAAAACCAGTGGCTTCTGGCCTACACCATGATCCACCGAATTGAATCCCCTTGCCTGTCAAGCTCCCTTCAAACTTGCCATAGTTCAATCGCTTATACTGTCCATACATCCAGCCAATTTCCTTTCCACCTACACCGATATCTCCTGCAGGAACGTCCTGATCCCCAGATATATACCGTGCCAACTCAGTCATGTAAGATTGACAAAATCTCATGATTTCACCATCTGATTTGTTCTTGGGGTCAAAGTCACTACCACCCTTACCACCACCCAACGGAAGCATTGTCAATGCATTCTTAAAAATCTGCTCAAATCCAAGCATTTTGATTGTTGACAAGTTGACGGAAGGATGAAACCGTGTTCCTCCTTTGTATGGTCCAATAGCAGAAGAGAATTGTACCCTATACCCTCTGTTCACGCGCACTGTGTTTGCATCATCCAACCAAGGAACTCGAAATACAACCATTCTTTCAGGCTCACACAAACGTTCAAAAACATCCAATAGAGTAGGATCATTCTGTAAAACAGGCTCGATGGCCTCTGAAATTTCAAGAACAGCATTGAGAAATTCAGCCTCATGTGGGTCTCTCTGGTGAACCCGTGTCAACACATCACACAATCCCGGGTTCGTTTCGGAGAATGTTTCTTCCACGCGCTCCAGATATGTGCCCATCCTGCGCGCTTTTGTCGTCTCGAGGGTGTGTGCTTTTCAGCCAAGCTTGGTTCCTCAACAGCAGTCCTCTTGTTTTTCAATCTCGTGTACTACAGTAGGTGAGACAATGTACTATGAAATAAACAAGTAATACAGTATTTGAGTATTTTTTGATACGTTGTAACCCAAATATCACCACCAACCCAATCGAAATGGTGTCATCATTCACGAGATTGATGGATTTTCCATCCACTCGTCAGCAGATGACATCCTCCCATTGAAACCCTGATTCGACCGATGATCTTCATCCAGCAGCGACTCTGTCCTTCAAGGAGAAGCAGCTGCACGTCATGGAGTCATGGTTTGATAGCAGGATCCTGCTGTTGCTGTCTAGATATCTAACATTGGTCACTCCCCCAGTAGGGCGATGACACGATCGGTCTGATCATGAGTATGAGATTCAAAGAGAGAATCTGCATGCCTCTTTGTGTGATCCCACTATAGTGGGATTCAAATATTCCTGCTCCAAGAACACGTTGGAATGCATTCAGTATCAAAACGGTTTGATTACAAATTGTAATTTTGTAGAATAGATATACATATCAAGGGAATACTAGAGATGGACGAGGTACAGTCTGTGGTAAAGGCACTGAAAAAGTCCACACATAAAGCATTTCGGAAGTTACATTTGCGTTCCTTAAGACCTGATGGATCTGAACAGAAACATGACGAGTCTCCGGTACATCGTGAAATATCATTTAATCAATATGTCGTTGATGACGAAACGAAGAAGACAATGAAGGAGGAACGTCCAAAAGTGGTGAGACGATCGCAAGACATTCTGCCACCGGGCACTCCTCTGGAAAAGAAGGACATCATAGCAGCGTTGCCGGTATACTTTCCTGAAGAATCAACTGTTGTATTGTGTAGAGTCGATGGGACGCCGTGTATGCACCAGAATTACGCAACTTCTGGTGAAGAAGCAGTGGCAGAGTTGAGCAAGATTATAGACATGGTGAATGTAGAGGATAGGGATCGGGCGATTCGTGATGGATTGCTGTTCATGGGGAAACGGTTTGAAGTGTTCCAATTTCACCCACCCCTGGTGTATGGTAGAACGGCTGGAGTGGCTGCTAAAGAATCTGTTGGGATTGTGGTGGTTCGCCATGCCTTGAATGAAACGAGAGAGTGTCCATTGTTGGATGATTCTTGCAAAGGGCAGAAAGAATGTTACCTGATAGTAACATATTCTCTGCCAGAGACGTCTGCTCATATTCTGTATCTGGCAAGATCGTTCTGCTCAAAGTTCTTATGAATATTTTGTGATTTTCTTGGGTACAAATCTGGTGACGAGGGCTCATCACCACGAGTACGAGTGGGTTGATGCTCGACGTGCTCTTACCAAATGGCCAGGGACGGTGCCCATCTTCTATCTGATAGAGCAACATAGTACTTGTGGACACCCACTCACCTTGTGAGAAGTGTTCCTGATGGAATCGTTGCCCTGGCAAACAGCAAAAGTCCAGAGATCATTGATTGAATCTCGTCAATGTGCTTGAGGAGAGATCTATACAAAAGTAATAAGGGATCCAAACTCTTCAAAATTGAAAAAAAAATGAATGCAGAACTCTTCTAAATTGAAAAGCTTCCATGGATTAGACTGCCATCCGATGGGATGAGTCCTGGTCAGGTGTCAAAATCCCAAATGATAAACTGTTTGATGCTGTTCATCTGTAACACCACTTTATGCAATACTAATTCAACCGTATGGTTCATTCTACTCTCTACTGCGTCGTGCTGTCAAGGGATGATGAGAGGAGAGTGCTTTCCGGAAACCAAGGGTTTTGTGTGTTTGCAGGAGAAAACCATTCATCTGCAAAGACACGCGTGAATTCTTCATTCTGAAAATATCCTCCGTCTTCATATGGATTACACAGTATCTCAATACGTTCTCCTTGTACTATACAACGTATCGCAGCACAGTGCAAGTATGCCCTTTCCTCACATGATGCGTCTTGCTTCATACCATATCTCTCATCGCCCAAAACTGGTGAACCCAGAGACTTCATTGCCACACGAATTTGGTGAGTCTTGCCAGTAATTGGTTTAACAAGAAACATATACAATGGGCGTTCTTCCCCGCACACTGTGATTTTCTTCGATACAAATCTGGTGACTGATGACTGGTGCCCATCATCCCGAGTACGAGTGAGTTTGTATGATCCTCGACGTGCTTTTACTAAAGGGCCAGAGACGGTGCCCATCTTCTTACGAGGTTTTCTATCTGATAGAGCTACATAATACTTGTGAACAACCCCGCTCGCCTGTGAAAAGAGTTCCTGAAACTCCCTGGCAGAATCTTTGCTCTTGGCAAACAGCAAAACTCCAGAGGTGATTCGATCTAATCGATGGACAGGATACAGATCAGTTGTAGCAGATCTACAATGCTCATCGATAAGAATCTCTTTCATGTATTGAAAATACCCAATGGTTCCGGGACTGCCGTGGAATGGTTGACCAGCATGTTTGTTAATGGCAATGACATGCTGGTTTTCAAAGAGGATGCGAGGGCGCAGGTTACCCATCACATCATGACTTGGTTCATTTTACAACAATTCTTGTAATAATAATACTATCGACCCCATGAATGGGTCCAGAATGTCAAGGCATATGCATCTGGGTATGCCTTTCGGCAACGTTGCTCAGCCTGCTTCTGGTGAATCCTCTCTCTTGGACATTGTGAGTAAAATGTCGACCTCGTCTGGGGTCCATGAAACTCATGCCAGTCATCTACGTACACCTTGCCTGCTTTTATGATGCCTACCGTTGGATCACTCTTATATATATCATTCCATGCATCTAATGATTGCTTCAATATCATTGGTCCTGCAATCTGCTCTGCCTGAACGTATTGATTGTCACGCTGTAAGAGGTGGACATACTTTGTCACAACTTCAGCAAAGAAAATCCAAAATGGATGTCCTGGGCTCGATGCGAGCCACGCGTTAGGGATGTTTTGGTTGAATCCTGTTTCTTCCGACATCTCAGCAACATAGGCCTTGGGCTCGTGGACAAGGTGTTCCATGGGGCGCAAGCACCATGTATCTAAATCTGCATATACACCACCATATCGATGCATGTACAATGCCCGCACGAAATCGGCCCTATTGATTTCCACCCACAGACTATCATACATGCTCAAGTACTCTGGGTAGTATGTTTCTACCAATTCTCTATTGTCTCCATCTGTCCAGAACCAGTACTCCCAATCAGGATGTACCCTCTTCCAGCTCTCGGACCATACTTTAAAGTCTCTAGGCAATTCAGTCTGTTTCCATGATTGGTGTATAATCTTTGGGACGGGTATGTTTCCTTTCCAGAGGCTGGCTGATGCCCTGGCCTTGTCATAGAACAAACAGATATCTTCTGGCTCCACTTTAGGAACTTGGAAATGTAGACCACCAGATGCAACTCGTTCGAGACAGTCCTTTGCTTTGTTGTCTATAATGCCGCTTCCAATCGCAAGAGAGAAGAATTGGCCCCGTTTGACGACCACGGCAAAGACAGAGACAAGGAACAGAGCTGTCAGGAATACGATACACAGTCGAAAGCGACACGATGCTCTACGCATTTTTGTATATGAACTTCTAATACGAGTACTATATGATTGGATAAACAGTCAATGGGATGGATTCACAGGGATCAGGTGCAGTTCTCAACAAACGGTGATCTCTGACTACCGTCGTCTGATTACTGTATCCATGACATACGCGATCAGATTCTATATCTATCAAGTATGAATATGTAGTAATACAATAAAGATATCTTCTTGAAGTGCATTGCTCTGTACATGAATCATCTCTGCCGAGTCAGAGATCTCCTTCTCTGACTCAGATGGGTCCAATAGGTCCAGCACATGTTGATGAGATCTACTGTTAGAACTATAGTACACGTACATGTCAAACAATGTGGTTGATTTACACGAAAACAAATACAAATCAAGTTTCTCCCGTGGATACTCTGGGAACATAGACCAACTCCTTCTCCACTCGATATGGTCTTCTAGATTCTGGATTTGACAAGGTTGTCAATACTCCCAGAGCAGCAAACGACATCATGCCTCCAGCGAGCCATTTCAAAGCATATTGAGATGTCACCTGCGTATATTCATCGAGACAAGGCTCGGGCACTGTGGTGCCATCATCCCAGGTCATTTCATCCTGTTCTGCCAAGGGTTGTGCAGGTGGCTCTGGCCGAGCCAGTGGTCCTCCACCTCCACCTCTCAGTGCTACAATCTGCTTCTGAGCAGCACTTCTCCTCCTTACAACAAGACGAGAGATCGAACCATGCATTGCTAGTGGTTGTATCTATACGTATACGCCAATCAACCAGGCTATCAATGGGAGTGGTGCAAGTGACTGTAGGTACCAACGTCCTACAGTCTATCAATGGAATTCTAAAGGTATTTATATGGTACTAGAGAAGCGTTCGTGATACCTCCGTGGAATACAACGGATGTTCGACGAGTTCTCGACTGACAATCTCCAGGGGATGAATTGCGATAGTACCTTTTGTATTACCTGATATACTACCAGTATATCTTCTGAGAGAACAGAAATGAATTCCAAATACTATATGAATACTTTATAATATGAATAGAGTATGTAGCTGTGATTGTGTTCTCACTTGACTGAAGATGCCTACTTCAGAAAGGCAGTCAGACATGAAATATAGTTAGATATTCGTACAGGGTATATTGTTTCTGGTAGCATGGGTATGGAAATAGATGATGATGATGTTACACATGATGGTGTCAAGAGGGGAAAAAAGTTTTTTCAGTTCATTGATAAAAAAATACTCTGTGTCCGTTAGAAATCCCAGACAGCTTTTGCTCCAGCCAAAATTGTCCATGTTGATGCAGCATCTCGTACTGCCACCATTCCTGGATGGCACGTCATACCATTACCAAGATTGAATTCTGTGGAGAATTCGAGCATATCTGGAGCAAGCGTGGTTCCATCAGCTATGGAACATTTCCCAATGCTTGCAACCCACCTGGGAAGAATGGTGCCATTTTCAGATGGAACTTTCAGTGTATCGCCAAATGAAAGATTCCATGTGGTAGATGCTGGACGGATTTCTAAGAAAGATTCTAACGAGTCTGACGCGGCCCAGCCATGGAGGGCAAAGTTCTTGCCAATACTAAGGGCAAACGTACTTGCAACTTCAAGACGTGATTCTCCAGCAGATACTGTATTGCTCACTGGCACCTCGCGCCGTAGTATAGAATTCAAGAATGCGCTTGCCTGCTGTCTCAATCTTGAACTAGAACCCTGCACTTCAAGCGCAGACATACCGACGGAAAGATGGCGTGTTGGTGCTACAATGGCTTGCAAGAGTGCCTTTTCGTTATCTTCTTCCTCCTCTATTCGGAAGAGGCCAGCCGTCAACCATGACCGTGGAAGACTGATGGTTGAACCAATCATGGATCCTCGACCACGGTTATGCAGTAGAGGGTTTCCTTCTGATGTCGCAGCTGTCAATCCCCTGCCTGAGAAAGGATTCAGAGTATAGGTCACATCATTACCTCTGGCCCCAAACGGTGCAAACATAATCTTAATCTGTTCAGTCAAACCACATGAATATAAAACTTTCTGCAAATTGAATTCTTCCTGTGAAGCTCCATCAATATTAATGTCAGTCAAAATGAAATCTTTACCCTGTCTACATTGTCCCCTTGTCTGCAACATCAAACGAGTACCTAACTGAACACCACTCTCAACCATAGCATCCAGATTTGATGTATTCGCATCTTCAGACCACAAGAGACCTCCACCAAGCGTCAATCGACCCCCCACCGAGCGTAACATCCCCCCATCACGACCTGTGCCAGACTTTTGAGGTTGGCGGGTAGACACCCTTGATGCATTCAGGTCAGGACTCCCATCATGCACAATGCCAAGCTTTTCTTCCAGAGATGACAACCTTTCTTGTATTTCTACATCTTTTTCAAACAACTCCCTGACGAGGCGCTTGAGAGCGTGCAAAGGATCCACATCATACCCAAGTTCTTTTGTCTCGCTGCTATTCCTCTTCCTGTACTCTAAAAAGGCCACTGATGGCAGTCCTAGCAGCACTAATCCGATAATAAATGATTTCATATCAAATCCTCCACCTCCATTGTCCTCATCATCACCCCAATCACCCCCATCGCCACCGAAAGGAGGACTGCCACCACCGTCTCCTCCACGACCAGTATCAAGACCTGCCAATGCCATCGTACCACCACGTTTGATGGTTGATCTACCTTGAAATAGATCATTACAGAATGAAGACGAAGAAACTCTCCATGATCTCATATGACGTGGTACCACCAGACGACAAGAGAAGACTGGTTGGACGGTTCTCAACGGCGAAGAACGACACCGTACTTCCACCATGGTGTTTCGTCCACTACAACTACAATAATGATATTTTTTCACATACACGTGCATGTTTTGAACCCTTGAAAACACGATGGTGTTGCCTTGCCTTTATCTTCTCGTGGAGATTCAAATCTCCAGGACCCATGTCCCCAGACTTCATACATGATGACAGCAAGACGAGGATCATGCCGTATCAGAGCTTCTCGTGTGGTAATGCCAGATGTAACATCTGTACGAGTGGTTGCATGAAACCATGCCTGGGTTGTCTCTGCCCAGTACTCTTCTGGATTCAGTGCAACATAACTCTGGGCATCATACATGTTATTTCTCATTGCAGCATGGTACGATTCCTTTATTTTAGTATACAGTTCTGTATGGAGAAGACCCAGGTTCATAACAGTATGGGCAAACTCATGGACAAGAATACTTTCATGAGGATATCTGTCATCTTTGACTGACTGAATAAGATTCTCTTCTGGACATGACATGACTGGGCATGACACCGTTGCCCCAAGACCACGCGTGTCGTGTTCAAACGTTCGAGTCGAGTTGTGTATCATTCTTCCTCTAAGGTGCCTGTGTGCCGGTATATCTGTGGTCTTTTGGTCTCTCCCGATGATTGCCACCTCAACACCAAGATGAATCATCCTGGAAAGCATCTTCTGTGTCTGTTCAGAAGTGTATACATCTTTGAACATTCCTTGAATAATCTCGACTGCCTGTATCACAGCATGATCGCAAACTGCCTCTGAATACGAACAGATCGGAATCCCATGAACTGTTGCCCTACACATGTATTGCCCCCAGACTGGATGCTGATCACAGAGAAGATGATACAATGGCTCCAATGTAAACCCAGCCAATGTTACTTCAATCCCACCATTGGATGACTTTGTAACATATACTGTGCTTTCTCTGCCTGATACTGTGAATGATTCCTCAACACAATGTTGATCCTCTCTGCCTGGCATAGTTTGAGACCGTAGGATCCACCGGTGATGCAGGTATGTCTGTTGTGTATGCACCTGTCCAGGACATAGAGACGTATACAGGGTCTCTCTACCTTGATGAGTATCATCATGCCACAGGAAGTCTACTGTACAATCTATCGTTGCATTGGAAACCCGCACGAGGGCCCTCTGGTCTGCCATATACAACACGCTGCACACAAACCTGTCAGTTGCAGTTTGAAAGAAAATTACATCCATCATGAATCACCCTATGTATGTAGGATTTGCAATATCAACGTACCAGTGCAGTGGTGATCCTGTCGATGACGATCGAGTGGAAAGTAATTGGGGTCGTTGGAACGACACTTGGAGGAATCTCTTTGGTCGAACAAAGATCAAAGGAGGAAGAACATGTGGGTCTTCTAATGATTTTTGGAATCTTTATAAAGAAGATATTGATAGAGCATACGCGATGGGATCGAATTCGTTTCGGTTGTCTTTGGAGTGGAGCAGTCTCCAACCCCTTGGACCTGGGTCGAGATTTTCATCACATGCTGTCACACGCTTTCATGAGATACTCGACTACCTCAAGTCTAAAAACATGGAACCATTTCTCTCGTTACATCACTATGTCCATCCTCAGTGGTTTGAAGAAATTGGAGGATTCAGAAGAGAGGAAAACATCAGATATTTTGTAGACTACTGCACTGCTGCCTATGAGGAATTTGGCAGCAAGGTGACATTTTGGTCCACATTTAATGAACCCGGGGTGGCATCATTTGCAGGTTTCATACACGGATCATTCCCTCCAGGGAAGATGATGAGATTTAAAGAATATGGAGTGCATTTACGAAACATGTTGATTGCTCATACGGAAGCCTATGATGCCATCAAAGCCTTACCAGGAGGGTCTCAGAGCTCCATCGGCATTGTCCACAATTGGTTTTGGTTTGAACCAGCAAAGAGCTGTTGCACTCCTCCGTATGTGACATTCATGGCAAATCTTTTGAATAGAATGTGGGGTAATGATATAATCATACGATATTTGAAGACTGGGGAGTATGTCTATGATCCTTTCTGGGGCCTGTATGGCCGTGTGACGTATACCCATCCAAAGGGTATTCCAGGGTGTGACCATTTTGGATTGAATTACTACTCTCGTGGACTGATGGATTGGAAACTGAGTCCAGCAGCAAATCCTGGAGAAATTATGACAGATATGCCGTATGCTCTTCATGCAGAAGGATTGTTTACGGCTCTAGATGGTATTAAACCATTGGGCATTCCAGTCTATATAACAGAGACTGGTGTGGCAGACAAGGGTGATGCAGTACGGCCAGTGATGATACAAACCTACATGTCTGCAATAGAACAGGCTATACGAGCTGGTTATGATATACGAGGAGTCTTATACTGGTCTCTGGTGGATAATTTTGAATGGGCATTTGGATATACGATGAAATTTGGAGTATTTGCATGGGAACCTGATCAGCAGCAGGAGAGGCAGGCAAGGGAGAGTTCTCAACTCTTAAAGCACTGGTTTTCTAGACTTAAAAAGTAACATAATAATAATACTAGTGTATTTAAAAAACAAAACGACACTGTTTGTGTGGAATATAGTGTTTGGGTAGGATGTCAATGCTGCAATTGACAACGACATTGCTGTTGTTCACACTGGTCGTTGTTCATGGTAAGGAATGGAACCCAGATATATTTCCCAATCCAAAGAGAGATACGTTCCTATGTGGGAGGGATGGAAGGAAGAGCAGTGTGTGTGATCCCGACACGGTTCTTTCAGAACAGGCAGCAAATAGGCTGGAAGGTCTTATTGGCGATATAGAAGATGGACAATCTCCGTACCGACAGGCACCTTGTGGATCACAAGGTATGAAAGGATACCAAGTTGCGGTGGCAATTATGAAAAAGATGGACGTTGGACAAGGGTCGACGCCTCAGGAGACTGCGAAAGACTTTGCCAAGGTGCTTCACGCTCGGTGGGGTGTGGGTGATGCAGCATGTGATAATGGTGTGCTCTTGTTGGTATCCGTCGATGACCGGCAAATTTACATATCAACTGGTGTGAAACCTTCAGAGTCCCTTCCTCCTGAAAATCTCAACTTGATTATTTCTTGGATGATTCCATACCTGAGGAACAAAGAATATGGAGAGGCATTAATCAGAGCAGTGACAAATGTTGGTCTAGGACTGAGTGGGTGGGAGCTGTCCAAGGATGATCCCTCCTGGGGCGCTGGTATCGTTTTTGCCATGATTATATCCATATGTATCATTTTCACAATGATTTCTGGATTTTTGACCTCGAGAAAGCAGAAGAAGAGACTCCAGGGATGCAAAGATGTACTTGGCAAAATCAAAGAGGAACAAACAAAGGTTCAAAATAGAGAGTGGTCACAGCATAAAACTTGTCCCGTTTGCTTTGAAGAGTTTGATGAAATATCTGGTGATGAATCATCACCATTGCTAGCCGAGCAGCAGATGCGAGAGGAGGGCATGCCTGTGCAACGGCTGGTTCTGCAGTGTGGGCATTCTATATGTGAGCCATGTCTAACATCCTGGATGGAGCACAATAGGACATGTCCTGTATGTCGTTCAGAAGTAGATACTGAAGATACAAAACGCGTGACGAGTACGCAAATGTCAACGCTGGCAAATGATGTTCTGATGGCTGATGTCATGTACAGGTTGAGACGGGTGCAAACCATGTACCCAGAGTTTGTGACGGATGACTTGATACATGAATGGAATACTGATACAACTGATACGGGAACATTCGACATACAGAGATTCTCTGATCACCAAGTACGCAATCAAGCAATTGCTGCAGCTCAAACAGAACGAGGAACGTTTGGTTCATCGTCCTCATTTGGTGGAGGTCGTGGTGGTGGTGGTGGAGCTGGTGGTAGTTGGTAGTTATCAGAGAGCAACCAAAACCCAACTGATTTTTGTATTTTCAATCTAACCTCTGAATGTATATTTTGATATAAAAATGAATGTAAGTGCACGTACATCGATGTGATGGGAAAGCAAGAATACATTCTCCTTCAATGCCATTCTTGCTCCACGTATCAGGTTCATATTGACAAGAAATCGCGGTCATTTGGCTGTTCAATATGTCATATAAAGCAACCATTCTCTAGAATCTTTGCAAGAAGTGGCAAGGCACGGGACTTGAGAACATTATGCTCTAGGTATAACAGAGAAGCTCCAGGTGGTCTGAATGCCGATTGCGATGTTGAAGAAACGAAATCGGGATGTGAGGATGAAGAACATAAACATCTCAGTGAGGGAGATGTTGAAGAAAGGAATCTTCAAGAGTCTTCATTCTCTGGTTGGGATGCATATCTCTGTGAGGAGGAGGAGAATGATTTGAATGTGAGTGGTGGGTCAGGACACAGATCCTGCATCACGGATGCATCTAGACAGCTGGAAGATAAAGAATCACGATGGAAACAAGATGATGGAGTGACATGCAGGGATGATCAACAGCCACTGAAAAAGAGAAGGAGGAGGCAGACGAATGCAAAGCAGCTGGTACTTGGATCATTGGGATCATGTGTTGACTCGGCGAGAGCAACGTCTTGTATAGAAACAACAAAGTTCAATGAAACAATAAAGCCAACCCTGAGATCATCTCTTGGGGAGAGACATCAAGATCCTGCAGGTGATGGGCAAGGGCATTCTGCTTGGTTTGCAGAGTTCCTTGAGGAGGATGCTGAATCACAATAAGCTCGTAAAAGAATGAATAAATGCATTTCATGCTTGTACCTGGTGATATATCAATAGCATTCCCTGGAATGCGGTATGAATCACCCTGAAAAGTCCACCTGGTCTGGATGTCATCATGATCATGATGGCCATTTGAATTTTGAATTTCAAAATTTGAAATCGATGGTCATCAAATGCAGCACGATTCCTCGCCCCTTCATTAATATTTATGTAACATAATATTATATCATTTACGTTTCGACTCAAATCTCTTGGGTTGTCGTTGTGGTGGTGTTTAAGTTGTTGTTGTTGTTTTGAATTGTTTGCCTGGCGGTCTCCCGGTAACAAGGTCAGAAATCTCACACAAAGACACAGATTGGCTGTGCAATATATATTATAGTTTATCATATGTCCATCAAGCAAGGAAATTTCACACATCATGGAAATTTATAGAGACTTGTCACGACCTGCTGCAAGGTCCGAGCAAGACAACGGTGGTGGCAAAATCGGCGAGAATAAGGAGAACATCGAGCATCATGATGATGCTCAACAGCCTCAGAATGCACGTAGAACGATGTCTATGGCTGGAAGACCACGTGGTCTGCGTGAGAGACGCATCACATCTCCTCAACAAGGTGAACCCAACTCCATGGGTGAAAAGGGAGATCCTGTGGAGGTGTCCCAACGCACGGTGCTGGAAGATGTGACACATAGATATAATAGTTCGTATGAGGAGACTATGGACAGTGACGAAGAGTCAATGATGGATACATCATCACGTGAAACTGCACTGCAAGAGAATGCAACGCCTCCTCAGCGCCAAACACGACATTTGTCCTCCCATCCTTATAGGGGAGGGTCTCCAAGATTCACGAGAAATATGCGTTGAGTATATAGACATATATAGTGTAGTTTGATTGTAGCAAAAATTGCGTGTCACCCATGCATGAATGGTTGTTTCTTTCTGATTGTTGATGTAAAGAAAACACACACGATCACAGATGTAGATTCTAGACATGCGTTCGTTGATAATGTCACTGCGTCTCATCGTTACACACCTATACTACTGTATACATACATACTGTTACTGCGTCTTTTCTCCCGGAGAAAATGCTCCCTGCATTGTCATCAAAGCCAGGTGTATCCGAGGGGATATTTCTTCATACAGTGTCCATACCAGTGCTGTCTGTAACGTTCGTTTCAACATTCTCGGAGCAGCTCCTACTAAAAGACCATACATGCCTTGACTAGTCACAATGCCTCTCATTACCTGCAAGGATGTTGCCCTGGCCTGTGCGTTAACAAGGTTCAACTGCATCCGTGTCCTCACAACATCTGCAGGCTGCGTCAACAAGGTTGCTCCTATAGCCGCTACTGTACTCGAAGAAAGATTAACCATCATGGGAGAAAGGTCATACTCCTGCAATCGAGTTTGTAACCTTGTGTAAAACAAATAGTAGAATGCTGAAAATGGGGCATTTGATAAAATTGTGGGAGTCAAGCCCCTGTACAATCCCTTCATTCCTTCCGTTTTAAATATCGTTTCGAGTGCATGAAATGTGTTTTTATATTTTGGTACTGGCAGCGAGGCTCTTCCCGGAATATGAGCATATTCCATTCTAGTCTTGACTACAGTTATTGGGCAAGAGACAACAGCTGCCATGGCTCTTGATAATCCACCAGTCAGAATAGCTCCCCAAGGTCCAAGAGTCGTTTCCCCGTTTCTATCCTTCTTCTCAAAGAAGGGTTTGAGGGATTCCAGAAAGAAAAAATGCAATCCCGCACCCACACCCAGCCTCACAACCGTAGGTTGTGTTCCTTGCCAAAGTGCTCGTATACCGTTTCCCTTGACAATCCGTCGAATCGTTCTTGGTGTCGTCACATCTAACAACCCTTGTGCACTATCTGCTTGCATTCGAGTACGAATGACATCCAATGGCTGTACACACGCACTCACAAAAGCTCCACTCACCGACCCAGAAAGGGCAGATGCTGCCTTGCTCTTCCTCTTGCTGTTTTGAGGTTGCCCACCATTGCCTTTCTGCTTTTCCATAATGATTATACTACATTATGGTTGGCTAATTTCAAGAGTTTCCTGACTAGAAGTAGGTTTCAATGAAACTTGCAATTGCAGGAGAAAAATCTCATCGAGTCGAAAAAACTGTCTCTAGAGATCTACACCCGATTTTTTTATGATAACTACCACCAGGATTTAATAACTTGTTAACTAAAATCATTGTAATATATTTCTTGCCCATATGGTTGTGATGATAGCCATGCATGATGGGCAACTTTTCGTTTGACATACGCATGTGACTTTGTATTACACTACCAGGTATATGACGCACATGACGTATTCTCCTTGGTCAGGATAAAATATATAGATGTAATGGTAGATCTATCTCCAAATGAGAGTGCTGCTCGTGTGACCATGAAGAAGAAACAACGTTCTTTGAGGAAGGCCAAGGCAAGTTTTCCAGAAGAGGACAGTGGTGATGATGAGAGCGGTGAGGATGGAGTGGGACTGGTGATTCGGCCAGTGTCGAAGCAAAATGGAAAGGAAGGCTCGAAAGTCGGGCAAGGGTTGGATCCTGCAGCCATCATAGCTGCACGTAAGCAGAAGAAGAAGGATGCTAGAAAGGTGGCTTTGTCATCGTCTGGTGGAGCAAAGCCTGCCACGATATACTCCAGTAGTAAAGATGATTATAGTGCTGAACGAATGAAAGAAATGGCTGAAATGAATGTGAAAGTAATAGGCTCTTTTCGAAGGGATGCCGCAGATGTGGATCGAGGGATGGTGAGTGGAGGATTCCGGGTCAAGGATGATGTTGTCATGGTGGATGCTCATGTCCCTGGGGAGACTACTGAAGGTATGCAATCTGACGACATTCCAGATGAGTCGTATATTAAGCAGGCAAAGGAAAAGCGAGAGAGATTGCGTGTTCATGGGGCGATGGATGTCGATGCAGCGTATATACCACTTGGACCTTCCCATGTGACAACAAGTCAGCGTATGGTTGAGAGCGACGTAGAGCAAGATGATGACTTGGAAGAATGGATGCAAGACCAGTTGAGGAAAGGTATCAGCTCTGGGAGTGTGCGTGGCAAAGATCTGGCAGCCATGCCTAGAGAGCCAAAGCAGTATGGTGGGAGAGAACACAATGAATTTTCCTCGCTTTCCTCAATTGATCCCTCTGTTCTAGCTGATAGAATATTTAAAGATATACAGAGACAGTTTGAAAGTGTGGATCTTACTTGCCAGCAACATGCACAGGGAATGAAGAAAACTGAGGAAAATTTGCTCGGTATTGAGAAGAAGATCCAAGAGGACCAAGCTCTCATGGGTGAGTTGGACATGGAGTTTGCTACATCGCAGGAAATGAAGATATATACGGCATCTTTATGCTCTATGCTACGCGAAAAGTCTCCCATTATTGAAGAGATTCAGATTCAGATGGTGAAAAGTATAGCTGCCAGATATAGGGCTAGGTCTGAACGATTTCTGCTACACTTGGATGAAATTCGACAAACTGCGGGTAAAGGAGTCGATGCTGGTATGAATATCTTAATGACAGGTGGAACAGAGGCGGAAGCTAGACTGGCATCGGATGATGCTATTCAGGCTGCTGAAGAGCAACTCAGCCTTGGTACACACATACCAGAGTCTCTCGATGAGTTTGGAAGAGACTTGAACTCGGAAAAGCGATATAAAATTAAACATAGAATATCAAAAATGAATCGTAGATTTGCTTCGATTGCTTCGTCGAGCAATCGCCATGCTGTAGACGATGTACTGAGTGCTGGAGAGTCTGATGATGAGTGTGAAAGGTTTACCCAACGGCAACAGGACATTCGGCTAGAATGTAGATCCTTATTTGTGGACACAGAAGATTCCTTTTCAAGTATTGAAGCAATAAAAGAGCGTCTAGAATCGTGGAAATCCCAATTTGCTGAACAATATGATGCAACATTCATGGGTTTGTCGGCACCTGCTCTCTTTGCTCCCTTTGTGAGGCTTGAACTGGTTGATTGGAATCCAATGGATCCATCATCTGTTCCCTTTAATCAACATCATTGGTATTTGAGTCTTTTTGATTTTGGGATCAACTCTGCTGCATCTGATCCGGACCACGATTTGATTCCAAATCTTGTGAAGAGTATTGTTCTTCCAATGGTACTTGATCTCTTCCAAGATGCATGGGATCCCATGGATCTAGCACAGTCTCGGTCTCTCTCTGCAATCATAGAGGATATAGCAGTATACTTTGACAATCAAATTCAGTTTCGGGATATGTTTGGATTTCTCTCGGCCAGATTGAAGGAATCTGTGAATGTTCTTGAGCCACCTCACTGGCATCCCTCAGGGATGAATACCACTTTGAGGGCCAAAGTATTGTGGACAATACTCTTCAAAAGGTCAGTAGATCTTGTCAAATGTATATGTTGCTTTAAGTCCGTGGTCTCTACAAGCGATCTCGATACGATAGCATTCGAACTGCTTGGCAGATCCATGATGAGATTGATACGTGCATGCATGCTTGAGAGTGATCAATGCATGGAGATGATTGTTGAAACCTTGGATGCAATACCCCAGGACATTTTGACTGACGATACCGGAGTATACACACATCTTACAACGTTTAGCCAAGAAATATCAACCGTAATAAAGGCCCTGGTGGATGCCAAACCTGACATGATGTCCAGTGCAATATTTACACATGCTGTTCAGTTATTACCACCAGTTTTGAGGCTTCAATTTGACAGCTCCTCAACAACACTCTAATGAGTATTGCTCATTACATATAGAATTGTAACTACCAACAAGGTTTATCTATAAATGTCTTCTATTTCTCTGTGATCCAGTTCAGATGCATGTCTATCAAAGCAAAATCTTGAGCTTGTCCTTGTCCAGAGTTTGGACTGATCTTGGAATACAATACTGATTACACATATCCACATAGTATAAATGGTTTATATACATATGATTTGTACATTTCCAAATCATAGATGGGATAACAATAGAAGATGTACAAACTTTGACATGACAACTGTCGAAAGGATTCGTAGTTCATTTCTTCGACACTGTCGAATCAATCCCTATGCTACGCGATGTCAAAGATTTACATATCATTCTTTCAACAGATTCAGTTCTCTTGTGACAAGTGCAGTGCAAGGAAATGGGGCAAAGTTGTTCCCAGAGCTGGTAGAAGAGACACACTGTACAAGAACTTTACTTTCCATCGATCCTGATAGCAATGGGGCAATCACTGCATTCACCTGGAATAAAATAGAAGATCACATAGAGTATAGTCCGTGGGACATGTTGAGGTCTGCAGATATCCGAGTATATGATATGCCGACAGAAACATGGCAAATGCGTACAAGGGAAAAGAAGAGGCCGTCGTCTGGGGCACTAGTAGAACTTTTTAGGTCATTTCAGGTGGACGATTCTCTTGTACGCATTGCAGTAGAATCAAGTACTCCGACACATCTCAGTGGAAAGTTTGCGTGGTATGATTCAGGGTTTTCTTCTGGGATGCTGCATGGAATCTTTGAGGCTCTTGATATCCAGTCAGAGAGGGTGCCAGTATCATCATGGAAGAAAGACCTAGGGTTGGTCAAACTTGGCAAACCAGGGAGCTTGGAACTAGCTCGGGTATTGTTTGAAGATTACAAGGATATGTACCTGACAAGGAAGAAGGATCATGGTAGGGCAGAGTCCATGCTTATAGGTGCATGGGCACTCGGAGTGAGGCCAGAAGATGTTGATACATGGCCAGATCTTTCAGCATTGCTAGACGATTGATAATGATGACAGATTTTTCAATAGAATTTCATATATCCATATCGCTACATGCACTATTTATTTGTACAATACAACATAATGCATCATCCTAGGAGACTGCTGTAAGCCATTTATTGCAGGCATCAGTGCCCGAGCTTGTGTTGCAGGTGTTCATGGTAATCCAGTTGGGTAAAGGATCAGCGTATTTCATGGCTTCTTGCAAAATATACTCGTATCGAGCATGACATTCACACATTGGATCTGGATTGTTCTTGCAGACAGAGGAAGCATAGACTGAGGCCTCCTCATAGATTCTCCCCAGTTCTTTATACAAATCGGCATACGGATCTGGTACCAATAGTATCTTTCTGACCAGGTCTGGATCATAAAACATGTATTGATACATAAAGCCGCTACCAGTTGAAAACGTATTTACATCTTCACCTGGCAGGTTGAAGAGAATGCTGGCACCCTGTCCTCCACCTCCTTGCAGACCAAAGTACCCTCCTGATGCATATGTCTCCTTCAGCTGCTGATATATATCTTGCATAGATATCACATATTCACCCAAAATGTTACTATCGTAGCAATTCGTGGTCACATTCTTAATCTTGCCTGATTCTGTTGAATCTCTGCTGTAACTGTATATTGGGAGAAGATTCATAGTGTTTGACATTCCTGATAAGCCAAGAGTTGGTATATATTCATCATTTTTCTTTGATATGTGTTCTAGGGCCTGTGATCCTGCTCCTCCACCAGCTCGGAACGTTTCCTGTCCCTGTGCATCTATGATTATGTCTCCTCCACCTCCAGCACCAAAATCGACCGCCTTTTGCCCATTCGAAAGCATGATTCCTCCTCCCCAGCCACCACCACCACCAGAAGTTAAAGCAATATGCTTTAGAGATGCATCATTGTGCTTTGAATGAGCCAAAAACGACGAGAATATCTTTTTAATGGGCTCCATTAAGGATTCAATGACATAACGGAACTCTGGGGCAATGCCCAACTGATTGATCAAACTGTTCCACATAGGGGAGTATCTACTAAATTTTAGTATTGCTCCAGGTCTTGCAGCCAAAAATTTCTCGAAGATCAAAGGCAATGGTCTGAGAGCACCTTCCAACCAGGTGGCTTTGGCACCTGGGCTTGTCAATGTTGTCAGAGCATGGCAGACTGCATCACTGGCAGACAATGTCACATTCTCACTCGTGGAAGATATATGCGACTTTTCATTGCATGTGTTGTTTGATCTAGCGAGCGTCACATCATCTATGTAGAACTCCATGTATCCATCATAATATGGAGCATGAGCCTTGAGCGACACAACCTTCAAAATGTCACGCACACCATTAAATGCTGCTGGACATTGCACGTTTCTTACTAGTGGAATATCGACCAGATTCTGACAGTCTTCCACTTTGTAAATTTTGCAAGTCTGACTTCCAGATGTCGTGATGGAACATAGAGGAGAGGATGCTACTGCCAGTCGGAGTAGCAGCGATAGCAGACAACTAGCAACGATTGTTCGGGATCTGCTCCACATCATAGCGAGCCTGGTTGCCCGATAGATATTATATGTAATAGAGACAGATTTTTGCATGTATATGAGAGAAAAATGAACACGATTTGTGCCAAATAGCCTGCATGTTCGACAAACCAACTGCCAATGTAACCAACTTGTTGCAACCTCGGCAGATCGACCATGATTGGTCACAGATCGTTGACCAATGCTTGGAAACCAAATGCTGCTTCCATGTACACTAGTACTACATACTACTACTGTAGTAGTCTATTAGTATATATAGTAAAAGATACAATATCTATCAAACATTGTTGTTGAGTTTTCTCATCATACTACTGTAGAAAGAAGGAATCTATATGCCGAAATCATTCGACCCAGTCTCTGGGAGTACACTTATCAACTGTGAGAGTCCCCCTGCAAAATCAGAACATATCTCATCCATGCTAGGTCTCATAGTTGGATCAACACGAAGGAGACTTTTTATTATTCCTGCCAGACTGGGATCAATACGAGTGCTATCCACGACAACATCCACTTGCTGCCGTATGGATTGCAGGATTTCCTCTGCAGTCTCTCCTGAAAAGGGAAAATCACCAATCAGCAGAATATACATCAGGATCCCCACGCTCCAACATTCCGAAGCTTTTGTAGGATAACTTTGATCCCCTGAAAGGATCTCAGGGGCTTGATATGGCAATGTTCCACCGAAACACGATGTCAGTGTGTTAGAGTGCCCCACAGCCTTACCTTGAATTTCAACAGACCCAAAGTCAACCAGCTTGAGGCTATCGATCCTATCAACGTCCTTAAACATGATATTTTCTAATTTTATGTCACCATGAACGATATCCAAGGAATGCAGATACGCAAGTGCATCGCAGAGCTGCTCCAACACCACCCTCGACCTGATACTATCCAAGGCTCCAAACTGCATGACTTCATCCAGCAAAGACCCTCCTTTGCATAACTCAAGAACAATGCAAGGACGATCATCAATGATGAAAACATCAACAGCTTTGATAATCTTGGGATGATCCAGCGACATGAGCATGTAGGCTTCAAGGAAGAAGCAGTTCATCTGTGCCTGACAAAAGTTGATGTGATCTACAATACCACTCTTTTCAAGAGATTTGTGGACCCCCGTGTAGGATTTCAGCGCAAAACGGTTCTTTCTACGAAACGCAGTACATCGAAACAAAGAAGCGTGGGGATTGAATGCCGCTATACGTCTGTTAAAGTTTGGATAAAACTTTCTCTTTACTGTCACAGTCTCTACCCGAGAAAAACTTTGCTGTGCAATCAAATTCTCTGTTTGATACAAAAGTTTACTCGCAAAGAACTTCTTCTTCAATATATCATTCATATCAGAGAGCTTTGTGAAGCTCGACTCCAGCAACTGTGAAATTGAATTCCTAGATTCCAAAAGCATCTCGTGAAGACGTCCAAACTTGGTGGAACGCTGCGTCAGTTCCCCATCTGACGGGAAACGATAGGTCGCAAATCGTTTCAGGGTTGTACTACGAATCTGATTACTAGTATTACTATTAACGCGGACAACGGCAGCAGGACGTCCCTCTTGGTCACCATCTTTTCTTCTTCTTGAGATACAACCCAAACGCAGTAGGACCCAAATCTCAAAAAATAGGAGCGCAGCACACCATTCAACCACCCAGTTACCTTTTTCTATTTCATTCAACAAAAGATTCACCAGGCGAGTCTGAAATGTTTCACGCGTTCTTTCATCTGTGGTTGTTTTCCCTTTTTCAGGTGTCTCGGCCCGTGGAGAAATACGGCCATCCATGAACCACGACACTCTAGACTATCTATCTATAAATTACTAATTACTACTTTGATGTTCTAAAAATTATATTGCATGCTTTAATGCATGCATGTTGAATGAAAGGCATTGACGACGCTACAGACACGTTTGTTGGTCTCTCCCTGCTCTTGATCAAGATCCAATTGAACTTTGCGAGTAGAAAAATATAGTAACACAACCCTGATATAGATCTACGAGGTACAATGTAGATAGAATGCTATCAATAATGTGATCGATATATCATCGAGGATGCTAGAGACTTGTATACCAATAATGTACTATTGGTCAGCTACTGCGCAGTACAATATCATCCACAGCCTGTATACATCTACGTAGATGATTGAATCAACTTCCAGTATACTTGGCACGTTTCATGCAGTACATAGTACAGGTTTAAGAATTTCTTTAGTTGTTTGTTACTCTTGGAAGAGAGAAATCAAAGAATACTACTACCGCAGTAAAGGCGACACTCGTGTTGTCGGACAACTATGGATACCTGGTTGGTTCTCTTGCAGATACTTGGAGTCATCATACTTTTGATATTCTACTATGGTTTAAACTTACCTAATAGAATACGATACATCCATATTCCTGGTCCCGCACCAAAGTGGATGCTTGGTACGTTGTGTTTGTGGCGTGGCCGTGTTTTGATCTCGAAGCGTGGCACACATCACCCATCCATCTGGCCAAGCAATTCATACATACGACACATGATAATTTCGCAGGTAATATATCAGAGATTCGAAGCTATGGGTATCGTCAGCTGCATGTGGTGCTGCAGAAATGGACTGCAGACTATGGGGATGTTTTCAAGTACTTTACAGGCAGGGTGGGTTGGGTTGTCGTGTCCCATCCTGACATGGTGCAACAGATAACAGGGAGAGAGTTTGCACATTTTCACGACAGAGGTCTTCCAGTGATTAGCGTAGGTGGTGGCAAGCTGAAAGAATTCTTCAACAAACAACTTCTCTTTGTCACGGGCAAAGATTGGGAAATTTTACGATCATCTCTGCAGCCAGTATTTCAACCAAAAGTTCTGGACCAGCATGCTCCAGAAATTACACGACTTGCACAAGAATTGATGGGAAAGTTTGAAAAAATCAGCCAGGCAGGAGTATCGTGCAATGTATATCCTCAGCTAGCTCCATACACTCTAGATGTGATTGGTTCTACTGCATTTGGTGTCAACTTCAATGCCATGGATAAAGGCGAATCTAGTGATATTGTACAGGCTGCAAAATACTCATTCTTACCTAATCTTGGTCTCCCACCAATCGTTGGTTTGCTCTCCATGGTGTTCCCATCATTATCTTCATTCATCCTTCGTGTGAGTGCACTCATCTGGAAGGATAGGGTATCTCAAGTACAGAATGGGTTCACCTATATATGGGGTGTTGCGGCAGCTTTGGTAAAAAATGTCCTGGATGATTTGAATCAATCGCATAGATATGCATCTGGTATGCCTGGAAATTCTGGGTATGATAGAGGTGTAGAGTGCTACCATGATGAGAAGCCTACAGAGGGTAGTGCCATCAGAAACCTGGTAGAGGCCAAAAACATTATGACGGGAGAACAATTTAGTACCATTGATATAACTGCAACAATGTATACCATGATTGCTGCTGGATATGAGACGACAGCCACAATCACCTCATTCAGCCTGTACAGCCTGGCAAGGTATCCAGAGATTCAACAAAAGGCATACCAAGAGGCCAAAGGTCTACAGAATATGGATACAATGAAGTATGATGAATTATCAGAGAGACTTCCGTATATTTCAGCTGTGATATCAGAAAGCATGCGGCATTATCCTCCTGTGACACCTATAATAGCTTTGAAACGAGAGGCTACTCGAGGTGCACATGTTGGCAATGTTGCTATTCCAGAGGGAGCGAGGGTCCAATTCAACGTGTATCAAATTCATCACGATGAAAGATGGTACAAAGACCCGACAGAATTCGTGGTAGAACGATTTCTTCCTTCCTCTCCAAAGTATGAGGACTTCAAGCCCAAGCACAAATATGCATACTTGCCATTTGGAGCAGGTGGTCATAAATGCATTGGCTATCGTATTGCTTTACATGAAGCTATGATATGTCTCTCTCTGATATTGCAAAAGTTTACAGTTTCTTTGGATGAGAGTATGCACCCCAAAGGGTCGGAGCTTTGTTGTCAGAGTGCGTTGACTCTGGTTCCTGATGGGGGTATATGGTTGAAGTTTGAAGAGCGCATGATTCAACCATCAGGAACTCCAAGCTGACGTCCACGAGACGAATGAATGGTGCATTTACGTCGTCGATCTGCAAAAACGGTATATGGATACGGTTACCAAACATCCTGTTGAAGTCGCTTTACATGTCCAGCTGTCAAAGACTTTGGGAATATCTCCTTGGCCTTGTCTTCCCCAACTCCCATCTCATCTGATACCATTTTTGTCACAGTCCGTATGACATCATTCCCCATGCGACAACTGCCACAAATATACATGTAACCATTGTCTCGAAGAAGTGCATCCATCATCATTTGTTTGTTTTCTCTGACCTTGTCCTGGACGTACACCTTGTTGTTTCCTTCTCGGCTGAACGCCACATGAAGACCTGAAAGCACACCGCGACTCAGAAAATCAGATACCTCTGAAGAGTAGAGATAATCTTCGTCAGATTTTCGACATCCAAAGAAGAGGTGTGCAGGACCAAGCTCTTTCCCAGCCATCTGATCAGCAAGCCTTTCTTGCAAGAACCCTCTGAATGGTGCAATGCCAGTCCCTGCTCCAACCATAATCACGGGCGATGATGATGAAGGAGGAAGTCTGAATGTACTTCTTCTATGATATAACCTCACGTTATCCCCGATGCGCGTTTGCTGTAGAAAATGTGATGCAATACCATGATGAACCCTTCCCAGAGGTGTTGTATCTTTTACCACTGCAACCGTAATGTGGATCGATCCGGGATGTACCGCTGGAGACGATGATATTGAGTAGAATCTACATTTCAACAATGGTGCTATCGACCCTAAAAATGCGCCCAAGTCTATTTGAAGTGAAGGGTAGTCTTGCAGTATCTCCAGCAGGCTTTTTTGCTGTGTTAGTATCTCTTGATAGTTTGAAGAGTCAACAAGCTCCAAGATTGCATCTCTCTCTGCCATATCTGTAGCAAACGCTGAAAGATAGGATAAGGATGACTTTGAGGGACATGAAAGAATGTCAGTATATTTGGTCAAAATTTCCTTCAATGTCAGGGGAGATTGAAAGCATTCTGGGACTTTGAGGTCCGGAAAAGCCGGATTTGACTCGATGGAAATTTCACAGTCCAATGGTACATTGAGAATGTTGGCCACTTGCTCAACAGTCTCTGATGTATTCTCTCCATACACACCAACATGATCTCCGGATTCATATGAAATCGCAGAATCCTTGATTTCCAACTGAAGATGCATGCACACTCTTTCAGATGATTCACTGCACAAATTTTTCACCTCGGATACTCGAGCTGTATATTCATCGTGAATTCCCGTACCTCCTCCGGAAGTCTTTGCAGTCCTAGTGCCTCTAGAGTTTGTACGTGAGATTTTGAAAGATGGCACAGTATCCTTTGTATGCATTTGTTCCTTACCCTTCTCCAAGATACCCAACGGTTCGATTCCAAACAAAAGATTATTTGCCCAATTCTCAAAATCGACATTGATTTGCTCGCTCGCGTCCCCCAAGCCCAAAGGAATAACCGCAGATGCACCAAGCCTACTCAGACAACTGTCCACTAGCCTGCCCATCTCACAGAATTTTTCATAATTCTTGTTTCCCAGTCCAAAGACAGCATATTTCACATGTGATACATCCAGAGATATATTGCCACTCTGAACCTGCTGCAGCCACGAATAGAGCTCACCAGCACTGTCTGGAGGACCTCCCTCTCCAAATGTTGCCACCAAAAAGATGACCAACCTCTCACGCGACAGATGCTCGTTCATATCATATTCCGAAGCATCTACTGTCCTTATACTGTTATGACCGCCACATAAAGCTTGAAGTTGTGAAGCAATCCCCCTGGCAAATCCCTCTGCCGTGCCTGTTTGAGAAGCAAACACAACCGTACAGTCAGCAACATTCTGAGCTCCAGCAGCACCCTTTGGCTGTATCATCCACGCAAGATGTGTTTTACATTTTGTTTCCATTGATCGCACCAACCGTTCTACCAACAAAACCCCAGCTACCGCGCAGGTGTAAAAGACCATCAACATGGTGCACGGGTTTGAGATTTTGCTGAGGTGGTTCTCGACGCCGGGTCCCGTGTGTTATGATTGAAAATAATCAGAAAAACATAAATCCTGAGGATGTACAAACATTTATAGATGATATGAAATGATAACATGCCCCACACGTAGACGGACATCTTCCTACTGTAATTCAAGAGATGGGATGACTATGTTATCATTCGAATGTATCGAGGCAGCAGTGCGATGCAGTGTGCATGCATTGGACTACAGAAGAATATCTTGTCTAGCTACTTACAGAAGTCATACAAGATAGTATGGATATTGGTGATCTCTCCTGCAAGAATCATCCAATTGGATGACTTGATACATCATCATTTCAATAATGTGTCAACAGAGCTTCTCATTTCCATCCACTCGTATATACCTTTATAGGGTCTGTGACCCTATACTGAATGATCCACAGATATGAATGGCGATGGCCATCTGTTTGTACTGCAATCGCAAGCAACGTTGTCTGTGATGACCAACCGTTTTGGAAATCCATGGTTCTTATTCTCTCTTTGACTCTTCCTGCATCTCCTTTCCTTGAGCGTACGTCAGAGGTGCTATATCTTGTTCATCACGCTCTGCTTCATGCATAACAACCTGTGTGACCCGTGCAAGTAGACCTGTACGATCTGGTCCAGAACTCCTCAGGACACTTTGCCTTGCCAGCTCAATTAATTTCTTGTATACTTTTCTATGCTTCATGACGGCTTTCATTTCAATTAGAATCAAAACTACGTTAGCAGAGCATATGGAGACGAATGAGAATATATCTGACCATTTAGATGGATCTATGGCAGCATATTTCTGTAACATGATTACTGAAAGGCACACAGGGCCCATCACCCCCCTTGTAAAAATTCCCATGGTGAAGGAGAGGAAGGCAATAACTTTTTGAGTACGATTTCTCACACCAAGCATCCTACAGATCACCAAGTACCTTGGAAACACCTGCCATGTGGTCAAACTTCCCAGAACAAGCCCAGCACGGAGAACATCCAGTGATCCTGTCACAGCAAAAGCAAGGACGAGCAAGAAAAAGACAATGTGATGAAAGTATAGAACCATATTATTCCTCAAGGAAGTTCCCACTAGTACTCCCTCGATGAGAAAGCCAAGCGACAAAACGTTCAAACCAAACACAATCATATGACGCTGCTCATACAAAACCTGGTAGTGGTCCTTACCAAACGTTGTGAGTAGAGCAGCATACGAGAACGGACCTACAAGAATCAAATCGTCGAATGTAATCTACACAACAACCTTGGTATAGTTTGATGTGGCACGTACCAATGACGAGCAAGAACAGGCAGACAAAGTTGAGGTTCAAGAGAACCCACACTCTATCGGACAGTCTAATCTTGGAGTAAAACACATTTCTCGATGAATTCATAATTATCTTTTCACCCACATGCACTATCAAGAGCGTTAAAATAGCTAATAAACAGTTTGCGAAGACCCACTCTTTCTGCAACAGCGTGATTGCCCATTCCTCGGCTGTCAAACCTTCGTACAGCACCATTTCCCGGTATTGTATTGTCTTTTCACGGGAAATTTTATTACAAGTAGCATACGATTAAATCGCAATACGTGTATTTTACTTCTAGTGAAAACACCCACGC
>PJEL010001112.1_pt1 | contig 28463 bp, 24 predicted proteins | sample 1853271 | NCBI WGS metagenome assembly PJEL01 (sample SAMN08108733, study PRJNA415343) | Invertebrate metagenome, whole genome shotgun sequencing project. | host: Globobulimina | place: Sweden: Gullmar Fjord | collected 2015-08 | reverse complement strand
CGACTTACATTTAAGCGGCGCCATGTACGTGCAAGAGGCAAGCTCAATGCTGCCGCCTATGGCACTAAAACAAAGTATTGAAAACTCAGATTTACAAGATAACTATGTGCTTGATATGGCATCAGCGCCTGGCTCTAAAACTTCGCAACTTGCCGCAATAATGAATAACCAAGGGGTACTTGTTGCCAACGAGCTTTCGTCATCACGCTTAAAAGTACTTAGCGCTACGCTTAAACGTATGGGCGTTGGTAACTGTGCGCTTTCGCATTTTGATGGCGTCATATTTGGTAACTATATGTTTGAATGCTTTGATAGCATTTTGCTCGATGCGCCCTGCTCTGGTGAAGGTACCGTACGTAAAGATGCCGACGCACTTAAAAACTGGTCAATAGAATCAAATATAGAAATTGCTCAAGTTCAAAAAGATTTAATTAAAAGCGCTTTTTACGCATTAAAACCAGGCGGTACGCTGGTGTATTCAACCTGCACGCTTACCCCGCTCGAAAACCAACAAGTATGCGACTACCTACTGAGTGAATTTGGCGACTACATTGAGCCGCAATCGCTAAGTGATTTATTCGAAGGGGCAGAAAAAGCCACAACCGCCGAGGGCTATTTACATGTGTGGCCGCAAACATTCGACAGCGAAGGCTTTTTTATTGCTAAATTTAAAAAACTCGCAAGCTGCAATAACCCAACCCAAAGCGTTAAAAAAGGTGCGTTTCCGTTTAACGAGTTTGATAAAAAACAAACCACTTCTTTTATGAGCGAGCTTAAAAAACAGTTTGGCTTAAAAGCGCTGCCAGGTAAGTTAATGCAGCGCGATAAAGAACTGTGGTTATTCCCTGACGGGTTTGAAGCCGTGCAAAATAAAATAAAATACGCACGCTTAGGCATACAAATAGGCATAATTCATAAAAATGGTGTAAGGCTGACTCACGAGTTTGCTACCGTGTTTGGTAATGAATGCAAAAGCAATACATATGCTTTAACAAACGAGCAAGCAAATGACTACTTTAATGGTAAAGATATACGCCTAGAAGACGTTACAAAAGCCAGCGGCGAAGTAGTACTAACCTTATGTGGCTGCCCTATTGGGCTGGGTAAATGGCAAAAGAATAAGATCAAAAATTCTTTGCCACGCGATCTAGTGCAAAATACCCAGTTAATAAGCTGGGCATAAAGCACTCAACACAAAGGGTAACCTGTGCACAAAATTATTAAGTCTTTGTTATCATTTATGGTTAATAAACAAACAAAATTTAGAGTTTTGAAAATTAGTTAACTACACTTAGAGGTACTTTCTTCTTCTCCCTAAGAATTGCGAAAGTGTATTTAGTTAGCGCAAGGCTCGACTAAGAGCCATTTGTAGCCCAGAGCTGATACAATGGCTCTGGGTTTTTTATGCAACTAGGTTAAGTCATTTTTTTAAAGATAGTTAGACACACTGCGCTTTAGAGGATTGACCAACAAAGTGAAATGTTTAGATTGGATATGCCTTCTTATTTATTCCTCTTTTAATTATCTTTGTGCAAATCATCTTTTAATAAGAAGTTGCGCACCTAACGTGAGCAAGCTTACCATCTACGAGTAAAGACCAAACTCTACCCTTTAGACGCGCAACTTGCTGGCGTTTAAAAGCAACGCTTTTACGTTTGTTTAATTAGCAAACAAGTAATTTAATCGCCACAGAGAAGTAAAGGAGAACACAAGGAGAAGTAATTTATGGGCTGTGTGAAGCGCTCAGCACCTCGATGTTCTAGGTGGTCGTATTTATATAAGTAACAAGAAGAGCTGCGCTTCTAACGTGAGCAAGCTCAACCTCTACATAATCAGCTTAAATATAGAACCCGTAGGCGTGAAGCTTGCTCACGCAAAATTGTTTAAAACAAACTTCTTTCAAAAAATTAAAGTGCCAACAAGTAAAGCGTCTGCCATAAAATTTCACAAAGAGGTTTAGAGACGCTCCTCTTTAGAGTAGCAACAACAAAGTAAAAGTATCAATTGGTTGTGTCTTCTCATTTACTCCTCATTTGCTTCTCTCTGTGCAAATGGTCTTTTAAAAAGAAGCTACGCTTTTAAATTTTCAAAGTAAAATACCTAAAATATTTACAAAGAGGTTTAGAGGCGCTGCGCTTTAGAGAAGTTAACTAGTGATTAAGTGATTAATTAAAAAGAGTTCAAATACATACAAAAACTAGGTTTATAAAAGCTAATTACAATGTTTTTTAAACATCCAGCTATTTCTGGCAGATTCAAACTGCGCGCCAAACTTAAGAGACAAACATAAAATAGGCAATGCATCTACTTGTTTAGCAATATCAAACGCGCCTGAAAACTTATAACCATGCTTCGCTGCAAGCATAAGCTCGCTAACATAAATAGCTTTATATTTAGGGGGTAGTTGATGCCAATTGGTAAGTGCTATTTCAATCACACCTAAGTGAACATCTATTTTATAAGGGCCAACTTGTTTAGCTTGCTGAATATAACCAAATACACGCTCGCTTGGACCTTCTTGGTAACTAACTATTTTAGCTAAGTCAATCCAAGTTTCTGCCCACGACTGCCTGTACTTTAACGAATTTAATAAAGCCAACTCTGCCAGCTGATATACTTTAGGAACATTGCTTCGGTTCACGTTATTTTCAGTCAGGCTAAGCATTTTTATATAAGCACTTAGCTGCCAATAATGCGCCTGTAAAGGCTCTAGTTGAGTAGCGAGTGTTATTGCATCGTTTGCGAGGTTAAGCTCTTGAGGAGTTATTAAAGCACGAGGCTGTTTTAGCGTATTTAATGCATTAAAATACCATGCATTAGCACGCATACTTTGTATGCTCTCGTAACTAATAAATAATGTAATAATTGCTAGCAAAGTTATTTGAGTTAGCTTTTTTAAATCATTCATCAAACAAAGACTCTGTTAAGCGCTGTGGATTGCTAACAAATAATTTTTCTGCCTCAAACTCACCAATTAAATCTGCAACTAACTTTTTTGCATTGCTTAATATTGGAGGCCTACGTTTAACTGAATGGGCATCAGAGGCAACGTAACTAACCAATCCTTTTTGTAACATATCAATACTAATTGCTTTTGCAGTATCACCCCAAGCCCCTTCTATACTTGAGGCTGTTAATTGAAATTCACAACCTAGTTGTTTTAAGCGCTCAATGTAGAAAGGGTTTGCTTGAATATCTCTGTTACGCTCAGGGTGAGGAATTATCACTTTTATATTTCGATTAGATAACCAATTTATAAACTTATCGTAACCTTGTGGTACATGCGAATGAGGTAGCTCTAACAACAAATAATTAACTGAATCTAACGCACCAATAAAAGGTAATTGGTTAGACATTACTAACGCCATTAATTCAATATCGAGCCTAACCTCAGCAGCTACTGCAAGCTTTAGCTTAATACCTGCATTTAACACCTCTTGCTTTAAAACATCAATGTCATTATGTAGTGTTTTTGCAGAGTTATTAAATCGGCCTATATGAATATGCGGAGTTGCCACCATATGTGTAATTCCATCATTCTGCGCAATTTTTAATAGCGCTAAAGACTCGTTTAAATCTTTAGCGCCATCGTCAATTCCTGGCAAAATGTGTGAATGAATATCAAACATAAATTTTTTAGAAACTATGAAGTTGTTTGTTCAGGTTTTTGCGAGTAATCGTAATAATCATAGTACCCATGGCTGTGCTCATCTTTACTTTTACTCATATCAACTTTATTAAGTACTATACCCGCAACATGCGCTTTAGATTCAAATAGACGCTCTATACCTGCCTTTATAGGCTTAATTCGAGTAACATCAGATTTAACTACATAAATCACTGAGTCAGCACTTTGAGCGATCACAAGTGCATCACTAACAGCCTGAGTAGGCGGCGTATCAATAATAATATGATCGTATTTAGTTTTTAGCACATCGAGCACTTCATTAAAGCGCGAACTTGATAACAGCTCCAACGGGTTACTAGGCATTTGCCCACTAGGCATAATAGCAACACCAGACTGCGCATCAACATGAACACATTCACTAAACTGCTCGGTGCCTATAATTAAATTACTTAGCCCTGGGTGGAATACCGGTATATCAAAGCGCTTCGCTATGCTTGGTTTACGTAAATCTGCATCAATAAGTAATACCTTACCCATTTGTGCCAGCGACATAGCTAAATTAGCTGAGGTAGTCGTTTTACCCTCACCTGGAGAGCTTGATGTAACTGCAATAACTTTGTGATCGCGATCTAATTGCGTTAATAATAAACTAGTACGGAATGTACGAACAGACTCTGCAAAACGCCTGTAGTTATCGTCAAGGTAAGCATGTATAGGAAATACGCTCTTTTTCGGCGTCGGCACATTAGGTAATAAACCTAGCATGCGCTGAGCGAGTTTACCCTCAACATCGTTTTTAGTTTTAACGGTATCGTTTAAAGCATCAAATACAAAGCTCATTACTGCTGCAAAACCAAAGCTAGCAATGAAAGCAAGTACAACGATAAGTTTTTTATTTGGCTTAGCGGGGCTATTAGGTGGATAGGCGCGATCACTAAAGCGTGCAGCAGCAGAACTAAAGTCACTTGTTACCTCGGTTTCTTTAGAGCGAGATAAAAACGTATTAAATATATTACGGTTAGTTTCAACCTCACGTTTTAGTTGATTATATTTAGTTTCTTTACGGGTAATATCTTGGTATTCACCGCGTATTTTAGCCAAGTCACGTTCAAGAGCGGTAACTGTACGTGTTACACGGTTTAACTCTTTTTCTATGCCGGTAATAAGGCCTTTTATTTGCTTATTTAAATTATTTTTTACAGTAGCAAGTTCAGCCTTCGCAGAAATTATTTTAGGGTGTTTAGGGCCATAAACTTCACTCAAGTCACTTAATTTACGTTCAACAAGTATTACGTCACGCTTTACATCTTGTATTACTCTATGAGAAGTAATTTCTGGCATACTACCTAACAGTTCTAAGTTATTATTACCATATTCACTTATTACACGGTTAATGCTTTCGAGGTTGTTTTTTTCGTTGCGGGCTACTACTAATTGTTGTGATATTTGCTCAAGTTCTTGTGTTGCAAGGCCTGCAATCCCCTCAATATCAACTAACTTCTGTTGCTCACGGTATGTCTGTAGGCGCACTTCTGAATCATCTAATTGAACACGTAGTTGTGATAAGCGTGTATTTAGCCAGCTAGATGCTTGTTGAGTAATGCCCATTTTTGCACGCATTTGGCTATCTATGTAAACTTCACCTACTGTATTTGCTACAAGCGCCGCTAATTTAGGATCGCTTGACTCAAAGCTAATTCTGACTAATTGCGTTTTACGAATGGGCAAAACCGAAAGACGAGATTTAAAATTAGCTAACAGGCCCAGCATTTCACGCTCTGCCTGCTCTTCAGGTAAGTATACAGTTGCTTCTTTCTTATTTAGAAAAGGTAATGATTTCTTTATATAAGACTTAAGTTCTCCGATTACTGAAGGCTTTCCGATAAAATCACTATGACTTTTTAAGTCAAGTTTTGTAATGACCTCACGAGCTATACTATCAGACTTAATAACCTCAAACTGAGTCAAGTAGTACTCTTTTTGGTTTGAGTCTAAGCCATATATTTCTTCAAAGCTAACCGCTTTAGCTTGCTCTGCTTCGATTAACAAAGTAGCTGTTGCTACATATTTAGGCACTAAAGTAAGCGCTACCATGATAGTTAACAGAGTGACGATAATAGCAAACCCTAAAATTCGCCATTTAGCACGCTTTATTACATTTACGTATACGCTTAGATCAATGATATCTTCACTATTGTTCATTTGCTTCATTAAATACTGCCTTGTAAACTGCTTAAAACAAGCGCTGTTCAATTTTTATGGTGTCGCCCGCTGCAATTTGGCTATTTAACCCACCCTTTTGTTGCTGCTGTTTTGTTTGCTCTTTAAAAATATAAATTTTATCTACAGACGCACGCTCTGTTAAACCGCCAGCAAGGGCAATAGCCTGATTAACAGTCATAGCCGGTTGGTAAGGGTAAGCTCCCGGGTTTTTCACCTCGCCATGAATATAAAAAGGCCTGTACTCTATAACTTGTACATACACATTAGGGTTTACTAAATAATCTGGCTTTAAGCCCTCTGTAATAACTTGCTCAACCTCTGAGGTATTTAAACCTGCAAGTTTAACTTTACCTAAAAATGGGTAATTAACCTCTCCACTATTACCTAATAATGCAGTTACTTCTAAGTCAGGCTGACCAAATACTTTAATTTCAACCTTATCCCCTGCCCCTAATACATAACTTTGAGCTGGTTGTGCAAAACAAATACTGCTAAGTACAAGCAGCATTAAACTAAAAAAACACTTCATTAATTAGCCTTTAGTGCAAATGTAAAATTAATACCTACAATCACACGGTCAAACTCAATTGCATCTTGTGTAGAGTTTTTATCCATAAAATCTACATACGTAGAAACCATACCAAAATTATTGGCCACATAATTAAGGCCTAAACGGAGACTTTTAGTTTTATCTTTACGGCCAACATCACCAGTATATTGCTCATCTGTATAACTTGCGCTGGCTAGCGAGCTTAAATAATCGCTCCAACTATGGGTCCAGTTTACACCGTAAACGCTTTCTTTAATGTAATCACCCTGCACTAACGGGTCTTTCGCTGCGCGGCTAGTCATCAATTGAACGGTAGAGTAACTAAGCGGCTGCCAATTAATCGCTGCTTCCCAGCTTAAACCACTAAAGTTTTCACGTTCAGACGAGTCAAAATCTTTATTTTGATAACCCACTTTAAACGAGCCAGAGGTAACTGCGGTTGCCTCCCACTCCATACCAGCAAGTACTTTTACATCATCGCTGTCACGCGATGTACCATTACTATCGATTACATCATAACGGTAGTTTTCTTGTTTCACCTGTAAAAAGGTACGTGTTGCAGCATGGGTATTATAATAACCGGTAATACCTATTAACGACTTATCGTAATCACGGTACTGAGATACTTCTCTAAAATTTTGGTATTTTTTACTAAACAAGCCGGCACTTAACGCTAGTTGTGCTTTTGAGCTTTGTGCACCGTATTCGTACCGTGCTAAAATATTTTGTTGTTGGTACTTTACAAGTTCATTAACAACATCACCTAAGCCTTCAGTTAAACCACTTCCGCGTGGTTCATATAACCAATCTGCATCCCCATTAACATCCAACCTATGTTGGCTTGTAAATTCTTTATGAACACCCGCGCCTATATTAACTTGAGTAAAGTTATCGGCAGTATCTTTATTATGTAACGAGCTGCTAGTGCCTAAATCTAAGCTGTAACTATCTGGGCCATCATCAATAACCGCTTTCACATTCGGGGTTATAGTCCAAATGAATCGCGACTCTTCATTATCGGGGGTGCTAAAAAAGTTATTGTTACTACTAATACCAGTTTGTAAAGTGGGAGTGATTTCAGCCCCATCTTTAGTCATAACGCTACCAGGCTTTAAATTAGCAGCTGCGGGCGCTGCTATTACAACACTTAGTAAAGCACTAAGTGGTACAAGTTTTTTAGTATGCATTTGCATTTTTAAATCCCTTAAAAATTGTCATAAAAATAATTTTTATATCAAACCACAGCGACCAATGTTTAATATAATGTAAATCACATTCAACACGCTTTTCCATTTTGTCTAAGGTGTCGGTTTCGCCGCGCCAGCCATTAATTTGTGCCCAACCAGTAATACCTGGTTTAGCTTTATGGCGCAGCATATAAAACTCTACCTTTTTACGATATTCCTCATTATGTGCAACAGCGTGTGGCCGAGGACCAACTATCGACATATCGCCTTTTAAAACATTTATAAATTGCGGTAATTCATCAAGGCTTGTACGGCGCAAAAACCCTCCTAAAGGAGTAATACGTGCATCATTCTTTTTAGCTTGAGTCACAACAGCACTGTTTTCAGTAACGGTCATTGAGCGAAACTTCCATACCTTAATTTTACGCCCATCAAGGCCGTACCTGTCTTGTTTGAAAATAACAGGTCCTTTAGATGTAAATTTAACAGCAAATGCAATAGCAATTAAAATGGGCGAAATCAACATTAAAATTAAAGCAGCTACAACTATATCCTCAGTGCGCTTTATAAATTCTCGTGCACCAATAAATGGGGATTCAAATACACTTAGTGTATCAAGCTCACCAACGTGCTCTATTCGAGCGTGTATTAGATTAGACATTAAAAAGTCAGGAATAATATGTACATCAACTGTGGTGTCCCCCAACTGCAATAGTATGTCAGCTATTCGTTTATCTGCTTTCATAGGGAGGGCAATATATAAAACGCCAATCTCTCCATTTCTGGCAGCATTTACAGCATCTTGAATACGACCTGCAACATCATGTTTTGTTGAATTTTCAAACAATCGTTCAGGCTTACGGTCGTCATAAAACCCTAAAAACTTGAATCCAAGCTCATCATTTTTGTTTATCTCATCATACAAATGTACGGCAGATTCAGTTGCGCCTACGATAGCAACATTGCGCAAGTTTATTCCCAGCCTTCTTCTGTTGCGTTTGAATAAGTAAGTAACCACCCTCCAGCTATACATAAAAGCAAAGCTCAGTAAAAACCATAACCCTAAACCAATACGAGAAAGCTCATCTGTAAACTTAAAAGCAAATGATACAAAAAATAAAACAGCGAAGGCAGCAAATAAGGCACCCCAAGCACATAGCACCATGGTTCTAAACTTGCCGGCACGCCATGAGCGATAAGCCGAAAATATTTCTGCACAATACAAAAAGCTTAATGCAACGGTTAAAACTGCTACCATATAAGTAGGTGAGAGCTCAAAGCTATAAAATAAAGCAGAACATTGAAAAGCTATAAAAAGTGCGAAAATATCGAATAATCGATAAAAATTAGCATCAGACGAACCTGTAGGCTTAAACGTCCTTGAAGATGTCATACTATGTATCCCTATAGATATCTTATATAAGTGGATTAAAGCCCCACAAAACTGTAATTAAATATTACAGCATCGCCATGTCGTATTCAATAATAGGTTAAGGAATATATGCAATAATATTAAGTTCAATATCACTATTAATCAAATAAGTGAAATCAACTTAAACATCCCAACAAAATAAACATTTATTAACAAAGTAAACATTTTCACTACATCCGCCACTCCTTTCCACATAAGGCTAAAACCACTTTTTGACCTAAATATGATACAAATTTTGGTAAAACAAATAGAGGTTTAATAAAGGGCTTAAATGTAATAATGAAGACAAAACATACAAATATAGGGGCGGTTATAGAAATCAAAAAATTAATTACATAACCAAAATACTCGAAGTTATAAAAATGAAAAAATAAAGCTATAAAAAATTGGTGTAAAATAAAAAATTCAAGAGAGTTACAACCGACATAAAAAAACATTTTTTCAATAAACCATACTTTAGAAATATAAACCACTAAACCAACAAAAATTAAAGTCATCGGAATATACTTAACAAATAAAACTGAGTAGCCCGCCGTATCTATTACATTATTTTTAAAAACAAGCATAAATAGGAAAGACATTGCCATAACAACCAAAACTTTTTTTGACTTATTTAGCACTTCAACTATAAAACCCTTGAATAAAAAACCAGCAACAAAAAAAGGTAAACCTTTATAAGCTAAATTATAAAAAAGCATATTACTTATCTCAGAATCAAAGCCTGAGAAAATTAGAAAAAAGTGAATAATAAGTGATGCTAATAGAGTAAATACTATCTGCATAAATAGGGTAAATCGACTTGCAACAACTGCAAAAGCGCTCAGCAAAAGTAGAGCATAAACAAACCAAAGATTACCAAAAGGTACTGGAAAGATGTACCCATTAGGAAAGGATGGATAATTACTCCAAGGGTACAAATTAAATCCAATAATTTCAAAACCTAATGAAATAGATGTCCATAATATTATCACCCATAACATTAGCGGCATTCTCTTAGTTAAAAACCATTTAGATTTACTACCTTTTATAGATGCCATAACTAGACCCGCAGCTAAAAAAAAAGCCGGTATCCTTGCAAAACCAAGTATATAGTTAGCTTTGTCTATTAAGGTGAAGAGAATATGTGTTGAAGAACCATGCAATGCGGTAAATGATAGCAATGCATGATGCATAGCAACCAATAAAACAGTGATACCTTTTAAAACATCAACCCATACTATTCTTTTATTTAATGTAGCTTCCATTGCAAACACCTAATTAGCATAGACTTATTTCATGTTTTAACCCACAGTTTAATTTAATAAACTATTGAGCTTAGGCTGTATTAAGAGAGTAAAAATCATGAAAGCCCCTCAATTCACTATAAAATAGAATAGCAACATTACAAACCATTTTAAATGTACTGTATTCTCGTTGATAAATTTTCAATGCTGGTTAAAAAAATAATTAAACCTCGAGCGCATCCCCTTCACTTCACCTTTAAAGTAAACATTAAATTTACACAATAGATAAAAAAAGAAAAATATGAAAAAGAATCGGACAGGCGTAAAACTAAAATCTTGATAAATAACATACAAAAAGCTGTTCCCATAACAAAAAAGAATTAAAGATGACTTACTCAAAGTTAAAAAAGGCTGAAGATAGCACCTACTCACATACTTAGCTGTAAAAAGCGAAAGCTCAATTATTGTTATTGACGTGATGCTTCCGTAGATAAAATATTCTAAAGAATTTTTGTTACGCAACTCCATACTGGCAAGCTCTTTTAAGCTTACCTCTAAATAAAGGAGTAAGGACAATAGAAATACAAATATTGCGAGAATCAGGGAGTTAGATCTAAACAAACTATCACCATCAAAGTTCTTAGCTAATAAAATACCAATAAAGACAAAAAAAAGTGAATGCAATACAGATGGACCAGCAATTATATCACTACCGCCATATAGCATTGCTGAGATATATTCTCCGTATGGTAGAAAGCTCAAACTAGGTAATAACTCATAAAAAGTTAACATATGAGGTGTAAAAATAATGAATGCTAACAAGATATATCGCTCGGACCTCAAGAGCTTTAATAAATAAGGAGATACAAACAAAACTATTGCGTAAAACTTCAATATATCTGTAAAAGGAGTCCCACTAAGGAGAAGCCCTAATCTGAAAAAATATAATAAACTGAAATCACTGAAAAAGACCCATACGGCACAAGAGAATAAATAATACACATAACATTTAAGAGCCCTCTCCCACAACTTATCTCTGACATATTTAAATCCTTTTTCATCTATTTTTTCGAAATATGTAAAGTACAAAAAAAAAGCCTAAAACAACAATAAATAGAGGTGTGGCACTTCGAAATAATAAATTTATTTCCGTAATTGAATAAAAATTAAGACTAGTAAATGTATGGGATGTCATTGCGAGGAAAATCGCGATACCTCTAGCTAGGTCTATACCTAAAATCCTTTTTTGACTTTTTACTTCAATCATAGTCAGCTCAAACCCTTCGCACTATAAAAATAAAAAACAATAAATCACTCAAAAAAGTGAAAATACAATAAAATAAAGACCAACTATTATTGGATAACTTATAAACTAGGTATAAATTTTTAAAGAGAATTAACATGGTATGAGCTCATCAAAAACTCCCATTCCCTTGCATTCACTTTTACAACCTCAAGATGGTACGGAGTAAACTTCAATTTAAAAAAGCAAGTCGTCTGACATCAAATTGAAAGAATACAATTAAAACTTTAAATTTACTTCCAAAAAAATAGCCTTTTCTTAAGTGGGAGCATAAGCAATAAAGCACTTGATATATTATTAATCATGTTAAGAGCAGCAGGCAATACTCGCCGCTTTTTAATTTGCTCGACAAGTACTAAATAATGAAAAGCGCGTTTCAAGTTCTCACTTCGAATTTTTTGTGCAGATACCTCTAAATCAGACAAATGATATCCCTGAATAAATTTTTTATCAAAGTTCAATAATTTATCAATATGTTCGATATTTAATTTACTTGAAATAGACCCAGCTCGAATAGTATAAATATAACCGGCCTCATTGAGCACTTCTGCATTCGCTCCCCGTGCTAAACAACTTGCCAAAAAATAATAATCTTCACCAATTTTTACTTCTGGCCAATATTTAATAGTGTGCTGTTTTAAAAATTCATTTTTAAACAGCGGCTTAACATAACCAGTCGATTTTATACTTGTAAAGACTAGGTTAGTTTTTATAAGAAACGATAAGTTTAGTTTACCCAATGGCAGTTCAGCGTTTGAATAAAAGGGATTTGAAACGACACCATCACTGTATAATTCACAAAAATTATCGATCAAAATGTCAGCATCTATTGGTGCTTTGTCTAACATATTTTTCAATCTATTTTGTTTCATAGAATCATCAGAATCTAACACAGCAATCCATTTACCTTTTGCCACGGCAAAGCCGATATTTCTTGCAGCACCAGGCCCGCCATTTTTTTCTGAGCGGAATAACTTAACACGTGAATCACTTATTGATTCAACCACATTGCATGTACTATCAGTTGATGCATCATCAACGACTATAACTTCTACTGAAACCCCTTTTTGCGACAAAGCAGAGTCAATAGCGGTTAATATAAAACTTTGGGCATTCCATGCTGCAATAACAATCGAAACATCAATAGCGTTTGACATTATTAATCCTAAATAAATTATGTATATTTACTTACTCGACCTTTACTGAATAAGCCGTAAAAAAAACCAATTCCATGCGATAAATCACATAAAGAATTTAATGTAGAACTTTTAGGTGAAATAGCATGGTAGGGTAAAAGCAAAACACCTTTGGTTAAATACACCCCACCTTTAAAAATACACGATAAATAAGTCATAAAAGGTGTTTTTACAGATGATTCAATCATAAAGCCTGTAGCACCAATTCTAAATGTTCTGCGCATAGCCCACTTAACAGATAGGCGACTTTGGGCTACATACTCACTAACAACAGCCTCTTTGCTCCATATAAGATTTCCACCTGATTTATTAACCCTTAGAAATAGCTCTTTATCTTCGCCACCATTGATAAGTTTTGGATTAAAACTTAAACCATTTGCTTCCATAAAACTTATATCAATTAAAATATTATTTGTAGCAGCCCATTTTATCTCTGCATCATCAGTTATCGTACGTTCATGATACACAGCTGCATTACGATAAAACGTCCCTGTTGATTCCGGAAATATCGCTAATTGAGGTCCAGATGCAACATTATTAGTTTCAATAGTTTTAACTAAGTTTTCTATCCAATTTTTTGATGCAAAAGCATCATCATCAATAAATGCTAAATAGTTATAACCATTGTCTTTCGCAAAGCTCAATGCCGCATTTCTCGCATGAGGTATTCCCCGTATAGGCTCTAGCAAATGCTTCACACATTTCTCACTTTTATTATAACTACTTATAATTTTTTGTACGTGCTCATTAGAGCGTTGGTTATTCTCTACAACTAAAATATCTATTTTATAGCCATTGATATTAGTTAAGGCTTGTAAACTAAGTAAACACTCATTAAACGTTGCATTCCTTGAACCCGTGGTTAGGGTTGATACAATTATTTTTTTCATTATATTTCGCTATTAATAATTTATCTTTGCAGAATTTTTTTGTTCAAAGCCGCTTTAATAAAGCGAAATGGCACAAAAAGCATTGTTATTGGAAACCTCTTGAATAAGAATGCGGCCAAGCGTCGATTGAAGCCCACCTGCGAGATTAAATGTTTTACCATCAAGAAAGAGTAGCGATTTAGATGAAGCTCTGTCTTTTCCTTGATAAAATCATATTCCTCTTTTTGTAGAGAGAAAGTAGATAGTATCTTTTTATACAAGATAAAGTGATATCCTTGTTGAGAAGATGAAGAAAGCTTATCCCAATCAAACGAATCAAAATAAATGTTTACTCCTTCACCACAATGAGTATTTTTATTAAATGAAAAAACAATCTTTTCGCAACGGCTAACTAGCTGCAACCAGAGAAAAAAATCTTCTCCGGCACTAACTAAGGACGGTTCAAAGCGCGCATCTGGCTGCGATTTAAAATCATAAACAATACACGAGGTTTGACTTAAATACTCTTTAATGAATAAGTTAAAACAATTAGCACCTGATAGCTCAGCTAATTGTTTATCTGCACTTAACTTAATGTTATATGCAGCAGCCGTATCATCCCAATGTTTAAAGCAATCCAATGAAGCAAACCAAGAACTTTGTTCATCAAAACGGCTATGATCACAAAAATAAAATCCCGCTCCATCTGACAGTGCAGATAAGGCTTCTGAAATATGTTGCTCCTTCCAAACATCATCTGAATCTAAAAAAGCGACGATACTGATTCCGCATTCTTGCAAGTAATCTAATGCGGTATTTCTAGCAACTGCTGGCCCTGCATTTTTTTGCTTGATTAATTCTATACAACAATGTTCAGGCAACTCCAAGGCAGTAAGCTCGTTGTCTGCAGCTACAGGAGAACCATCATCAACAATGACTATGGTAAATGCTATATTTTCAACTTGTTGCGCAGCAATTGATAACAGTGCTTTCGCGAGTATACCTGACTCTCTTTGATAAAAAGGGATCACCACACCAACATTATTTATTAACATTAAACTTTCCCTATTAAGCGTTGCCTAATACGATAAGGCAGCTTTAATTTTGATAATACTCTTGATATAAATAATATATGCAGAGGAAGTGGGTAATTATTTTCTTTTATAGAATTAACTATTTCTTGTGCCATAGGTGTTTTATCTGAATACAGCTCATAGAAAATATTAAATTTCTTTTTATCATAAAGCGAAAAGTCAAACACCTCTTTATAAAGCTCTCTTTTGCCTAAAATATCAAGCGTAGCCATGGTGCGTCTGCATTTATAACAATTAGAGCAATTACTCTCACTTTCTTCATCCACACAAACATCAAGATATTGATATGATTCAGGAAAGCCTGTAATCAACTGAGTTTTAGCAAGCCGAGTTAATAATGTTCCATGAGGTAAAACAGCTATATTCTCGGTAGACAGCAAAGGTAATAACATTGGATCAAGGTGGGCTATAGCGGGTCTGTTATAAAATTGAAAATCACTAAGATGATAAGCTGAAGCATAATAAAATTGATTTATACCTTGCTGTATTAGCAAAGCAACTGAAACATTTCTAAGGGTATGATTATAAAGAAAATTTAACAACTTATTGTCATAAAACAAGTCTAAGTTAGAATTAATCTTGAGCAAAGGGGTTTTTAATTTTTCGGCGCATTTAGAGACAAAATTGTAACGTTGTTCGAACAACCGTTCACCCGCCTCTCCATGTGAACCAACATTATTAAATAAAAAGAATTCAATATTCTTTGCTTTTATATCGGCTACTGTGGCGAATGAGTCGACCCCTCCAGAGAAACCAGTGGCTATTGTATTATTTTTTATTTCTTTGCTAGCCCCAATCAAACACTCAGCCGTTATTGGGATAATAGTTAACTCAGAGTAAACTGAATGCAATAGTGCTTGAATGGTTGGCAAACAAGTAAATAATCGACGAGATAAATGGCCATTTAAAACAATAGGCTCGTTTGCAGCCATGCAAGGCATTAATAAGGCAATTAATGCACAATCCACTGACTCGGATAACAATTGTTGCTGTTGCAGTGGTACATAATACGTTAACGATGATTCAGTAAAAGGTGAATCATCAAGCTTAAAAGAGATTTTACATTGCTCTGCATCAACATGTTGTATTTCTGGTGTATGAATAATCATAAGCTTTTAACCTCACAATACTGCGATAATTTTTCTATCGCCATTTCAGACTTCTCAATAAAGGTATTTTCATTACTCATTTGCCCGTGGTTTTTAGCGAGCAATACTAATTTTTCTGCTGCTCTGTCGATAAAATACGAATCGGTAAAACTAAATAAATTACCGACTTGCTCACTGCGTTTTCCTAATCCTCGGTTGCCAGTTTTATGTGACCATAAATCTTTAATAGAGGAACTTGGCGTTGCATTAAATTTAAGATCAATTGACATTGATTCTGACCAATCAAACCATTTATTTCTATGTAGTGGGAAAATAGGCTCTAATGCTAGCCATGGAACTCGAAGCGTATCGGCTAAAATAGCGCCATGCATTGCCTCTGTTATTAATAATTCAGTTTGCTGTATGGCTTGTAACGAAGCCAACACATTTGGATCTGTAGGATCTATATAATTTATTCCAGCATGCTCACATACCCTTTGCCAGTTACCACGGGAAATACTTTCCCAATGTGGCATAAAACTTACTTTGTATTTTTTAGTCTGAGCTGGCAAATTCATAAACCGAGTTAAAATAGCCGCATCGGTAATTGCTAATTTGGGGTCTAAATTCAGTGCCTTGGCCGTTCTGGGGCCGCGCACAAAGGCAACATCCCAACTGCCATCTTGTAAGTTTGGTTTACCAGAGTAACCACCATATCCAGAGCCCATAACAATTTTTTTAGGCGTTTTAGGTAAATAATCCCATAATATTGAACCAATCCCTAAAAAAAGCTCATCTTCATTGTCATCAAAAAAACCAGGGGCAACCAATGCATCCCACATAACGTTATTTAAGTCATCGCCAAAGTTGGGAGTATCGCCTTTGTAAAAAGTAAGTTTCATGTTATTGAGGTTCCTGAATATTAAGTTTTTTAGCAAGCATGATTAAATGGTGATTATTGGGCAATAATATTAAACCAATGTTGACTAATTTTTTTCTATCAAATAAAAGTAACTGAGCTAAATAGGTTATAAAAAAGATAGTGGCTGAAATAATAATATCTAATAATATAAACTTGAGCGGTGGAATAAACTGAGTTATGAGCGAGGTTGTAATTGCCGCGACGATACAACAAATTAAGGGCACTATAAAATTGGCTATATACTCTTTTATATTAAGTGATAACAGCTGGCATGACTTCCACATTGATACTGAGCAGTACAAACTCTTCCCAAATATAAGGGTGATTAGCAAAGTATTTAATCCCCAAAAAGCACTGATGGCAGTAAGCGGCACGATAATTAGCGAAAGTTTAACTTGTAGTTGAAACCACCACTTAGCATGGTTACTTAATATAATAATATTTTTTTGTGGTATGCCTAAAATAATAAAAGGGAACATGATACAAAAAGCTTGAAACACCACCGCTGCATTTAGCCATTTTTCGGTAAAAAATAATAAAAATATTTTTTCGCTATTGATAAAACAAAAAGTAAATAACGGAAACAAACACAGCACTGAAAAATAAACAGAATTCATAAAAGCCTTTCGAAACTCTATCAATTCTTCTTGTTTTTTAGCTAAAAGAGGAAAGCTAATCTCGTTAACCGTCATTATAAATATATCACTAATAATATTGGAAAGCCGTTTAGCAACATTATAAAAACCAAGTTCTCGCTTACCCAAAACACCACCAATTATCACTGATTCATAGTGGTTTAATACAGAACCAACCCCATTAGTTAGCGTTGAATAAGTAGCGAAACTGTTGAGCTTAATTATACTCGCCAGTGAAAATTGAAAGGTAACCAGTTTTCTGGTGGGTAAATATACAGCTAAAAAATTAGCAATAGATAAAATAGCTTGTGCCCAAATTAAAGCCCAAACACCAAAATCTAATAACAACAATGCAATAATAATAATCGCAGATATAACTGCTGAAAATATTGTGCGTAGCGCAATTAGAGAGTATAGCTGCTGCTTTAGTAACACTATATTTAATGTATAAAAAAGCCCATCAAAAATGAGTTTCAAACAGAATATGGTAATGGCTAAATTAAAGGTTTGGCTTTGAAAATCAAAAAATGACAGCAAAGAAAAAGCGACAATAATGGCAGACAAAAGCAACGACACAGCCAAATTTAACCAAAAAATACTGCTGATTGTAAGTGTATCTTCAATTTGGTATTTAATAATGGCATCACGCCAGCCCGATGGCATAAAGCTACTGGCAATAAAAATAATTGCTAATGCCATGGCCACTAAGCCAAAGTCTTCAGGCGCAAGTATGCGCGCCGTATAAGCAAAAACTGCAAAGTTTATAATGGGAGGAAAAAACTTGCTAAAAAACAACCAAAATATCCCTTTGACTGAGGCTTCCATTAATTAACCACTCTTTTTAAAAAGCGCTTTATAAATTCGCTTTTTAACTGTTTTAAAATATAGGTTAAGGCAGTAAATGAGTTAAACAGTGCTTTTATACTTGAGGAAAATTTTAACTGTTTTAATGATGTGTAAAATTCTATCCATTGAATTTTAGCGTTAATGCTTTTTGCGTGCAGTTTAAAAAGTTGTCTTTCTTGAGGCGAAATAGGTAGAGATGAAATCATTTTATAATCACAATTGCGCAACTGTATTAAATCGTGCATGCTATGATTGCCTGATAGCGAGTTTTCTCGCACAGTAGCAACGTAGCCAGAAGCTTCTATCAGTTTTAATTTAGCGCCTAATGCGAGGCATCTGCAATATAACTCATAATCTTCACCCAAGCGCATACTCTCTTTGTAGACTAAATTGTTTTTTGCAAGAAAATCACGATGAATAATGGGTTTTATAAAGCCTAACTCTTGTCGCTCTTTTCCTTTTTTACTTATATTTGAGTCTATAAATTCTGATAGCGAAATATCACATGGAAAATTGTAACTATTACCCATCATTTTTGTTTTTGTTGAGATAGGCTCCCCTTCGATGACTCTATATTGATCATCAGCTATTAATTGATAATCTTTACTATTATTCAACAATTTTTTATAGCGTCCCACTTCAATATAATCATCAGAATCAAGAACTGTTATCCACTCACAAGAACAATGCTTTAATGCAATATTTCTTGCTTTAGAAGGGCCACTATTAGTTGTGGTTGAATATACAGACACTTTACTGTGGGTATTCTCAAACTGTTTAGCTATTTCCATCGTTTCGTCTGTTGAACAGTCATCAACCACAATAACCTGAGCAACACATTCTTCATCAACAACTGAATCAATTGCTCGAGCTATAGTCCCTGCTGCGTTGTATGCTGCAATAATTACAGCAACAGTATGATCATTCGACATCTTTATCCTTGATAATATTCTTTCAGTAATTTCTATTTGTAAACTCTAACGTAATCAATCACAAACTGTTGCGGAAAAATTGTGTTATCTATACCTTTTTTTCCTCCCCAGCCCCCACCTATAGCTAAATTAATAATCAGGTACATAGGTTGATCAAAGGGCCAAGAAGAAACAGAGTTTTCTTCTTTTTGATAGCTAAAGTGCAGTGTATTATCGACATAGAAATCGATACGTTCATTCGTCCGTTCGACACTATATATATGAAACTCATTTGAGAGGTCATCTACTACTAAAGAGGCATTAAGCGCATTGCCCTTATTGTGATTTCGTGCTTTAGTATGAATAGCTGAATGAACTTTATTTGGGTCAAAACCAACATATTCCATAATGTCAATTTCGCCTGATATAGGCCAGCCTACTTCTTTAATATTACTGCCTAACAACCAAATAGCAGGCCATACTCCTCGGCCTTGAGGGAGCTTTGCCCTAACTTCAATACGGCCGTTTTCAAATCCTTTTAAATGCTCCGTGGTTAAACTTGCTGATGTATAACTATCTTTAGGTTGCTCATCAAATAAGTATTGCCAAACACTTTGTGGCTTTTTAGCAGCTTGATAGTGTGACTCAATTATTAAATAGCCATTTTTTACACGGCTATTAGCACTATTTTTTTCTTGATAGTGCTGCGCCTCACCATTTCGTATATAGCCCTTTTCGTAATGCCATTTTGTAGGATCGGGTAATCCATCAATATCAAACTCATCACTCCAAATTAACTCTCTCGCTCCTGCATTTATGCTGTATAAAACGAATAAAGATATTATGAAAATATTACTGAAACGAAAAATATTATACATGTATTAATACAACTCAATGTTTTTAGCACCAGTTAATTTAGTCATTACGCCAAAGTGGAAACACCCTCTTAAAAACCAGCTATACCTTCTACTGGCGTTTAAACAAAATAATAAAGACATCAAAGAGCAAAACATAACCTTTGCTAATGACTTACACATTAGCTTTACTACAAACAGCCGCCCAGTAGTAGGTGTAAATTTAGTAGGTGCATATGTCTGTCCCATTCTGAACCTGCGCTTTGCTAACCAATTTAAACTCGCTCTACCATTTGTAACTGGTTCAAACACAATTGCATTTTTTGCATACTTCAACTTAGCTCCTTTTTTAAAAACCCGTGAGAAGAAATCTGTATCTTCACCACCACTTTTGCCAAGTGCTAAATCAAACGTTTCATTTTTAAGGTGATCAGATTCTAAGTTTAATAATGTATTACATGTATAACCCGTTTCGATTACGCCATTTACAAATACGGGTTTAGTAGAATGAAGATCGCATTGCACTATCCATTTAGCTGTATTATTTGGGTAAATTGACTCTACAGGTCCTAAAACCACCTCTGCATTTTCACTCACAGCTGTTATGTATAGTTGATAAAGCCATTTTTCGGACACTGTTTCATCATCATCAATAAAAGCGAGCCATTTTGTTTTACAATTAGCTAAACACGCATTTCTTGCTATTGATATATTACGTGAGGGTGCATGAACATATGTCAGCATTAAACCTAAATCATTTGCTATTTTTTCGATATTTTCTCGAGCAGTTGGTTCAACATCGTTATCAGCAACAACTACCCTCAGTTGTATATCCTCTGGCAATTTTTGCTCAGCGATAGAGACGAGTGTTTGCTTTATCTCAGGCCTTTTATATGTACAAATAGCAATAGTAATTTCAACCATTATGATTTACCCACAACTGAACCAAGTGCACTCTTTACCAATTTATTACAAAACCCGATAGACCAACCGTAATGCATAGTTGCAGCAATAAGTCCTGATAGTAGATTAGTTAATGAACGGCTCTTTAAAGCGAGCAATGCTCCATAACCTAAACATACACTTAGCCAACCGATAAAAGGAAAAGTAAACACCCAGCTAATTGAAGCTAGTAAACACATTAACAAGCATGGAAATACTGATAATGGTATTAATTGTCGTATTTTGGGAATTTGCTTGTGTTTGAGTGCATTACTCGCCCGCCCTACACCATAGCGGTAGTATTGAACGAAAAGAGCCTTAAGAGAGCTCCGAGGGAAATATTTCATTTTTGTTTTGCCAGTTAACCAAATTTTATACCCTGCAGCAGTTAGCCTAAAATCAAGCTCTGCATCTTCGTTAGCTACAAATGATTCATCATAGCAACCCACTTTTTCAAAAGCCTCTACACTCATTAATGCATGATGCCCATGTATAACCCATTCGCCATCACTGTTATTTCGATGGGCAGATCCACCATTCCCTAGTTTAGAGTTTTGAGCACATGCAGCTGCTTTTTGAAATCCATTTTCTCCAAATGTATCCATGCTTATCACTACAGAATCTGCCTTGTTTTCTAACGCTTCTTCATAGAGCGTTTTTAAAAAGTCATCAGGGTACTCACCATGTGCATCTACTCTTATAAAGTATTCAAAGTTGTTACCATATTCTTTTACAACTTGATTAATACCCGCACTTTGTATTTTTTTATGATTATTAATTAGTTTTATACTTGGGTAGTTCTTGATGTATTGCTTAACAATCTCTATTGTTTTATCAGTGCTACCACCATCAGTAACAACAATAAGCTTTGGTGATTCGCTAACTAGTTGCAATAGCAGGTTTTCTATATGCGCTTCTTCGTTCAAGCAAGGTATTATCACTAATACATTTAAGTCGCTCACTTAAAACTCCCATTGGTATTTTGAGCCCATTTATCTAGGGCTATCTCCAAGCCATTTTCAAATATTAACCCTTCATCTTCAAGCCATTGCGGATATACGTCAGTTGAGTGAATCAATTTTAATATTCGTTCAGGGTGTATTCCTATGTCTAAAAAGTTAATTACTTTTAAAAGTGAAGCACCCGCCAACATTACACTTTTTGGGAAAAGCATTGTTTTAACTTTTGGAAAGTGCTGTTTTTCGAAGGTGTTTACAATATTTTCTAATGTATAGCGCTTGGTGTAGGCACCATTAAACAGTATAAAATTAGTATTTTTATTTCTAGCATGCTCTATTGAGTAAAGTAAGTCATCAACATAGATACATGACTTAATAGTGTCTTTTCGCCCTGGGTAAATGAAGAAACCTTTATCCAATAAGCTAGCTAAACGAGTAAAATTACCGCCTTCACCAGGTCCAAAAACAACAGCGGGCCTAACTACAATTAACTTTGAGTTTTTATTACGCTCATGCCATGCATAATGAATCTGTTCAGCCATCATTTTAGAAAAACCATAAGAAGATACAGGCGCAGGTGTAGATGCCTCTGTTTTTCTATTCTCACCTGGGCCGTATACAGATATTGAGCTTGTAAAAACAACTTCATTTATGCCGTTACTTTCAGCAAGTTTAGTTATTTCGTTCGCACCTAAAATATTAGTTTCGTAATATTCATGGCTTTCATGGCCAGGTGTTGTATGTATTGCAGCAAAGTTATAGATAGTGCCTATATTTTTTTCATTTAAAGATAAAGAGCTTAAGTCTCTTACATCAGCTTGAATATACTCGACGCCTTCTTTTTTTACTCTGGGCTTTTTAATATCTACAGAGATAATTGTTTTGTAGCCTGCAGTTAACAAATTATTGATTAGGTGAGAACCTATAAAACCTGAACCTCCAAATATGATTACTCCTTTTAATGCTTCATTATTCATAACGTTCTTCTTCCTTTAAATACACCCAAGATACACACATAAAAAAGTGGACAACTGTAAATTGCTCAAACCAAACTGCTTCTAAAAAAGTTTGCAAAAACAAGTAACTCATAACTACTACTGCAAAAAAGTGTGAGCTACCAAGTGTGATATGCTTAAAATTAAAAATTTTTCTAATAATCATAATTATAAAAACTAAATATAAAAAAAGCCCTAACAAGCCTAGTTCTACACTAATATCTAAATACATATTATGAAAGTTAAACCCTGCGCCCGAAGGTACATGATGAATAGCCCATATATCTTCTGCTACGTTGTTACCAATATAAAATAAGCTCTGAAACCCTACTCCTAATAACGGCCTTTCTGCAATTAGATTGATTGCTCTTTCCCATAAAAGTGTTCTACCCGTTAAGGTCGGATCTTTACCAATGTTATACATAAACTCATTAAAGCTGCCATTAACCAATGAGAAAATAATAACGAGCATTACAAACAAAAAAGTAAAAAACAAAAACCAGTTAAATTTACTTCTTGTAAAGTTATCAAGTGATAAATTTTGGTAACAAACAATAAAAAAGCTGATTAAAATACTGCCGATCACAAAGATAATTGCCCCTAATGACTTTGCTTTAATTAAAACTAAAGTAGAAATCACTAAAAGTAATACACCTAAGGCCCTACTCCTGTAATCAATTTTTTTATTCATAGATAAAGCAAGCGCTAATGCCATACACATCGCTGTATTTATTGCTAAATAGTTCTTACTACTAAAAATACCAATTAAACTAATTTCACCTGTCATTCCATTGAGGGCTGTTCTTGATGAAAACAAGCTCATCAACATTGCAATTAACATTACTAAAGCAGCAGACCTTAGAAACAAATTAAATGTTATTCGACTTGCTATAACTACAGCGAACACGGTTGTTAGTAAAAACTGTATATTGGCACGTAAAGCTGATATTGGTATATCTGACCAAACCACAGAGGCTAAACATAGCGCAGGTATTAAAAAAAGCTCCCAATTTTGCTTGCACGTTTTTAAAGTAAAAGTAATTCCAGAGGCAGCATATATAAGGCCTGCTATTAAAAAAATTAAAGCAGCTACCCCACCAAACATTGAATTAAATAACAATGCGCCTACGGCTAAAAAAGCCCAAGCTGAAGCGTACAAGTGATCTTTTTTAATCAACATAAAAAATTAAATAACCTACCTAATCCCATACGCATGAATGTGTCTTACATTAGTTCTTTTAATCTATTAGTAAACTCTTCGCCCATATGACTAGACTGCATTGCATACTCTACATTTGCTAGCATGTAACCTAATTTAGAGCCACAGTCATGTGATTTACCTTTTAAGTGGTAAGCTTCTAATGTTTCTAGGTGACGAAGTTGAAGTAGCGCGTCGGTTAGCTGTATTTCGCCGCCCGCTCCTGGTGGTGTGTATTCAAGCAAATCCCAAATTGTTGGTGATACAACATAACGCCCTGTAATGGCCAAATTACTAGGTGCTTCGTCGTTATTAGGTTTTTCGACCATATTTTTAATGGCTGCATTTTCGCCTGCGTTAATTTTTTTACCGGCTAAATCTACTACACCATATTGATGCACCTGCTCTTGCGGAACGGGCTCTACCATCACCTGGTTATGGCCTGTTTTATCAAAGCGGTCGATCATTTGGCTTAAGTTGTCAGTTTTTGAATTAGATTTATATTTGTCGATAATTACGTCGGGTAACATTACGGCAAACGGGTTATTGCCGACTATAGGGCGCGCTGCAAGTACTGCATGGCCTAAACCAAGGGGCGCTGATTGGCGAACAGAAATAACAGTTACATCTTTTGGTACTATTGAGCGTACTTCTTCCAACAAGCTACGCTTAACGCGTGCTTCCAAAGTTGCCTCTAGCTCAAAGCTGGTATCAAAGTGATTTTCTATTGAATTTTTAGAGGCATGAGTAACAAGTACTATTTCTTTAATACCCGCGGCTACGGCTTCGTTAACTACATATTGAATAAGTGGCTTGTCTACCAAAGGTAGCATTTCTTTAGGAATGGCTTTTGTGGCCGGTAGCATACGTGTACCAAGGCCAGCAACAGGTAATACTGCTTTTAAAACTTTCACTTTAAGTCCTTTTTGATTATTTTGTAAAACACGCAAAAAAGAACAAGCAAAAGCCTAATTCCGTTTAGCGTACCTCACCTACCGTGTGAAGCTATTATTATACACACCACAACAACGTACTCAATAAAAAAAGCGTCCTTTAATATTGTTTTTTTGTTAAGTTTATGTTGCACCAAGTTAGCCTGCAGCGCACTATTTTAGTGCCCCTCATGCTTTTATATGATCTACCTTTTTAATGCTAACAATACTATACTAGCCTTGTGTTATTATTAAGGAATACTTACTTAAAGGAACATGTGTGCGTTTAGGACTTTGCATAGTATTAGTGATTTCGTTTTTTGTATGCGCGCAAGATATGCTTATGTATTTACGCAACAGCGATATAATTGCTCGTGCGCAAAAACAATATGGCAGTGAAGGCCATACACGTATAAAAAATTGGTTAAATTTTATAGATGAATCTGCAGATAAAAGTGAATGGCAAAAAATTCATTTAGTTAATGATTTTTTTAATAAGCATATTAAATATAAAAGCGACGAAGACCTATGGCATCAAAAAGACTATTGGGCGACCCCGCTCGAAAGTTTGGGTATTGGCATGGGCGATTGTGAAGACTACGTAATTGCCAAATATTTTACTTTAATGGCATTGGGCGTGCCTGAGGATAAAATACGATTAATGTATGTGAGGCAAAAAACGGTTAATCAACCTCATATGGTGCTTATATACATTGAGAACCCAAACCAAATTCCTTATGTTTTAGGTAACTTTAATACTAAACTACTGCCCGCCAACAAACGCCGCGATTTAACCCCTATTTATAGCTTTAATGGCCAAGGTTTGTGGCTAGCAAAATCGAAAGGCCTGGGTAATAAAGTAAAAAACAGCCGTGGTGTATCAGCTTGGAACACCATGCTAGAACGAATTGAACAAGGTGAGCTTGCTCCCATATAGAATAACGCTAAAGGAACTATTAGTTATGTCGTCTTTTTTTAAAAATGGCTTGAGCTTAAAAACGCAAGTTTATGGATTAATTATAGTCATTTCATTAATTTCATTTTGTGTTCGGGTACTTACCGATGTAGATACCACTCGCCAGTATTTACAAACGCAAATGGGCAGCCATGCCCAAGACACCGCCACAAGTTTAGGGCTTTCTATTTCCCCCTACCTTGAAGAAGACAGCATAATGATTGCTCAAACAATGGCAACGGCCATTTTTGACTCCGGTTATTATAAGCAAATAAAGTTTACTAATGCCCAAGCTGAGGTGATTTTCGAACTTGTAAACCCTAAGCGTGTTGAATCGGTACCTAATTGGTTTATAAGTGCAGTTAAACTAAACGCACCAAGTAGACAGTCCGAGCTAAACAATGGTTGGATCATGGCAGGTACGCTTGAAGTAACAAGCCATGTTGGGCAATCGTATCTAACCCTTTGGGAACATACTAAACGCAGCTTTTATGGGTCGTTTTTGTTATTAATAGCGTCACTGGCTATTGCATTTTTAATACTACGCGCGGTGTTTAAACCACTTAGAGCTGTAGAAAACCAAGCCCACCTAGTTACACGTAAACGCTTTACGCTCAACGATGAAGTACCTGTCGCGCGCGAGCTGCGCACCGTTACAAAAGCAATTAATAATATGGTTATGAACCTGCAAAGTACGTTTGACTCACTTACTAAGCAAACACAAGCCCTTACCGAAGAAGTATATATAGACCCTTTGACTGGTTTGGGTAACCGAAAGTCGTTTGATAACCATTTTAACTCGGTAGTTGATTCTATAAGTGACGAGACGCCTATTACCGCAATGATGATTACCCTGCCCTCGCTTGCAAATATTAATAAAACGGTAAGTTATCAAGACGGTGATGAACACGTAAACGAAGTGGCAAACATACTCAAAACCAGGTTTGGCGAGCTTACTAATGCAAACGTGTTTAGGTTAAATGGCAGTACTTTTATTGCCCTTGCGCCCTACGATAGTGATTTTTTAAATAGAACTCGCCTTGAAATTACTGATGCATTTAGCCAGCAGAAAAATAGTTTGCATGTTAATGGTTTTGCTAACTTTGCGTTAGTAAGTGTACAAAAAGGAATGCCTGTAGGTCGCGTATTATCAGCGTTAGATACGGGCTGCACAATTGGTGATACAAACACCAAGGTAGACAAAGACACTTTATTTAGTGTTAATCAGTGGCGCTCGCTTATTCAGTCTATTTTGGCCTCTGGCGAAGTGAGTTTTTCGGTGCAACCGGTGAAGCGTGCTAACTCACAAAATAAACAATGTTATTTTGAGGTGTTTGCTCATTTTATTTTTGAAGGAGAAAAAGTTAATAATGGGCATTTATTTGCTATGGCTGAAAAGCTAAATTTAACTGAAGAGCTTGATAAAAAAATAATACGTAATTTTGTAAATGTAAAAGAACAACACCCAAACGATGTATTTGCACTTAACTTGAGTAAGGCGTCTTTGTATTCAACTGATTTTATTGAATGGCTAACGCTTTATTCACATACAAAGCCTGTTATAAAAACTAACTTGTTATTTGAACTACACGAGATTAGCTTGCTTTATAATGTTCATATTGCCTCGCAACATATAGACATAATAAAAGACATAGGCATTAATGTGTGTATTGAACATTTTGGTACTAGCCTTACCTCCTTTAGGTATTTACAAGGGCTAGATATTGAGTATGTAAAAATAGACGGTAGCTACATACAAGACTTATTAGATAACAGCCAAAGCCAATTTTTTATTCAAACAGTTAATAATATTTGCCATGGCTTTGGTATTAAAGTTTTAGCCTGTTTAATAGAAAAACCTGAAACATTAAAGGTACTTGAAAGCTTGGGCTGCGATGGTGTACAAGGCAATTTAATTATGCCGCCTTCTAAAGTCATTAAAACTAGTAATAATGGCGCAAATAAAGAGTTTACTTTTTGCACCGATACGCTAAAATTTTGTAATTAGATATTCAACCAAGGGATCAGAGATGAAATCACTTATTTTAGCTAGCTTATTTGCTGGCGCATCAGCACTTACAGTTTTACCTGCTTATGCACAAACGGACACAGATGCAGTAGTTCAAACTGAAGGCATGGCTAATTTAGTTAACGTTTTAAATAATGCCACTGCGGAAACAGCGCCTGAACAATTAAAAGCCGACTTAGTTACTGCTATAAACGGTGTATGTACCGGCTGTACCCCCGCACAAGTTGATTCTATGATGACGGTAGTTGTAGATGCAATTGGTGCAGAAAGCCCGCTAATTGCTGACTTTTTAGCTGCGCTTGTTGCTGCAGGTGTTGATAGCGATGCTGTAACGCTTGCTGCAATAACAGCTGGAGTTGATGCAACTATTGCATCAGAAGCAACAGCAGCTGGTCCTACAGAGCCTACCGCACCAGCTGGCCCTGTAATTGTAACCTTGCCTACAACAACCGTTCCTCAAGGCGCTGGCGGTACCGGTGGTGACGCTGGTAT
>PJEL010001111.1_pt1 | contig 28474 bp, 15 predicted proteins | sample 1853271 | NCBI WGS metagenome assembly PJEL01 (sample SAMN08108733, study PRJNA415343) | Invertebrate metagenome, whole genome shotgun sequencing project. | host: Globobulimina | place: Sweden: Gullmar Fjord | collected 2015-08 | reverse complement strand
TCCGAGCATGGTCGACCACAACGTACCGTCTAAACGCAGTTTAGACGGTGCTTGTGCAGCGGACATGTCGGAAGCATTTCAGGTGTGGCGCACGCAGTGCGTCACTTAAAGTGAAGTTTTGATGGGCATAACCGGAGCCTGCGACGGTTGGGCGCGTCGATTCCGGAATGCCGATGTGCATTCGTTCTCTCGCGATCCCGTTCCTGTTGCTGTGCGCCTGTTTCGAGAAGGAAGAGGCGGCAGATCCGCCCGATGATCCCACCACGACCGAGGAAACCCTTCCACCACTGGTGGACCCCGATTGGGAAGGAAGCTGGGTAATGGAAGCGATCGACGGGGTGACGGAGGCGGACCTCGACCTGTCGATCGATCTGGTGTTGACCCCGACGACGATGACCCAGGACATGTACCTCTACAGTTGCGGTCAAGTCCTGTAGCTGCACCCATGACCTGTCAGCTGACGAACATATATTGGTGAAACCTACATAATTCGCAGACATCCCCGACGGTCCCTCGGAACCTGGAGAATATGTACGCCAGCTCACAGCCCATGGGTTTGACAGGACTGGACCTCTTCCCCGCCGACAACTGCGGCTTCGAAGCCACGTTGACGACCGGGGATGTCTATGAGATCTCGCTGAGCGTCGATGAAGACGGCGACCTCACCATGTACGGCGACTATGACGGCACCACCTCCAAGTATTGGCCGCACCCGCCGATGTGACCGAACGTCGTCTGCCCAGAGCGACCGCGAGCCCGAGAACCCACCAGACTCGCGCGGGCCCGGCGCCACTGTTGCAGCCGCAGGCGCCGGGGTCTTTGTCGGTGCTGTGGCCGGTGTCGGTCGGTGGCGTGCCGGTGTCGGTTGGTGGCGTGTCGGTATCGGTATCGGTATCGGTATCGGTGGGGTCGTCGTCGATGTTGGTCACTTCGACCGTGTCGAGCTGCAGCCCGTCCCAGACGAGATCGCTGCTGACGCTCGACATCGACACGACAAAGACCACGTCCCCATCGGCGATTTCGTCGTCTTCTCCGGTGACGACCACGGTCTGAGGAGTGCTCCAGTTCCCGGCTGTAAAGGTGAGTAATGGTGGATTGACGGATCCTTCCTGGGCATTGTCCGAGGTGACCAGAACCGTGACGTCGGAGGCGGGCTGGCCGAGCAGGACCACGTCGAAGCTGTCTTGTCCGCCGTCCTCCGAGGTGATCAGGCCCTCGATTGGCGTCACGAGGAAACCACTGGCGTCGTCGTCGAGGTTGGTGACCCGCACATCTTCGGGATCGAGGCCGTCGAAGTTCACATCGGAGCTGCGCGCCGGCGCCGTCACGACGTTGTAGTCCACGTCGCCGTCGATGAGCGCATCGTCGACGCCGGTGACGGTCACCTGCTGAGGAGTGTCCCAGTTCGCGGCAGTGAACGTCAGCTGTGCCGGAGAAGCGAGACCTTCGCCCGGATCGTCCGAGGCCAGATCGATCTCCACATCGCCGCTGGGCTCGGCGAGAAGGACCACGTCGAAGTTGGCGGCCGAACCGAACTCTGCCGTGAACAGGCCCGCGACCGGGTCCACCAGGATGCCGGCACCGTCGTCGTCGACGTTGTTCGCCAGGTAGTAGGCGTCGCCGATGCCCAGGTAGACAGCGTCTCCAGCGGTGACACTCAGGCCGACATCATAGGAGATATCTCCGTCATCGACGGCATCGTCCACACCCGAGACCGTCACCGGCTGGGGTATGAACCAGTTCAGCGAGGTGAACGTCAGGGTTGACGGAGCTGGGAGACCTTCGGAGAGATCGGTGCTCGACACATCGAGGATCACGGTGGCGGTCGGTTCGGTGGAGAGCCAGACGTCGAAGCCCGCCGCGGCGCCATCCTCGCCGGTGATCAGCACAGCCGCGATGTCAGTGAGGATCCGGGCGGTGTCGTTGTCGAGGTTGGTGCCGGAGATGTCCGCCGGATCGAGCCCGTCGTAGCTGGCGTCTGAACTCGTCACCGGTCCGATCTCGACGGTGTAGGGCTGGTCGCCGTCCTGCACCGCATCGTCGACGGGAGAGACCGTCACGATCTGCTCGGTCATCCAGTCGAGGGCGGTGAAGACCAGCGATGCCTGGTCCAGGGTCGCCTCGTCGGTGTCGGACGAGGCGATATCCACGGTAACGGTAGCTGTCGGTGCCGCTCCGAGGACCACCGAGAAGGTCTCGTCGATCCCGCCTTCGGTGGTGGTGACGGTGCTTCGGGAGACGATGATGGCCACGCCATTATCGAGGTTGGTGCCCGCGATATCCTGGGGATCGAGGTCCGCGTAGCTGGGATCTCCGCTCACCGGTCCGATCTCGATGGCGTAGGACTGGTCTCCATCGATGACGGCGTCGTTGACCGGTGAGATGCTGACCACGACCGGGATCATCCAGTCGCCGCTGTCGAACATCACCGCGGCCAGATCCACCGTCGCCTCGCCGGGATCGGTGGAGGCCACGGCGATGGAGACCGGGGATACGGGCTCGGAGGTCAGGACCACGGTGAAGGTCTCGTCCGGTCCGCCCTCTGTGGTGGTCACCTCGAGGCGAGACACCAGCACCGCGGCGCTGTCGTCGTCGGTGTTGGTGCCGGAGACGTCCTGGGGATCGATGGCGGAATAGTCGGCATCTGGACTGGTGACGGGCCCGAGGACCACGGTGTAGGCCTGATCGCCATCGACGATGTTGTCGTCCACTGGTGACACGGTGACGATCTGCTCGACCGCCCAGTCCAGGGTCGTGAACGTCAGGAAGGCCCGGTCGACGGTCGCCTCACTGGTGTCCGAGGAGGACACCTGCACGCGCACATCGGCGGTCGGCTCCGAGGCGAGGACCACCGAGAAGGTCTCGTCGATCCCGCCCTCCGCAGTGGTGACGGTGTAGCGGCTCACCAGCACTCCGATCCCGTCGTCGTCGGTGTTGACTCCGGCGATGTCCAGTGGGTCGATGGAGGCATAACCGGCGTCCATGCTGGTGATGGGTCCGATCGCGATGGAGTAGGGGACATCGCCGTCGTCGACGAGATCATCCACCGGGGAGATCGTCACCACGACCGGAATCATCCAGTCGCTGTCGTCGAAGACCACCGCGGCGAGGTCGACAGTCGCCTCACTCGGATCGGAGGAGCTCACATCGATGGAGACGGAGGCGGTGGGCTCGGAGGTCAACACCAGCGTAAAGACCTCGTTCCTCCCGCCTTCTGAGGTTGTCACGTCGCTTCGAGAGACCACCACCCCGGCACGGTCGTCGTCTAGGTTGGTGCCGGCGATGTCCTGTGGATCGATGGCGGCATAACCGGCATCTGCACTGGTGATGGGCCCGATCTCGATTGTGTAGGGCTGGTCGCCGTCGTCGATGGCGTCGTCCACCGGCGAGAGGGTGACCACGACCGGAACCATCCAGTCGCTGGCGTCGAACACCACGGTGGCGAGGTCGACGGTGGCCTCGCTCGGATCAGAGGAGCTCACATCGATGGAGACCGACGACGACGGCTCGGAGGTCAACACCACCGTAAAGTCCTCGTTCATCCCTCCTTCTGAGGTTGTCACGTCGCTGCGGGAAACCACCACCCCGGCACCGTCGTCATCGAGGTTGGTGCCGGCGATGTCTGGGGGATTGAGGGCCGCATAGTCAGCATCCGCACTGGTGATGGGCCCGATCTCGATTGTGTAGGGCTGGTCTCCGTCGTCGATGGCGTCGTCCACTGGGGAGATCGTCACCAGGACCGGAATCATCCAATCGCCGCTGCCAAAGACCACAGTGGCGAGGTCGACGGTGACCTCGCTCGGATCCGAGGAACTCACGTCGACGGTGACCGATGCGCTGGGCTCGGAGGTCAACACCACCGTGAAGGTCTCGTTGTTCCCGGCTTCTGACGTTGTCACCTCGCTGCGAGAGACGAGCACCGCGGCGCCGTCGTCGTCGATGTTGGTGCCGGCGATGTCTGGGGGATCGATGGCGGCATATGCGGCATCTGCACTGGTGATGGGTCCGATCTCGACAGTGTAGGGCTGGTCGCCGTCGTCGAGGGCGTCATCCACCGGCGAGACGGTGACCAAGACCGGGACCATCCAGTCGTTGCTGTCGAAGACCACAGCGGGCAGGTCCACGGTCGCTTCGTCGGTGTCGGAGCTGGCCACGTCGATGGTGACCGAAGCGGTGGGCTCGGAGCCCAACACCACCGCAAAGGTCTGGTCGATCCCACCCTCTGTGGTGGTCACCTCGCTGCGGGACACCTGCACGGCCACCGCGTCGTCGTCGGCGTTCGTTCCGGAGAGATTCCGGGGATCGATGGCGACATAAGCGGGATCTCCGCCGGTCACGGGGCCGACCACTATGGTGTAGGGCTGGTCGCCGTCGGCCACTGCATCGTCGACCGGGGAGAGGGTGACCACGACAGGATTCATCCAGTCGCTGTCGTCGAAGACCACCGCGGCCAGGTCCACCGTCGCTTCGCTGGTATCCGAGGAACTCACTTCGATAGTGACTGGGGAGGTCGGCTCCGAGGTGAGCACGAGGGTGAAGTTCTCGTCGCCGCCGCCCTCCGTAGTCGCGACGTCGCTGCGGGACACCAGCACACCCGTGTCGTCGTCGTCGGCGTTCGTCCCGGAGATATCTGGAGGATCGATCGCGGCATAGGCTGCATCTGAACTGGTCACCGGACCGACGACCACGGTGTAGGGCTGGTCGCCGTCGTCGATGGCATCGTTCACAGGGGAGACGGTGATCAGAACCGGGTTCATCCAGTCGGTGTTGTCAAAGACCGCCGCGGCCACGTCCAGGGTCGCCTCATTGGGGTTCGACGAGCTGAGGTTGATGGTCACCGTCGCGGTGGGTTCGGAGGTCAGCGACACGGTGAAGGTCTCGTCCATTCCGCCCTCTGTCGTGGTGACATTGGCGCGGGAAACCAGGATCCCCGCCGCGTCGTCATCGGTGTTGGTAGCGACGATATCGGCGGGATCCAGCGCAGTGTAGTCGCCGTCGTTTCCGGTCACCGGACCGAGGACCACCGCGTACTGCACGTCCCCATCGGCGATGGCGTCATCGATACCGGTCACCGTTACGAGCTGAGGGATATTCCAGTCTCCAGCTTGGAAGTTCAGCTGCGAGAGGTCGGTCACACCCTCGGTGGGATCGTCGCTGCCGACCGCGATGGTGACGGTGTCGGTGGGCTCGCTGTCGAGAACGACGGTGAAGGTGTCGAAGCCGCCGGACTCCGACGTGCTCTGGCTCACCTCGCTCACGGTGATAGCCGGCGGCCGCAGATCGTCGTCGAGGTTGAGCACGTCGAGGTAGACGATGGGCAGCGCGCCATAGGCGAGATCCCCCGAAAGCGCCGGATCCATGCGGATCTGATAGGCGACATCGCCATCTATCGGCACATCGTCGACGCCGGTGATCGTGACCTGCTGGGGCACATCCCAGTCGGTAGCGTCGAAGCTCAACACCGGCGGGGCGACCGTTCCCTCGGTCTCGTCGGTCGAAGCCAGGTCGATCTGCACATCACCGATGGGCTCGAGGCCGAGCACGACATCCACCACCACCTGTCCACCGGCTTCGGTGGTCTGCAGGTCCTCGGAGGGAGTCACCAATATGCTCGGGACGTCGTCATTGTCGTTGATCATCGCGTGTGCGACCACCGGCAAGGCCTGGTAGCCCGGGGCGGTGCTGTTGCTCGGATCCAGCTCGATCTGGTAGGCGACGTCGCCGTCGTCGATGGCGTCGTCCACTCCCGTCACCGTGACCAGGCGAGGAACATCCCAGTCGGCGTCGTTGAACGCCATCATCAGCGGAGAGACCGTACCCTCGGTCGTGTCGCTGGAGGCGAGCATGAGCAGCACGCTACCGACGGGTGGTGAGTCGAGGACCACCGTGAACTCTGCCGTTCCGCCCGACTCGTCGGTGTGCTGGAGGTCGGAGGGCGACAGGGTGATGCCCGGCACCAGGATCTTGTACTCATAGGCACCGATGTCGTATTCGGCGGCGTTCAGGCCGTCGCCGTCGTTGGGCCTCAGCTCTCCGGAGAAGTCGTGGTCGGGGGCGTTGACCGCGGAACCGGCGTCGATGTTCGGGCTCGTCGGTTGCAGTTTGAAGTTGGAGACCCCCACATAGAGGGGGTCGACGGCGAGGTTGTTGTTGTTCTGCACCCCACCTGTGGGAACGCCGCTGTTCCAGATGTTGCAGTAGTCCGCTCGAACGGTGTTCAGGCCTATCGATCGGACGCCGTAGGCGAGGTTGTTGGTGACCGAGACATTGCGGAGCTCGTACTCGGAGGTGGTGTCGTTGTTCGCAAAGAAGCCCATGTTGTTGTCGTCGAGGGTGCAGTTCGTGAAGGTCGCCACCCCGATGTCGGTGTTGTTGGTGGCGTGTACGCCGTAGCTGTCGTTGTCGTGGATCACGCTGTTCTGCACCGTGCCACCGCCACTCTCAGTGAGCTGGATCCCTCGGAATCCGTCGCTGATACGCACGCCATCGACGAGCGGCGCCCCACCCTCGAGCTGGATGCCGGCGACGGAGCTGTTGGTGATGACCGCGTACTCGATGGGGTTGTTGGCGACGGCGTCGTAGCGAACGCCGATCACCGCCTCGTCGATGTGTACGTGCTGGAAGACCGAGTCGACGGCGGTGGACAGGAAGCTGACGCCAGACCAGCCACCATCGGCGCCTCCGGTGGAGCGAAGCAGGATTGGGGATGCCCGCTCTCCCTCGAACAGTGCGGTGCCCTCGATGCGGATCTCGCCCTTCTCCCGATCGGCGTAGGCCCCCATGATGTCGCTGTCCTCCGCGAAGTCCATGGTCACGCCGCTCTCCACCGTCAGCGTCACTCCCGGGGCCACCGTCAGATCGCCGACCATCGCGTAGAAACCTGCGGTGAGCTCGGTGTCGGTCCACAGCGTTCCGTACAGACCCGGGGTGGCATCTCCCGCGTACGCCAGGGCACCTGGCCCCAGATCGAGGCCGTCGTTGCCAATGAAACGGCTCGGGCTGTTGGAGGTCAGGGTGTAGTCGGCTCCGGGCGTCAGATAGAGTGGGTTGGCCGAAGTGTTGTCGGAGACGACCGCGTTCGAGATGTCGGTGCCGTTGTTCCAGATGTTGGAGTTGGACGCGGTGACCCAGCTGTTTCCAGCGTTGTTCACGCCGTAGGTGTTGTTGGTGATGTTGGAGTTGGTGATGTGGTAGTCAGACCACGTCTGGCTGTTGGAGTGGAAACCGGTGACGTTGCCGTCGATCGTGCAGTGGTCGATGGTGATTATGCCGATATCAAAGCTGTTCTGGCCAGAGATGCCGTAGTTGGTGTTGTCGTAGATCAGGCAGTCCGACAGGTTGCCTGCGCCGGCATAGGCGAAGACCACGCCACTCGAGCCATTGGTCAACGTGATGTGCGTGAGGTCTGGTGAGCCGGACTCGACCCTCACGCCGACGGAGTTCTTGTCGGTGGATAGGTGGTCGATGGGGTTGTCCGCGGTGGATCCGTGCAGGATCCCAGTCACGGCCCCGCGGATGATGCCGTGGCTGAACTGCCCACCCGCCGCGGTGCTGAGGAAGTGGATCCCACCCCAGGTCCCCCAGTTGTCCAAGGTGGAGTCATAGACCACCTCGTTGCCGGCTTCACCGAGGCTCAACAGGGTTCCCGCGACCCGGAGCTCCCCGTGACTTGGCAGGCTGTAGGCGCCCATGATGTCGCTCCAGCCCGTCCATACCAGAGTTGCTCCCGGATCGATGGTCAGGGTCACACCCGGGGCGACGGTGAGGTCTCCGTCGAGGTTGTGGACCCCTGCGCTCAGCGTCCGGTCGGTCCAGAGCGTTCCATAGAGTCCCGGCGTTGGATCTCCGCTATAGGCGAGGAAGTCGGGACCGCTGTCGGCGTTGCCAGGTGCCAGGAACCGCGACGGCGAGTTCTCGGTGAGGGTGTAGTCGCTGCCCGCGGCTACATACAGGGGATTCGCAGCTTCGTTGTGAGATACCAACACATCCTGGGAGGGGGTTGGGTTGCCCCAGACGTTCGAGTAGCGTGTGTACACGTCGTTGTTTCCAGACTCGAACACGCCGTAGTCGACGTTGTTGGTGATGTTCGAGCCGATGATGTCGTACTCGGAGCCGCTGCTGTTGTCGGAGCGGAAGCCGTCCAGGTTGCCGTCGATCGTGCAGTGTTCGATGTCGATGGTGCCGACATTGGTGTTGTTGGTCGCGTAGATGCCGTAGCTGTTGTTGTTGTAGATGAGGCAATTGTCCAGGGTGCCGCCCCCCGCCTCCGTGTAGTGCACTCCGTACTCGCCGTTGGTGGCGGTGATGGCGTTCAACGCCGGACTTCCAAGGTCCACCATCACTCCGGCCTGCCCACTCTGGTCGATGAAGACGGTGTCGATTGGGTTGTCGGCGGCCGCGGAATAGCGGATGCCATACACCGCTTCGGCGATGATGCCGTCAAAGAAGAGACCGCCGGAGGCAGACGAGAGGAAGTGTAGACCGTACCAGTTTGACGGGGAAGAACCTGTCGATTCGTAGAGGACCTCCATGCCGGGAAGGCCGAGGCTGCGCAGGGTGCCCTCGATGCGGAGCTCTCCTCTCGCCGGGTCTGCGTACGCTTCCATGATGTCGGTGTCGGCGGCCCATCGCAGCGTGGCGCCTGGATCGATGGTCAGGGTGACTCCAGGGGCGACCGTCAGATCGCCCTCGAGGTCCCAGATCCCGGTGGTCAGGTTGGTGTCCGTCCACAGGGTTCCGTACAGTCCCGGCGTTGGATCTCCGCGATAGGCCAGCCAGCTCGCTCCGGCATCCAGCCCGTCGCTGCCCAGGAATCTCGACGGCGAGTTCTCGGTGAGGGTCAGGTCGCTCCCGGGAGCCAGATAGAGCGGGTTTGCGGACGTGCTGTCGGTGGTCGTCGCGTCCAGGTTTTCCGACGGGTTGCCCCAAGTGTTCGAGTAGCGGACAAAGACCTCGTTGTTCCCCGACCGCCGCACACCGTAGTACGTGTTGTTGGTGATGTTCGAGTTGCTGATCTCGTAGTCCGAAGTGTTGCTACCGGAGGAATAGAACCCGTAGTAGTTGTCGTCGATCGTGCAGTGGTCGAAGGTGGCGAGACCGATGTCGACGTCGTTGGCGACGAAGATCCCGTAGCTGCTGTTGTTGTAGATCAGGCAGTTGGAAAGCGAGATACTCCCGTCATCGACGAGCTGGACCCCGTACCTGGCTTCGGTGACCGTGAGCCCTTCGACGGTGGGGTCACCTCCCTCGCTGAACAGCCCGGCCTCGCTGACCGTGTCCACCGCGACGTTGGTGACGGAGGCGGCGACGGCATCGGTTCGGATCCCGTACTGAGCATGCTGGATGGTAGCGTTTGTAAGCGTGATACTGGCTGCGGTGTCGGTGAAGACCAGGCCGTACCAGGTGGCTTCTGCGGTGCCCGAGTCGGCCTTGAACGCGATGGGGTTCCCAGGCGTTCCCAGCGCGTTCAGAGACCCGGCGATGGTGAGCTCTACGTCTGCGGTATCGAGGCCGGAGGTCTGGCCGTCGGTCGAGGCGAAGCGAACCTCGACGCCGGCTTCGATCGTCAGCGTCGCTCCGGCCTCCACGGTGGCGTCGCCCTCGATGACGTATGGACTGTCAGCGGCGATCCAGGTCGTGGAACCCAGGTTTCCCCCGGAGACAATCGTCGGTCCGGCCGCGTGGGCGTTGGCGCCGAACAGCACCGCGATCATCGAATACAAAACAAGCACTCCGCCTCCTGGGCACTCGGCCCGCACTGACGTCGTCCTGCACCTGGGGCGCTGCTTCGGCTTCCCGTTGTTCGTTTTCGTTCGAAGTGATCGGAGTCACGGCGCCAGGCTAGCCAGGGCCCAGGACCCGGGCCGCCACTGGCGCAGTGTGTCGGGCCTGGTCGATCGCCTCGTCCAGGCTGTTCTGTTCGAGGTCTCCGCGGAACACAGCGACGGCGGTTTCTGCAAGGTAGACCAGCCGTTTCAAAGTATCGGAAGAGCCCGTACCAACGCGCTCTTTGGCCTCTTTCACTCGAAGTATCGCCGCATCAATCGAGCCCACCAGCAGGAGCGCTATGGCCCAATGTGCGCCAAAGAAGATGGCCATGCCCTTGTCTGGCGCCGTGGTGGTCGCGTCCTCGAGCAGCGCCGCGGCCTCCTCCAGTCTGTGTTGATCGAGCCGTAGCACACCCAGATTCCCGCGCGCGGCACAGGCGACTGCTCCCCCCGCCATCTCGGCTGCATCGCGAAGCGCCCACTCGGCTTGCTCGTGTTGTCCGAGGGCCAGCAGGGCATCGCCCAGGTTGTTGCGGAGGATCGCTTGCCCATCACCTTGGCCGGTGGCCTGGGAGAGTTCCTCGGCCTGGATCAGCGCCTCCACGGCTCCCGCGTACTTGCCCTGCCCACGCAGCGCCTCGGAGAGGCTCACCAGCAGGCGAGCGTCCAGCCGGCACAGAGGCGTCTCCAAGACCTGTGCCAGCGTCTGGCGAATCGCTCGCTCGGCCAGTGAGTACCGCCCTAGGTGCAGCAACACATAGGCTCGCTGGAGCGGCAGCTGCAGGGCCACATGTGGGTCCCTCTGGGCGATCTGCACATCGACTGCATCCAGCATTGCCAGGCACTGCTCTATGTCTCCGAGATGTCGCATCTCCGCGGCGAGACAGAGCTCAGCCTTCACGCGATCGAGAGGTTCTCCCGAGGTAATGGCTCTACGTGCCCAGAGAGCGCTCTCGGAGAAGCGCTGCTGCACGGTGTGTATCGAGGCGATGGTGAGGGCCGCTCGCCCGCGGAGGACTTCGTCGTCGAAACCGGCCTGCCACAAGGTCTCCAGAAGCTCGAGGGCGGGGACCAGATCGCCCTGCACGACCAAGAAAGAGGCCCGGCGAACGTCGAACGCTGCCCGAACGTCGGCTGGCAGTACCTCGCGGTCGACGAGATCGAAGCGTTGGCCCCGTATCTGGGGCGGAACGGAGGTGGCCAACCAGTGGTCCAGTGCGGTGACGAGCTGCGCTGTGGCAATGGCATCATCCCGGTGCACGGCCCGACTCAGGGCTGCGATCAGGTCCGCCTGGTGGGGTCTTGCCGCCCGCGCCTCTTCCAGCGTCCAGGTCTGGTGGCTGCGCTCGAGGGTGTCGCGGATCGCCGGGTCGAGCTGACACTGGGCAAAGGCGCGCAAGGTGACGAGCAAACGCAAGGCTTCGCTGCCCTCTCGCTGGAGCAACGACTGCAGCGTCAGAGACTCCAAGGTCTCGATGAGCTCGGGTTCGGGAGCAAGCACGCTCCTCGCGGCGGACAGGTCGAAGGTGCTGGGGAAGACCGAGAGCTGAGACCAGACCCTTCTCTCCCTCTCGTCGAGGAGGTCCCATGACGCCTCGATGCAGCCGGCCAAACCTGACTCTCGCCGGTCTCGGGCACCGGGGCGCTTGAGGAGATCGAGGGGACGATCTGCTCGCTCTGACAGTGCCCGGACCCCCATCACGTGGGTCCGGCCGGCAGCGAGCTCGATCGCGAGTGGTAGTCCGTCGAGGGCCCCGATCAGGTGGGTGAGCTCGCTGTCGTCGTCGTCGTGGAGGTCGGCTCGGATCAGTCGCGCTCGGTCCAGGAACAGCGCCGCACTCTCGGCGGAATCGAGCGGACCCAGGCAGACCACCTGTTCGTCTCCGATCCCGAGTGGAGCGCGGGAAGTCACGAGCAGACACGCTGCCGGCACCTGCTGGGCGAGCTCTGCAACCCAGGTGGCGGCGTCGAGGTGTTCGAGGTTGTCGAGGGCCACCAGGACGGTGCCTCGGCTGCGCAGGGCATCGAAGAGCTCGGCGTCGTCGCGAACGGAGCCCACACTGATGGCGAGGGCCTCGGACAGCTGGCGCACCTGCTTCAGAGGAGATGCATCACACCAAAATACCGAGCGAAAGTCCCCTTCAGCGACAAACGAGAGGGCGACCTCGCGGGCGAGGCGAGTCTTGCCCACCCCCGGCGGCCCGGTCACGGTGAGCAGGACACCCGGTCTCAGCTCGCCTCTGACCTGCCCGAGCACTGCGGCGCGTCCGATGAAGGAGCCAACCGTACGCCGCAGGTTGTGTTCGACCGGAACAATGGGCTTTTGTCTGTCGCTCGGCAGGTCGAGTCGCCAGCCCTCCCCCCAGACCGTGTGCAGGGAGACGGCGGTCTTCGAGTCGGGCTCGATCTTCGAGCGCAGTCGGCGAACACACACCGACACCGTCATGGTCTGAACTGTGGCCGCCAGCCCCCATACCTGGCGTTCGAGTTCTTCTCTCGTCACAATCTCCCCGGCTCGGTCTGCCAGGTAGCGCAGCACTTCTGCCTCTCTGTTGGTGAGCTTGGCCGTTCCTCCGTCGCGATAGACCTGACGGGTGAGCAGATCGACCTCACACCCATGCAGCTGGAGGGAGTGCTCACCCTGGTTGGCAGTCATCGGGCTCCTCTCTCCAACATAGGGTGAGATACCCCAGGGCGCACTGAGCGATTGACGAGAACCTGCGCCTGAGCCATCGGGGAGGTACACAGTTCCTGGGGGGAGAGATGGAAGCGGGTTCGGGTCGATGCACGACGCAGTACCCCATCGTCATGGTGCACGGCGCTGGCTTTCGGGATGACTCGCCGATTGGCTATTGGGGCCGGCTACCCGCCTATCTGACCGGGGAGGGCGCCACGATCTTCTACGGTGGTCAGGACGCCTGGGGCTGCATCGAGGACAACGCCCGCCGGCTCCAGGAGCGGGTGCACGAGGTGCTGGCCGAGACCGGCGCCAGCAAGGTCAACCTGCTCGCGCACTCCAAGGGTGGCTTGGACTCGCGCTACATGATCCACGCCCTGGACATGGGGCCGAGCGTGGCCTCCCTCACGACCTTCGCCACGCCCCATCACGGGTCTCGAACGCTCGATCTGGTGCTGCGTTTGCCCACTTTCCTGCACTGGCTTCTCGCGGTGTTCGTCAACCTCTGGTTCCGGCTCCTGGGGGACTCCAGCCCTGACTTCCTGCACGCGAGCCGACAGCTCTCGAGCGAGTCGTGTGCGCGTTTCAACGAGGAGCATCCCGACGATAGTGGTGTTCTCTACCAGAGCTACGCTGCGCGCATGGGCTGGTGGTTCGCAGATCTGCTCTTCGTCTGGAGCTGGCCGATCGTGCACCTGGTGGAGGGCGACAACGACGGCCTGTGTACGGTGGAGTCGCAGCGCTGGGCTCGCTACCAGGGCGAGATCACCGGGCCTTCGTCGCGCGGTGTCTCCCATGCCGACATCGTGGACATGCGCAGGTACGACCCGGGTCTGGACATCCGCGAGGTCTATGTGGGCATCGTCGAGGAGCTCAGGCTGAGCGGGCTCTGACGCGGCCCCCTACAGTTCGATGGTCTGCCCGCTGGCATCGACGTAGACATCGTTGTCACCGAGCGCCCCGATGGTGACGCCCAGATCGGCGAGCGGGGAGTGGGTGACGATCGACAGCGGTCCGACTCCAAAGGCCCCGCCGCCATCCGGGGCGAAGTTCCCCGAGAAGTAGGTCCCGGGGGCGGTCACCGAGATCGTCGCGTCGGCGCCATCGTGCACGAACAGACCGCCGCCGATGGAGCCCGCGGCGTTGTCGGTGAACGTGCACATCGCAAAGGTCGCGTCGGTGGGCGGGAACTGCGAGGCGTTGTCGTCGAGGTAGACCGCTCCGCCGTGGGCGGCGCTGGTGTTCCGCTCGAAGCGGCTGTCGTTGACCTCGGTGCAGCCGCCGTAGTCGATGTACAGCGCGCCGGCCCGATCCGTGGCGGTGTTGTCGGTGAAGACCGAGTCGGCGATGTCGGCGCTCACGGCCACGCGGAACAAGGCGGCTCCACCGCGCTCGGCTGTGTTTCCCTCGAAATAGGTCGTGTGGATTGCCGGGTAGTCGAGCTGGTCGAAGTCTCCGCACTCCATGTTCGCGTCGGGCGACGTGGCCTGGTTGGCGTAGACCATCAGCGCCCCGCCCTCGACCGCGGCGTTGTTCCGGAACAGACACGAGTCGAGGTCCGGGGAGCTGTCTTCATAGGCGATCAAACCCCCACCTCGGCCGTAGTGGTACTCGCCGTCCGCGAAGCCGTCCTCGACGATCAGACCGTCGAGCATCGCGCCCTTGGCCCCGACAACCACGTGGTAGCTGTTCACTCCCGCTCCGGTCATCGGGTCCTGATCGATGTTTCCGGACAGGATCGTCTCGCAGGCGAAGGTGAGCTGGTTTGCCGCCGTGATGACGCGGTCCCCAGGGGCGTTGTCTCCGCCACAGAATCCGCCGCGAACCGTCACGCCATCCCGAAGGACAAAGGCGGCTTCTCGGTCGGTGATATCGGCGGTTGGATAGTAGGTGCCCGCCATGACCCAGATCTCGTCTCCGTCCTCGGCGACATCGAGGGCGGCGCCGAATGACGTGTAGGCGGTGGGCCAGGACAGGCCGTCCGAGTTGTCTCCGGTGAGGCTGACCCGCAGGTTGTTGCCCCCGCCGCCGACCGCTGGGGTCGTGTCGTAGGGGTAGGCCGGAATGGTCTGATCGACAGCATCGGCGAGAAGCAAGTCCCAACCGGTCGTATCGCGGCCATCTGTCCAGCCGATGTCGGCGTTGGCCGCCGTTGGGTTGTAGTCGCCCCCGCTGGCGTTCACCAGAGTGGCATCGAGGTCCGCGGTGCCCTCTACCGCCTCCACAAAAGACAGCACGTCGGTGTCCACCGCGTCGTCGTGCCAGTTGGAGATCGACGAAGAAGACGACGCGCTGTCATTGCCGATGATGATGGACGCCCGCAGATGTGGGTAGTTCGTCGGGCCCATGTAGGTGCCCTGGTACAGCGCCGCGCCGAGATCGGACGCGACGTTGTCGACGTATGTGACCCAGACCAACAGCGGTGACGAGGAGCCATCGTTGGCCATCGCCGCCCCACGTTCTGCGGTGTTCCCCGCGAACAGCGTGTTCACGACCGTCGGATTGCAGTTCGCGTCGTTGTAGATCCCGCCGCCCTTCTGATCGCAGTTGTTGTTCAGGAACTGGCAGTCGATGAAGGTCGGAGAGGTCCACAGGTCGTTGTTGACCGCGCCCCCGCGGCCGGGCGAGTCGTTGTTCTCGAAGATCACATTGCTGAACGTCGCCGCGTCGTTGTCCGCCCCGAGGGGGGCCGGGTAGGTATCGGCCACCATGTTGTAGACCGCGCCGCCCTTTTGGCCGTAGTTGTCTCGGAACGTGCAGTTCTGGACCAGGGGCGCGGCCTGGATGTTGATCATTCCACCGCCGGCGTTGGTCGCGTAGCCGTTCAGCACCCGCAGCAGCTCGGAGTCCTCGAAGCCCGGGTCGATGGCCAGGATATCCGCCGCTTCGCCCTGGGGATTCGCCGCGTCCTGGGCGTAGCCACCCTCGATGATGAAGCCGTCGAGCACCGCGTCCGTCGCACCCCACAGCACGTGGTAGCTGTTGTCGTCGGCCGCCGCACCGCCGATCTCTCCAGACAGGATCGTGAGGTTGTTCGCCCAGTCTCGGTCGGCTTCGGCGCTCTCGTCGCCAGCGAAGCCTCCGAGCACCGAGACCCCCGCCACCAGGTGGAAGCTGGCATCTCGGTCACTTCCCGTGGTCGGCGTGTAGGTTCCAGCGGCCACCCAGATGCTGTCGATCCCCGCGGACTCCGCGAGACTCAGGCCGTCCTGGAGGGAGCCGAGCGCGGCGTCCCAGGAAGACCCATCCCCCGATTCTCCGGCTCGGACGTAGACCACATCGGCATCCGCGTCGGTGTCGGTGTCGGTGTCTGCATCGGTGTCGGTGTCGGTATCGGTCTCTGTGTCGGTGTCTGTCGGCGCTCCGGAGTCTTCGGGAGTCTTGTTCCCGCAGGCCACCAGTGCGAATCCCAGCCCGACGATCGTGAGTCTGCCCATCCTTGCCCCCATCCCTGCTGAATACCAGAGGCGGGCGTGCCCGCACAACTGCCTGTCCGCTAGGCTCGCACAACCTGTTGGGCACCCATGCTGAAGGAGCTGCCAGGATGCCGCCAATAGTCGGTGGCCTGGAGCCCGGGAGCGCCGCCGCTCGGTTCGACGAGCTCCTCGTTGTCCTGGCGGCGGACCTTGGTTTTGTCGAACTCATACCAATGCTTGGCCGACATCACAGTCGAATGGTACAGCGCCGTATAGTGAAGGCCCTTTCTTGGGCTGAGCTGCCGGATGATGACGGGGTCGTCGTATTCCTCGAGGTCGATGGTGCTGTGGGAGAAGTCCGTCGTGGAAGACAGTCGCAAGTCGCCTCGACTCTCCTCCTTTACGATTTCAGCCAAGCTCCACCTCCCGTCGCATCGCCCGTGGAAGTACCGAGCGCCATCGGTGTAGTGTCTGACTCGAGCCAGCGGGTCGTACACTCTGCCCCTCCCGTCGTTCCAAACTGCGGCAACCCAGACCGCGACCGCCGGACCGCAGCGGCCGTTTCCGGCCACCACGCGGGCGATGTCCCGGGCGGTCGGCGTGTCCCAGATGTTGTCGATTGGCGTTCGCATCGAACCCTCCTGGACGCTGTGTGCGTCGAGTACGGCCTTACAAGAGGCATGCCAGGTGGCCGACCAAGCATGAACCCGCGCGCAGAAGGGAACGACGTAGCCAGCAGCACGATCGATCTGTCGTTGACCTGCTACGCTGCTGTCGTCGATTGTTGACACTGCGACCCCGCCTTCGGCCCCTTTCGCCCGCCGGCCATCTCCGGTGACCGGCGCTATCAGAGGCTGAGCGGTGTCTCTTTCGACCGGACCGCCGCCACCTTCGACTCGCACACCGCCAATCCGTTCGGATGGATCAACCGGGGTCAGTACAGCGGCGCCAACCTGGGGACCGGCACCTCGACCGGAGCATTCTTGATGGAGTTTCCCCTCGATCTGAGCGAAGGCCACTCCATCGGTTTTGTCGAGAGCCCGACGGTCAGCCTCAAGACTGCCTGGGGTCACGGGTACGCAGAGGGGACGACCATCGCGGTCTATCGCCTGGAGGGTCCAGTGATCGACGACGACGTGGCCACCTTCACCACCTGGGAGACCCGACCCGACATCGACACGACCATCGTGGGCTACTACCGCGCATCCACCGACGTCGGAGGCGGGGAGTGGATCGACATCGACGTCTCCACCGCTCTGTTGCAGAACGGAGACCGCCAGACCCTCGGGCTGGCCTTCGTGCTCACCTCCGATCTCAACGGAGCCAACGGTGGCTACCTCTGCCTGACCTCCGAGTCGGGGGCTGCGCACCGACCGACGCTGACCGCCTCATACACCGAAGTCCCGGGCGGCTGGAGCGATTCCCTGTGGGTCGCGCGAGACACAAAAGTCAGCCGATATTTTCAGGAGGGAGACGACGCGAATCCGGAGTGGACCTCGGACTGGGAGAGCGCCGGAGCCCTGTGGCTGGCCCCGGAGACCGTCGCGTCCGAATACGAGGTCATGGACACCGCTACGGCAGCTTCTGCCCTACAAGTTGGTTTGCTGGAGTTCGACCTCGGTGCCAGCGACCACTTTGCGCTCCACGACGAGGCCAACACCGCCACCCTCCGATTCCACACGTCCGATCCAGTCATTCCAGAGGGAACCTCGCTGCGATTCTGCCGGCTGACCGAGGATCTCCCACCCGAGACGGCCACTTGGCTGAATCGCCCGGCCCGCGACCCGTCGAGCTGCGTGGACTGGACGACGACGACCGAGCTCGGTCCGGTCTCGGAGGTCGTGGTCGACGTCTTGGCCCTCCTCCAGGCGCACATCGCCGCTGGTGGTGGGAGCCTCTTCGGGCTCTACGTCGAGCGACTGACCGACGGAGGCGCCATCGTCGCTACCACCGAGCATTGGAGCGCCACGGGTCCGTCTCTGGTCATCTCCTCGGCCATTCAGGTGAGCGCGACCCTGGACTACGGGGACGCCCGCGCGACCGGAAATCGATTGCGCGAACGAACGTCTCCCGGCCGTTCGCCGACACCAGGGCGAACGCCAGTTTCCACTGCAGAGATGCGAGGTGCGCGCAGAGGCCGTGCTTCGGAGCGCATCCGGGACTGGAGCAGATCGCCGCGCGACCGGATCCCAACGAGGCCTGAGGTCAGTCGGCCAGGCGCGCCGAGACCGATGGCGAGAATCGACGCGCCCAACCGCGATAGTGATTACTTCGGGGCAATCGTGGTGGATCCTACTTGAGCAACCGCACCGCAAACGACGTACTCGTTCCGCCTTGGGTCGATCTCGGCCGAGGACGCCTGGTCGCCCAGTTGGGGCGAGGCGCCGAGCCATGGTTGCTACGCAGCCACTCGGTGGGGCTGGCTGCTGCTGCGGCGGCGTTCTTTGTCACTGGCGAGCCTCTCCTCCTGGGCATGATGGTCATGTGGTTCGGATTCTTCGCCATGAACTTCCTGGACTCCCAATTGACGGTCGAACCAGACGGAGTTTCTGAGGACTCCGGTCGATGTTTGGCTTGGGGCCTCGGGTTCGGACGAGCACTTTGTGCTTCTCGATGCCCCGCAACTCTGGCGACATCCGCGAGGGTCTGTACGGCAATTCGCCGCTTTTGACAAGGTGTATCCGGAGATGGGTTGGCCTTGGTGACGGTTGCCGTCTTGCGCCACGGGAGGTAGGATCACATCGTGAGTAGCCACGGCACAACCTCCAGCCTTCCCGAGAAAGGGGAGATCGGACCAGACAGGATCGCTCACCTGGGCGGAATTGTGCTCAGGCGTCGAGCGGGCATTCTTCGGCTCAGATTTGGTTGGCTCGCGTTGGCTTGGGCCGTCGTATCCTTCGGCATTGCTTCCAATCCGGGATACGCTTTCGCGATTTTCATGGCTGGGTTTCTGGTCTACCTACTATGTTGGGCTTGGTGGGACTGGCGCACCAGGGACATTCTCACCGCAATGCCCGAAGCCGTCATCATCGAGCGACGGTCGCTGCGCGCTTCGACCCGGACCCTACTCTCGATGGTCACGATCAAGTCGATCGATGTCGTCGATGCCCCCACGAGCAGCGCGCTGCGCCTCACGTTGATGGACGGCACCGCCCACACCGTCATTCTCGGAAAACACCAGGACCATTGCGCGATCGCTGATTGGCTCAACAGTCGCCTGGCGGGACGGGATTTGATCGAGCCGTCGGATTTGATCGAGGCCATTCCAGAGGAACTCAGGGATCTTCGTCGAGTTTCGGCCCGGCTCCGCGAGGTATAGGCCAGCTGGAGGGGCGCCGCTTCGACGGCGTGACCACCACGACGCGGACTGCCGCACTGCTCCGGTGACGTCGCGTTCGCCGAGGGTCGCCCTGCCCACATCTGCCATGAACTACCGCAACAATGTCCAGGTGATCGATGGCGGTATCTGCTCCCGTGGGCGCTAGCTCGCGTCCACCACCTCGTCGCCAGGCAAGAGCAGGAGCTCGACATTGCCGGTGCCATCGGAGCGCACAAGGTCGCCGCGGACTCCGGATTTTCGCAGCTTGATCCGCAACTTCGCGAGGTTTCGGTCCCAGCGCTGCCGGAGTGCTTCCCGAGAGGCCGGCTGACGCCAGAGCTCGGTGGCGACGGCCTCCCACGACACCGGCGCGCCCACGCTCACCAGCTCGCTGACGATCCGGGCCGACAGACCGCTGAGGGTCAGGGTCGGGTGGCCGCGCCGGTGGATGTGGGCGGTGTCGTAGTGAGCCACGAGGCGGATGCGTGGAAACAGGCGACCGGTATCATGGGTCGCCGGCTGTGCAGCGGAACGAACCGGGAGGGACACGGCGGCGACGTAGTGGCGGGCGCCGAGGACGAGGCGGGCGTGCGAGGCATGACGTAGGGCCACGCCACCGTAGGTCACATCTCACGACCCGCCCCCCACGCGCTCCGCCATGTAGTGCCGCACCAACCCAAGCTTCTGAAGCCGGTCTGGTATCACCGACAAAGTTCCGAGACACCGCGGAGCACTAACGCGCGAATCGACCGATCCATCACACCGCCGAATCGATGGTTCGCGTAGCCGAAGCCCTCCGTCCTCCACTCGGTTGCGACGGCGCTGCGACACGTTGCGACACGCGCGCTCACCCACGCATCGATAGCCTGCGCTCGTCGGACACACCGGCGTCCACGACTCAGTGGAAGGGAGATTTTAATGGACAAGATTCTAACGGCCATGACCATGCAGCTGGGCCTACTCACACTCCTCGCAACCCCCACGGCGGCGAGCGCGCAGACCCTGTACCACTTCTGGAGCGCCCCACAGAACCTCGCACTCGAGGACCTCACCGGCGACGGCTATTCCGATGTCTTCCGGGCAAGCGGGAGCAACTGGTATCTCTCTGAGAGTGGCACCGAGTCCTGGGGCAGCCCCATCAATTCCCATAACGACACCCTCGAGGACATCGGGTTCGGCGACTTCGACGGCGACGGCCAGACCGACGTGTTCCGAAGCACCGGCACGAGCTGGCAGGTGTCTTGGAGCGGCACCTCCAGCTGGCAGACGCTGAACAACACCGACGCCGGCGACACCGATCTGCTGGGTTGGAGATGCTTCGGCTCCGTGGGATACGTGCTCTGTGACCAGGTCCCCGACCTGTTCTTCGAGGACTTCGACGGGGATGGCGAGACCGACGTGTTCTACGCAGACGGCAGCAACTGGTTCATCTCGTGGAGTGGCATCACCGACTTCGACCTCGTCAACACGTCGGGCTTCCGGCCTCACAACGCGAACGGTGACCTGAGCCTGCTGTTCGGGGACTTCGACGGCAACGGCACCACAGACGTGTTCCGTTCGGGATCGCAGTGGAAGGTCAGCTACGGGGCGTGGTCCGGCTGGAGCTCGTTTGGCATGGCAGGTTCCAACGCATCGATCACGCAGCTCTCCATCGCCGACGTGGACGGCGATGGCGAGTCAGATGTGGTCCGGATGGGCGGCAATGGCAGCCGTTGGCAGGTATCGTACAGTGGCGGTTCGAGCTGGTCGACGCTGGCATCGAGCCGCACTGAAGTCGTCGACGACGTGGCATGGGGCCGCTTCGACCGGGGCATCTCGGACGATGCCATGCGCACCACCGGAGGCCAGTGGAGTGTCTCCTTTGGCGGAACGACCTCGTGGACCTACCTCAACACCTCGGGCTTCCGACTCTGAGGTAGTCGGTCCTGTTGCCGCCTGGCGGTGGTGTTCCGAGGCAGCCTGATCTCGGCGTAGTGGTGGTTGTGGTGTGGTCGGGTCGTAAGGTGTGATCCCTGAGAAGAAAGTCTTCTCAGGGATCAGAAGTAAGAGATGTGGACGTCCAATGACTTTCACAACCTACGACAGTGAATCGGCAAGCTCGCGCATCTGACTCCGAATCACCACGTCGTCCCTCCCAAGGGCCTCCAGGTGCTTCAAGATCTGTGTCACCCTGGGCCTCGCAACACCGAGCAGCTTCGCGGCGTCGTGGTGGGACAGCTCCGTCGAGTTGGCCAGCCACCACGCCGCAAACCAGTACTCGACATTCGGCTTTGGACCTCGGGTACGAAGGAGCACCTGATTGACCTCGACCCCTCGAATCCTCGCGACATCCTCGAGGGCTTCCTCCGTGGTGCGTCGCTTCACGGGCGAGGCACCAGGTCTGGGTGCCGGGTCCGTGAGCGTCCAGAGTTTGTCGGCGTCGAACCCGGCGGGTGGGCCGCGCCGCTTCTTCAGCAGGGCGTCCAGGTAGTCCTCGTGGGCGCCGGTGGAACCATAGAGCGTCAGGAGCTCGCCGGTTGTCAGCCAATCGGATGCCGGAGTAGGCGTTGTAGCTGTTCCACAGGCGGTGGAGGTAGGCGAGCAGATGCAACCAGAAGACGCCGTCCTGTGCGAGCCGGTTCTTGAGGCGCCCCCGGAACAATGGGCCGTCGAAGCCGTGGTGCCGGTTGTAGGTCTGGGTGAACACCTGGCCGAGGTGACGCATCGCTTTCGACAGATTCCCGCGCGGGACCTCGACCCTGAGGCGGTAGTGGTTGGGCATCAGCGCGTAGCCGTGAATGCGCAGGCCGAATCGGGGCGGGAGATTCGCGAGGGTGTCGATGAAGAGCGCGCAGTCCACGTCTTGGTGGAACAACGCCGCTCGGCGGCGGAAGGCGCGGTTCATGACGTGATGGCGGGGAAGTCGAGCCGGGGAGTTCGAGGCATTGCTATCTCTTACCTCTTTCGACCTGTCCCCACCCCGCGAAACCGGCTCGGCCCGATGCCTCGCCGTCTTCGATGCACGGCCACCGTCGTCTCCGACACACCGAGTTGTTCAGCGAGCTGCTTGTCGGAAACCACACCCAGATCGGCGACTTCGTCCCAATCGATCTTCTTGGGGCTCTTCATGATTCCCCGTTTCCGGCGGTGCACGGATACCGCGGATCCGGTGACGCCGAGGAGCTGACCAAGCTCCTCGTCGGAGTGCGCGCGGAAATCATCGTCCTTCACCAGGCTCCAGTCGGGCCGTGTCTTTGCCGGGGCGATGCCCTGTCGCACGCGGCACGACCGAACGTAGGAGCGCGTGAGGTTGGTGCGACGGGCAATCTCGGTATCGGGCAGAACCCCAAGCCCGTCGCTCTCCTCTAGCACGGATTTGTCAGGCTGAAAGACGGGGATCCCACGAGCCACCCGAACCACGGCCACGTTTCCTTGGTGAACGCCCAGCTTGGCGGCCAGATGGGCGTCCGGGACTTGACCTAGGGGCTCGGCATCCCAGTCGATGCCCTTGACCAAGGAAGGCGAGAATGCGGGGATGCCACGCACCCGTCGTGCCTGACTGACCAGACCCACTTGCACCCCCAGCTCCTTGGCGATCTCGTTGTCGGAGCGCTGTCCGAGGTCGTGGACGAGGTCCCAGTTCCGCATGGGGGCGCGCGACTTTGGTGGTGCCGCGGTCATTGGGATGCTTCGTCGAAGGCGGGCGCCGCGCACACTGCTGGGCCCGACGCCCAGCCTGCGAGCGAGCTCGGCGTCGGACACTTCGCCGAGCGGCTGATCATCCCAGTCAATGCCGACAGAGCGGCTCTGAATGGGGGGGATCCCCTCTTTGATTCTGCGGTCTCTGACCATGCTGGCAGACACTCCGAGTTCCTTGGCGATGGCCTTGTCGGAGCGCTTGCCCAACTCCACCCCGTCCCAGGAGACGGCTCGACGGTAGGCAGCGATGCCGCGCTTGACTCGCTGTCTGGCGACGGACGTTGGCCGCACGCCCAGCTCGCGAGCGATCTCGGCGTCTGGGCGCTCGCCAAGGCCGGCGTTGTCCCAATCGAGCTCTGGCATCGTGTTGAGCGGACTGATGCCCAGTCGTCTGCGCCAGAGCAGGACCTGGGTCTGGGAAACGCCGGCGGCCGACGAGAGCTCGCGGTCGGTGACGGTTCCCATTCGCTGTTGGAGTTCGAGTGTGAGCCAAGATGGCAGCGACGCGAGGTGCTTCGCGGTCCGTTTTCCCTTGGACCAGTCGACGCGCGAACTCGCCTGAAAGGACTGGATGCCCAGGCGTCGTCGCCAGAATCCCACCTGGTCCTTGTTGGTGCCTGCCCGCTCGGCGACTTCGTGGTCGGGAATGGTGCCCAGGAGGTCACGCACATCATCGGTCAGCCAGGAGGGGGATCTGCTCTTCATGGCAGCACGGTTCCAACGCCAACAAATGCCACGAAGCCCCATGCAGGGTCAGGGTTGTAGTACATGACCGCACCGAAGGCCACGAGCATCTGGGCACTCACAATGAAGCCGGAAAGCGCCAGACGTAACGACCACGGCGCCCAGTTGCTCTGTCGAGGCCCACCTCGTTCGTCTGGATCGAAACCGGAGATGGCGGTGTCGTCTTTCACAATTCCACTATGCCTCGACGCTCGAGCCCATACTGGGTCCGTGCCTTGGCCCTACGATATCGTGTCGGCGAGCGCCCCGGCGGTGGTCACGTCGCCTACGAACCGATGTGCAGCCATTCTACGCCCACTTTGGCGGAATACGTTCCGACTCGGGCGCCGCCCATGTCGCGGACGGCGTCGTGGTGCTCGGTTGTGGGATCCGGCGCGGGAGATGCGAGGTGTGTCAATGAAGAGCGCAGTCTACGTCGTTCATGACGTGGTGGCGGGCGCCGGGCGAAGTCGAGCCGGGGAGTTCGAGGTTGCTATCTCTTACCTCTTTCGACCTGTCCCCACCACACGTGCTGATCGGCGAGGTCCACTCGGCATCTTTGAACGCGAGCTCGTACGAGCCGAGCTTCATCTGCCCGTCGACGATCAGACCGAGCTCCGTCTCGCCCACGGCGCCACCCGAGTCAGTCACCTCGATACGCAGCATCCAGAGCCCATTCTCCCGCAGGCTTGGATCGAACACACCGGCGACGGCCGGAAGGTCTCCAGGCCCGCCCCGAGCCCATCGAGGGGTCAGGTAGTAAGAGGACTGTTACGACCCGACCCTACCACCCCACCACAGCGCTGCGGCCAGGAGGCAGCTCACAACGACGGCAGCAGCAGTAACCCCCATGCAATGGCGAGTATGATCGTCACCACGGTGTACATCATTGCTGCCGATAGACACGTGAGTGGCGTAATCCAGCTGCTCGCAGATGCGATGGGTTCTTCGATTGGCATCGCGTCGCGCAGTACGGGTGGTTGATCGGGCATCGAGTATTCGAGCGGATGTGAGTCAGCCTCGGCAAACCTCGTCGAAGGTGCCTCTTCCAGTAGCCGGGGATCTCGCCGAACTTCCTCCCGCCGCCGTCGCATGTCGTTCATGACGGCCAGCGCCGACGATGGTCGGTCCTCGGCGAGTGGACTCAACAATGCGTCGATTCGACCTCGACAGTCGGCACTCACTGCAACGTGCTCATGCCACTGGAGGCGTCCGCTGGGGTCGAGCATGTCGTGAGGTGCCTTTCGTGTGAGAAGCGCCACTGCGAGTGCGCCGAGACCGTACAGATCCGTTGCAGGGGTCGCCTCACCTCTGAACTGCTCCGGCGCCATGAAGCCAAACGTGCCCGCGACTGTGCTGCCACCGATGTGGGAGTCGCTAATGGCGTCCCGTACCGCGCCAAAGTCGATCAGAATCAGCTGACCATCGGTTGCCCGCATCACGTTGCTGGGTTTCAGATCGCGGTGAACCACGGGCGGTGACAGCCCGTGGAGATAGCTTAGAACCTCGGATAGCTCTGCACAGATGTCGAGCACCTCTGTTTCGCTGTAGCGGTGTACCGCGAGTTCGGCCGCCAGAGTCACGCCTTCAATGAAACCCAACACCAAGTAGAGGCTGTGCGTCTTGCCGCGTGGGATTGAGAAGTCGTCGATGTACACCGGGATCTGGGGGTGGTCGAGCTGGGCCAATATTCGGGCTTCGCGCTCGAAGAGCTCTCGCGCCTTTTCCGCGCGTGCCCGGCTCACGACGATCTCCTTGATAACGACTGGGAGCGCGTCCTCTTCGCGGATCGCTCTGTAGGTTGTGGCGGCGTGGCCACTGGCGAGGAGAGCTTCAAGCCTGTAGCTCTCGGCGAGGTGCGCCTTCTCACCGCATGACTGGCAGCGAGCCAGCTCCGTCATGGCGTTGCAGGCCGCGCAGATCATGGCCTACTCGCTGTACACCCGCGGCGCACAGGCCTCATGCGGGGGGCTGGTGCGTGCTGCACCAGACCCCGCAAGGGAACTGCGTGCGTGATCAAAGTGCTCCCGCACCCTTGAGGCAGAGGCCAATTGCTATGCCACCGCTAATCGTCGATGCAGCACCGGCGGCTGCGCTTCCACCCGCCGTTATTGCCGCTGCTCCGATGTCTTCTTTAACTACCAGATACGCAGCCAGAAGTCCCAAACCGCCGCCTACCGCAGCGAGTGCCACACTCACACCAGCGGTCGCTGCACAGCCGACAAGATAGGCAGAATTGGAGTACTCAATTACCTCATTCTTGCCTGTGGGATCTCTCGCTAGATTCGGGAGCCCATTGGCATACGTGTATCGACGTTCAGCCCAAACCGGGTCTTCGCTGGTCCACCCTCCGTTCACAGCCGCCATGCACCTCGCGCGTCCCCATGCCAAGCCCGTTGGATCCTCCGCATGGCCGGTGAACCCGAACGGCAGCACCCCAGCGGGATTCAGCCCCCGAACGCCATAGGCATCCCGAACCGTCAGCTCCGCAACCGCGCCAGCCCCATCAGCCCAACCAACGGTGGTCCCCAGCCGGTCCCGCAGCCCGTAGCTCTCCGCCCCAGGCCCATCGACCATCGCCAGGACTTCGCCAAAAGCAAGCCCGGCCAGATAGCTCGCCGTCCGAACCCCGCTCGTGTCGTAGCTCCCCCGAACCGTGCCGTTCAGGTCGTACACAAACGCCTCTCCATACGTTTCAACGCCGAGAACCTCCGACTTCACCAGCACCCGCAGGTCCTGAGCGTCGTACACGAACGTCCACTCCGTGCCAGCCTCCGTCAGCGACGTCATCTGGTCCAACACGTTGTAGCCGTACGTCGTCACCTCCCCACTCACCCGGTGCGTCCTGGAGATCCGGCGGCCCTCGTCGTCGTAGGCGTAGGTGTTCTCCGCGTCCTGAACCAGCTGGTCGGCGTTGTTGAATACCACCTCCACGGCCGGATCTCGATGCGTCGACGTCCGCCGGTTCTCGGCATCGTACGTATACTCCTCGTCCCCGAACTCCGCGCCGTCGGGATGGTCCACACCGATCAACCGCCCACGCTCGTCATGCTCGTAGACGTGCGTGCCCTCCTGATCCGTCTGGCTCTCCGGAAGCCCTCGCGCATCACGAGTCGTCAGCAACTCGTGCACCAGCCCCCCGAGCCCATCCACCGTCGAGATCCCAGCGGTCCGACTGCTGTCGTCGTAGGTCGTCGTCGTCACCAGCCCATTGGGCCGGGTCAAGCTCGACGGACGCCCTACCGCATCAAAACCAAACGCGAACGAACCGAGCCCGACCTCGTCGATCCCCGACAACCGGCCCCGCGCGTCGTAGCTGTGAGTCGCCGACATCGCGGTGATCCCGCCAACCGTCGGCCCCACCAGGTCGACCAACCTCCCACCATCGTCGAAGGCCACATCCCACTCGGCATCCACGTGACCAGCGTTGTCAGTCCCATACGCGTGCTGCCCAGTGACCCCATTCACATCGTAGGTGCGCTCGGTCACGTGCGCCCCCTCCCGAGCGAAGACCAAGCGCCCAAGCGGATCATAGCGCAGCTCCCGATCCACTCCAGGCCCGGTCATCGTCGCCAGCCGCCCCGCCGCGTCGTAGGTCCGCGTCAGCGTCTCCCCGTTCCGGTTCGTCTTCGTGAGCTCCCGGCCCGCATCGTCGTAGCTGTAGAAGACGGTCCGCCCAAGCTTGTCGGTGTACGACAGCATCCGCTCCAGCTCGTCGAACTCGAAGCTCATGATCTGCCCATTCGGGTCGATGATCGCCGTCTGCTTGCCGTTGGCGTCGTATTCGAAACTCCGGGTTCCCGGACCGGTCGGATACTGCGCCGTCACGTCGAGGATCTGCCCGCGCGCATCCATGTTCACGTCCACCACGTCAGGGGCGCCTTCGAAGTCCGGCAGTGTGACCAGGTCGATCATGTCGTTGGCATCGTAGCTGAACTGCACGATCTGCCCAGTCCCGTTCTCCATCGTCGCCATCTGACCACTCGCCGTGTACGTCACCCGCCGCTTCAGCGAGCCATCCCCACGGTAGGTCTCGAACGGCAGATCCTCGGCGTTGAACACCGTCGACTCCACGATCTCTCCGCCCTCGTAGGTCGCCGACACCTGACTATTCGGGCCGTACTCCCACTCCCGGAACACCCCCGCCACATCGGTGTGGGTCTCGACCCGCCCGAGCCCATCGTAGGTCCAAGACTCGGTGGCCCCGGTCGGGATCGTCCGGCTATCCACCAGATAGTCGTCGTTGTAGGCCGTCGTCGTCACATAGGACTGGGGCGCGCCCACGCCGTCCACAAAGTCCCGCACCACCGAAACCACCAGCCCGTCGGCATCGTACCGGGTCGTGGTCGTCAAACCAGGATCGGGGCCCTCTTCCACGGTCTCGTAGTTCAGCACGTCGGCATCCATGTTGATGGACACACCGCCGCCATCCACCGACTGCTCGAGCCGTCCATCGAGGTCATACGTCAGCACCATCGACGAGCCCTCGCCGAGGATGTTGTAGTCCACCAGCCGGTGCTCACCGTCGTAGTGGAACTCCACCACCTCGCCCTCGCCGTCGATGGCCTGCACCAGGTCTCCAGCCCCGTCGTAGACGTACTGCAGATCCGCCCCATCCGGAAGCATCATCGTCGCGATCCGCCCGTCGCCGTCTCGCACGAAGGTCACGCCGGAGCCGACGTCGGGGAAGATCCCATCTTCGGTGAACCGCGTGGCGTTCCCGATGAAGTCGGTGAACTCCACCAGTCCGTCGTCGACATCCAGCAGGTACGTCGTGCCATCGACATCGGTGAGCACGAACTGCTGCGGCTCATAGATCCCGGAGAGCGCCAGGTCCCGGTACAGGTTCCCGTCGCCCATGATCGTGAAGGTTCCATCCCCATCTGCCGGCGTG
>PJEL010001110.1_pt1 | contig 28494 bp, 47 predicted proteins | sample 1853271 | NCBI WGS metagenome assembly PJEL01 (sample SAMN08108733, study PRJNA415343) | Invertebrate metagenome, whole genome shotgun sequencing project. | host: Globobulimina | place: Sweden: Gullmar Fjord | collected 2015-08 | reverse complement strand
AAAAGAACACCTCAAAAAGGCTAATAAAACAACCGCTGATTATTTAAACTTTTTAGAAGATGGTCGGTACAATCATGAATTAGACCATTTAACCGGAAATATGATAATAACAGAATAAAATGGAGGTTCTGCAAATTGCATCAAAATACATCCTGATTTAATGGATAACTTTAATGAATTTTTAAAACAGTAACTATGACACAATTAGAAGAATATAGAAAAGAAATAGAACCACATAAAAATACATTGGTATTAGATTTATTTAAAGTTGTGCGCTTAATTGATATAATTCAGGAACCTGATGACCTTTATTGTAAAATGGATAGTAGGGAAGGTGTCTATTTAACATCATGTGTAGGGTGGTTTAAGCCGCTAAAGGGTGTTTTAAGTGATAAAGATTATAATTATTTAGTTAGAATATGGAATTTAAACAACGTGGTATCTGCAATTTAAAGCTTCAAGTAAAGAGGTTAAGCGATTGAAAAAGGAAATCAAACTAAAGGAAAAAGAGAAATGAACGACGAAACAGAACAACTATTAAGTTCAGAAGAAAATAAAAAGCATTTAGAGCAGTCTATTGAGAAGGAGACAACTTACCAATACTGGCTAAGATGTAACTTTGAAGAAATAGACGGTGTTATCCATTATTGCAACGGCCAACATGATAGGTCTGATGAATGTGAAATGGTTAAGCTAACAATAGAAGATATAAATGAGATAATTAAACTAGGGGAAAATGATTAAATACATAAGCATGTTACCAATAACCGCATACCTAATTTTCATAATAGTAAATTTTTACAAAAAAAAAGGTATTCCAAAAAGCATATCAGAAAGTTATTACTGGCTATCAAAGGAACAAAAGCCTTTATTTGTATTAGCTTTAGTATTGACATCACTAACATTATTATTAGGTTATGTACTAGAAAATGAAGACAATAATTTGCAAATAGTCATTCTATTTTTTGCGTGTTTAGGGATAAGCTATACAGCGGCGGCGGCCAGGTTTAAAAAAGATAATATAACTAAAACTTGGCATATGTGCGGAGCTATAGGTGGCTACATATTAGGTTTTATTTTTATCATTGGTAAATATGGCTTTGATTCGTTTTGGTTTGTAATGCCCTCGGCCGTATTGTTGGGTATAATTGCATGGGTAGAAAATAACAAAAAGGGTAAAATAATTCATACTACTTTTCCCTCTGAATTTAGCTCAACAAATTACAAATACGAATCTAAACTCATTTGGTGGGCTGAAATAATCGGATTATTAACTATTTATTTAGGGGTGGTGTTATGAAACTAATACTAAAAACAATAAAAGCAATATACATAATAGTATTTTTCATCCTATTCAGGGTAATACTAGAATTAATAAGCTATCCATTCAGAAGATTTTTAAAATGGATGTATCTTATTGATGAGGACTATTTAGAAGTCGCTCCAATGTCTCCAGTAATTAAAAAACAAATCAGACAAAATAAAAGAATTAATTTGCGCTGGTTGTGGAACTTAGACAGTGCAATTGTGGAGTGGTTTGATGTGAAGATAAGTAATTACTTATAACGCCTGGCTAAACACAAGCGTAGCGACCCGAAAGGGTTGTTGTTTTAGCTGGTGTTATGAGTATTTATTTGTAAGTAATAATGAAATAATAATTATACAAAATGGGAATATATAGAAAAGTGTTAATTGAGCCTTTTATTAAGATAAAAGAACAATACAAAAAATACAAAACAACTGCAAGAATGTGCGAAAATAATCATGCACATTACCACAGTGAGAAATTTTGTAAAGAATGTGGAAAAGAAGTTAAGGAAGTTGAAGTTGAAAAAGAACAGCTTATATGGCCAGATGAGTTAATAGGAAGTGAAAATTTTTGGCATCAAACAAGTAATGAATTTATGTATCTTTTTAGTAACTGTTATGATATCGGATTTTCTAAACCTGATGAAAATGAGATGAAAATTTTATCTAATGATGAAATAAAAAGCTGTATAGAAGTTTTCAAAGAAAAACACAAAATAGATATTGAATTGCTTGAGAAAAAATTAAAGATTAAAATTGAAGTTGAATTTGGTGTAATGTACCATGCTTCATGATTACTTATAACGCCTGGCTATGCAGCGTGATTTTTAACATTTAAAAGAACGAAGGATGAATAAAAAAGATTTTGATAAAATAGGAGATGAATGCTTTAACCAATTAAAGGAATTAAACCCCAAAGGAGGTATAAAGGAGTTTATAAGAATAGCAGTTGAATTTGGCTACAAAAGAGCAGTTAAAAATAATGATTGTATAGCTGATGTTGTAAAGAGTTTAACCCCTGAGCAAACAGCCAAAAACGCCACTATAAAAATAGCATTATCAGCCAAAACAGGATATACAAGTAATGAAACGCACAAAATTAGTCCCGACCAATGGTTTAGGATTCAGAACATACTAAATGAAGATTATTCCTAAATTCGTTACAACATATGTATAAACGAATGTTCCATATAAACCTAATACACTATGATTAAAATAATAAGAAACACCAAACAAGAAGTACAAACCTACTTCAATAAACTAACTGAAAAAGACTATACTTCACGAACCCGAATAAAAAAGCGGTTCAATATTACTAAAAGAAAGTGGGAATGGTATTTTGAATATACTCCAGCTTATGAAATAGAGGAACTAAGTAAAAGTACTATTAATAAATTAAGTGAGTGGGCAGATAAGATAACATTTAAAAAATAAATTATATGAAACTAGAAAATTTAAAGAAACAAGTATCAGTACATATTGCCAATAATCAATTATCGGAAGCTTTGAACATTATTAGTAAAAATGATAACCTTTTTGAGTATTCAAAATCAAGTGAAGTAATCCTATTGATGGGGAGGTTAACCTCATTAAAAAAAGATACTATGCTTGGCACATTATCAAATAGTAATTCAAACTTAGAACATAATAAGATTGTAAGTGCTATTTTAGGAATGCTCAACATTAAAGAAAGAGCAGTAAAAATACAACAGAATGAATCAACACAACACAGTAAAGTTTCTTTTTCAGATATAAAAAAGGCACTAAAAGAGATAAAAGGTAAAAATAATAAAATTTATTATTACAATGCTATTGATGTATTGTCAGATTTATTTTAATATGGCTTTAATAAAGAAAGAAGATATAATTAGTCAGGACTCCCTTAATACAATAGCCTCAGAAGTAAAGAGGATGGATACTTTATGTAAGCAATTAGCAGAAGATACTACTAAATTAACATCATATAAAGTTAAAATACAAGGGCATAAGCTCTGCGAATACTGCAATACAAAAGTACAATCAAGTAAAACTAACTGCGTTAACTGTGGCGCACCTAATTGATAGATATGAAAAGAAAAGAATTAGAACAAGTACAAATGAGTCCTAGTCAATCTATGAAAGATATGAAAATTAGTCAATTAGCCATTACAACACCATATCCGTATTGGGAGATAGAAACATTATACAATGAATTAGATGATATTAATGAAACTGAACGTGCAATTAATTGGTGTGCAGAAAGAAGAATCCCACTCAGCTCCTATACAATGGCACGTAATGGAGTAGAGGGGGCAAAGGCAGGAAGACAATTAGCGGATATATTAATAAAGACAAAAAAAATGAGTAAAAAAGATAAAAAGATTCAAGAACTAGAAGAAGAAGTAAAAGCTTTGAAGAAAAGAATAGGATGGCAAAAATGTTATGAGTCAGCTATGGCGGCAGCACAAGAAGTAATTGAGGAGCATAGTAGTAAAGAAAATGAGATAAGAAGGATATTAGATGTTTATTATGTCAATGCAGTAAAACTGAATAGCATATCAGTAACAAGAAAAAGACATGATGAAGATTGCTGTATTTATTATATTGATTATAGTACATGTACAGATAATAAAAAAGCTAGATGTCTTACAAAAGATGAATATGATAAGATTATCGAGTATTACCAACCCTTTTCGTAATATCATTTATTTTTTGTACCTTTGTACCAATGGAATGGATAAAAGTAAAAGATAAACTACCAAAAGAAGAGTGCAGTTGTATAATATTTGCTTGGGATCGTGTATTGCCAGCATATTTTATAGATGGTAGCTTTTATGAAATAGATTATAATGGAAGCCCAGAGCTTGCAAATGCTGTTTACTGGATGGAATTACCCAATAAACCAAACTAATGATAAGTCATAAACTAAAATATCAAAATAACCTAAAGATAAGAACTAACAGAGATGCTTTATTAAATTTAGTATTCGAAGTAAAAACAGACTGGGCTAAAATAGCTGAACTAGCTTTAAGTAATGAGAAGCTAGAAAAGGAAATAAAGGAATTGAAATGATAATCAAAAATAGTAAATTAGTACCAAAAGGTTATCTAGCTCAACAATTAGAATTACTTGTAATTGGGTTTTATATTTATTGAATTTCATTATAAACTTAATCAGGCATAGAAACACATATACAGCTTACATAAATATAATTTTCGAGAAAGAAGCAAAAGCAAACGAACTAAACGATAATTATTTAAATAATAGAAAGTTATTTAATATTAAGATATAAAAAGTAATATGGAAAAGAAACTAGAATTTACAAGAACATCACTAATAAAGGCATTTGAAAAATGGAATAAAGATTTTATTGAAAATCCTGATGATTTTAATGAAAAGCTTATGGAATCAAATCATGAACAGAGTGCAATAGATTCAGCAGATACACTAATTGAGTATCTAATAGGTAAAGGGAATTTAATTAAAGATTAATGGCTTATACTGAAGTACAGAAGGAAGAAGGTTTTTTAAAGGTATTGAATTATATTAAAGAAGGTATGGCTTTACGTAATGCATTAAAACTTGATGATACATTTAGTAGAACTATTTGGGATGAATTATTGAAAGACGAAGATAAAAATGCACAATACGCACGCGCATGTGAGGAAAGGTCTGATATCATATTTGAAGACATCTTAAATATTGCAGATAATGTAGAACAGGACATTATTATATTACCTGATGGGAAAGAGGTAGAAAACAAAGCAGTAATAGCACGTGACAGATTAAGGGTTGACGCTCGAAAATGGGCGTTATCTAAAATGAATCCTAAAAAATACGGTGATAAATTAGAACTAGATAATAAACATTCAGGAACCGTAAAAACAGATTTATCAGGGTTAACATATGAAGAGCTCAAAAAACTTAAAGAATCAGATAATACAAGCGGCGACAATTGAACTTGCAAAGCTTGATGTTTGGGAGTTCTGCTTATACTACGATTTCGATTTTTTCTCAAAAAGAAGTTTTCTTAAATTAATTGCATATTCATTTCAATGGGTGCTGCAAGGTGAAAATACACCCAATCACATAAAAGAGTATGTAAAAAAAGAAATAGCCGCTAATAACTTCTATTATAACGGAGAGACACCTAAGAAAATAGCTTTATCATTACCACCAAGAGCAGGAAAATCTTACACTATATCAGTCTGTTGTGCCTGGGCAATGGGTAAGCACCCAAAGGAATCTATAATGCGTAATGCATGTACAGAAAGGCTTTACAATAAGTTTTCATATGACACCAGGGACATTATAAGAAAAGAGTCATTTCAAGATGTATTTGATGTTAAATTAGCAGATGACAAACAGGCCGTTGGTGGATGGAATACTCAAGAGTCTAAGCAAGTAGGTTATTTTGGTGCAGGTGTTGGTGGTACTATAATAGGTTTTGGTGCTTCATTGTTAGCTATCACAGATGATTTATATAAGTCAATGGAACATGCTTTAAGTCCCAACACAATAGAAAAAGTCAGAAGATGGAAAGAATCAGCACATGATACTAGACTAGAGGGTGGATGCAAAGAAATTGATATTGGTACGAGATGGTCAAATAGTGACATTATAGGAGAAACAGAAGAAAATAATGAGTATGATATCATTATAAGAGTCCCGGCGTTAGCTAACAATGTTTCTTTTTGTAATGATGTAAAGACAACAGATGAATACTTAGCAATAAAGAATAAACTTTCCGACTTCATGTGGATGGCCATGTATCAGCAAGAACCAATAGAGGTAGAAGGTGTTTTATTTCAAAAGAATAAGCTTAATTATTTTAAACTATCAGAATTTAATAAGGACAATGTAACATCAAAAATCGGTGTTGTAGATGTGGCTGATGATGGTGTAGATTATTTTTCATTCCCAATTGTTAACAAGGCAGGTGATAAATGGTATTTAGTAGATGTTATTTACACTCAAGACAATTTAGAGGTAACAAAGCCTATATCACTAGCTAAAATAGAAGACAATGGGCTAGATTACGTAAAAGTTGAGACTAATAGCCAAGGGAAGGATTACTACAGATATTTAAAGGCTAATGTAACAAATACTACTACCAGGGGTGTTTGGTCAGTGCAAAATAAAGAGACGCGGATACTTATGCAAGCAGGGTGGATTATGGACAATGTTGTATTTAGGTCAGATTACGCACCTGGTAGTGATTACGATTTATTTATGATTAGCTTAACTAGATACATGAAAATGATTAAGAACCAAAAAGACGATGCAGCTGATAGTCTGGCTGCATTAGCGCAATTCATTAAAAAACTATTTGGAGAAGTTTAAATAAAAAAAACTATAAGTTACTTTTATCACAATTTAACACAGAATATAGTAAATGAGATGGATATTGAAGATTTTATTTCTTGCTTAGATGATAATGATATAATAATGTTCTCCGAAAGTGGTGACGCTACATTAAAACTAATGTCTGAACTATGCAAGTATACGAAGGAACAGTTTAATGAAATATTAGATGAATATGAATCTTGTTTTAATAAGCTAATTTAAATCGTTAGATTTCCACCAAACTTAACCACTTGATAATCAAATACACTTTTTGTTAAACCCCCGTAAAAAGCTTACTTATTTTGGTTGTTTTGTCGTATGGGTAGTTTGTTTATATTAATTAATTTACTATCTTTGTGATATGATACTTCAAAAACTGCCACACATTCAAAAAGACATTTTATAAGCATGATTTAATTAGGTTCTGTGGCGGTACCTTTTTGAGTTGTGCTTATTCATTTTATAATATAAAAGTTATGGAGCAAAAAATTAATGAATTAGAAGTTAATGGAATCGTTTATGTACCAAAGGATTCTATTAAAGAAGAAGTAAAAAATACTGAAGGAATGAAAGTTGTAATGATTCGCACATATTCAGCTGGTGTTCATTATGGTTATTTATCTGAGGAAAGCGACACATTAGTAGGGATTAAGGTGAAATTGCTTAATGCTCGTAGGATATACCAATGGGCAGGAGCAGCGACATTATCCCAATTGTCAATGAAGGGAACCTCTAAACCGGATAGCTGTAAATTTCCATGTATAGTTAATGAGATTACATTATTAGCTATTGAAATCATCCCCATGACAGAAAAAGCATTTAAATCATTAAATAGTGTAGCTATATGGTCGGAGTAGGCGAAATAAACAAAGAACATGAACATGAACATGGTGATGGTTCTGGTGATGGTTCTGGTTATGGTTATGGTTATGGTGATGGTTCTGGTTCTGGTTCTGGTGATGGTGATGGTTCTGGTTATGGTTCTGGTTATGGTTATGGTTATGGTGATGGTTCTGGTTATGGTTCTGGTTCTGGTTCTGGTTATGGTGATGGTTCTGGTTATGGTTCTGGTTATGGTTCTGGTTATGGTTATGGTTATGGTGATGGTTCTGGTTCTGGTTATGGTTCTGGTTATGGTTCTGGTTATGGTTCTGGTTATGGTTATGGTTATGGTGATGGTTCTGGTTCTGGTTATGGTGATGGTTATGGTTAGAAAAACCAATTAAAAAAGTTTAATTTAACAACCTAAAGCCATTTAGATATAGCTATAACCTATTGATGAATGGCTTTAGTTATTCTTTATAACAAAGAGCTAAACGGTCGTTTTAATGCCATTTAACGGATGTTGTAAGCTAAAAAACTGACCCCGATAATTCGGGTATTTATTAACTAAAAAAATAACTATGAATGCTGTAGATACTATGTGGTCAGTGTTAACAATAATACTTCTTTTATCTGCTTATATGTTTTATAGACAGCGATGGTCAACTTGGAATATACTATGGAGGTATTTTTATAAGTCACTAAGTATTGATCAAAGATACGAACTCCCAAATAATTTTAGCAGGACTAAATGTATTGATTCATTTAAAATTACTTTTAAACAAGAGTACGGCCATGGAACAATAAAGCTTATAAATGATATTGATTCGAAAGAATTATATAATATGAATAATGATAATATTCTTGATGTAACATGTTCAAAGGGAAGGATTAAAAGAAAAGAGTTTAGGAGGATACTTAAAAAGAATAATATTTATTAACTAAAAAAAGGTATATTCAGGACACTAGCCCCTTAATTGGGGCTTTTTAATTTCTTTAAAAATTCATCAATTTCTTTTAGGCCTTTTATTATTTCTTTATGGTCTTTAATTAAGCTCCTTTGAGTAAAAAAGACAATAACCCCAAATAATAATAACAGTATTATGCTTATCATATCTTTCTAAATATTCGTTTATAGAATGGGAGGTTATTAAATAATTTGATACTCTCTTTTTTATTGTCTAATTCTCTTCTAAGTAAATTCAATCTAATGTCATAATCTTTTATTTTATCTGATAATATTTTAATAGTATCATTATCACTGCATATTTCTAAATACACATTACCTTCATCATCCCAATGATTCGCTACTATTTTTTTATACTCAACACACATAAATCTAGTTTCATAATCAACTAGTTCTTTATACTTTTTTAGTGATAATGTTACTGTGTTTTCCATAATCTATTTATTAGATGTCCCTCCAGGCAAAACACCCAAAGGGACAATTAATTAAAACCTTTCTTTTAAAAATAACTCTGCCTTAGCTAGTCCTTTTTCATAAGCTTCTAAGTTTTCTTGTGCATCAGCATAAGCCTCATAATTAAACTCATTAACCATTAGTAAATCTTGAACCTCTTTTTTAAAGTCTAAGATAGCACCTTTAGTATCAATTATCACAGACTCCACATCTTGCTTTGCCTTCTCTACTTTTAACTGCACTCGTTCTTCTTCTAACTTCTCGTTTGACCCTGCAATCAATTCTTTGTACTTTAGTTTCTCCATTTTTATTATATTTAATATTAGTAATTATTTCATTTTCATCATTACTGGCATTAACAATAGCTGATATATGCGTTTGGATTATATCACCTTGACTATTTTTTAATGTAATATAATACCCATCAGTGGATACTAGTTTAAGTGGTATTCCATTACTTAGCTTAAGAAAGCATCTAGGGTTCAGCCCTAAATAACTTAGTTTTTCTACATTAGTTAGGCATAATAAAAAGTTATGTGGGGTATTTCGTTCAATAGGTATCCATCCACTACCCTTAAATTCATATCCTATATTCTCATTATATTCTACAGTAAGCCCTTCAATATAATTCATAATCTATTTTTTTAATTCCTTTTAGCGTATTTCTTTAACCGCTCCTCATTTATTCTATCAACCAACTCTTTTAAAAATTCTCTAGTCCCTCCACACTTGTAGAAAGCTTGCTCCATATCAGAACATATATTTAAATACTTCTTATCATCTGTTTTGAGATAATTATTATAGTTTTCTTCGTAGGCAGTAAGTATAATCACTCTTAGCCCTTCATCTGGTATTTTATTTGGTTTCATATTATTTATAGTTTATGAGTAAAAACTTCTTGGTTCGTCCATTATAGTTACTTCTAATGTACACTCAGGTAAATCAGAGTATTGCAAAGATATACTTTCATCATGAGAGTCTATGATATCAAGTAAATCCCCAAGGGTATTAATTTCTATTATTAATGGGTCTCCTTTTAAATAGGTAGACTGTCTATTAAGTTCTATCTTCATATTATTATTTATTTATAAGTTAAAATACTTTGATTCATTCTTTGTAACATAAGAAAACGTAAAACCATTTGCTTTTATATATCCTTTTATTTCTTCTGTTACCATCGGCTTTACTTCATTCATAAATATAACGTGAAATTGCAAATCGTTAATTTTATGTATAACAGATACGCTATGGTAAGGAAATTTTTCATACACTAAATATCTATGCATTGAATCTAATTGCTGTTGAATATTCATATCGCTATTTAGTTTAAGTTTTTCTTTATCTGTTAATGTAGTTCTAAATTCAACATCATATCTACTCATATTATTTAATTCATTGGAAAATCATCACTTTCTTTCCACTCGCTTGGGTTAACTTTCGTTCTCCACGAGTCGCCTTCTATATTCATATTCTTAGGTCGTGCATTTGGTGAATAACAAATTTCATCAAAATCTGATGTTATAACTTGCCCAGACTTGCATTCATATACTATATTTATTGATGTTCTAGGCTCACCATCCCATAAATGAAATACTTCTGCATCTTGTGGCATTTTTTCTAATTGCTCTATTAAGTGTTTAACTTTCATATTATTTATTTAGTCATTTTAAAGCCAATGCCTTCATTTTTTTTGTCATAAGTTCCCATTCTTCATTAGTAGAATTTCGTGCTTTTATATGCTTACGTCTATTTTTGATGTTATTTTGTAGTTGGATAGTCCATTTAAGTCTATCACTGGCTGATACAAATTCAAAATAATCATAAGCAACATTGCAATATTCACAATTATCATCAAAATCAACAAGATACAATTTGTCATTTAAATTAATAGCTAATATTTCATATACTTGATTAATAGTTAATGATTCATGATTCTTAATGCATTCTAAATTTAACTTATTTCCCATATATTATTATTTATTTAGTTCTTTTAATGATTTATTTAAACTCTTATCCATAAACTTATCCATTATTCTAAATGTAAATGCTAAGCCAATGGCGTATATACCCAAAAATAAACCCAATCCTATCAATGCAAACATTACTTTCATCTGTGATTTTATTCGGTTTTGTACTATTTATTTTTCTGTTTCATTCGCCTGATTAAGTTCATAACTAGAAACCTGTTTTGAGTCCTAAGGATGCTCCAATATTTTTCTCCAGTAGAAAGGCTAGTTTGTTTATAATATATTACTTCCTGTCCATTTTCTATAGCCATATACTGTGAATATTGATAAGTATTTGGATTTGGTAGGTTATTCTTCATATTATCTATTATTTATTTAATTCCTTTAAATCAATATCCTTTAATCGTTGTACTGAATAAAAAGGATGTCTATCACTTATTACTTTGTAAACTGAAACTTTAGAATTATCACCTCTACTTTCAAGGGCTTTCTTTAGTTCATATTTTAAATTGATGTAATATCTTTGGTTATCGGTCAGTTGTGACCAGGTAAATTCCAATAGACTAATTGATGTATTACTATCCATTACGGCAAAGGTAGTAAATCAAAACCACCCTACAAAGCAAATATAGATAAAATTTATATTTAAATTTGCATTATAAGTTTAAACTATACATTAATGGCAGAACAATTAAAGTTCAATTATGCAAGTGCCTATTTAAAGCAACAAATCATTAAAGGTAAATGGTTGTTGCATAAACAAGCCGCAATAGGCCAGATGGGAATGGCTATTGACTTCATAAATGGCAATTCGATAATTGAAGGTGACCAAGAAGAACCCGAAATAACACAACCCTATACAGTTAAATTAAAATCACAAAATTCATTCGAGCAAAGCAAGAATATTTCAATCATTCCTATTAATGGGAGTTTGATGAAATATGATTATTGCGGTGCACCTGGGATGCAATCAATTGGTAAACGAATCAAATTGGCTGAGGAGTCAGATAGTGTAGCAGGTATCTTATTACATATTGATAGCCCCGGAGGAACAGTAGATGGTACTGAAGAACTAGGTAATGTAATAAAGAATTGCTCAAAACCTATATTGGCTTATGGTGATGGATTAGTTGCTAGTGCTGGTTACTGGTTGGCAAGTTCAGCAGATAAAGTAATTGCGAAAGACAATACAACTGAAATAGGTAGCATTGGCGTTGTTTTATCGTTTGCAAGTAATAAAAAAGCATTAGAGGAACAAGGATGGGAATTTCACGACATTTTTGCAGATCAATCAAATGAGAAGTGGAAAGAAATGACCGATGCGGAAAAAGGCGACTACTCAACCATTAGAGAATGGACATTAAACCCATTAGCTGAGGAGTTCCAAAATACCGTTAAAAATAATAGAGCAAATATAAATGATAAAGCCTTGCACGGCCGTGTATTTTTAGCAAAGAAAGCTAAGAAATTAGGTCTAATTGATGGTATTGGCAATTTTGATTTTGCAATAAAAGAATTAAATAAATTAATTAATAATAAGAACATCATGTCAACAGAAACAGAAAAAAAAGTTGTAGAAATGACTGTTCCAGCGGATGAGAAAGGTTTCTTTGACAAGCTGGTGAATCATTTTAAGCCTGAAGTAAAAGATATTTCAGAAGAAACAAAAGCAGAATATAACAATAAGTTAAATACTGCAAATGAAAAGATCAAAGAATTAGAAGCTGAATTATCAGAATATAAAGCTAAGGTCGAAACCCTTGAAAATGAGAAAATAGATTTAAATGCTAGTAAACTAGAGCTTGAAAATACTTTAGTTGAAAAAGAAGAAGCAAATAAATCATTGTTGATTGACAAGGAAGAAGTAAAAACAAAACTCACTAAAAAAGTTATTGAATCTTCAAATGTTGAAGTTGTAGATGACAAATTAAAGATAGGTGAATTATCAGAGGAAGAGGCCGCTTGGGTTAAAGAGTTGGAATCATTTAAAGATTTATGTTAATCAAACACATTTAAATTATGGCTAATTTTATTACTACCTCGATAACCTGGGAAGGCAAAACAAACTTTGACAAGTTGCTTAAACCATTGTTTATCGGGAAGAGTCCATTTGAGACTAAAGGAGTTCGAATCATGCCGAACATCCAATCGAAACAAAAATTGAATTATTGGGGGGCTGTTACTAAAGTTCTTAAGGCTTATGCTAAAGGATTTAACGCTGCAACTGGTTCGACTTACACACAAAGAGACATTGATGTATATCAAATGAAAGCTGAAATGTCACAGGATGGTAACGAGTTTTGGCAAACAGTTTATGAGCAATTACTTGCTAAAGGAGTTGAGTGGAATGATATTTCTAAAGCTAGTGGCGAATTACAAGCAACTATTGTTGAAATCTTTAGCAACGCTTTGAAATCCGACACTTATCGTCAATTTTGGTTAAATGATACCAACAAGGAAACTGTAACAGGTGGATTCCAAACTGGAACAGCCGATGTAGATTATAATGCTTATAAGGGGTTATGGCAAATTATTTTCGAAAATTCAGCAGCTTCTCCAAGTGCATTGCAAATTAAAGCTTTTGATTACCCTGCAAGTGCAGTTAATCAAGTTCAAACAGGTACTACTACCGGGACATCTGGAACAGCTAATGTATTAGTAGATGGTATTAATTATCTTGCAACTTTTGCAACATCATTAACAGTAACTAATGCAAATTTTGTTACTACTCATGCAGCCGCTTTACTTTTAAGAAACATTGTGGTTACTGCAAGTGTAGCAGATCTTATTTTTACTAGTAATATTCCTGGAAGTCCATTTGATGTAATTACTTATACAAATGTATCTGGTGATTTAGCTGGTACTGTTGCGGCTACTACTGCAAACACTGCACCTGTAGCTTTAACTGATGACCAAACTTTAGGGCAATTAAAGACAATGTATAGAGATAGTTCAGCTACTCTTAAGTCTTTAGATAAAAAGCAAAAAGTATTTCAAGTTGATGGTTACTCATACGAGAACCTATTAACCACTTATGAAGGTTTTAAAACATCAACACCTTTATTCTCAAGTGAATTAGGCCGCTCTCAAATGATTGACGGTGTAGAGTTCTTAACATTTAGAGGTATTCCAGTTATTAATCTTGATTGGGAGAATGATTTAAACGCAGATTTCCCACATGCAACAGGAGATTTACCAGCAAGACCTTATAGGATTATTTATACTGCGCTTCAAAATGAAGTATTATCAATGGACGCAATGTCAGAATTCACAAAGTTTGAATTTTGGTATAATAAAGATGAGCAAGAGAATAGATATAGGATTCAATTAAAAACTGGTGCAAACTATGTTCATAATGAGTTGATGTCTGTTTCTTACGAATTGTAAAATAATACAATAGTTTTAACATAATAAGGGAGGGGCATTAACTCCTCCTTTTTTTAAATAAAAAAACATGTATAAGTTAAAAAAAGAATATATAGGGCAGAATGTTATAGTTTACACACAAAATAAACGTGTTATTAAATTAGAATCTGCTACACAAGATGAATTGAAAATGGCTTATGAAATAAAAGGCAATGAAAAATTCATCACTAAAGGGAATATTAAAGAAGAAGTAAAAGAAGAACAAATCGAAGATAAGCCAGTTGTAAAACGTGGCAGACCTAGAGTGCAATAAACATGCAGTTAACGAAAATACATAAAAACATACAGCTCCTTACATCGGCTAATTCAAATAAAGAGGATTACTTTACTAAGCAAACCTTTGATACTGGATTAGACAATGACAAGGAAGGTATATTAAAATGGTTTGATCCTGCTAATAATTACCCTGAACATGTAATTAATGCAATTAGACACGGTACTACATTAGGTAGTATTCTTTTTGAGGATTTAATTTACAAAACGGGTAATGGGTTTAATTCTACAGATACAGCATTTAGCAATTATCTGAATAAAGAAGTTGTAAACACACAAAAGGAAGTGTTTAAAACAGTATTTAAAAACTCAAATGACCATTTAAATAAGTTAGGAAATGTATTTGCGGAATTAATTTTTGATGATAACCTTAAATTGCTTTCAATTGGGACTATACAGCCGCAAAAAAATAGGCTAATCAGAGATAAAAAGAATGTATGGATTAGTAGTGATTGGTCAAAATTTAATAAAGACAAGGCAGTTAAAATGCCACTTTACCCAAAGATGAAGAAGTTTACTAGTGATGGTGTTGTGTTTTATAAATCTATTTATCACATAAAAACTGAAGCTTTAGGGTTTGATCATTATGGAATTAATGAGAGATTAATAGAAGCTTTATTATTAAACGAAAAAGAGCATAGAAGAGTTAACCATCAGAACTCACAGATAAAAAAAGGATATAAAAGGGACTTCTTTTTAGTAACTGATTTTCCATTAACAGAAAAGGAAAAAAAGAAAACAGATGCAGCCTTTAAAAGTGGTAGCGGAGACGATAACGCTGGAGGTGTTGAAACAATAGAGGCTGAAGGTGCAAAATTAGTTCCTTCTGATTCAAATTATGAATTTGACTATACAAAAGATGATACTTCGAACATGACCTTTTTAAAAATGGGGTTCCCTAAAAGTTTGATTGGTGTAAGGGATGGGTCAGGTATTACATTTTCAGCGGAACAAGTTGAGAGTGATTATGACCAATATTTACCTAAGGTAGAAGAGCAACAGCAATTTCTTATGTCTAAATATAACTTCATTTTTAATGAGCATACGAGTTTTAATACTTCTGATGTTAATGTAATAAACACACCACCATCTATTATTTTACAGAACTATATGGAGTTCATGACAGACGAGCAAAAAGATAAAGTTATTACAAATGTTTTCGAAAGATACGGAATAAAATAATGGCAAAAAATATAGTTAAAATAGAAAACTGCAAAGGATTAACATTATTACCATTAGATAATGTAGAGACATATTTTGATGATTTTGCTTTTGATATTGAAAAAGAAATATTAAGAGGTATTGATTTTGGAGACTTTGGACTATTAGGAGATAAAGAGTATATTGATTTACAAACCGATTTAGATGCAAACGGAGTGCCACAAACATCAAAGTATATTAATTTAGTTAATGGTATTAATTATGTTTCATCAAATGGCAAAAATACTATCTATGGGGGCATTAAATTAATGCTTTCTTATTTTATTTATTGCGAATATGTAAAGCGTAATAGGTTAGCAAATGTCCAATCAGGCACGATTAAAATGGCTTATGAAAATTCAGAATTAGCCGAAATAAAGAATGTAAGATATGAAGCTCATTTGAGATGGAATAAAGGAGTAGATTTATTTAATGGTGAGGTTTACGATTATATATTATTTAATCAAAGTTTATACCCTAATTGGGATTTTACAAGACAATCAAAATTTATAACACACGGCATAAGATGAAAACATATAAAGAAATTAACCCAAATTATGATGTATCAGGTGGTGATACTTTTTTTGAAAGCTTCCCATTTGAGGGCAAAGAATTTATAGCTATTCAATTATTCTACACATCAATATCACAAGCCGATGCAACAATAAGATTGCAAGAAAGTATCGATGGTGTAAATTTCATAGATAGTAAAGATTCGAGTGGTAGTAATATAGAACTAACAATAGATAACTCGCTTACATCTGACATATTAAAAGCATTTGATTTTAATACTGCAAATATTAGATTTCGATATATAGAAGGAACAGCCGCAACTGGCACGATTGATAAATTAAAAATAATGTTCGAATGAAAACATATCCTAAATTTACAGACACAGAATATTATGATAGGGTAGCTTTAGGTAAAGTTCCAGGTGTGGTAATATGGCGTGGTATGGGTGAACGTGCGAATATGGGTGCTACCGCTGATATTAGAACAGGCGGAGAGGATATTTGGCGCGGAAATGATGCAGGAGTAGGTGGAGGGACGTATATTGCCGAGCCTACAATTACAGGTGTTAAAATGGAAGTATTAAGTTCTTCAGTTGAGGATATGCCCTCGGCAATTTTGACATTTACTGGAAATGCTGCGGACGGGGAAACTGTAACAGTTGGAACTAAGGTATATACTTTTCAAGATACTTTAACTGATATAGACGGGAATGTATTAGTAGGTAGTACAACCGAGGAAACAATTAGTAACATTGAACAGGCTTTATATCCTTACCCAAATGGAGGTAAAGGAATTGTATATGCAGACTCTATGAGTATACAACCAGAGGGTATATTAGCAGGTGCAGCAGAAAATAATACAATAGTATTTTCAATAGGTACAGGCACACCAGCATCTTCTACAACAGTAACCAATGCTAGTTTTGATGTTGCAAATATGGTTGCAAAAACAGGAACAGCATGTGTTGAAATAGAATATTTAGATAGTAATGGGAATGAGCAGGAAGAGGTAGTAACATTAAATGGTACTACACCAGTGACAACTACCTTCACGGATGGGATTTTTGTTAATGATTTTTATAGTAAATTATCACAATCAACGGGAAAAGGAAATGTTACTGTAAGATTAGCTGGAGGTGTAGGTGCAGATACTTACAACATGTTAGGTATTGGCCAAAATAAAAGTTTAGTACCAAAGCGTATGGTTCCAAAAGGCAAAACACTTGTATTAAAGGGTTGGGATTGTTCGGAAGTACTATCTAGGAGGTTAATTTATAGAATTAGAGCAACTGCATCGCATGGTGTAAGAGTGCAACATACATATCATTTTATTGATAATATGTATATAAAGGATGCTACTTCACCACAATTAGACCTAAATGAGCCTTTGCCGCAATTTACTATTATAACTATTTCTGGCTGGGCTGATCAGTCGGCCGCTGAAGGTTCTTGTAGTTGGTGGGGGGTATTGAGCAACAACCATTAAATAATAGAATGATAAATGTACGTGATAAAATAGAAGAAATAGTGTTATCAATTAAAAGTATTGGTACAGTTGATACTTGGGTGGACAATGTAGGTAGTTATACTATTACAACTGCAAGCACTGGTAATTTAGCAGTAGGCTTTAAAGTTGTTTTGATTTACGCTGACACCTCTTTAAATCGCGATGAAACCATAACAGCAGTAACAGATACTACATTTACATACTCAGGTAGTGGAATAGATGAGCCTGTTAGTTGGGAAATGGCTATATATTTTGAGGAGGGGCATAGAATTGAAATGAATCAAAAATATGGTAATAAATTAAAATCTACACCTAGACGTATTAGTGAATACCCTTTATTTTGGTTATACACAGATTTTGAAGAGGAACCAGGAGACGGGGAAATGACAGCATTTAATACTACACTTGCATTTTCAATTGTAAATACATCTAAAATTGATTTGTACGAAGATGAAAGAATGGAGCAGAAATTTAAACCTGTACTCTATCCATATAGAGAGCTAATTGAAACTGCTTTTAATACAGCTCCATATAAAAGAAACTTTGTTACTCCATTTGGTGAAAATAGTACAATTAAATTCAGAAGAAAAGACAGGCCATTTTTCGGTAGTACAGATAAAGAGAAAAATGTTTTACCACAAATCACTGATGCAATAGAATTTCAAGTTGATTTAAGATGGTTTGTAGAAAGCACAGCATGTGCATAAATAAATTAATAACAAATAAATATTTAAATTATGGCTTTTACACAATTAAATTGCGGCACAAACGCAGGTAATACAGGCCTTCAGAATTGTAACGAAAACTTCGGTCAATGGCAAAAACTTTTGCTTGTTAATGCTGACTTTGAGATTGCAGATGAGGCCACAGCATTACTAGAAGCAACTTACGAAACTGCTATAAATGCAGCTAAGGCAACCAGGATGTACCCACTTTTCGAACACTTCAACGCAGAAGTAGACCAAGAAGAAAGAGTTACTGAAGAAGGATGGGCGGGGTATACAGAAACAGTACGAGAAGGTAAGGATAGAATTACTTTCCAATTCAAAAACATTAGTTTCTATAACCATAAGCAGCTAAGGACACATATGGATAGAACAAATCTAGGTGTTTATATAATTACTGCACAAGGGTATATTCTAGGAAGAACTGATGGGACTAAATTACTACCATTAGGGTTGTCAGACTTTTATCCAGGGAAAAGAAACATCTCAGATGGTGATACTTTTGATAGGTCTAATGTATTTATTGAATTTTCAGATGCAAAACAATGGAATGACGATGGGGCTTATGTAAAACCAACAGCTTTTGATCCGCTTTTATTAGATGGTATCAAAGATGTTTACTTATCAGGTACATTAGCTGCCACTTCTGCAACTATTACAGTACAAGGTGCTGGTGATTCAGTTGGTATAGTAGGATTAGTAGATGCAAACTTTAGGCTTTATGATGATTTAGCACCTACTGTGCCAATTGCGGTTACCGCTGTTGATAACGCGGATGGTACTTATGCATGTACATGGGCATCAATTACAGGAGCGCATACACTTAAGTTATTTTCGCAGCCAATTGGAACATCGGGTTATGAGTCTTCACCTGATGCAAATGGCGAAATAAATACTACCGTATAATGGAAGTATTGCAAAAGTCTAAAATAAATAATAAGTTTTATAGGGTATCAACTTTGAGCCTTGAAGAAAAAGTAAAACTTGGATTTGATAAGGCCGTTGTGAATGACTTAAAAAAAGTCAACGAGGAGCAAAAAAAAAGCCCTGTCAAAAAGCGAAAAAAAGACGATAACGATTAATTAAACGGGTGGGTTAAATTGCCCACCTTTTTTTATATGAAAATAAATAGTTTCGAAGATTTAAAAGACTTGTTTACGTTCGACCCTATCGAATTGTTAGACGAAGTGTTCAAACAATCAGAAGTGCAGCAAACTATGATTGAATTTAACCAAGACCAATTACAGGATGGGACGGACGCATTAGGACAAAAAATAATAACGATAGGGGGTTCACCTTATCGGCCTTTTACAGTAACGATAAAAAAAGCAAAAGGACAACCAACTAATAAGGTTACATTAAAAGATACCGGGGAATTTTACAAAACATTTAAAGTAAAAATTAATAGAGATTCTTATGAGATTACAGCAAATTTTGAAAAAGAAGATGGTTCGATATTAGATAATTTCACATCAAACTTTGATTTTCTAGGTTTGGATAATGAGAGTATAACAGAATTGGCAAACGAAATAATATTCCCAAGGTTGGGACAATTAATAAGTAAAAGTTTTGGATTTTGAAAGAAAAATTTACAATAAAAGATAAATTAGGATTCTTTGGATATTTTATAAAGATTTTATTTACTCATGTTAAAATTAATAGAACTGCTGAAAAGCTAGGCTATTATACTTCGATAGATGATATACCTATTTATAACTGGGATAAAATAGAGCAAGGTAAATTTGAGTATTTATTTAAGACTAAAAGAGGTGTGGTCCCTGAATATTTTACTAAAATAATTAGTAATATGTTCTATCAATTTGAACATGTCAATATGGATATAATTGAGAAGAAGCATAAGTTAGCTTATCTAAGGAATTTATACATCACAACTAAAAGAGTAGATTTCTTAAATAAGTCCAGACATTTAGCGGCTGAAATAGAAAAGTATGAAAATAAAGTTGTAAAAAAACAAACATTAAATGAAAAGATAAACAATATTGAATCAATATTTAATTCCATAGGAAGTATTGACCCTAAAAAAATGAGTACATCGAGATTTTATAGTTTATTACACATGGCAATTAAAAAAGCTGATAATATAGCAAGAAATGGTATTAATTCCTAAAAAAAACTTTTTAGATGCGGAGGGCATTAAGAAAGATTTAGCCGATATTAGAAAAGGCATAGATGCGGTTAAAAAATCAAGTATTGAGCTTCAACAAGCGACAAGGGCAGTGAACAAAGAAGGTTCAGGTGCTGAAGCTAAGAAGCGTATTGATTTAACTAGGCAATTAGAAGCCCAGTCAAGGAAATTAATACAAGCAGAAAGTGAGCAAAACAAACAGCTACAACTATTAAAAGTTGCAACACAACAAGCAAATAAAGAAGCTAAGGATTTAGCAAAAACTGAATTACAGTTATTAAAAGCACATGATAAACTATCAAAAGAAACAAATGAAGCGCAAAAGTACTTTAAGAATTTAGCAGTTCAATTTGGGATAAATTCAAAGGAGGCAAAAAAAGCAAAAGTAGCATTTGATAAATTAGATAATAGATTAAGAAGCGTTAATAATGCTGCCCGTGATGGTAGGCGTGATGTCGGGCGTTATGGTACTGCATTAAAAGGAGTAGGTAGTAATTTACTCGGCTCATTGGGTGTTGTTGGTGGTATGACCGCCTTAGTTAGTGTTTTTAAAAGTGGGGTGAAAATATTTAAGGACTTTTCAAAATCAGCTTCAAAGTTAGCTGCAATATTAGGAAAGAATAAGGATGAAATAAAAGAATTAACAGACCAGGCAAAACTACTTGGCAGCACCAGCGCCTTCACCGCATCGGAAGTAATCGCTCTGCAAACCGAATTAGCGAAGCTTGGATTTTCAACTCAGCAGATAGAAGCAAGTACAGAGGGAATATTAAATTTAGCCGCTGCCACTGGCTCAGATTTAGCAAGTAGTGCAGAATTAGCCGGAGCAACATTAAGAATCTTTAATCTTAATGCCTCTGAGATGGGTCGCGTTACTGATGTTTTGGCAAAATCAACGACTATTAGTAGTTTGTCGATGGAAAAATTGGCAACTATCTTGCCTACAGTTGGTAAAACGGCACAAATAGCAGGTGTTAGTTTAGAAAAAACAGCCGCCTTAGCTGGCACATTGACGGATAGGGGGTTAGATGCTTCGAGCGCAGCGACTTCACTAAGGAATATATTCTTAGAACTATCTAAAAAAGGGCTATCTTGGAATGAGGCAATGGAGCAAATCAATACCTCAACTGATAAGAACAAAACAGCGATGGACTTATTCGGTAAACGAGCCGCCGCCGCTGGTGTTATACTATCTGAAACTGCTGATGATACTGATAAATTAACTACTTCTTTAGAAGATGCTAATGGGGCAGCGCAAGAAATGGCGGATACTATGCTGGATAACCTAGCTGGTGACATGACCAAAGCACAATCAGCCTGGGAAGGATTCATATTAAGCTTAGAAGACGGTAAAGGAATTATAAGTAATGTAGCGAGGACATTTACACAAGCATTTACTAACATGCTCGAACAATTGAGAATGTTGAATGAAGGCAAATCAGGTATAACCTCATTAGAAAAGAACTTCTTAAAATTTGGTGATAAAGTAAATGAGTCGTGGGATAAAATATCTAAAAAAGTACAAGAAACTGCGGACAAAGATTTGCAATTGCAGGAAGCTATGAAGTTAAGGGGGAAGCTTCAGTTAAAGTTAGCAATTAATCAAAAGGTTTTAAATAAAGCTCAGGAAGATGGAGCTTCACGAATGCAATTAAATGTCATTCAAACTAGGATAGATTTTACAAATGAATTAATTAAAAAAACAAATCAGTATATACCAGCATTATCATCTGTTACAGATGAGACAGTAGAAAATACGACTGAGACAAATAATAATACAAGTGCTATACGTAGGCAGATAGCAGCAGAAAAAGACCTACAAAAAGAAAAGCAACGAAGAGCACAACATGAAGATGTTGCACCTATTCAATCTGGATTACCATCAGGGGAAGTATCAGGAGGATTTGACCCCGTAGAGAATGCAAAAGAAACTACTATTGCAGTTAATGAAATGATTGCAGAGGAAAATGAAGCATTTAGGGAGGATGAACTAGAAAGAGCATTATCAGCAGAAGAGGCAAAACAAGAAGGTATTACAAATATTCGAGATACGGCAATTTCAGAGTCTATTGCATTCGCCAATGATTTAGTAGACCAAAATACAGCTAATCGAATTTCAAATATAGAAGCTGAAGCAGAAGCTGAAAAGAAAATACTTGAAGACCAACTTGCAAAAGGATTAATTACTAAAGAGGAATTTGCGGCTAAGAGCGAAGAAATAGATAAAAAAGCTCGTGCTGATTCAGCCAAGGCCGAAAAAAAAGCGGCTTTATTTAAGATAGCTATAAATACGGCAATAGGAATTGTGAAGGCACTTGCAAGTGCTGGCCCCCCAGTTAACTTTATTAATGCAGCGGCAGTAGCGGCGGCAGGTGCAATACAAGCGGCTTTTGTAGCGGCAAGACCAGCCCCAGCATTTAAAGATGGTGTAATTGGATTTAAAGGTAAAGGTACTAGTACAAGTGACTCGAATGATGTAAAAATATCTAATTTAGAAAGTGTTATTACTGCTAAAGGTACGGCTAACGCACCATTAACACTTGATGCAATTAATAAAGGTCTAGTAACAGATAGCCAATTACTAGGAATGACACCGAAACAATCAGAAGGGCTGCAAATGTCTTTATTAATGAGCGGTGTAAGTAAAGGTAATAAGATAAACGAACAAATACTCACAGCATTGCTGAATGGTGGCGGGTATGCAATTACTAGAAATGGTATGATAGAAGAGCGTAGAATGGACGGTACAAATCCAAAATATCCAGCAAACAGTTAATTATGGCAGATTTTTATATATACTTAGATTATGGTAGTGGGTGGACATTGGTAACTCCTAATGACAATAAACTAGAATTAACATTACGGCGTGGCGTGTTAAATGATTTCATACAAAGAAAAGCATTGAAAAATAGTTTTAAATTAGTGGATACTGAGTTTGATACAGCTAATACATATTTTATAACTGGGAGTAATTACAAGGCTCCTATAAGGGTGTATCAAAATGGGTTACTAGGAGTTGGAACATTAAAATTTGAAGGTTGGGCACGAGTAAAAGGACTTTGGGATTACAGAAGAAAAATAGTAACATTGGATTCTTTTGAAACTGACGACCAATATACAACATTCCAACCATTACTAGATATAAAATATGAAGGTGAAACATTACTAGCCACTGGTTCTACAGGCGTGGCATTTGTCTCACAGGGGCAGGCAACTAATGCTAATAAGGCTCATGCTATTAATTTTGATGGTACTAATTTTAGTTTTCTTCCAACTACAAGCATACCTAATGTAGGTTACACTAGCACAACATATATATCTCCTGAAATCCATGTATTCAATCCTACTAGTGGAATGCTAAAAGGTTATGGATTAGTAGGTACTACATGGACAGAGGTAAGGAGTAGAACTATTAATTTAGATTACGAAATGAGGGCTATTGTTGCCGTTGTTCCTAATATTCTAGTGATGTCAGAAGGGGATGGTTTTTTATTAGAATATACCCCGGATGGAGGAACGTCTTACACTTTAATTAATAGTGGCGTATTTAGCGTGGATGTTAAGTATCCAGAGTTACAAGAAGTGAATTCTACAGTAGTACTAGTAGATGAATTATCAACAGCATTAAGAGTATTATCATGGGATTCTAACAAAGGTTATACTTCTAAGAATCTTGAGATAGGGGCACAAGTAAGACCTTCTTTGGCATATATAGGCGCCAATAATTTTGCTTTAATTGATGCTTCAAAAACAACATTACAAACATATGCATACAATGGTAGTGCCTTCTCGTTAGTAGGAGAAAGCCTTAAGATAACTAGTGTTGAAGCTCCAAAAATAACCACATCCCCAACGGCAAATAGAGTTTTTTTACATTGTGCAATTAGAGGTACATTGCGAGCATATGATTTTGATGGTACAAATTGGGCACAAGTAGGTAATTCATCATCATTACAAGGAGGGTATAATAGTTCTATAAATTGGAGTACAACTCAAGGAATGGTGATTTCATCGGATGCATTTGTATTTCGTGGATCGGCAATGTTCTCGTATATTAAATTAATTAATGGGATATTATTTCAATTAGGTATAGATGTACCTCCACACTCATATACATTACCAACATCAGGTAATGGATCAACGATGGATATTAATAAACTTGTATTTGCAGATATGAGGGACATAGCGGACAATGTAAAAGATGATGGAGACCAGAATTATTATAAATTTTCTTTAAAAGAGTTACTTAAATGGTATGAATTATTCCAAGATTATTGGTATATTGATTCAAATAATAATATCAAATTCACTCAACCTGATTTATTCAGCTCTGCTCCATTTGGAGACACTATAAGTATAAGTGGACTAGATTTAGTTGATCAATTAGAACAAGTATTATATAAGGAAGAATTTTCTATAACAAAAGAGGAAATATTATTTAATAATGCAATTAACCCAGATTTTGAAGATAATTATATAATTTATCCAGACAGGGATTCACCCATAACAGAAACAACAAAATACCCCTTTACGACTGATTTAAAGTATTTAGTTGATAGCATAGTCGGGAGTTTAGGGATAAAGAGTCCTGATAAATCAGGATTATTATTATATTACTTAGATAGTACAAACCCTAACATAACGCCTTCTGGCACAGGTATTAAATCAACTATTGACACGAGGAATTATTTGTTAAGTCAATCACAAATTTATAATGATTTTTTAAAAGATTATCGTTACAAAAATACAGGTAATTATGATATGAACGGAATTAGTACACCTGTACAAAATACAGCAAGAAATATAATTGAATATCCTGAAGTACTGGTAACAAATGATATGATAGGGATAACAGAATTTCCAGATAGCGTAGGTAATTTAAACTGGGGGGGTGGTAAAGAATCATTGATTATGGAATTTAGCCAAGCGTTATCATCAGGAATTATAACAATACAAAGTCGCTTACACGATTTATAAACTTTGAAATCTTATAGATTTTATCTATATTTGTAAAAATAATATTATTATGCCAATAGCAATAAATGGACTTGCGTTTTATGATAGTGAAAACGCCATTGCTTGGAGGAATGCCACTGGTGCACCTGATTGGTTGTTTGGAATAGAAATAGCTAGGGACGATGTACCGTTACTATTTAGTTATGAAGCAATAGATTCAGTATCAAGTTTTGATATAATTAAAATTGATAGGTTTGGCAATGATGACGAAACAATAAGCTTAAGCACTAGTTTAATAACTTCAAATAGTAGTACTCATTACTGTAGTGGAATAGTTGAATATATTACTGCTTTAGATTGTGGCGTATACTATTTTAGTGTTAATGATAGATATAAATCAGACACATTCAAGGTCGTAGGTTTTAATCAAGGAATTGATTTTGATGTTATTGAAAGTGGATTAATCGTATATTAATGGTTATAGAAATTTTATATAGGGATAAGCAAGATTGGACATCAATTACAGGCGTAGCCACAGATTGGACAAATTACGCAAAAAAATATAAATCAGAACGAGTAAGACTATCATATTTAGAAGGTGTAACTACAAGTGATATATGGAATGGAGAAGACACAGACATTCAGCATGTAAAATATGATGGTTATATCTTTGAGTTTAATATTCGCGAATCCGAGAATGATTTTGTTTCTACTTTAAAAGCTTGTTCTGATGTTGTAATTGTCCAATATAGCGAAACAGACACAGAAATAATAACAGATAGTTGGATAGTTGATACCTCGAAATCTGAATACATACAGATTGAAGAATTAGAACCTGTTGCAGACACAAGCGCATCCAAACTAAAAATAAAATTTCGCACAAATAAAACTATTATTAATAAAGCTGATCCGGTTTTATTGACTAATGTTTTATCGGTTACATTACCAGCTGAAGTGTCCCCTGAATGGCGTGAATTAGGCCAATCTCTGGAAAAAGAAAACATAGGATCAATTAGTGCAATGGGCGATAGGTTATTTTGTGCATTTGATTTAGGGACTAATGAATTAATCACTTATACTTTTAATGGAGGAATTATAAAGCAAATAGGTAATTCATTAATAACGTCACAATCAGGTGCGGTATCAATTGCGACATTAACAGCCACAAGGGTAGTGATTGCAGATACTGGACTCGAAGTCCTACAAGCTTATGATTGGGATGGTATTAACTGGTCAACAGTAGGAAGCCCATTTATATTGCCATTCCCGGGAGTACCTGAAGCTATTGGGTTGACAACAACACTTATAGCGTACATTGATAGAGACTATGGGAATTTATCAGCATATACATTTAATGGATCTACATGGTCATTAACTGGAAGTACTTTAAGTATTGGGGTTATAGGAGATCCAGCATTGGCTAATTTAACAACAAGCAATGTTGCATTTATAGATAGCACAAATGAAAATTTACAAACATATACATTTAATGGGTCTACATGGTCATCTGTAGGAAGTTCATTAAATATTCCAGGAATTGGAAATGTGTCAATAACAAGACTATCGACTAGTATTATAACATTTATTGATAGGACAAATGAAACATTAAAAACATTTACATTTAATGGGTCTGTGTGGACAGATAATAATTTAGATTTAGTCATACCTGGAATAAATAATCCTTGCCTCACATCGTTTACAGAATATGAGGTGATGTTAGCTAGTTCTGGTTTAGACGTATTTCAAGCATATTCTTATGGGGAAACATATTATTATTTTTCAGATTTTGATGTAATAAATTATAATAGAGACACAGAAAACATTTTAGTGCCTTGGAGTGATAGTTCACAAAAGACGGCACAAACTATCGATCAATCAGGTGTTCAGTACCTTCAATACTTAACAACAGATAATCATGCTCTTTTCATCAAAAGGTTAAAAGCATCTATTTTAACTACAATAAACGAGGTTGAAATAAACGAACCATTAACCGAAAAGTTAGAAATAGCAGAAAACTACATAAAAATAATAGTTAGTGGAATAACTGATGTAGATACTAATACCATTGATTTAGGTAAAAATCAAACGCATAAATTAGAATTAGGTGCAACGACTTATTACTCAGATTTTGCAATCCAAAATGGTGAAACAATTTTCGAAAGTGTTATACTTGATTGGTGGGATAACTCAAAAGTATTAGCACAAACAACTGATAAACCAACGACATTATTTACTTTATTTCTTGCTAATTCAGCGTTTAATGCTTTCAAAACGGCTTTTTACACTGCAACTTTCTTTGAAATAGACGACGTAGTAGTTACAGAAGTAACTTATATAAATGAACCAATAACACCAAGTTTAAATAAAATAGTAGTTTCTGGAGTAATTGCCCCTAATGTTACAGATTTTAATGTAAGTCCTTTAAATACTTATAACATAACAATAGATGGTACACCATTCTACACGGACTATAAGCCGATTTTGTCAAGTGAGACTCCCGATTTAGATACTACTGAAAATGAAACAGGTATAAATACAACAGCTAAAAGTATTTCTAAGCAAGTAACAGAAATGAGACTATTTTTAGACGAGGCTGACGCATTTAGTTTAAAATCTAAATTTGAAGCAAAAAGTACAACTAAGACAGTGAACGGAACACCAATTTTAGAAGAAAGGGACATCACACCAAATCAATTAGGCGTTGATTTTTGGGAAGTAATATGTCCATGTTTAACAGGAACAATAGACACATAAAGATATGGCAGCATTAACAATAACACAACTTAAAGCACTTTGGATAAAGGGATTTAAACCAAAAGAAACAAATTATGATGACGTTTGGGATTCGTTTATTAATTTAACTGATAATCCCATTATATTCACACTTGCGGCAGCGGCAAGTCAACT
>PJEL010001109.1_pt1 | contig 28550 bp, 38 predicted proteins | sample 1853271 | NCBI WGS metagenome assembly PJEL01 (sample SAMN08108733, study PRJNA415343) | Invertebrate metagenome, whole genome shotgun sequencing project. | host: Globobulimina | place: Sweden: Gullmar Fjord | collected 2015-08 | reverse complement strand
ATGCCTGGTGACAATGTCACAATGTCGATAGAGCTGATAGCACCAATAGCTATGGAGAAGGAACTGAGGTTTGCAGTAAGAGAAGGCGGAAGGACAGTAGGTGCCGGAGTAGTAACTGATATTATTGAATAAAAACAGTGTGACGTGTCCGTAATTCGTGACCGGAAGTATGATTAAGGATTACAAAGTCACGGACACGAAAAACGGATAAGGAAAACGAGAAAATAAAAATGAATGAGAAGATAAGAATAAATTTAAGAGCATACGATCATAGACTGCTTGATCAGTCTGTAAGAGAGATTGTTGATACAGCAAAGAGAACCGGTGCTAGGATATCAGGACCAGTCCCGCTCCCGACGAAGATTCATAAGATTACTGTGCTCAGGTCAACTCATATAGACAAGAAATCAAGGGAGCAATTTGAGATAAGAACTCATAAGCGGCTGTTGGATATACTTGACCCGACCCCGCAGACTGTTGATGCTCTAATGAAACTGGATCTCGCCGCTGGCGTAGACGTAGAGATAAAGCTATGAAGGGAATACTTGGAAAGAAAATAGGAATCACGCAGATCTTCGAAGAAGACGGACGTGTTGTTATTGTAACGATCATAGAGGCTGGACCCATGAAAGTGGTGCAGAAGAAAGAGGTAGCGAAGGACGGGTATGACGCTGTCCAGGTCGGCTTTGATGAAATAAGAAAAGAGAAGAATGTCACGAAACCAATGAGCGGGCACTTTAAGAAAGCTTCCGTTCCGCCCTATAGGCTTTTGAAGGAATTCAAGATGGCTGGTTTCAACGCCGGAGACGAAATAACTGTTGATATATTTTCAAAAGGTGAAAAAATCGCAGTTGCTGGTACATCCAAGGGTAAAGGATTTCAGGGCGTTATGAAAAGGCATAATTACAGCGGTGGACCTGGATCTCACGGTTCTATGTTTAATAGGGCGCCAGGCTCAATCGGCTCGGGATCGTATCCTGGGAAGGTATGGAAGGGTAAGGCGTTGCCGGGCCATATGGGTGATGTGAGAGTCACAGTGAAAAATCTTGAAATTGTTGATATTAGATCTGAACAAAACTTAATGCTTGTGAAAGGCGCGGTACCTGGTGCAAATGGCGGATATTTAATGATAAAATCCGATGCATCTATTGCCGTAAAGGAAGGGTAATGCCACAGGTTGATGTAGTAAATAAGGATAATAAATCGGTAGGGAAAGCAGACTTGCCAGATGATATATTTGGAGTAGAAGTCAAGATTGGATTATTGCACGAAGTAGTCAAAAACTATATGGCTAATAAGAGGCAGGGTAATGCGTGCACAAAAACAAAGGGCCTAGTAAGGGGCGGCGGAAGAAAGCCGTATAAGCAGAAGGGCACCGGAAGGGCGAGAGCTGGAAGTATTCGGTCTCCATTGTGGAGAGGTGGTGGTACTGTATTTGGCCCGCAGCCAAGAGATTACTCTTATAAGCTGCCAAAGAAGATGAAGTGGCATGCGCTCAACTCTGCGCTTACAGGCAAGCTTAATGACGGAGAGGTTATGGTCGTTGATGAACTCTCGTTAAATGAGGCTAAGACAAAACTGCTTAAGGGTTTGCTTGCTGGTCTCGGTCTTGCAAAAAGTGTATTGATGATCATCCCGGAGAAAGATGAGAAGCTGGAGCTTGCGGCGAGAAATATACCAAAGGTAAGAGTAGCGAGAGTGAGTGAGCTAAATGTTAACTCAATACTTACACATGAGAAGCTACTTATAACAAAAGATGCAATCAAACGAATGGAAGAGGCGTATTTAGGATGAAAAGTCTATATAAAGTTCTGATAGGACCAATGTTGACTGAGAAGGGAACATTGCTTAAAGAGACAGAAAACAAGCTACTGTTTAAGGTGGCAACGGAAGCGAATAAGATTGAGATTAAGCAGGCAGTTGAGGACATATTTAAGGTGAAAGTCGATCGCGTAACCACGATGAACTATATGGGAAAGACAAAACGTATGGGAAGGCATGAGGGAAAGAGGCCTGACTGGAAGAAGGCGATCGTTAAATTAAAAGAAGGCGAAAAAATTGATTTTCTCGAAGGTGTATAAATGGGCATAAGAAAATTTAAACCAACATCAGCAGGTACAAGGCACAGAAGCGGAAGTGATTTTGCCGATATTACAACGACTAAGCCGTATAAACCCTTGGTTGCGCCTATTCGAAGGACTGGAGGAAGAAGTAACTCTGGTCGTATATCAATGTGGCAGAAGGGTGGAGGTCACAAAAGAGCATACAGGATAATCGACTTTAAGAGGAACAAGATTGGTATCCCTTGTATTGTCGAGACAGTCGAGTATGATCCGAACAGGAGTGCCCGCATATCGCTTGTGAGATATGCTGACGGTGAAAGAAGATATATTATCTCACCGCTGGGAATACAGGTTGGAGATTCACTAATGTCAGGTCCGGATGCTGAAATAAAGGCAGGAAATACTCTGCCGGTAAAGAATATTCCGCTCGGTACCATTATACATAATATTGAAATTAGACTAGGGCAGGGTGGAATAATTGCAAGGAGTGCGGGAACTTATGCGCAGCTCGTAGCAAAGGATGGAGATCTATGCCAGTTAAAGCTTGGATCTACTGAAGTTAGGTATGTGCCGGCTAATTGCATGGCAACAATCGGTCAGGTGAGTAATGCTGAGCATGAAAATCAGTCAATTGGAAAGGCTGGCAGAAATAGATGGCGCGGCAAAAGGCCAATTGTTAGGGGTGTAGTTATGAACCCGGTAGATCACCCGCTCGGCGGCGGTGAAGGAAAGACATCCGGCGGAAGGCCACCGGTATCTCCTTGGAGTAAGCCCGAGGGCAAGAAAACGAGAAAGAATAAGAGAACTGACAGGCTTATTGTCAGGAGAAGGAAAACCAAATGATAATGAATATACTCAGGAGGAAAGAGGTTGCCTAGATCACTAAAAAAAGGACCTTACGTAGATCCGAAGGTCATGAAAAAAATTCTCAATATGAATGAGAAGAACGAGAGAAATGTTCTCAAGACGTGGTCAAGGAGATCTACAATTATTCCTGAATTTATTGGCCATACGTTGGCAGTGCATAATGGAAGAAAGTTTATTCCCGTCTATGTTACGGAAAATATGGTAGGACATAAGCTGGGTGAATTTTCAGCAACAAGAACGTATCGAGGTCATACGAGCGATAAGAAAAAATAATATAGAGGTATATTAAAGTGGAATCCAAAGCAATACTAAAATACGTAAGAATATCACCAAGAAAAGTAAGAAGAGTCACTGATCTGATTGTCGGTAAGAATGCAGGTGCTGCAATGATTGATCTTGCTTTTCTGCCTCATAGGGGTAGTAATTTCCTTGTGAAGATATTGAAATCAGCGATGGCAAATGCAGAGCAGAAGAAGGTTGCTGATCCTGAGGCCATGAAAGTGTCGCGTGTATTTGTTGACCAGGGGCCGACAATGAAGAGAATGAGGCCTCGCGCCATGGGTCGTGCAGATACGATCAGAAAACGGACGAGTCATATAACACTGATATTGTCAGAGTAAAGAGGAATATTAACAATAGAATTTATGTAAGGAAATTATTAATACGAGCTGCAAAGTAAGTATTAAATGATTTAGGAGGCTAGGTTTTGGGTCAGAAGACACATCCAATAGGTATCAGGCTGGGCATTACGAAGACTTGGAATTCCAGGTGGTATGCCAAGAAAAACTATAGAGAAATGTTGCATGAAGATCTGGCTATTCAGAAATTTGTCAAGTCAAACCTTAGTCATGCGGGTGTCTCAAAAGTTGAAATTGAGAGGACCGGTCAAAAGATAAAGGCAACTATATATACTGCCCGGCCTGGAATTATTATCGGGAAAAAAGGTGCAGAAGTTGAAAAGCTCAAAAAGGCTCTTGTTAAGATCACTAGCAAGGAAATGTCTATTGACATAAAGGAAATAAGAAAGCCGGAACTTGATGCGCAGCTTGTCGCAGAGAATATTGCCATGCAGTTAGAAAAGAGGATCGCATTCAGGCGTGCCATGAAAAAATCTGTTGCATCATCGCGCCGCTTTGGGGCTCTCGGTATAAAGGTGGCATGTTCAGGTAGACTTGCTGGAGCAGAAATAGCGAGAGATGAGTGGTACAGGGAGGGAAGGGTTCCTCTTCATACCTTCAGGTCGGATATAGATTATGGAACGGCGGAAGCAAAAACTACATTCGGGCGAATTGGAGTAAAGGTCTGGATATACAAAGGAGATATACTTCAGGAGCGGGTGCCACAGGCCGTGAGCAGTGAAGCTGGAGTGTAAGGAGATAATTAATTATGTTAATGCCCAAGAAGGTTAAATTCAGAAAAATGCAGAAAGGCCGGATGAACGGTAAGGCTTACCGCGGATCTGATGTATCTTTTGGGGAATTTGGACTTAAAGCCATGGAGCCGGGATGGGTATCAAATCGGCAGATTGAGGCAGCTAGAGTTGCAATTAACAGGCATGTTAAAAGAGGTGGTAAGATATGGATAAGAGTATTTCCTGACAAGCCCCTTACAAAGAAACCGGCTGAGACAAGAATGGGTAAAGGAAAAGGTTCTCCAGAGTCATGGGTGGCGGTAGTGAAGCCCGGCAAGGTTTTATACGAAATGACCGGAGTTAGTGAGGATGTAGCAAAAGAGGCTTTCAGGTTGGCCTCACATAAGCTCTCCATAGCGACGAAATTTGTTAAGAGGGTGGGATAAATATGAAAAAGGCTTCAGAATTAAGGACATTAACAGTTGATGAGTTAAGGCAGGAGGAAGTGAATCTCCGTAAAGAGCTCTTTAATTTGAATTTTCAGAAAGTTACCGGTGAGATGGAAAATCCCCTGAGGATCAGGCAGGTTAGAAGACATGTAGCCAGAGTCCTTACGGTTATAAATGAGAAGAAGAGAGAAGTTAATAATTAAAATTTGTACGGGAAGGATCAATGCCAAAGAAAGTGTATACAGGAGAAGTAGTCAGCGATAAGATGAGTAAGACCCTCGTCGTGGCTGTTACGAGAACTACTCAGCACCCAAGATACAAAAAAGTAATAAGAAAGATTGCTAAATTTAAAGCTCATGACGAAGAAAATGCTTGCAAAATGGGAGATCATGTTTCAATCATTGAGTCCAGGCCATTGAGTAAGGATAAAAGATGGAAAGTCCTTGAGATTGTAAGAAGAGGAAACGTATGATACAACAGGAAAGTGTACTTGAGGTAGCAGACAACTCAGGAGCAAAGCGGGTTCTGTGCATAAAGGTTCTGGGCGGAAGCCACAAGAGATATGCTAGAATTGGCGATAGGATAGTCGTGAGTGTTAAAGATGCAGAGCCGCACGGAAATGTAAAGAAGGGCACTGTTGCAAAGGCAGTAGTTGTAAGGACAAAGAAGGCCACGAGAAGGCCGGATGGCTCTTATATTAGATTCGATCAGAATGCCGCAGTGCTTATAAATGCCGAGGGTGATCCTGTCGGAACCAGAATATTTGGACCAGTCGCCAGAGAACTGAGATGGAAAGAATACATGAAAATAGTATCACTCGCGCCAGAGGTTATTTAAAGAGGAGAACATGGGTTTAAATATTAAGAAAAATGATACAGTCCTGGTAGTCGCAGGAGACGATAGAGGTAAAAAGGGAAGGGTGTTATTTGTCAATAAATCCGATGACAGGATAGTCATTGAAAGCGTGAACATGATTAAAAAGCACTTGAAACCGAGTAAGCAGCAACAGCAGGGTGGGATTATAGATAAAGAAGCGTCAGTGAACAGATCTAATGTAATGCTAGTATGTCCAAAGTGTGATAAGCCCACCAAGATTGGTAATAAGATATTGGAAAATGGCGATAAAATAAGGGACTGCAAGCAATGTGGGGAGGTTATTGAATAATTGCCATGGTCAGACTAAAGGACAAATATAAAAGTGAAATAGTGCCTAGCTTAATGAAGGACTTCTCTTATAAGAGTGTTATGCAGGTACCTGAAATAAAGAGTATTGTACTGAATGTAGGTATGGGATCAGCAATTCAGGATGTAAAGCCGCTAGAGGCCGCAGCAAAGGAATTGGCTGTCATATCAGGACAGCAGGCCGTTATAACGAGGGCAAAGAAATCAATTGCTGCATTCAAGCTTCGCGAGGGGATGCCTATCGGCTGTAAGGTCACTCTGCGAGGCGAAAGAATGTACGATTTTCTGGACAAGTTCATTTGCCTTGCATTACCAAGAATTAGAGATTTCAGAGGCATTTCACCCAAGGCATTTGATGGAAGAGGTAATTATGCAATGGGAATAAAGGAGCAGATCATTTTTCCTGAAATCAATTTTGACAAGGTAGTCAGTATGCATGGAATGGATATTGTAATTGTAACAAATGCTAAAACCGATGAGGAAGGCAAAGCACTTCTTAAGTATTTTGGAATGCCTTTTAAGAATTAATAAATAAGAAGGATAATTGAATGGCTAAAAAGAGTCTTATAGCAAAACAAAAGAGAGAGCCTAAGTTTAAAGTAAGGGCGTATAGTAGATGTATGTTGTGTGGAAGACCTAAAGCGTATCTGAGACGATTTGGAATGTGCAGAATATGCTTCAGGACTCTAGCTCTGAAGGGTATGATACCCGGAGTAACAAAATCTAGCTGGTAGAGGTATAGCAATTATGATGACGGATCCAATAGCAGATATGCTAACGAGAATAAGAAATGCGAATATGGCTCAGCTCGAAAAGGTTGATATGCCTGCCTCAAAGATGAAAATCGAGTTAATAAAGATACTGAAGGACAAAGGGTTCGTGAAGAGCTTCAAGGTTCTCAGAGATAATAAACAGGGTATCATAAGAGTATCTATGAAATACCTTGACGGGAGTGAAAAGCTGATTACTGGATTGAAGCGAATCAGCAAGCCGGGAAGAAGGGTATATGTTGACAAAACAGCCATACCAAAAGTAATGGGAGGTTATGGAATGGCCATTTTATCGACATCCAGAGGAATGTTAACCGATGAAGCTTGCAGACGCGAAGGCGTTGGCGGTGAAGTCATATGCAGCGTTTGGTAATACGAAGATAATTATTATACGTTATTAGATATAAGCGAGAGGAATAAATAAATAACATGTCGAGAATAGGAAAAAATCCGATAAATATACCTGATGGTGTAGATGTGAAATTGGCCGGTACTATGATAACGGTAAAGGGCCCTAAGGGTGAGCTTAAGTGGAACTATCATGCAAACATGAAAGTTGCCGTTGAGGACAAGAGTATTGTGGTAGAGAGAGGATCTGATGCTAAACTTCATAGAGCGCTGCATGGTACAACAAGAAGTATTATAGCGAATATGGTTGTTGGGGCAAGCGATGGTTACAAGAGAGTTCTCGATATAATAGGCGTTGGATACAGGGCACAGGTTCAAGGTCAGACGATATCATTTTCGCTCGGTTTTTCACATCCTGTAGAATTTATGCTGCCTGATGGGATAAAAGCTGAGGTTGATAAGAAGCAGACACAGTTGACTCTTGAGGGGATTGATAAGCAATTGATAGGACAGGTAGCCGCGAATATACGGGCGCTTAGGCCACCCAATGTTTATAAGGGCAAAGGTGTCAGGTACAATGGCGAGGTAGTTAAGTTAAAAGTAGGTAAGGCAGGCAAGTAGACGCTGTCTATTTTGATAAAATTTAAGCTTATTTAAGCATAGAGGTGAACGGCTTGAGTGTTAAGAGAGAAGTAGCAAGAAAAAAGAGACATTTCAGAGTAAGAAAGAAAGTCACCGGTACTCCGGACAAGCCACGGCTTAATGTATATAGAAGCGTGAAGCATATTTATGCTCAGATAGTTGACGATTATTCAGGGAAAACTCTGGCAGCGGCATCTACTGTAGATAAAGAGCTTAAGGGCAAAGTAAGTACTGGCGGTAATGTTGAGGCAGCAAAGACGGTGGGCGTTCTGGTAGCCAAGAGGGCATCGGACAAGGGTATTGAGCAGGTTGTTTTTGATAGGGGAGGATATCTCTATCACGGACGGGTAAAGGCCCTGGCAGACGCAGCGCGAGAGGGCGGTCTTAAGTTTTAATCAGTGACGTAAAAATTATCATGACCGCGGCATATAGCCCTCTACTACGGGCAACGCGGAATTGAATATTGATCATTAATTTATAGATTTATTTTAGGAGGAACGGTGGGTAGAATTGACCCGGAGAGTCTTGGCTTATTAAAAGATAAGGTTATCCATATAAACAGATGTGCAAAGGTGGTGAAAGGCGGAAGAAGGTTTTCCTTCAGCGCCCTTGTTGTTGTGGGTGATGAGGAAGGTCATGTCGGATTTGGCAAGGGTAAGGCTCAGGAAGTCCCCGAGGCCATCAGAAAAGCGATTGAGAAGGCTAAGCGTTCTCTCGTTAAAATACCAATTATTGATGGAACAATTACCCACAGAATCAATGGGGTTTTTGGTGCCGGGAAGATAGTGATGCAGCCTGCAAAGCCAGGAACTGGACTTATTGCGGGTGGAGCAGTAAGAGCTATTATGGAAGTAGTTGGCATACGTAATATTGTAGCCAAGTCATTGGGTAGTCGAAACCCATTTAATACAGTCAGGGCCGTTGTTGATGGACTCACAAAACTAAAGGACGCATCTAGCGTAGCAAGAAGGACAGGTAAATCTGAAGAGGAGCCACGGAAAGCAACCAATGAAGACGCTTAAAATTACATTAAAAAGAAGCTTAATAGGAAGACCTGAGAAACAGAGAAAGGTCATAAAGGCGCTAGGGTTGAGGAGAATTAACCATAGTGTTGTACATAGTGATACCCCTTCTATAAGAGGTATGATTCACAAGACTTCTCATATGCTCGAAGTCAGTGAAGGGGCGGAGGAATAATGAATTTACAAGATCTTGCGCCTTATCCAGGTAGTACAAAGAAGAGAAAGCGAGTAGGTAGAGGTACCGGGTCCGGACATGGTAAAACGTCATGTAGGGGACACAAGGGGCAGAATTCTAGAAGTGGTGGCGGCGTTAAGCCAGGATTTGAAGGTGGGCAGATGCCATTGCAGAGGCGACTTCCTAAGAGAGGCTTTACTAATATATTTCAGAAGCAGTACGCAATAGTAAATCTAAGTACTCTGGAAAAGCTTTCAGAAACAACCATTACCCCGGAAGTCCTTGTTAGCGAAGGCATAGTGAAGGACATTAAGGATGGGATTAAAATTCTCGGATTCGGTGAGATAACAAAAGCAATTACGGTAAAAGCTCATGCATTCAGTGCGTCTGCAAAAACCAAGATTACTGAAGCGCAGGGTAGTATTGAGACAATTTAATATCTTAGAATTGAATTGTATATTGAAAGAGTCACTGATCGAGTCACTCCACGTATATAGAAATTCGCCTTTAAATAATCGCATGTTAATATCGTGAGTATTGTAGCTAGCTTCCAGAACGTTTTTAAAATACCTGAGCTAAAGAGCAGGATTCTGTTCACGCTCGGACTTCTCTCTATTTACAGGATTGGAGCTCATATTCCTACCCCTGGAATTCGGAGTGAGGCTTTAAGTGCATTGCTAACTCAAAAGGGTGGTGCGCTGATGGGATTTTTTGACATGTTCTCCGGCGGCGCACTCTCAAAAGCCACTATCTTTGCACTCGGTATTATGCCGTATATCAGTGCTTCGATTATTCTCCAGTTATTGACTGTAGTTATTCCAGTGCTAGGAAGACTTGCAAAGGAAGGTGAGTCTGGCAGAAAAAAGATAACGCAGTATACGAGATACGGGACCGTAGTAATTAGTATTATTCAGTCGATTGGTATAGCTGTCGGAATAGAAGCTATGACAGGCCTGGATGGCCAGCCTATTGTTGCAAACCCCGGTTGGGCATTCAGATTAATGACCATGATTACGATGACTTCCGGGACAGCATTCCTTATGTGGCTTGGGGAGCAAATAACTGAGCGCGGGATTGGGAACGGCATCTCATTAATCATCTTTGCTGGTATTGTTGCGGGATTTCCGGCAGCTGTCATTAACAGTATTTCCTTAGTGAGCGCCGGTGAGGTGCATATACTGCTAATGCTAGTAGTCGTTGTAATAATGATAGGAGTTATTGCAGTTATCGTATTCATGGAGAGAGGGCAAAGAAAGATCCCGATCCAGTATGCTAAACGAGTTGTGGGAAGAAAGGTATATGGGGGGCAGAGTACTCATTTGCCGCTCAAGGTAAACACCGCCGGTGTTATTCCGCCGATATTTGCCTCATCTATTATTATGTTCCCAGCTACTATAGCAGGATTTATTGAAATCCCGTGGGTGCAGTCACTGGCTAGGCAACTTACTCCTGGTTCTATTATGTATACCATGATATATATTGTAATGATATTCTTTTTCTGCTATTTTTATACATCAATTACATTTAATCCTGTTGATATTGCAGACAATTTGAAAAAACACGGGGGATTTATTCCGGGTGTTAGGCCGGGACAGAAGACTTCTGATTTTATATATAAAGTACTTGCCAGAATTACCTTTGGCGGTGCCATATATCTAGCAGCAGTATGTATTTTGCCTGACATATTAAGGGGATACTTCAATATGCCCTTTTATTTCGGTGGAACATCCGTACTAATTATTGTTGGTGTCGGACTTGACACCATATCTCAGATGGAGTCGCACCTCGTAACTCGCTCGTATGATGGATTCTTGAAGAAGGGCAGAGTGCGGGGAAGAAGAAGCTAGGTATTTTCATTAAATAGATCTTCCATGCCCTTGAACACAGTTGATAATATTAAAATCACCAGATGAGATAAAGCGTATGGCAGAGGCAGGTCGAATTGTTGCAGAGGCGCTGGAGGAGATAAGGAAGAATATTACTCCAGGAGTGACAACGAAAGAACTTGACGAATTGGCAGAATCTTATATACTTTCAAAAAGGGCTAAGCCAGCCTTCAAGGGTTACAGGGGTTATCCTGCAAGTGCTTGTACCTCTGTAAACGAGCAGGTGGTTCATGGGATTCCATCCTCAGTCAAGCTAAGTGAGGGTGATATCATAAGTCTCGATATCGGTGTTAATTTAAACGGCTTCTTTGGCGATGCTGCGATTACATTACCGGTAGGGAAAATAGATAAGAAGGCTGAAAAGTTATTGAGAGTAACAAGAAAAGCTCTTGATGAGGGAATTGCAAAGGCTGTTCCTGGGAATCGGCTATCAGATATATCTTCAGCCATACAGAAATGTTCAGAGGCCGGAGGTTATTCAGTAGTACGTAATTTTGTTGGTCATGGAATTGGAAGAAGTCTTCACGAGGAACCGCAAATACCAAATTTTGGGAAGCCTGGTGAAGGGCCGATGCTGAGGGAGGGAATGACTCTAGCGATCGAGCCGATGGTGAATGCAGGGAGTTGGGAAGTCGAAATATTAAAAGACGGGTGGACTGCGGTGACTAGAGACAGAAAATTGTCGGCCCATTTTGAGCATACGATTGTGATTACAAAAAACGATCAATGTATCTTGACTAAATTGTAACGATTCATTATAATCATTAGTTCTATTTTACCAGAGAAAAGGCGATAAGGTTTGAAGTATGGCAAAAGAAGAAGCGATTGAGGTGCAAGGGAAAATATTGGAGAATTTGCCTAATGCAAAGTTCAAGGTAGAACTTGAAAATGGGCAATCGATCCTGGCGTACGTATCAGGTAAAATGCGGATGCATTTTATTAAGATATTGCCTGGCGATAAAGTGACAATCGAATTGTCTCCGTATGATCTTACTAAAGGCCGGATAACATATAGATTTAAATAGAAGAGACTGAATATATTATATAATCAGTCTATTATGATTCAAGGTGGAGATATAAAATGAAGGTTCGTTCATCAGTAAAAGTGATGTGTACTAAATGTAAAGTAATTAAAAGAGAAGGCGTCGTCAGGGTTATATGTAGTAATCCTAAGCATAAACAAAGACAGGGATAAGAGAGGAATAACCGTGAGAATAGCAGGAGTTGATTTACCAAGAAATGAGCGGGTGGAGATTAGTCTTACTCGGATATTTGGAATCGGAAGGACTGTTTCAAAGAAAATATTAGCTGAAACAGGAATAGATCCGAATAAGAAAACCAGGGATCTTACTGACGAGGACGGTGTGAAGCTCAGGACTGTCATCGATCGGGATGTGAAAGTGGAAGGTGATTTAAGACGCGAAGTAGCGATGAATATAAAGAGACTTCAGGATATCGGAAGCTATAGAGGGTTGAGGCACAGGTCAAGGTTGCCAGTTCGCGGGCAGAGAACCAGTACTAATGCCCGTACAAGGAAGGGCCCGAAGAAAGCTATAGGCGGTATGAAGAAGAAGGGAGCTAGGTAATATGGCCCAGAAAAAGAAAAAAAGCGGTAAAAAAGAAAAGAAGGTTGTTCACGCTGGAGATGCGTATATACAGGCGACATTTAATAATACAATCATTTCGCTTACGGACCAGAACGGCAATGTAGTGGCTTGGTCATCTGCTGGTGCGCAAGGATTTAAGGGCTCCAGAAAAGGAACCCCATATGCGGCACAGATAGCGGCGGAAACAGCGGCACGAAAGGCTATGGGCTTTGGAATGAGAAAGATTAATGTTTTTGTTAAGGGGCCAGGCGCTGGCAGAGAGTCCGCTATTCGGGCGCTTCAGGCAGCAGGTCTCGAAATAAGTCTGATAAAGGATACAACTCCTGTTCCGCACAATGGTACGAAACCACCGAAAAGGAGAAGAGTATAGTGGCAAGATATAGAGAAGCACTTTGCAGGCTGTGCAGAAGAGAAGGTGAGAAGCTGTTTCTGAAAGGTGATAGATGCTTTACAGATAAATGTGGGGTTGAGCGGAGGAAGTATGGGCCGGGTCAGCATGGACAGAGAAGGAAGAAATTGTCTGATTATGCGCTTCAACTCAGGGAGAAGCAGAAAGCAAAAGAAACTTATGGGGTGCTCGAAAAGCAATTTAGAAAATATTACTACATTGCAGACAAAAAGAAGGGTGTTACCGGTAGCAATCTTTTGCAGGTGCTTGAGAGTAGACTTGACAATGTTGTATATCGTCTCGGGTTTGCGTCTAACCGCAGGCAGGCAAGGCAGTTTGTGACGCATGGCCATATCACTCTTAATAATAGAAGAGTTAATATCCCTTCTTGCATAGTCAAGCCGGGTGACACGATCGGTCTTAAAGAAGCCAGTAAAAAGATTAGTACGGTTGAGGAGAATATTGCCAAAATTGAGCATAGAGGAATGCCCTCGTGGGTGGAGATGGATGCTGGGAATTTAGTTGGCAAGATGCTTCATTCTCCTTCAAGAGAAGAAATTGACCTACCAGTACAGGAACAGTTAATAATTGAATTGTATTCAAAATAAGATAAAATAATAAAATCACGTTGTACTGTGATAGTGATTAAATGGGCAGTTAGAAGGAGGCTTAATGGATCTAAGGAAAAAAGGCTTTCAATTACCGGATAATATAAAATTTGATTCTGAGAGCTTAACAAATAAATATGGGAAACTTAGTGCTGAGGCTTTTGAAAGAGGGTTCGGCACTACTATTGGCAATACATTGAGAAGAGTGCTGCTTTCTTCCATAGAAGGCGCTGCAGTAACTTCCATTAGGATTCCCGGTGCTCTACATGAGTTCTCTGCGTTACCCGGAGTAAAGGAAGATATAGTTGATGTAGTGCTTAACATAAAGCAAGTCAGAGTGAAAATGTTAAATGATGAGCCGCAGTTAATTAGTGTGAATGTGAAGGGACCTGCAGTTGTTACTGGAAAGGATGTAACTGGAGCACATATAGAGGTTCTAAATCCCGACGAGCACATTCTGACGCTAGATAAAGATATTGAATTTAACATGGAGCTTACAGTAGAAAAGGGCAAAGGGTATGTCATTGCTGAGTCAAATAAAAGCGAAGATCAGCCTGTAGATACTATTACAATAGATTCAATTTTTACTCCTGTACAGAAAGTTAATTTCTGGATAGAGGGAGCTAGGGTTGGCCGGTCAACAGACTATGATAAGCTTAATATGGAAATCTGGACAGATGGAAGCGTGACTCCTCAGGGCGCAGTAACTCAAGCGGCTGGTATTATCAAGGAGCATTTATCTCTCTTTGCACTTGAAGGATCTGTTGAAGAAGAAAAAGAAGTTGAAGCGGTTCCGGCTGAGAATACTGAAAGAGATTTAGGCATAATTGATGACATGTTTGATGATGAGCCGGTTGAGTTTAATGATCACCTCCTGAAAAGTGTTGAGGAGCTTGAGCTTTCCGTACGTTCATATAACTGCCTTAAAAATGCAAATATACGGACTCTAGCAGAGCTTGTACAGAAGACCGAGGGAGAAATGCTGAGAACAAAGAACTTCGGACGGAAGTCTTTAAATGAAATAAAAGAAATTATCGAGTTGATGGGATTACACTTTAATATGAGGGTAGATCCTGAAGAGTTGCAGAAACTAGCAGCTATGAAGAGGACGGACAATGCGACATAGAGTAGCAGGTAGAGGATTTCACAGAAATACGAAGCACAGAAAGGCCTTGTTAAGGAATCTGGTGGTTTCATTAATTGATCACCTCAAGATTGAGACAACTGAAGCCAAAGCAAAGGAAACTAGAAAGATAGCTGAGCGGCTGATAACTCTTGGGAAAAAGGGTGATCTTTCGTCAAGACGGCTGGCGCTTTCCAAAATTCCCAACAATAAGATTATCTCAAAACTCTTTAATGAGATTGCGCCTAATATCGCTAGAGACAGTGGCTATCTAAGGGTCCTGAAAACGAGGTGTCGTCCCGGTGATAACTCTTCAATGGCAATTCTTGAGTTTGTTGATTATGACCTGTTAAAAGGCGAGAAGGAAGAAACGAACGAGGAAACGAAGAGCAAGAAAAAAGATAAAGAGGAAAGCAAAGCTTCATAGAGCTTCCCCTTCTATAGTTAGTATACTTAAAGGCGTCCCGTTATTCGGGTCGCCTTTTTTATTGTATTTGTAAAAATATAAGGTGCTCATCTACATTCTTGTTAACATATTGCTATCATCTGGATATTGCCTTACTTTCTTTTCGTGATTTAATATTAATCCCCCCAAAGCCGATATATAAATAGTATGTAGGATAAATGCGTCATGTCAGTGTTTCTATGAAAGACTGTATGCATAGATATATGTTGTTAATGAGAGATGCGACTAGAATGTGATAAGGGGGGCGTGATAGTATAACATGTTTTTGGAATATACTATATCGGCATTGAAAGTTCTTACCTACTGGGAAACTTATCTTCTAGGTATTGGGTATATTTTATTTCTTTTTATTCCTTCTATAGTTATCAGTCTTATAATGAAGAAAAGAGCCTGTACCGGGATAGGATTTAAGTGTGTGAACTACATTCTACTTCCAGTGATGCAGCTCATTGCGGTAACAGCATTTACGCTCGTATTATCTCCTATCATGCTTGGTATGGCTGAAGAAGCATCCTGGAACTTGCCGTGGAGAATGGTCAGTACGGATTTTATGCTTAGTATGGGCTTGTTGGGATGTCTTTCAGTTGTGGCTGTGGGCTTGGTCTTTATCCCGGTAGTCGGTAGGATTCATTCATTCAGAACATTAATACTTGGTGCAATATCTCTCGTGTTTGTACAGATGCTCATCAGCTACATTAATCCTGCAATAGACATGGAAATTAAATATATGATCCCCGGATTTTGGTTTATCACAGGAATTGCAGCTATTACTATTATATTGTCAAAGGTTGATCACATAGTATCTCGGGCTGCATCGAAAATATTGAGAAATAAATATGAAGTCAGAGATGGCGTGTGTGAGATGGTGATGTGCCCTCTGATATCGACCCTTGGGTTTATCCCTGTCTTTATGTACGGAGCCTGGCTTGCGTAGATGTAGGTAAAGTTACATCGGCATTTTCTAAACTTGAAAAACAGCATGGATTTATGTCGAGATTTGTTGCTCCTGCTCTGCTTCCATCAACCCACCGATTTTTCTGAATTTACTGTATCTTTCCTCAAGAAGGACATCATAGGGTTTGGCTTTCAGCTCTTCAATGTGACGTTTCAGAACTTCAGCTATTGATGCGGCGGCCTCTTCACCGTTTCTATGTGCCCCACCAAGCGGCTCGGGGATGATTTCTTCAATGATGCCATGTTCTAGCAGATCCGTGGATGTCATTTTAAGTGCATCCGAGGCCTTTGAGTACTCGGCAGGCCCTGCGGTGTTGCCGTTCTTTGCCCATAGAATGGCTGCACAGCCTTCCGGGGATATTACCGAATACACAGAGTGCTCCAGCATGAGAACCCTGTCTCCTGCTGCGAGTGCAAGCGCTCCACCACTACCACCTTCTCCGATTACGACACAGACGATTTGAGTATTTAGAGTGAACATCTCATGAAGGTTAAAGGCTATTGCCTCTGCTTGTCCCCGCTCTTCAGCACCTATGCCAGGATAGGCGCCAGGGGTGTCGATAAGTGTGATAATGGGCATTTTGTACCGCTCTGCCAGTTTCATTATCCTGAGGGCTTTTCTGTAACCCTCGGGGTGGGGTTGGCCGAAATTGCGTTCGATACGCTCTTTTGTTGAACGCCCCTTTTGGTGACCTATGACTGCAACGGGGATTCCCTGAAACTTTGCAAGTCCTGCCACTATTGATGTGTCATCAGCAAATCTCCGGTCTCCATGGAGCTCGATGAAATCTTCCATCATCATGTTTATGTAATCAAGGGTGTACGGTCTTTCTGGGTGGCGCGCTATCAGGGTTCTTTGCCAAGGGGTTATTTTTGAGAAGATATCTATTCTTAAATCCCGTGCCTTTTTTTCAAGCTTTTTAATCTCAGTCGTGATGTTCATGTCCTTGCCGTCGGCAAGGCGGCTAAGTTCTTCTATTTTATTCTCCAGTTCTGCTACAGGACGTTCAAAATCAAGGTAGTAATGCATGGTAACTCCGTAAAAAGTGTATAAAACAAAATTAATGACTCAAAATTATGGAATCTATTATAATTGTAATGGAAAATTAGGGCAAATCGTTAATTCTGCATGTCTGTATTCAAAGAACTGGCAGAGGTAGGGGGACCCGGGGGGGCTGAACTGTCGCGTAGTGTCTGGGAATTATTTAAACCGTGCATACCCAGTAAGGCTTCTTTTCCCAAAAGAGTTTGGACTTCACCAATCATTTCCTCAGAAGGACGGACATGCCGGTCTGTTGCAAGGACGGTCTCCCAGTTTTTTGGGGAGACGATTTTCAGGTAAACGCGGTGTTCTCCCGAATGCTTTGTGAATATTTTATCCAACTCAGGCAGAGACTCTGGTTTTGTATGATTGAACATTGTCAGCAGGAATGATTTCTGCTTTGGCGGCTCGGTGGTCTGAGGGGCTTCTTTAGGCCTGTATGATCCATTGCCTTTCTGGAAACGCGGCTTCCGTTCAGGAAGTGGATTTTTCAGTTCATCGGAGTCATCTATTGAGACGATTCTTCGTGCAATTATCTTTTGCCCCTTGTCAGTCTTTTCTAAATAACCCTCTATGATCACGGGCTGGTCCTGAGCTATAATCTCTTCAGATTCCTTATATACATCAGGGAATACAATTACTTCAACAGTGCTGTATAAGTCCTCCAGGTTCAGATACGCCATCATGTCGCCTGTTCTCTTCGTCTGGATTTTCTTGAAGTCCATGATTATTCCGCCGAGCTTGATTTCCGCTTTGTCATCTACTTCCTGGAGTTCTGTTGTTATCGTTACTCCTAGTTCTTCCAGTTTATCCTTATGTTTGTTGAGAGGATGTCCTGTTATGTAAAAACCGAGAGACTCCTTTTCCATAGCAAGTAGAATTGTCTCATTCCACTCTTCTACCATTGGGAGTCGCTCTTCGGGGATTTCGTGTATGTCGCCGAACATGTTTTCTTGTCCGAGGGTCTTTTCTTTCTGGAAGTGCACTGCCGCTTCCATGAAATCAGGAAGCCCCAGCGTCAACTGAGCTCTCTTGCCCATGGAGTCCATCGCGCCCGCCTTGATAAGGCTTTCAATGACCTTCTTGTTTACCTTCCGTGAATCAGCCCTGCAGCAAAAGTCTGAGAAGGTCCCGTATGGGCCTTCGTCTCGTGCTTCAAGGATTGCGTCAATAGCTGAGCTGCCGACACCTTTAACCGCCTCAAGGCCGAAACGTATAGAATTTCCAGTGACTTTGAACTCCCTGTTACTTTCGTTGATGTCCGGAGGAAGGACCTCTATCTCCATGCTTTTGCATTCATTGATAAAAGTCACAACCTTGGCAGTATTGTCCATATCTGCGCTTAGTGATGCGGCCATGAATTCAACTGGATAATGGGCCTTTAAAAATGCGGTCTGGTACGCTATATATGCATATGCAGCAGAGTGAGACTTATTGAAGCCGTACTGAGCAAACTGCAGTATGAGGTTATACAGTGTTGTGGCTTTCTTCTCGGAAACCTTGTTAGTTTTTAAACCGTCGATAAATATGGTCTTCATCTTCTCCATTTCATCGGGGTTCTTTCCTCCCATGGCTTTTCTGAGAATATCGGCCTGGGCGAGGCTGAAGTTGGCCATCTGGTGAGCTACTCCCATGACCTGCTCCTGGTAGAGGATGATCCCGTATGTTTCTTTCAAGAGTTCATCCAGCTGAGGCAGTCCGAGTTTGGCAAGTGAACCTTCCAGTTTGGCTCCGGCTTCGCGTTTGGCATTTTTACCGTCAATGTACTCATCAACCATGCCGCTGCCGAGTGGGCCAGGTCTGTATAGAGCGACGAGTGCGATCATGTCTTCAAATACTTCTGGCCGAAGCTTGGTCAGCAGCTCTCTCATGCCTGAACTTTCAAGCTGGAATACCCCTGCGGTCTTGCCCTCACACAGAAGATCAAAAGTAAGCTTGTCGTCAAGAGGGATCTTGCTTGCAGTAAAGTGTTTTGCGTCAATGCCTTCCAGTTGTTTTAAAGATACGTTTATGAGCTTTTCTGCAGTGTCGATTATTGTTAAGGTTTTGAGTCCGAGAAAGTCGAATTTTACGAGACCTACCGCTTTAATGGCGTCCATGTCGAACTGGGTAACAATAGCATCGTCTTTGGCTACTTTGTACAGAGGAAGGTAATCAGTCAGAGGCTCCGGGGATATAACGACTCCGGCTGCATGCGTTGATGAGTGCCTAGCGATGCCTTCAAGGGTCTGGGCGACATTTATCAGCTCTGTGATCTCAGGATTGGACTCATACAACTCCTTGAGCTTCGGCTCCATGTCCATTGCGGTTTTCAAAGTGATCTTAGGCACCACGGGGACAAGTTTTGCCACCTTGTCTACATCAGAGTAAGGGATGTTCATTGCGCGTCCTACATCCCGTATTGCCGCCTTGGCCTGCATTGTTCCGAATGTTATGATCTGTGCAACGTGGTCTTTGCCGTATTTTTTTGTTACGTAATCAATGACTTCTCCGCGTCTGTCCATACAGAAGTCGACGTCGATATCAGGCATACTAACTCTCTCGGGGTTGAGGAACCTCTCAAAGAGCAGCCCGTATTTGATAGGGTCAATGTCAGTGATGTCCAAGCTGTACGCGACAAGACTTCCCGCTGCCGATCCCCTTCCCGGGCCGACTGGGATGTCTTTACTTTTTGCATAATTAATGAAGTCCCAGACAATGAGGAAATAGGATGAAAACCCCATTTTTTGGATCATGGCGAGCTCTCTGTCTAGCCTATCCCGGTACTCGTCCGGGGCATCACCCTCCAGCTTTCTCTTTAGACCCTCTTCAGCAAGCCTTCTTACATAATTGTTGTCGTTATCGCCGTCTGGTAGCTCATATTTTGGAAGATAGAATGTGCCGAATGTAAAGTCGAGGTTACACTTCTCTGCAACTTTTCTCGTGTTTTCAATGGCTTCAGGTATATCTTTGAACGCTTCCTTCATCTCCTCCGGGCTTTTTAGATAAAATGAGTCCTTTGAAAACCTCATCCTGTTCGCATCCTGCAGTGTCTTGCCAGTCTGGATGCAGAGGAGTGCATCGTGTGCTTTTGCGTCTTCCTTATTTAAATAATGGCAATCGTTTGTAGCAACCAATGGGATATGGAGATCCCGGCTTAATTCTATTAGTTGTTTATTGAGTATCTCCTGCTCTTCAAGCTCATTGGCCTGGATTTCAAGGTAGAAGTTGTCAGCGCCAAATATCCTTTTGTACTCAAGAGCAGTCTCTCTTGCCTTGTCTATCCGGCCGGCCATTAAATATTGGGGGACTTCCCCCTTCATACATGCGGAGAGGCCTATCAGCCCACCGCTGTGCTGCTCCAAAATATCCCTGTCTATTCTCGGTTTGTAGTAAAATCCGTCTATGTAACCGCTGCTTACAAGCCTAGTCAGGTTTCTGTAGCCGTGAATGTCTTTGCATAGCAGGATCAGGTGAAACGCTGACTCTGATATGCTGGCTGCGTTTTTTTCAAGCCGTGATCCGGGGGCTACATATACTTCACAGCCGATGATCGGCTTCAGGCCTGCCTTAGATACTTTTTTATAGAAATCGATGGCGCCGAATAGGTTCCCGTGGTCGGTGAGAGTTAATGCAGCAAGCTTATGTTCCTGTGCTTTTGCTATCAGATCTTTTATCCTGATGGCGCCGTCAAGTAGGCTGAATTCGGTGTGGAGATGAAGCGGAACATAGTCGGAATGCATTAAAAATATTAGAACATTGGCGGGCGTTTAGTCAAACGGAATTGAGCTTTCATTAAACGAGAAGGAATCGTTTGAATGAATCCTGGGCTACCGTGCTTATTGATAGTGATTAACAATGAACGGTTAATTCATGAGTTGGTCACATTCAGTTAACTGCAGGTAATACTTCATTGATTTGATGCAGCGTTATGGCGTAAAAACTAATTGATGTCAACTGCGCCGACGCACTGATACCATCATTGAATACCCTTTGCTCGCAGATAATTCTGAGCGTCTCTGTCTCCCAAATGAGCAGCCGATCTGAAATCATTAATAGCAGACTGATCATCTCTCAGTTTCAAATATACATGTCCACGGTTATAGTAATTGATTGCATCGGATGGGTTTAGCTGCACAGCCATACTATAATTCTCGAGCGCCTTCTGATAATTTCCGGACTCTGCGAACAATGTCCCCCGGTTTAAATATGCTTGGGAGTTTTTTGGCTCCAGTTCAATGGCCCTGTTGTAATGATATGTAGCTTTCGGAAGATCATTAAGCCTTTCATATAGTGACGCCAAGGCAATATGCACTTGAGACGCCCCTGGATCCCGAGTTAAAGCCTCGTTGTAGTCATCACGTGCCTTCCTATAGTTTCCGGTCTCTGCAAATATACTGCCCCGTAGAGACAGAGCCTGTACGGCAAGATCACGGCTTATTGATTTCGCGCCCGCGACAATATTAAAGTCTTTCATTGCCATTTTGATATTTCCGAGACTTCTGTAACATATACCGCGGTATATATAGGCTTCAAGGTATGAGGGATTAAGTTCTATAGCCGTATCATAATCTTCAATTGCACGCTGGAAGTCTTCCATTTTGAGGTAAGCCATGCCACGGCTGTTGTATATGCTGTAACTCTGATATTGCTTCAGCTCTGCATTCCAAAGCGTCAGCGAGTTTTCCCAGATTCCGATTTGCTTTACCGTGAGGACCGATAGTGCTATCGAAATAATGGTACATAGAGAAATTAGAACCCTTTTTTTCAACAGTACTTTATTTTTGCTAGCTTTTATCTTTTCCCATAAAAAAACTATACCCAGTCCTGCCAGGAAACTTAGTCCTGTACTTGGTAGATATGTGTACCGGTCAGCAGCTACATAATACCCGATCTTGATAATCCCTAAAACAGGCAGGAGCGTTATAAGAAAGAATAGCCATACCGTTAACCATGACTTATTTCTTTTCCAGGAGATTACACATAACACGGTTATTGTGATGACCATAAGAAATGAAACTAAAATATCCGGATTTAATAATGTGATTTCTCCTCTATACGCATAAAAAGGAACCAGGTTCAGCGGCAATACCATCTTGTACAAGTAAAAGCACACTGCTCGTACAGCCAGCAGCAAACGATCTGCAAGAGCCAGGTGTTCTGATAAAGGAATTTCTATACGTATTAAATAGTTGGCAAGCAAAGTAATTAGCATGAAAAAAGCGCCTATGGCCAGATAAGGCACTTTCTCCATTAGAGTATTTCTACTGTTTGCAGACCAAGAGCCGACATTGATTCTTTCAAAAGGATAAATATCCAGAAGGAAAAGGACCGGGATCAGAATAATCGCTATAGGCTTACTCATAAATGCAAATATAAAAAAAACAATGCTCAATATATAATGAACGAACCGCTTTTGTTTAATCGTTTCGGACATGTACTTTAAGTAATAGAGCATGCTCAGCAATAAAAAGAAACCGGACAGGACATCCTTCCTTTCCGTCACCCATGCTACGGACTCAACACGAAGGGGGTGTATCCCGAAAAGAACACCTGTTACACATCCTGCAATGAGAATATTTCTTAATAAATCCCCTCTGTTTGCCATAAATTCCGGTCTGAATTTCCTTGCGTTCAGCATGAGGTGAGCAATTACCATAACCAGAAGAAATGTATTAAAACTGTGTAGGATGACATTAGTCAGATGATGTCCTGCAGGCTCCAGCTCCCACGCCGCATAATTCAATGCATGAGACAATCTAGTCAAAGGAACCCATAGCGATTTCCCGAAAGAAAACATCCACTTTAAAAATTCGGTATCAAGAGACTTAATGTGTTCGTTTTCATAAATATAAATGCCGTCATCAAAGTTCACAAAATCATTTAGAATCGAAGGTGAAAAAACGGCAAAAGTCAAAATTGCTGAAAGAAAAGCAGTTAATAAAATTTTTCGATTATTCCACGTAGTCATTAATGTCCCTATAGCCTCATAAATATTTAAACTAATAATAAATCGATATTACTTTAGACAAAAATCAACATTATTTCAATTTACATAGAGTATTAGCCAATGAAGTATGCTACGTGTTATAAGGGGGGGGATATATAGTTGGTTATTATATGCTGAAAACTATCCTGAATTCCGTTCCATTGTTTCTATTTAGTTCAATTTCGCCCTGAAGCTGCCCGGTGAGAGCATTAACAAGAAGCAGTCCTAATGAGTCCGTGTTTCTGAAGTCCAGGTTCTCAGGAATGCCTACGCCATTATCGCTGACTGTCATTTCAACCCTGCCTATATCATTCATGCAAATTGCTACCTTGATTTCACCTTTCCGGTCCTCTGGGAATGCATATTTGAGGGAATTGGAGATAAGCTCATTGATAATCAGACCGCATGGAATAGCTGTGTCGATGCTTAAGCTGATATTTTCAACTTCAATTATAAGTGCAACCTTTTGGGTAGTTAATCCGTAGGACATTAACATGCTGTTTAGCATATCTTTCAGGTAATCTTCGAAATTGACTTTAGCGAGATTTTCAGACCTGTAAAGTTTCTCATGGATAAGAGACATTGATTTAATCCTGTTTATACTGTTACTGAATATATCTTTGTATTGTCTGTCTTTCATTTTATTGGACTGGAGCTGGAGTAAGCTTGTAATTACCGTCATATTGTTCTTGACACGATGGTGTATTTCCTTTAGAAGAACTTCCTTTTCTTTTAGTGATGTCGTAACCTGTTCTTCGGCCGTCTTGCGTCGGGCCATTTCCTCTGTAAGAAATGCATTGGCGTTTGCAAGTTCAGCAGTGCGTTCTTCAACTCTCATTTCCAGCTTTTCACGGGATGATACAACCTCATCTGCCAACTTTTGAAAATGATCCTCAAGTACTGTCAGTTCATCTCCCTTGCCAGATTCCTGTTCTTTAATGTCTAATGATTTATTTGAGAAATCCATTACTTTGTTTGTTAATCCCTGAACACGTTTGGTTATCAATGCCATGAGAACGGAAAAAGAGAGTATGAGGAGTAACCCTGTGATAGCACGGTTAATTCGTTCTTTTGACAGGATGGATTCACTGAGGAATTGGTACTGATTTTTTTTCACAAATGTGATGAATTCCATTCGCAGATCCGAACCGCCATAATCAAAGAAGCTCTTCCCGGTGTATTCATATTTATCCTGTAATAATTTAACCGGAGTACCGATGGGCAGGAGGTCAGGCACATTGGTAGCAATAAGCCTGGATGGTTCGCCGATTGCCAGGGCGGACATATATTGAGTAGGCTCAGGTCCTAAACAGCTGATAAGAAAATCATTATCAATTGATGTGATCAGCAGTAGACTGGCGATAATATTGTCTTGAGAGTCGCGTAGTGAATCAGATGTCAAAAGGTATGGTTTGTCATTGATTGTGGTCATTAGATTCTGGTGATGACTTAACTGAAGCAAGTAACTGGAGGGGGTCAGGAAATCGGCCGGCATTGACCCGGCAGTATTAATAAATGCTTCCTGCATGTCCCCATGTTTATCCAGTAATAGCGCGTACTGAAAACGGGGCAGCATACGAAGTATTGAAAATCCAGGCATCCACTGTGGAGGCTGAGCAGTGTGAAAGACCGGCCCGGTAGTTTCTCCAGGGGAATGCCACGTTTCATTACTCGCTTTTTCAGTGAAATCATAAAACTCTTTTTGTGCAATCATCAGTCTCGCCATTAAATTAAAAGACTGGATATATTTATCTGCATTGAGGCGGCTCTCATGAGCATCTTCTCGAAGTTTATCACTTAATTGTATATAGAATGATTCACTGATACTTCGGGTATGGAGAGGATCAAAGATCCCCCATGTGGCAAGACCGACAAGGACTGTGAATGCCAGCATTTTGAATGTTAATGAAATATTACTAAACATCCTGATGCTTACTCCTTATGTTCTTTTCTGGCCGGTTCGCCTATCAGTTCATTCCCTTTGAATTTCCAGCCGGCTTTTCTTAGTATGTTTGCGGGAATAATACCAATCTTGGCGTCAATTTTATCTGAATGCTTCAATATATATTCGACTAACTTCTGGACTTGATGATTGCTGCTGTCTTCGTGCGCCCATGTCGTGATGTTATAGGTGAAGTATAGAGGATAACTGCTGGAGATAAGATGGGACTGCTCTTCCGGGCTGTATCCATTGATTCGTAATGGCTTCAGTTTCCTTTTTTGTGAATAACGATAGTGTGCCATATACAGTGTTTCAGCCCCTCCTATTGATGCGGGATTTTCATGGACCTTAATCATTATATCTTCAATGCTGCCCACTGTTTTAGTTTGCATGCCAAAAAGGTCTTCATCGTCAAGCAGCAGACGCCAGTGACCGGGCCTTGTTTTGCAGTGCAGCCTCGCTACCGGATCGATTGGCAATGCGGGAATCTTCCGTTTCTCTTCTGTTGCAAGATTAGACCAGTCGCGTATTTTACCCTGATAAATTTGTTGGGCCTGTTTAAAAGTTATGTTATCAACTGCGTTGTCAGGATGGACCAGAATTGTCAGGGCCCCGATTCCGACTGTATGATAGCGAAGTCCAGGAAATCGGTCGGTTTTGGCAGGCGGACAGCAGAAGCCTGCCATGTCCACTGCCTTGCGGAAAAGGAGTCCGGCCGAAATGCCGCACGTCCCCTCATTTACACTGATTTTTATACCATTTTCTTCTGCAAACTTATCAATTATTGAGGACAGGGCAGGGTAAAGATGCTGGTCAAGTGTTATTGCGATATCGGCATTTTCTGCCCAAGGTTCATATTTAACACTCTGATTAACCCACTCATTAGGCATATCAAGGACATAAGAAGGGTCGGAGAATGCTTCTCTCTTTAATGATTCAGAACCGTCAACATGGGTTGCTGATGCAGAAAACAATAAAATTGCGGCAATGAAGAATATGAGTATTGCTTGATTCATAAGAGGTTTATTGTCTATGTTTTTCATTTAGCAAACTGTTTATACGGACACTATCGTTTAATTTGTTTCATTTCAGTTAGAACTACCTTAGCGTAATATCATTTACAATTTATTGCTGACCTCTCTTATGTCATCCAGTTTTTTTCGAGCAGCTCCAGAGTCTATTGCATCTGCTGCTATACTGATCGCATCTGTGAAATTATTTCCTTTATTTCCAGTCACAAGAGCAGCAGCTGAATTCATTAAGACAATATCTCTTTTTGGATCCTTCTGCCCTTCCAGTATGTCGATGGTAATCTTTGCATTGTCTACAGCGCTTCCGCCTGACAGGTCGTCTTTTGCAGCTGTGCTGATGCCGAAATCTTCAGGGGATATGAAATAGGTTTCAATTTTTCCGTCTTTAAGTTCGGTGACCTTTGTTTTACTGGTGTTGGTTATTTCATCCAGGCCGTCTTCTCCATGTACGACAAATGCGTGTTTCACTCCGAGGTTGCCGAGGACCTGTGCCATTGGTTCTGTCAGCTTACCGCTAAAAACACCTAGAACCTGTCTTTCAGCGCCGGCAGGGTTCGTCAGGGGGCCGAGTATGTTGAAGATTGTCCTCATTCCCATTTCTTTTCTCGGGCCTATGGCGAATTTCATTGCAGGGTGAAATAGTGGGGCAAACATGAAGCCGAATCCGGTTTGTTCAAGGCACTGCTCTACTTTTTGCGGTTCGAGGTCTATTTTTATTCCCAGTGATTCGAGTACATCAGCACTTCCACAGCTGCTTGATACTGATCGGTTTCCGTGTTTGGCGACAGGAACTCCGCATGACGCTACAACAATGGCAGTCGTAGTCGAAATATTGAATGTATGGGACATATCCCCCCCCGTGCCGCAGGTATCAACTGTATATGGAGGGGCTTTTATTGCAGCGACCTTTTCCCGCATGACTTTTGCGGCACCTGTGATTTCCTCTATCGTCTCACCTTTCATTCTGAGTGCCGTTAAAAGTGCGCCGATCTGCGCATCGGTAGCGTTTCCTTCCATGATTTGTCTCATTACGCCTATCATTTGTTCCTCTGAAAGGTCCTTACGCTGAACGACTAAATTTAGGGCTTCCTTTATCATTGCTATTCCTCCTGAAAATATGCAGGCACCTTAATATTTATGTAGACCAGATTTGAAACGCCTAATTTTATCATATAACTAGACAAAATATTAGGGAAGAAAAGAGATTTGCAGGGGAAGTTACTTTGTAGTAGAGGAGCGTTTCCATCCCTGTGCTACACGATTATTTTCTGTAGCTGTATTTATGGTCAATCAGGCGGTTGAAAATTGTGTCAAAATGGAAGTTGTGTTTCCACCTCCAGAAGAGGGAATAACTTAAAAAATTTGCACTATTGTAGATGGAGTCCATAATTAGATGATGAGTAATGCCGATGACTGCGCCGATTACCCAATGGTTCCAGTTTGAATACCACGATAGTAGTAATCCTGCAAATAGCCATTCCCAGGCATGAAATAAAAGAAAGACTTTATGGAACTGGGCACCATGACTTATGTGAAAAAACTCTTGAATTGTAGTGTCCTTGCCGTGTTCACGTATCACGTCGTAGATATGGTCTATATCGATGAATATTCCTGAGATAAAACTGGCGGTCGTCAGTCCCCATGATTTAAATATAAGATACATGAGTCCTGAGACGGCTGTTGAAGCGGCGATATGGTATTGAAGTTTAGGCATTTTTATATTTTCAGCATATCACGGATATTGGCTATGCCGCCTTGTTCTTAAGGAAGTTCCTCAACAAGTCCTTCCCCGAAGTAGTAAGAATAGACTCGGGATGAAACTGTACTCCTTCGATGGGCAGTTTTTTATGTCTGATTCCCATTATCTCGTCCTGGTCAGTCCATGCGGTAATAATAAATTCATCTGAGAGGGTCTCTTTTTTTATTATCAGCGAATGATATCTGGTAGCGTCAAACGGATTTGGGAGGCCTTTGAAAACTGATTTGCCGTCGTGATGTATCAGTGACGTTTTACCGTGCATTAATCTGGGGGCATTGATGATCTCGGCCCCATAAGCCGCCCCTATGGATTGATGCCCCAGGCAGACGCCGAGGATGGGGACTTTCCCTGCGAAGTGTTTTATTACTTCTACCGAAATACCGGCTTCTTTCGGTGTGCAAGGCCCGGGTGAGATAACGATTCTTTCAGGTTTAAGTTTTTCTATTTCAGGGATAGTGATTTTATTGTTTCTGAATACTCTGATATCTTCACCCAGTTCACCCAGATACTGGACCAGGTTATAAGTGAAAGAATCATAGTTGTCGATCATTAATAACATTATTTAGCTCCGCAAGGGCGTATTGCGAAATAGCCCCTATAACTCTTTTTCCGCCATCTCTATGGCTTTAAACATCCCTCTAGCTTTGTTAAGGGTTTCTTTATACTCCAATTCCGGATCTGAATCGGCTACGATTCCAGCGCCTGCCTGAATGTAGGCCTTGTTGTCTTTAAATATAATGGTTCTGATCGTAATACACATATCCATGTTGCCTGAGAAATCGAAGTATCCTATGCAGCCGGCGTAGGGGCCGCGTTTTGTAGGCTCGAGTTCTTCTATGATTTCCATTGCCCGAATCTTCGGTGCCCCGGTAACAGTCCCTGCTGGAAATGATGCCCTTAATACATC
>PJEL010001108.1_pt1 | contig 28554 bp, 21 predicted proteins | sample 1853271 | NCBI WGS metagenome assembly PJEL01 (sample SAMN08108733, study PRJNA415343) | Invertebrate metagenome, whole genome shotgun sequencing project. | host: Globobulimina | place: Sweden: Gullmar Fjord | collected 2015-08 | reverse complement strand
ACATTTTTAATTCTTATGGCAAAGTCAAATAAGAATCGTAATATCCCAACTTTTTGATCTTCTGTTACAATTTTTGGCTTTTCACTAGTAGGCTTCTTAGCACTAAAGTCTATTGTTTTGGTTTGGGCATATTGTATTGAAGGTTGAGGCTGAGGTTTAGGTTGAGCAGCCGTATGTTCTGGAGATGAATATGTTATCATATTTACCAATCCTTGCAAAATAGTTTGTACTATTGTTCGTGTTTTCTCAATGGATAAAAGCCCTGTTGGTGGTTTTACGTTTTTGTGGTGAATAAAGACACTATGATAATAGTCATAATATTCATCATAGTCAGAAGCTAATATCCATGTTTCTATTTCAATATCATGGTCAAAAAGCAAATACTCTTTCTCATCCGCATAATCACTAAGCCAGCTTATATCTAATGGAGTATATGTAGATGGGTTGATCTTAAGAACCAATATCATACCATGCTTACCTGCAAAGCTTCTAGCAACGTCCAAATCAGTTGTTGTGGAAATCGGCCCATGAAATACACCGCCAAATTTATCAATACATAATACTTTAGAGGTCCCATGGTATAATCTTTTAGGGGTCCTCCAATTATACTTGGGGTTTCTGGAAACTTCAGTAAATTTTTGAAAAGCTTCTTGTAAGGCACTTCGCCAATGAAAAAATGATTTTTGTTTTTCTACTGTATCACTAATATTATACCTATATGATTGTCTAAGAACTCGTTGCAGAGAATCAATATCAGAATAAAGCTTTAGAGCCACAAGGAGTTTGACAGATACTTTATTCTGTCTCATTAATCTAGAATAGTGATTTCTACGCTTACAGGAAAATCCACCCTTCACTATCCGCTTTGACTTAACAACAACACACCAAAAACTCTTTTCAGTGATTTTACAATGTTCATTATCCAAACATTCTCTCATCAAATTTAGATGCTTAGCATCTCTTAGATTTACTATCCTCCATTGTTGCCCAAATACAAAAAGGTCTCTGTTGTCTACTTTTTTTCTTATAAGGGCACCTTTTCCTTTATTAACTTTTTTGTCTGGCTCTGGCTCTGGCTCTGGCTCTGGTTTAACTTCTTTTTCTGACTCTGGTTTTTGGTTTGGGTTTAGTTTTTTTTCTGTTACTACTAACTCCTGACCTTTCGCTTTTTTTTCTGCTGTATTATTGGAATGACTATTAGAAGTATTTTCCATATATCCTTTTATTGGAATAATACCAAGACTTATTAATACTCCAAATTTACAATCAATAGCTAAAAGAGGTTGAACTTTTTTACGTCTTTTGATTAATCCTTTTTCAATAAAATGATTTGTAACTTTACTTGGAGTCCAGTCAGATACACAAAACGCAATAGAGAATTCTATGCCGGCTATATACTCACTGAGATCTACCCCACCATTCAATGCAGCATATTTATCTATCCTAGCATAAAAACACATCACTTCATTTATAAAAGCTTGCTTTTCAAATTCATCAGAAAAAATGCTTTTATATTCACCTGAACTGTCTTCTAAATTCATTGGTATGGACGACCTAAAACAAAGTTCGGGGTATTGATCTTTCAACATTTCTCTTTTTTGTTTGATAGATTTGGCTTCTGAGCTCTGATATTCTCTATTACTATAACCTTTTATTTTATTAATTATCTCTTCATCACTCATCTCTTCATCACTCATCTCTTCATCACTCATCTCTTCTGAGCTGGGTTTTCCTACTTCTACATTATCATTATCATTATTATTATTATTCTGACTTTGGGAGTTATTGTTACTAACTGCTTTGGAGATTAAGCTTTGGTCAGCTTGCTCGGCTATTTTTAGCACATTCTTGCAACATATTTTTAACATAGAAAGGTCAAACATCATACAATATAATTGAAACTTTATTTTTGACTCATTATCTACTTTCTTCTTTTTCATATTATTTATTAGTTTTAAGAAGCTATTTTTTAATTCTGGAAATTCTAGAACTATAAAACGTAAAATTTTTTTAGTAGTTAACTCAAGTTTTTCTTTTGACTTGTTTTCAAATTCAAATATTCTAGAGGATTGCTTCTCTTTTTTATAACAAAATAGCACATTATATTTTTTCTCAAAACTCTTATCCTCATCAGCATATAGAGACCTACGTATTGATACTTTTAACGGGGTAAGCTTACCGTCCATAAGTTGGAACAGTCTATGGATAAGATAATGACAATATTCAAATTTAGCAGGACTCTTACCTATTGTTTTATTAAACTCTCTTTCTTTTTCTGGTTTCTCAAAGTCTTTTATTATTCTAGAAATATAATTGACGACATGGCTTAATTGACCAAAATATTCCCTATCATAAACACTAGTATCTTTTGTTGTTCTTTTCTTTATATAGCGTCTCCTAATAAGATTCTTAATAAAACCTTCTCTGTCAACTCCTTGTTCTGCAAGCTTAAGAAGCATATCGTTTTTACAAAGATATTCATTAAGGTTTTCTCTATCTGTTATCTCATAATCACGTGGAGGGAAGTATTTCATTTGTATTACAAAAAATATAATTTTTAAAACCTCATTATAACCGTTTTTTATTTCACGAAATTGATTTGAGCAAAAAGGTGAATTCCCAGAACCAAGTTTAACATCAGGGATAGGATCAGCCCCAAGAAAATAAGCACCACCTTCATTTTCTCTATATTGACTTGTTAGAACTGTTAATTCAGCAACTCCCTTTTTCGTCTTTGTGCTGCCATCTGACGTGTTGTTTGTTTTATGATATGAGCTTGGTGTTTGGATGACTTGTGAAGCTAAATTGGATCCGTTTTTGATATGTTCTTTCTGATTTTGGGAGTTATTGTTGCTAACTGCTTGGGATTTTGATTTTGGGACAACTTGTGGGGCTGAAACAACTTGTCCATTTACTATAGAAGGTTTTTCTCTAGATTCTTTTACACCAATAAATCTGCTCAACTCTCTATTATTTTCAAATATTGAAGTGTTAGGATCTACTATGACTGGGGGAGCTACTTCTCTGAAAACTTCTTCGTCATTACTATTAACGCTCGTTTGACTATCCTGATTCTCCTCTCCTCTTTCTTCTCTTCCTTCTTTAATATGTTTTTTTGTAGTTTTTGCCTTTGCTCGTTTTCTATCACTACTTAAAATATCTTTCAGTATATTAAACTCTTTATCATTTACAAGTTCTAATCCATTATCATCTAGATGATTCATCACTTTTTCAATATCTCTTTGATTAATTGCTTGAAAACCAATAACCTCATATTCTCCTGAGTTATTATTTAGACTTTGTACTCCTTGGCTGTTGTTGTTAACTGCTTGGTCAGAGGTAGCTTCGCTACCTGCTATGTAAGGTTTTTCTTTAGATTCTTTTGCAGGATTAAACCCAATAGTTATAAAATCACTACTACTGATTTGTTTGATTTGTTTGATTTCAGTTAATACCTCTTCATCAGATTCTACGCTATGTTGGGAATAAGACTCTGTATGATTACTGTTTGAATTGTTATTGACACTAGCACTAAGGCTCCCCGCAAAACAATACAGGGGAATTAACAAATTTGTTTTTTTCATAATAATAATAGTGAAGATAGTTTAGATCAAAAATGTATAGAAATAGTACAGTCAACTAGAGCAGACACAGTCTATTTATTGTGCAATAGTAAGCAAAACTGCTTTATTTTTTGCAAAACGCCCATGAAATATTCTAAAATACAGTGAGAGCTTTTTTTTTTATAAAAATATATTAAAAATATAGAGCTGTGGTTGTGTATTATAAATAATTTTAGTATTATTTTAAAGGCAAAAGCAACTTGCCAAATGACAGACACAGACTCCCATGCCCTGCTTTTAGCTCATTTCTAAAATCAATACACAATAATAAGAATAGACTTTATATAAAATGAATTATGTCTATATTTATATAAGTTCTCTTACTATTACTTACATTTTTGTCTATGAGCTGCTGAGTACTTCAGGCTATATTTTAAAAAGTCCCTTGGGAGAATTTAAAAAAGAAGAAATCATTATCTTAAATGTATAATTGAGTTGTAGGAATAAAAGCACAAATAGAGTCCAACTATGCTTGTTTAACAAATTTTGCAGAAAACAACCAACTCAATAGAATGGAAGTGTAATTTCCATATGTATGCTTATGGGACTCTAAAGAGTGAGGGTCATTTTATATAAGAAAATCTATTATTAACCATACTGAGTCATATTTCCTGGAATATTTTTATATGTTATTTGCATCCAAGTTTGAAGCTATAATAGATGGGCTATTTAGTTCTTTGAGCTTCTTTTTTTGCTTTCATTGCCTTATAGGGGGTTCCTCATTTGTTTTGTTTTTAAGTACTGGAAGACAAGAACATTAGCTGCTTTTTTATCAATTAATTTACAACCTTGTTTGATGACAAAAGTTTTCCACTATTTGCTATGCTTCTATGACTTGAAGAAAGTCTCAATTTTTGTTTTATATATCGCATTACTTCCTTTCTTCTGCCTTGTAAGTTTTTTTGAAAACGCCTTAGGAGGCTCTCTAAAATGGGTTTATTGATTTTTTCTTCAGTAGGCATGCTCTCTGTTGTAGCTACTCCTAACAATGATGTTGAGATCAAAAACAAAGCTGCTTTTTTTCTTATTTCTATATAATTCATAACTTGTGGTGAAAGGTTTGTGAAATGAGGAAGTCCCCCCTTACCATATTAATTCTATCAATTTGATAAGAGGCGCTTAGCTGATTTGAGGTTGCTTAACCCCTAAACCCAAAGTCTTTTTGTTTTGCTATCTATCGTAGTTCGTTTTTTAACAAAGCCTAAGTTCTTCATTTTTGCTAAGAACTCAAATGAATTAATGCTGTTAATATTAGAATGGCTTTTTTACACTATTTTAAGGCTTCCTATTAAGAAATACTTTACCATCAAAAATATATTTACCTAGGCATTACTTAAAATTTTCACCTTTACTACATTTCATTTAATATAAATATTAAAACTAAATTTCTTTTTTTAAACTAGCGATGCTGATTATGAAAACATTTTTTGTGTGCTAAAAATTAGATGGTTAAAAGATAAATCACTACATCTCTTTGTAGAATTATCTTTATTTTCCACCTTTCTATAACATATCATTACAAACTATCACCTACTTCTTGTCAACTTACACACTATTTTCTTTGGCTATTAAGAGCTTATGGCTGTAAATGCTACCTTGTTTTTTTACTATTGACTTTTCGCTTCTCTTATCTCATCTTATGTTGATCCCACAGTCCACACCAAAAAGAGACTAGCAACTTGTTGATAATTTCTTTTTACACAGGTTTAATATTAATGTTATACCTAATTTAGTATAATGTTATTTTACTCTTAAGTAAGAGTATACGATATAAAGTTTAGGATTTTCCTTTTATATGTTAATAGGCAAAAAGATTATGCCTTTTTTCAAGTGGGATAATAAACTTACTTATGTTTCGCTCAAAATAGAGGAGAGCAGTTCTTAAGCCTATCACTTTATATCACTGCCCTGAATATAAGGTGGTTTACTATACACTATATAACAAGTCAGTAAATAAAAAAGAGAAAACTACAACTACTACCGAAATCGGAAGCTAAAAAACAAATTAATTTTAGTTAATTTAATAGGTAGAAAACTAGCAAAGTAAACTAAAACCCTAGTAAAAAAATCTCTACAATCAAAAAGCTAAAAAGAGATTCGTTAATTAACCAATACGTAACAATTGATAATATTATGGCAGGTTGTAGACTACTAGAGCATGTTTAATAAACTTAAATATGTCTAATGCAATAAATAATAGTCAAAACACAAAGCACAAAAGCTTTACTCTACTTCCAAATAAAAGACAGAGGCCAAATATATTCATTCAAAAATACTTTTTGCTCTTGCATTGCTATTTATTGATCAGGTTGATCAGGTTGATCAGGAGAATAAAGCATATTATAATGTGGCTACAAGACTTTTAATATTTTATATAAAAAATATATGCATGAGGTGCATTAGCTGATTTTAAAGAGGATCAAATACTAATATGACTTGCTTAACAAATTTTTCCAAAATAGTTGTACAATCTCCTTTGTAGTTAACTTTTTGCTCAAGACGGTGATAAATATGGATAGGTATTTTAGTTTCCTTAGAACCATCAAATATATATCTAATCTGCTTTTCTACTGTTGCCAAAAAAGCGAAGTTAGGATGAACTCTACGTAGATAAAGTGGTATATTTTTAATTCTTATGGCAAAATCAAATAAAAATCGTAATATCCCAACTTTTTGATCTTCTGTTACAATTTTTGGCCTTTCACTAGTAGGCTTCTTAGCACTAAAATCTATTGTTTTGGTTTGCCTATATTGTATTTCAGGTTGAGGTTGAAGTTGAGGTTCAACAAACGTATGTTTTGGAGATGAATATGTTGTCATCTTTACCAGCCCTTGCAAAATAGTTTGAACTATTAGTCGTGTTTTCTCTACGGATAAAAGCCCTGTTGGTGGTTTTACGTTTTTGTGGTGAATGAAGACACTATGATAATAGTCATAAAATTCATCATAGTCAGAAGCTAATATCCATGTTTCTAATTCAATATCATGGTCAAAAAGCAAATACTCTTTCTCATCCGCATAATCACTAAGCCAGCTTATATCTAATGGAGTATATGTAGATGGGTTGATTATAAGAACCAATATCATCCCATTCTTACCTGCAAAGCTTCTAGCAACGTCCAAATCAGTTGTTGTGGAAATCGGCCCATGAAATACACCGCTAAATTTATCAATACATAATACTTTAGAGGTTCCATGGTATAATCTCTTAGGGGTTCTCCAATTATTCTTGGGAGCTCTGGAAATTTCAGTGAATTTTAGAAAAGCTTCTTGCAGGGCACTTCGCCAATGAAAAAATGATTTTTGTTTTTCTACTGTATCACTCACATTATACCTAAATGATTGTCTAAGAACTCGTTGAAGAGAATCAATATCAGAATAAAGCTTTAGAGCCACAAGGAGTTTGACAGATACTTTATTCTGTCTCATTAATCGAGCATAGTGATTTCTACGGTTACAACCAGCTCCCGAAAAGTCACCCTTCACTATCCGCTTTGACTTAACAACAACACACCAAAAACTCTTTTCAGTGATTTTACAATGTTCATTATCCAAACATTCCCTCATTAAATTTAGATGCTTAGCATCTCTTAGATTTACTATCCTCCATTGTTGGCCAAATACAAAAAGGTCTCTGTTGTCTACTTTTTTTCTTATAAGGGTACCTTTTCCTTTACTAACTTTTTTGTCTGGCTCTGGTTCTACTTCTACTTCTAACTCTGATTCTGCCACTTTATTATCATATAAATCTTTAGAACATATTTTTTGGGTGAAAAACAATTCAAATAGTTTATAATATGATTCAAATTGTTGCAAGTCTCTTACTTCATGATAAGTTAGTATTTTTTTGTGAGTCAGTATTTTTCGAATTTTCTCCATGCAATCTAATAGCATTTTTTTCTTTTTTGGGTATTTATCTTCGATAAACTTTAAAAGTTTTTCAGCCTTTGACTCAAATGCTTCATTTGAATCTAGTTCAACTTTAAAGTGAACCTTAAGCACAAAATCACCTAAATTATTATTTTTTACTTTATAGAGCGTATTTTCTATAGAAATATCTAAGGGTTTAAACATGCTTTCTTTAGGTGATAAAACTCTTCTTTTAATATAATGGCGAGGCTCTAATTTCATTATTACATGATCCTCCCTATTTTCTTTATATGCTCGGAAGAATCCTCCCATATTTTTTATAAAAGATGCATTATTGCTTTCTTCTTCAATGGTTTTTATTTCTAGAAGAACTCCTTTTTCTATTTTTTCTTTATCATTTTGTAAATTCTTTTCTGCTTCCTCTTTGTCGGAATCATCTAGAGAGTTAATTATATTGTATCTTGAAAGTATACTGCTAAAATATTCCATATCACAACATGGTTCTATAATAGAAAAAAATATACTCGGACTACAAATATATTTTAGAAATTTTTCTTCTAGTTTTATCCAAAAAATGTTATAATACCCGACTCTTTTTTTTATCACAGCAGTCGCCATATCAAGAGTATAATTGAAGTGATCAATGTTCTTACCTAGGTTAAGCATACTATTATAGAGACAATTCCTAAAAAGAGATTGTCTTTGTTGAGTACAGTTAGAGTGAATAACAGGAGCAATAATACTTCTGCTATCATCTTTATATATTAACTTAACACCACAATAAAAATCATAGCCACTAAAAAATCCTTCATTTTTTGGCTTTGCTTCTACATTATTATTATCCTGACTTTGGATATTGTTGTTAGGTGCTTTGTATCTTGGGTTTTGGATAACTTGCCGCCTATCTAAAAAAGCTCCTTTTATGTTCTTATTGTCGTGTATTAACTTCAAATATTTTTCTAGCATAAGATACAAATGAAACATTGATTTTTCATCTTCACTTAGCCTATTATTTTTCATCTTCTTTATTATCTCTAATAAGTTTTCTTTTAACCTTTGGTTATATAGACCTCTATAATATAGATCTATATAACCTAAAAGGGTTTTAATAGTTAACTCAAGTTCTTCTTTTGACTTTTTTTCAAATTCAAATTTTATAAGTGGTTGTTTCTCTTCTTTAAAATTAACAACTATCTTATATTCCAGCTCAGAACTCTCACTCTCCGTAAATATAAATACTTCTTTTATTTTTTTTGGGGGATTTAAAAATAGTAAAAATCTTCCAGCAAGATATTCACTATAATTAAACTCAACATAATTATGATTTTCATTTGTTATTTTAGTGAATTCTCTTTCTTTGTTTGGTTTTTTCAAGTCTAATATTAGAGTATAAAGCCAACTGATGGCATTGCATAATTTAGTTATATATCCTTTACTATAAACAGTAGAATCTTTTGTTGTTCTTTTCTTTATATAGCCTTTACTAATAAGAGTCCTAGCAAAACCTTCCCTGTCAACTCCTTGTTCTGCAAGTTGAATAGGCATACCACACCAACTTAAATATTGATCTAATGCTTTTATATCTTTTATATCATAATAAACTGAAGAGCAGTAATAATCTTTCATTAAGAAAAAAATAGCACTAAAAAGCGCTTCACCACGTTCTAATTCAATCAATTTATTTGAGGGGTAAAATGAACCGCTAATATCTAAACGAGGAGTAGGAATAGAACTATCCCCAATAAAATAACTACCTCTATCATTTTCTGTATACTTAGCTAATATAACAAAACGTTTATTTTTAGTTAATGACTCTCGGGTAGATTCAATATTAGTATCCTGACTTTGGATGTTGTTGTTACCTGCTTTGGAGCTTGAGTTTTGGATAGCTTGCTGAACTGAAACAACTCCTTTTATGTTCTTATTGTCGTGTATTAACTTCAAATATTTTTCTAGCATAAGATACAAATGAAACATTGATTTTTCATCATCACTTAGCCCCTTCTTTTTCATATTATTTATTAGTCCTAATAAGTTTTGTTTTAATTTTGGAATATATAAAGTTATATAATGTAAAAGGGTTTTAATAGTTAACTCAAGTTCTTCTTTTGACTTGTTTTCAAATTCAAATTTTATAGGGGATTGTTTCTCTTTTTTAAAACTAACCACCACCTGATATCTCGGTTCAGATTTCTCATACTCAACATCACCTAGATACCTAAACACAGCTACATTTTTCAGTTTGTTTTTTACGTTCAAAATTTGTAAAAATTTTATGGCAAGATAAATATAATAATCAACTATACGATGATCAGAATTTTCACTTATTACTTTAATAATTTCTCTTTCTTCTTCTGGCTTTTTCAAGTCTTCTATTATACTAGCAATCCAATTGATGGCATAGGTTATTTTACTACGATATTCTTCCCTATAAACACTAAAATCTTTTGTTGTTCTTTCCTTTATATAGCCTCTACTAATAAGAGTCCTAACAAAACCTTCCCTGTCAAATCCTTGTTCTACAAGTTTAAGAAACATATGCCCCGTAGAAATATATTCATTAAGAGTTTTTCTATCTTTTACCTCATAATCATGAGGAGGTAAGTTAGTAGATTCTATAAAGAAAAGAATAGTTCTAAGAAGACTTATTTCACGTTCTAATTCACTCAATTGCTCTAAACAAAAAGCTGAATGAGCTAAATTAGTAGTAGGAATAGGATTATCCCCAAGAAAATTATGACCACTATGATTTTCTCTATAGTTACTTACTATATCATCAAGTGAAAGTGTATTTTTCGGTCTTGATGTTACGATAATTTCAAACTCATTTTGCTTTGCTTTGCTTTTGGGAAATATAATACTTTCTCTACTTTGGTATTCTATTGGAATCATACCGTAACTTTTTAGCACTCCATATTTCCAATCCATAGAGAGAAACTTTTTCTCTTTTATACGTTTTTTTATGAGACCTTTTTTGATTAAAACTTCTGTAATATCTTTTGGGAGCCAACTATATGTACGAAACCCAATAATAAATCTCGCATCTTCGATATACCCCTCGAATTTATACATATCTAGTATTTCATATTTGTCTTTAGGAGCCAAAAGATGTTTTGCTTCTATATTATAAGCAATCTTCTCATATTCATCAACAAAAAGTTTTATACCAGTGACTGGCTTCACTAAACTCATTGGTGGTTCTTTAGGACAAAGCTGAGGGTATTTTTTTTTCAATTTTAAATTTTTGAACTTGATTGATTTGACTTCTGAGATTTTTACTTCTCTATTACTGTATTTTTCAATAAGTCTAATGATACTTAAATTGTTATTATTACTCACTGCTTGGGATTTTGAGACTTTGACATCTAAAGCTTTATCGCCTTGAAAAATGATAGTACTTTTTTTATCACTACTCTGTTTTTTACTCTGTTTTTTGGAGTTATTTTTACTATTATCATAGAATTTATCACCATCAAAAATTGATTGATTAGGATCTAATGTTGGGGCAACCCCTCCAATTAAGTCTACATCAGTGTTCACTAGAATAGATGATAATTCTCTATTTCTATTATTGTCATCTCTTTCCCTAAGACCATCTTCTTCTTTTCTTCTTTGTTGGCTTAATTTATTTTTATTGTTGCTATTGCGATCTGCTACTACTGGTTGCCTGTTGCGAGTTTCATAACTATTATTTAATACTACTGCAGGTGCAGGATTAAAACCACTAGTTGTAAAAAAACCATTTCTTTCTTGTTGGATTCCACTTAATACAACTTCATCTTCTTCGACGCTAGGTCGTAATTTAGACTCTATATGGTTACTGTTTGAATTATTATTGACACTAGCACTAAGGCTATTCACAAAACAATAAAGAGTAATTAACAAATGTAGTTTTTTCATAATTTAAAATAGTTTTAATCAAAAATATATAGAAATAGTGCACCCACCCAGCAGACACACCTCACACATAGTGCAATACTAATAAACTACTCTTGGATTATTGCAAAAAGCATATAAAATATTCAAAAACCCATAAAGCACTTATGTTTTTATAAAAAAATATTAAAAATACAGGGTTGTGGTTGTAGGTTATAAGTAATTCCAGTATTATTTGAAAGTGTAAAAGCAACTTGCCAAATGACAGACACAGACTCCCCTGCTTTGTTTATAGATAATTGTCAAAATCAATACACAATAATGAAATCCATCCGAGCAGAAGCAATTGTAGTTATATTCATATACATTGACTTTCTTCTGTTCCGATTTTTGTATAGATAGTTACTCAGTGTTTTTGTTTAGTTATTTTGTTATTAAAAAATGAAAGGATCTCTTGAGTGTCGTGTGAATTTAATATGCATGATATATGCTAAGATTAAACCTACTGGTCGAAGAAATAAAGAGATGACCAATTGCTAAGTTTAAAATACTCTATACCAGATCCAAACTCCAACTCACCACAAATATTCATTCCAATTAGCCCATTTACTCCTTGAGAATTTTCATAAGAATTGCTCAAATTTAAATCCACTATAATATTTTCATTCATATATCCTAAAAAATCATCAATAAGCTCATTTAACCCTATGTAAATCTCTTTGTTAATATTCTCTCTATAGTAGGCTCCTATTAAAAATTCCTTATTATAACAATAAGGGCTGGTATTTTTAGGTAAAAACCTTAAGATTACATACTTCTTTGAACCCCACCCTGGGATAGACATAATCCTATTATAGCTTCCTATTTCCAATAAAAAAGAATTACATTTTTTTTTTCTAATAGTTTCCAGTTCATTTAATGTAAATAATCGACAAGGTCCATCAAATTTGATTGATACTTTTATGTTCCTAAATCCTTTAAATACTCTTAGTTCTCTGTTGTATTCTTCTTCTGGTACAACAATGTAGAGGGTTTCATAGGTATAATCTTGATAACTGTTAGTTGTATTATAAATTTTTTCTAATGCACTTAATAATTTAGACCTAAAGTGATAGAAACTTATTGATTTATCTTTTTCTCCAAAAAGTGGAGTCTCGTAATATGGACTAAATTCTGTTTTTATATATTTTGCTATTTTTAAAGCAAAAAATTCATCTAACCTTAATTTGTACTCATTGTACTCACAGAATTCATTACTTACTTTTTCTAAAAAGAAGTCTAGTGCTGCATTTCTTATATTTTTTACTTGTACATTTTTAAATGATATCCCCAAATCTTTTAGTATGTTTTGTAGTTGTTCTCCTCCCAAAATATAAATATTTTTTTTTAACTCTTCATTTAAATTATTATATTTCGGCAAAATCCCTCCCTCCCAAGGCAAAAACTTCAAAGAAAAAATGGTAGTTTCTTTAAAGTTTATTTTTAGTGTCTCTGTCATGCAAATTGCTCGTCTGCGATGTAGTGAATATTCTTGATTTTTTCTAATACTTTTTGGCATATCAAAACAACTACAACGATACTCAATACATTCAAAACAAAAATTATGCCCACATTTAAGAAGCTCAAAGTAATGAAAAAATTCTGTATTATTTCCAGCATAGGTTTTTTTACATTTTTCACAGCGAATTGGCATAGGTTTATTAACTGAAGTTAAATTCATAGCTTCATTAATCGAATAAATAAGATCCTCTCTATAAACAAAAAACAGTTTTTTATTTTCTAGCTCTAAGCAGGTTAGTTCATTTGTTAGCTCTCTGCCTACCACTAAATTGCCTTCTATAAACAAAAAATCAGACTCCTTAAATAGCTCATAGATTTCATTAAAGCATCTTTTTATACTAGAAAATATTTTATTTTTCTTTAATTCTGAAGAATGATTGCAAAAATCCAAATTACTAAATATTTCTTCTTTAATAAATATTTTTATTAAGTATGTGTAAAAAAATCCTATAAAACTAATAGTTATATCTTCTGATGAGTAACAACAAGTGTTTTTAGACTCTAAACAATTAAAACTAACCATGTAGTTTGAACTTATCCTGAGTGTGAAAATATCATTAATCTCTTTGAATAAATGATATTTTCTTTTCAAGCTTTGTAGTATTTTTTTCTTTTTTTTGGATAAAAAAATTAAAATAGCAACTTCTATTAAGTTATATTCTTTGTAATAGGTTTGATAGCTATGGTTTGTCTTGCAATAACTTTTAAAGCACTTGTCTACTAAAGGTAAACTTTTAGGGCTTAATTTATTAATCCTATAATCTCTTATTAGCTTATGGAAGTTAAGATTATTAATAAATTTTTTAATCCAAAGATTATCAATTTTTTGTCTATATATAGATCTTCCTATAATTTCAACATCTAGGAAAGTATTTGTCTTTAAGTCTATTTGTAGCTGAAGCGTAATATCAAATATTTCATTGCTTATATTTTCTAGACTTTCTATGCCATTTGAGGCTATTGAATCTAACCCATAGTTATTATTATTAACTGTACTGCTAATAGCAAAGTTTGTAGCTATAATAGATGTAAAAAGGAAGCAAGATAGTTGTTTAGGCATATAGGGCTTATCCAAAGTGTAATTTTTTAATATTAAAATTAAGTTTTTGCAAAAATACATTAATATCATCATAGATTCACATGGAATATTCTATTATATGATAATATTAAAACTTTAATTAGGCTTTACTTCTTTTAAAACACAATATATATGTAATATTGTTTCTAAAATCATTAACTAAAAATACAATTTTTACTAATATGAATAATAATCTTCTTAAAATCACATTTCTTTTAACTCAGATAATAGGAATATCTATTGTTGGTGCATCTTGCTCAAATAACAACAACAATACTACTTCAATGATTCCACATTCATTTAATATTAATCTAGAAACCAGACTAGAAAGTAATGTCTCTAGAACTGTATTATCTTATATTGAAAATGAAGGGTTTAGTTGCCTAAGTGATATTGAAGTGGATTTAAATGATGGCATAGAAGAGTCAGGAATATTAGATCGTTTAAATACAAAAGAAGGAGGAAGTATGACTACCAATAAATTGAGAGAAATAAGTACTGCTATAATGCAAGCAGTAAAGTCTACCAGATCAGCAGAGCCGACTATAGGTAAAAACAATAATACGGCAACCATTTCTAAAATCTTTTATAGGAATCTATACTATGTATTAGGAAAAAATTGTATGGGATTTCACTACTTTAGTAAAATAGTAGAAATTATTTCAAATGCATTTGACTGCTTAAATTACTATGAATTAAATAATATTGAACTAGATATTAGTTCATGGGAAGAGACTAATGAGTCAATAATATTTGATTGCTTAAAGAATTTTTCTCAAATAGAAAAACAAAAAATATATAGAAGTATTGCTTTAGCAATAAAATTATCTAAAAAGATTCCCGATAGTTTTTTTAAAAATCTAGCTTTAAACTTACAAGTATGTTATAATTTTGATTATTGTAATGACGTAATACAAAGTATTAGACATAATTTTAATAATTTAGGTGATGTTCAAAGAGACCTTGATGGTTTTATAAATCAAAAACATTCAGCAATACTAGATTCCTTGATTAAAAACCACTATATCTTTGATCAGAAGTCCAAGCAAGAGTTATATAAAATTATTAATAATTTATTACCAATAGAACGTGCGGAATACCCTTATGTATATCTTTTTGAGCGTGTTTTAAATAAAAACTCTTGTAAAAAACTATTTGGAAAGATCCCACAATTTACTAAAGTAGAGGATGTTGGTATGGTTTATTATGATAGAATAGGTGATATCCTTTGTATAAACAATCTGTCCCCTACTTTTGGTCATCTTATCTACCTTTATTTAAACGATAAATACTCAGAGCTTAATCCTAATAATTATCAATCCTTATTACGCACTTATTCTAGAAAAGGATGTAATAAAAATAGTATACCTACATCTTGCTTTGAAGCCTCAAAGTTATTCAAGAATAATTACTGCTATAAAAACAGTGATATTGCAATTGAATTTTTAAGAAAGGAAAAATGTTTATCTACTCTAGAGGGAAAGAAAGATCTTCTTAAACGTATCGATTTTAATTTTCCAGATAATCAAAATAGATCAATTACTTCCACGTGCTATGAACTATTATGCCCTTTACTATATGCTGGAAGCCATCTTTACCGCCAACCTTTCTTAGGAATATTAGATAAAATTTTATGGGATATTGAATATGATAATTGGAATGGGGTTATCACTTCCAATGCATATGTTAGAAGCAGTAAGTCAATTACTCACAACGCTCATACAATTGCTTCTATTGAAAAAGAAATGAAGGCTAAAAATATAAAATATTTTCTCCTTCCAGCTCCATGTACTTTAGTAGATAGTATGAATGCTATTGCTAAAATAAAATATGAATTAGAATATTCGTATTCAACTATAGAGATAAAATTTTATGCTCATGACGAATTAGAAATTTCATTAAACACTATGTCTAAAAAGAAAGGGAGTCTTTGCGAAGAAGTGACATATAATAAGTCTAAAAGGGTTCGCATATGCGATATGAGAGATGATAAAAGTGCTTATATTCTTGACAGGGCACTCTATTCACTGGCAAAAGCCGGAATAAATAAATTTAATTTAAAAATACCAATGCCTATCTTAGATAATATGAAAGGTGATTGTTGTCTAAATTTTTTTATCAAAAGAAATACTAAACATTCCACAGAAGCCAATTGTAATTTATATGCACTAGTAAAAATAGGGGGTAATACAATATTATTTAGAGAATCTTTTGATGGTCGAAGTATTCGCTTGGCAGGAATTAGTACTTCTATTTGCTCTAGAACAATAATAGGCTCATCAGTAATATATAAATACAATATTTCAAAGCAAGGTAAAAATACTTTAAATAGCTCTTCTTCTAATAATCACTCTAACAACATTTTTTTAGAATGCGAGGTGCTAAAGAATCATTGTGAAAATAGCGAGAACTCTTTTTCTTCAAATAATTATTACATATTAAAAAGTATTATGATTAAAGGGTTTAGTTCATTAGAACGTAATATGATATTTGATAATAAAAATAGAGATGTATACTTTTTAACTCAAGAACATATGAGAGATTTAATACCAAGAAATACTTCTAAGAGAGTAAAATATCCTATAGTTAAAAACTATATTGAAGGTCTAAGAGAAGAAGGCAGGAATTATAACAGTCCACCTCCAATTACATTAGATATTGATCTACAACCAAGAAATAATAATGAACGCTTCCTATTAAAGTTTGCTACTGCTCATAAAAGATGTTTGGAGATTAATATAGACAATTTTGTTGGAGTATTATCAAACCCTTTTTGTTTAGAACTTCCTAATAGTTATTATGGATCACCTATTAATTATTGCGAGCAGACATACACTGATGATTCTAAATCTAGAAGTGATTTTTTAACCATAAATCCGATTCCAAACATTCATTCTAATTATGGTGCTAAGTTAAAAATCTTAATTAAACAAATTAATGCATTTATATTAAGCAATAGCCTAATTTCAGATAGAGAAAAAGCAATCTTTTTCTCTAAATATATTAATATTGAAAAGCAATTCTTTAGTAAGCATATTTTTTAATATCTAAAGGTTCTATTGCATCACTAAAAAAACAAGCAGCCAGTATATAATTACATAATATACAACGGATATGGTAACCAATATAGCAAGGATGCTCAATAGTGCTATTACTTTTGATAATATACTTTTATTAAACATTAATAAGTGTGTAATTTTTGTATAATAAATCTCATATTAAACGAATTAATTAATACAAATTTGTTAAATTAGAAAAATGAATAGGTTTTTTGATAAGGTATATAAAGCTGGTGGTATAGTTGTTTTTTTTGTTTTTATCTTCATTGTTACCATAAGATACTCCACACTGCAAGAGCGATTTATATTTAATCCCGTTGCAAGTAAAAAAGAAAAAGAGAACTATCTAAGAAAAAAAATTACTACAAGAGATGGTAAATCACTTTACTACAAAATGATTAGCAAAGAAGATGATATAGACGATATTATTAGTAATAATGTAAAAAATTGCAAAGAAGTTGTTGAGAGTAAAAATATAATGCTCTGCTTTCATGGTAATGGTGAATCGATAGAGCACAAACTAGAAAGTTATGGCTATATAATAAACCATATTAATTTGTTTAAAATGAACGTGCTATTTGGTGGTTATCGACATGAGTTCTCTAGTGAAAAAATAAAAAGCGAGACACAGTTTTATAACGACGCTGAAGACCTACTAACAGAAATTATAGAAAAAGGATACAAAGTAGAAAATATATTTCTATTTGGACGCTCACTTGGATCTGCTGCTGCTATTTATCTAGCAAGCAAATATAATGTTGGTGGACTTATCGTAGAGAGCTCTTTTTGTGACTTATATGATTTTTCTCTTATGAAATACTTGCCTAGTTTCTTACTTTGGACTATAGATAAATTTATAATGCGTTATGAACTTAATAATTATGAAAAAATAGGAAGGGTAAAATGCCCAATACTTATACTTCATGGAGAGAATGACCATCTATTTGACTTCGCCTATGCACAAAAGCTTGCAAAAAATGCATTAAACTCTTCAAACTGTGAGTTTTATCTCTACAGTGGCTCACACTATGGACTTATTGAGTATGAGAGAGAGAATTATCAAAATAAAATCAATGATTTTTTAAATAGCTGCAAGAAAATCAATAGTCCAAAAACCCAGTAAATTCACATATTAAGGTATATTTTATATATTTGAAGAAAAAATACACCAAAAAATACATGAGAAGAAAAAGTAATCTTATTTTAGATGTAGCTATTGGGGTTTTATTTTATAATCTAATTGTGGTTGGAAAGGTTGCCTGCTCAGATATTGAAGAAATTAATCCATGCTTTATTGACGCAATTAACGAAGTTGAAGAAGAAGATAAAAGTATAATTGATCAAACTGATAGTGATGATGAGGCTAAAGACAATTCTGCTATTTTATCTGGTATAATTATCGCTGGTAAAATTGTAGCTGCAAGCTTTATAATTTATTTCACCTTATTTTTCACATTAAGAAAAGTTTCAGAAAAAATAATCTTTGACCCTTGTTCTTTTTTACCATCTGTGGCAATAGATCGATTTCTTGGAAATAATATAACTAATAATACTATTATTTTTTAAAAAAACCGTAAACCCCTTTTTTATAATTTACATTTTTCTAAAGGTTTAAATAAAATTGAAGATGCCAATCATATAGTCTTATTATTTCATGGTAATGGCTGTAATTTAACTAATTTTGATAAGTTCACTATTGGAGGAGATATTAGAAGACAATTCAAAAATGCAGGTATTACTAATGAAAAAGAAATTAGAAAAAACATGAAAGCTTCTCATCAAGCTCGTCTAATACCAAAATATGAACATATATTCGGAGTCAAAAGGTTTGTGTAGTAGAAGCTGCCTATGCTCATGAGAGTTGGATTTGGAGGACATCAAAGGAAGAAGACTTTATTAATGACGCTAAAGCGATTCTTAATCATGTTGTTCTCGGTGAAGAAATAGACACAACAGATAATGAGAAAGAGAGAAAGATGGATAAAGCTAAACAAAAGTTAGCTGTCTATGGACAGTCAGCTGGAAGCTATGTCGCTATTAAATTCTCAGCTGACGTTAATCCGAGGACTCTTATTTTAGATTGTCCTTTTAGTAGCATACATGAAACGTTTATAACAAGGTTATTCCCAAGATACCTACATCGTTTTTTATATTTTTTGCTTAGTTATAAGCTTGATAACCTTGCAAATATAGGAAAGGTAAAATCTCCAACCCTCTTCATTCATGCTAAAAATGATAAGGTCTGTCCTTCATTTTGTTCAAATGAACTATATCATAGTAGTGTAGCACATAAGAAAGTAATTTATTATCATGGCGTTCATATTAATCCAGAATACCCCCATGCTCTTTATTCTGAAGTTAAGTCCTTTATTGATAGTATTCCAACCAACTAAACCTAAATGAACAAAAAACTATTCCCTAAGATTACATCAATTGCCCTACTTTTTTTTCGACAACAAATATATCTTATTGCAAAGACAAGCAACCCAGTGACTATATAGAGGACAATGAGTCAAGAGCTAATATTAGTTGGAACCTTGATAACAAAGATAATTTCAGAGACCCCCTAGAAAAATATACAGACGAATCTGAAGAGAATTATCTAAATGAAGAAACTAATACTTCTTATCTAAAATATTTTCTCGCTATTTCACTAACATCAATATCAATTCCTATTATTTTAATAGTATGGTTATATATTACACAAGAATATATTATATTTGGTGAGCACTATCGACGCGACGTTTATAGCCCAAATGACGTCAAAAAATTTAAATCTCGTGATAATACAGAACTTTCCTATAGAGTAGTAGACAAAGATAGTTATCATTATAATGCTATCTATGCTGAAACTATAGAAGAAGCAAAATTAAAATATATTAATTTTAGAGAGGATGATTTCAACCCGGATGATTATAATAAATGGAAAAAGAATTTCATTTCAAATAAAAATAATAAACAAAGTGAATTCGAAGAAAATTGGAAAGATTTAAAAAGAATTTATGGAAATACTAAAATAGTATTATTTTTTCTTGGGAATACTGAAGAAATGAGAGACTTTCCTCTAAGAGAAACAATAGAAAAATTGGGAGTAAATGTAGCAGTTTTCCAATATAGACATAAAAATAACGCTAATGAGATAAGGCTATTAAAAGAGCACTGGCTAGACTTTAGGTATGAGGAATAAATATATAGTGTATGTGTATTAACACTGTATTGTATATAAGATTAAGGTTTAGAAAAGAAGGGAGCCACTTATCTTTATTTATGGTCGATAAATAAAAAATATAATATAATATAATATAATTTTGTATTTAAAATTAAATTGCATTTCTCTATGAACTTAAAACTCTATCTAATAACTGCCACCCTTTGGCTTGGTGGTATAAATAATCTTACAGCAACTTTAATAGATGCGGCACGTAAAGGTAATTTAGAAGCAGTAAAGCGGTTAGTAACTAAAGAAAATATAAATAGCACAAACGAGTACGGTCTTACGGCCTTGCATGTAGCGGCAAAGTATGGTAAGGTAAGCACGTTAGAGGAGTTATTAAAAGAAGAAGCCAAAGCAAATATAGGTGCATCAACTGATCAAGGAAACACGGCGTTGCATTTCGCGGCATGGTATGATAAGGTAGGCGCAGTAAGGGTGTTGTTGAGATGGGGAGCAAAAATAGAAGCCACCAACAACAATAAAGATACGGCCTTGCACTTCGCGGCATGGAAAGGTCATCGAGAAACAATAGAGGAGTTATTGAGATGTGGAGCTAAGATAGATGAACCAAACAAGGCAGGGAGTACGGCCATTTAGCGGCAATGAATGGTCATGTAGGCGCGTTAAGGGAGTTATTAAAAGAAGAATACAAGGCTAATATAGAATCTACCAACAACAATAAAGATACGGCCTTGCATTTCGCGGCATGGAAAGGTCACAAAGACGCAATAGGTGAGTTATTAAAAGCAGAATCCAGAGCAAAAATAGAAGCAACAACTGAACAAGGAAACACGGCTTTGCATGTAGCGGCATGGTATGATAAGGTAGGAGCAGTAAGGGAGTTACTGATATGGGGAGCTAATGTAGAAGCCCAAAACAATGATGGAAAAACAGCACTGACTGTAGGGAATGGTCATATGAAGGTGTTTATAAATAATTTTTTAGTAGAATTAAAAAAAGAAAAGGCAGCAGCCCAGCAAGTAGCAGAAGTGGTCGATGACCAAGCAAAACCAAAACAGCAAGCAATGTCAACTAAGCAAATGGAGCAAGGTAATGAAGGAAGCAAAACCTGATAAAGCAGAGGCACAAAGTAGCCCTAATTTTTTCTCAAGATTAACAGGCAGAGGGGGTGCTGTTGTGTTTGTTAGTGGTTTTGATACTGCTTACGTTAGGGTTCACTACTGGATGCCTCAGCCTGCCACAAGCCTAGTGCGCATTTAGAGGTGTCTCTGTAACTAAATAGAGCTACTTAAAAGCCAGTTAGCAGTACTTAAATATGAAGAATAAATATATAGTGTATCTATATTAACGCTGTATTGTATATAAGATTAAGGCCTAAAAAAGAAGGAATCCACTTGTCTTTATTTATAGTCGATAAATAAAAAGTTAAATGTTAATTTGTATATATAATTAAATTGCATTTCCCTATAAGCTATATCTAATAACTGCCACCCTTTGGCTTAGTGGCATAAATAATCTTACAGCAACACTAATAGATGCGGTACGTGAAGGTAACCCAGAAAAGGTAAAGCAGTTAGCAACTCAAGAAAATATAGAAGCAACCAACAGCGATAAAGATACGGCCTTGCATTTCGCGGCATGGAAAGGTCACAAAGACGCAATAGGTGAGCTATTAAAAGCAGAAAACAAAGCAAAAATAGAAGCAACAACTGAGTAAGGAAGCACGGCTTTGCATATAGCGGCATTGTATGGTCTCAAAGACGTAATAGAGAAGTTATTGATGCGGGGAGCTGATGTTAACGCCACAAATAATAAGGGTGAAACAGCGCTAACTGTAGGGAATGATAGTATGGCTGCATTTATAACTGGGGTTTTTGAAAAGATAGAAGGAGAAAAAAAAGCTGATGAAGCAGGCCAACAAGTGGGAAAAGAAGCAATTAACTCAGAAGCAAAAGGTAGCTCTAATTTTTCCTCAAGATTAACAGGTAGAGGGGTTGCTGTGGAGGTGCTGTTGTGTGTGTTGGTGGTTTTGATGCTGCTATACGTTAGGGTTCACTACTGGATGCCTCAGCCTGCCACAAGCCTAGTGCGCATTTAGAGGTGTCTCTGTAACTAAATAGGGCTGCTTAAAAGCCAGTTAGCAGTACTTAAATATGAAGAATAAATATATTGTGTATGTGTATTAACACTTTACTGTATATAAGATTAAGGTTTAAAAAAGAAGGGAACCATCTAGCTTTATTTATGGTCGATAAATAAAAAATTAAATGTTAATTTGTATTTATAATTAAATCGCACCTACTATGAACATGAGCCTCTATCTAATAACTGCCACCCTTTGGCTTGGTGGCATAAATAATCTTGCAGCAAGTGCTCTAATAAAAGCGGCAGGTGAAGGTGATCCAGAAGAGGTAAGTCGGTTAGCAACTAAAAAAAATATAGAAGCAACCAACAGCGATAAAGATACGGCCTTGCATTTCGCGGCATTGGAAGGTAAGGTAGGCTCAATAAAGGAGTTATTAAAAGCAAACACCAGAGCAAATATAGAAGCCCAAAATAAGCAAGGAAACACTGCCTTGCATATAGCGGCATGGAAAGGTCATGTAGGCGCACTAAAGGAGTTATTAGAAGAAAAAGCTGATATAGAGGCCAAAAATGAGCAAAGAAGCACGGCCTTGCATGTAGCGGCAATGAATGGTCACAAAGACGCACTAAAGGAGTTATTAGAAGAAAAAGCTGATATAGAAGCGACCAACAATAATAAAAATACTGCCTTGCAGTAGCGGCAATGAATGGTCACAAAGGCGCACTAAAGGAGTTATTGAGATGTGGAGCTGATATTACAATTAAAAACAATAATAAGAAAACAGCATTAGACATAGCTATCGAGAAGCTAGAAAGGTACCTTAACAATGAAACCTCTAGCGACAATAGCATCAATATATTTTGGGAAAACCCTAACATTAAAGCTGCTAAAAAAAATATAGATCTTCTAAAGACTGCTCGGATGTACTTATATGCAAAAAGAGCATTATGGTTTTTAGTAGCTGTTCTCTTGTTTGCATTAGCTGGGTTTAGTGTCCATCATTACATCTTAGAACCAAGAACAGATGCTTAGGGGATTGGTAAAAAACAACACTAAAATTCACAACTTTCCATGCGCTGAGATATAAATTCAGTATATCTTTAGCCATATTATCAATTATGTTATTTATGTCAAAAACAAAAAAAGCAGAAAAGAAAGCAATGCTTCTAAAGATTAACGCTAAAACAGATGTTGATCTAATTAAGTTTTCTCAAAAAATAGGTTTAACCAAAACAGCTCTAATAAACTTGGCTATTTTTGAGTTTTTAGGAAAAAACAAATAGTGGTAGTTTTATATAGCTTTGTGCGATTATTAATCATATATTGTATATATTTAATATATTAATTTATTTATTATGAATAAAGTTTATTTAATAGGAAATTTGGGTGGTGACCCAATAAAGAGCACATTTGATAATGGAGTGAAATGTAGCTTTGCTCTAGCTACTTCCGAAAGCTATAAGGTTGAAGGGGAATGGAAGAGCTTCTGGTGTATTCTTACTAATATCAACTCAAAGAGCTAGTGTGGACTCTATTAATATGCACCTAAGAGAAAACATAATACACTCTGTTTCTTTTGCTCAACGAACAGAAGGGAGTTCTGTTATTGCAGGCTCAAAAGCAGCAAAAGACCTATATGAAAAAGGTAGTGCAGTATACTCATATATTAGGGACAGAGAAATGAGGGTGCCTTTTTATTCTAACTCTTATTTAAAAACAGCCCTCAAGAACATAGAAGAGCTAAGAGAGATTAAGTAATTAAAAAATACTCTATTGGGGGTACTTTTTTTTAGTAAAGGGGGTTGTTCCCACTTTTTTATTTTACATGTAAGGTTTGTGCAGAAATCATATCATCTTCTTTAATCCAATTTACCCTCATCAGTAGAAGTAAAAAAATCAAGTATTGATTTTTAGAAGCGTTAGAGTGTGCGGTAGTGCTTCAAGCTAATGAAATTAGCTTGTTTGAAACTTGTTTCAAAGGAATAAGGATGCTATTGCTTAAGCCTTTAATAAAGGTAGCAGAAAGCGAACTTTAGTGCTACTCTATGAAACTAATCCCTAATCTGGGTTAATTCTGAGAGGTAGAAATTGATGCCCCATCCTATTGATTCTAACCAAAGCACTAATAACACCCCAAATAACACCCCAAATAAAACCAGGATGCTCCTTGTTATGTATAAGTACATCCGAGCAGTCTTTAGAAGCTCTATAGTTTTTTCAGTAGCTTTAATATTGGGGCTTTTTTCAAATAGATTGATGTTTTCGTCGACAGAGGTTTCATTGTTAAGGTATCTTTCTAGCTTCTCGATAGCTATGTCTAAAGCTGTTTTCTTATTATTGTTTTTAACTGTAATATTAGCTCCGCAATTTAATAGTAATTCTATGGAGTCATGTTGGTCTACCCGTACTGCCCACATTAAAGGTGTGCAACCATTACTGTCCTTAGCGTCAATGTCAGCTCCTTTGTTAAGTAAATGCTCAATTATTTCTGGGAGCCCCAATGGTGCTGCGCTTATTAAAAGAGTCTCTTTGGAGTTTGGTGCTTTGTATTTGATGACATTTTTGTCGAAATCTATTAGGGTTATTATTTCTTTTTTGAGGTTGATTATTTTGTGGAAATCATTGTTTTCTATTGAGTAACGCTTTTTTGTTGTTAGGGAAAGTTCATTGAGTTTTTTATTAATTGTATTTACTTTATCTTGAGTGGTAGATAGTAAACTGTTTGCTGTTGTTGCGTTTAAGTGCGATGCCTGTATCATAAGCAACAATGCTGTTCCCTTTATTTTTATATAGTTCATTTTGCAAAGATAACAAAAAGTGTGTTTATAACTGCCTAATATCTTAAGGTTATTTTCCATAAGCTACATATTTCGCCCTACCCTCTCGTTATTAAGCGCCCAAACGCTTATTTTTGATTTTACATCGTAAAATCAAAAATAACACTACTGCTCAACTCCCCCCAAGTAACAAAACTTTTTTTAAAGCAGAGCTAGAAAAAATAAAATTCTTTCCCGGTGTTAATTAATAGGTTTTTGTTGAATAGGTGAAGCTTTGTAAGTGCATTTAGTATGCATTTAAATATAGGCTAAATTTATATATCAACTTTTAGTGAAGCGTGGAAAGAGGCGAACTTTAGAGTTACTTGTCACCAAGTCCATAAGTGTCTGCTCTTGGTTCTAAGATGTAATGATGGATGCCCCATCCAGTTAACACAACCAAAAGAGCAGCTACTAAAGCCCATAATGCTCTTTTTGCATAGAAGTACATCAGAGCAGCCCTTAGAAGCTTAATAGTTTTTTTAGTAGCTTCAATTTTAGGGATTTTCTCAAATGATTTGATGTTGTTGTCGGTAGGGGCTTCATTGTTAAGGGCTTTGAGTATCAAATTAGCTAAATTTAAGGCAGTGTAGCCTTCAATATTTTTGATTGTAGGGTTAGCTCCGCGTTTTAATAAAAATTTCAAGGTGCTATGGAGGTCATTCATTGTTGCGTACATTAAAGGTGTGTGTCCAACTTTGTCGGTAGCGTCAATCTTAGCTCCTTTTTTTAGTAAAATATCAATTATGTCTGTCTGGTTGCGTGCTGTTGCGCGTATTAAAAAGGTTTCTTTTGGATCTTTAGTGTTTGTTTGATTGATGATATTTTTATCGGAATTTATTAGTTTTATTATCTCGTTTTTTGATACATTTATTTTCTTTTCCAAGGTACTTATTTGTTGCGTTGTAGATTTGCCTTTAATTAATTTGCAGTTTTTGGTCATTGAATCAAAGTGTTCGTAAATTTCCATTACTTTTTTTTGGGTGAGCATATTGTCTGTTGTGGTTGCACTTAAGTGTGATATTGAGGCTATAAGCAACAGTGATGCTATTCTTTTTTTTTGTATAGTTCATGTTATAACCATAATAAAAAGCATGCGGAACTCTTCATATCAATTCTGTTTTGTTGCCTAATAAATCCTAAAGTAATATTTTCCCTAAACTAATTGTTTTGGCCTCCCCATCTAGTTATTGAGCTACCATACACTTAAAAGCCAAAAATAACTTTACCACTAAACTATCCCAAATAAAAAAAATAATCATAGTTAAGATTCAATGCTTTTGTTGGTGAGTCTTAAATAATACTGAGATGCTGTCTAAAAAAACACCTATTCTTAAAATATCGCAATAAAAAAACGCACAGAAGAGTGTAATTTTTATAAATCTACTTATTTTGGGTTGTATTGCGCTAAGTTTTTTGATAAAAACTACTTTTTATAGGTGTTGAAAACAGGAAATGCGGAAATTTTGTGTTGTAATATTTCAAGCGGTGTTTTTTTTGTAAATAAAGAAATGGGTTTTATGACTACACATAAAATATATCCTGCTTTGTTAAATAATTTAACTTTACGGTTTAGGGGATATGTTTAGGTAATCAAATGTGCTCTTTTAAAAAGGTTAGCGATAAACTCACCTTGAGCATGTTTGAGAAAATTTTAAGACTGTCAAACTATGACAAATATACAAAATAGAAGGAATGAAAAAAAGGCAAGGCCTTTCAAGATAGTACAAAAAAAGAGTGTTAACCCCTCATCAAGCACAAAAGAGTTTAGAGTACGTAGTAAGTGTTTTCTTATTACTATATAAAATATTACAAATACAGAGGCTGCTTTTTATTTGGAACAAGCAAAGTCGTTTAGAAAAAACGTGAAGGCTGTTATGGTTGCTGTTGAAGAAAACTACGAAGAGGGTAAGGGTATTCATGTGCATATACTTATGCAGTTAACTACGGAGCCCGATTTATCGAGAGCTGCGTTTGTGAGGCATTTTAACTCAGAGTGTGTTAATATAGCCGCGAAGTCAAATAAGGAGGATTTAATGGCCGCAATAGGGTATGTTGCAAAGACGGGGAATTATATTGAATGGGGGGTGTTTGAGCATAGAGGAGTAGAGATAAAAGGAGATGCTAAGGAGTATCGTTTTATGAGGTTTGTGGGGGAGTGTAGAGGACGCTATTAAGTATTTTAATAAATGATTCAAGAGAATTATTCAAGCGCAAGGGCGTACATGTAGCGTGTTCAAGAAAAGGATACGATTATGAGCCGCTATCTGCTAAAAAATAAGGCATTATGTCGGAATTTGGTTAAGCAAGAAAGAAAAGCAATGTGATAAAAGGGCTGGATATCTATAAAAACGGAGAGTTGCTGGAGGGGAAGTATAGGGAGTATCTAAAGGAATTTCCATTAATATTTAAAAAATATAATCCAACTCAAGAGCTTGAGAGAAATTATGATAGGCATATAGAAAATGATGTTAGCTCATTGGTTGAAATATTAAGGGCTTTGGAGATTGCTTTTTGCTTAAAGGATGAGCGAAATATAAAAACTCATAATATACATATCTGGTCATTTAAAAGCAGTGTTGGGAAGTCCAGGTTAATAAACCATTTAAAAGAAAATACACACATTTTACCATGCCAGACAATCAGTTCTACAAGGACTTATAATAATAATACCTATACAGCATTTGTTAGTGATGAAGCCTCAGAGTTTATTAAAACTAAGAGTTACGGCCATTTTAAAAAGGGGTTTGACGGCAATGATGTTGAGTTTAACAGAAAAGGTAAGCATGCAATACTAAAAACTGATAATCCTTTGATTTTGACATGCGACAATGTGCACTTTCATTTTATTATGAAAAGGTACCATGATAACAATAACTATACAACCGAGGTTTTTAATACTAGGGTTTTAGATTTAGAAATAAAAAGTAGGGCTTCCATTCATTTTTTAATTGATAGAGTGTTTGATGTAGAGTTGAGCGAAGAAGTAGAAGTTGTTAAAACAAAGGAGGAGCTATTAGAAGAAAATAAAAAACAAAAAGAAGAAATGAAAAATCAAGCAGAAGAGATAAATGTTTTAAAAAAGCAATTAGCTGGCTTGAAGTATGAAGAATAGATATAGTTCATATATTTTTAGTATATGCTATATTTTGTTATGATTTATATTTTATGAGTAAAGTTCATTCTAGTAAAAGTGGCAAGGGAACTATTGCTTAGGCCTTTAGTAAAATGTGGAAGAGGGCGAACTAATGTTAACGTCTATGGTTTTATTAGAATCGCTATGGCCAAGGACGGACTATGTTTTTAGTCTAATATAAAAGTAAGAGGGAGTGGATATTAGAACAAAAACAAAGAAAATAATAAATGTGATGTTGCATATTTTTTGTTTTGCTTTAATCTGCTTGATTATTT
>PJEL010001107.1_pt1 | contig 28558 bp, 29 predicted proteins | sample 1853271 | NCBI WGS metagenome assembly PJEL01 (sample SAMN08108733, study PRJNA415343) | Invertebrate metagenome, whole genome shotgun sequencing project. | host: Globobulimina | place: Sweden: Gullmar Fjord | collected 2015-08 | reverse complement strand
TTTTGCCGCTAGAGAACATTTATTTAATTATTATAAGGAACGGCAGGCAAGCCTCAGAGAGAATGTAAATAACTTAAATGAGACATTTGGATATATATTAGGTTTTACTGCTGGAGGGTCCGTTGATGTTCAATATGATGCAACTATGGCCAAACTGGCAAATTACTATCTTAAGACAGCTCCGCAGGAAATTAAATTATCAATTCGTGATTTTGAGAAAAAAGAATTAAAAGAGTTAGAAGAATTTGGTATCTTAAAGCAGCACCTTGAAAAGTTAAAAGCACTTTCTATTACTGATGACATTGACAGTTTAAGAGACAATCTACTTGTACTTCTAGAAATATATAATCATCTTAATAATTGTGGCCAAATATTACTAGAGCAGGAAGCAAGTGCCGCACTTGAACCATATATAAATAAGAGAACATAACCAGTAACTGCAGTGAATGCGAAATAGCGAAGATGATTTTGCTTTTAATTAGTTTGTTATTGTCAGATCAGCTTTGACGGAAGAAAGTGTTCTTCAATTTCGCATCACTGAGTACATCGTTATATTCAAAATTAACCATTGACAATTGTAACCGATAGGGTTACACTTAAATTAATGATAAAAAGTTTTGTGCACAAAGGCATTGAAGACTATTTTTATGACGGCACGAAAAAAGGCATAAAACCACAGCATGCCCAGAAGTTAGCAGATATTCTGGACAGACTTGATGCTGCCAGGGATGTTAAAGACATGAATTATCCAGGATCTGATTTACATCAGCTTAAGGGTAAGAAGAAGAGAATATGGGCTGTGAAGGTAACGGGTAACTGGAGAATAACTTTTAGCTTTAAGGAAGGCAATGCTGAAAGCGTTGATTATTTAGATTATCATTAGGAGGATAACAATATGAGAATTAGGAGAAGACCTCCAACACATCCCGGTGGTATATTAAGAAGGCAGTATATTGAGCCACTTTCTTTAACAATTTCGGAACTTGCAAATATGCTAGGAGTATCAAGAAAAACATTATCAAAAATAATAAATGAGCATGGTTCAATTACTCCGGACATGGCTCTAAGGTTATCTAAGGCATTTAAGACTACACCTGAGCTTTGGCTGAACTTACAGCAGAATTATGACTTATGGCAAGCTTCACATTCTTCAGATGACTGGAAGACGATAGAAGCCATAGCAATATAAAGAAAATATAACCAGGCGTTGGACATTGAATGCGAGCCAGCGGGGACTTTTTTGGCTTTCAATGTTTAATTGTTAATAAATTATCGTTTTGCACGTTAATGCACTCAAGGGCTCGCATCAAGTCAACTTCACGTTAGGCGAAGGAAAATAAAAAAAACGATATTGCAATAAATAGCATATTTATCAGAAAGTCGCACTTGAACTTGCAGAATTTCTTGATATTTAGCAAGTTCATTGTGTATACTTGCGAAAAGGGTGCAATTTTCGCTAATAAGATATGTTTGATCCTAAGAAGCCATTTTACGGTTTACCAATTCTGCCACCAAGGCAATCTCTTGAATCAATTGAATTATTCAAAGCACTAGTCCCCGCAGCAGAGGCACTTGCACAACTCTCAGCAATTTCAGGACATTTACCAAATCAGGCCGCATTATACCAAAGCGTGATTTTACTTGAAGCAAAAGCTTCGTCAGAAATAGAACAAGTTGTTACAACAGACGGAAAGCTTTTCGGCTCCGAGTCACCCCAAAAAGCAATTGATCCAATGACGAAAGAAGTTCATAGGTATGGCGAGGCGATACACCACAGCTGGCAATCTAGTAGGCCTCTATGCACAACCACCATGGAAGAAATATGCTCCATTATCAGAAATAAGCCTGTAAAAGTTAGGAAAGTTCCAGGAACTGCCTTGAAGCATGGCTCTGGTAAAATCGTTTACACTCCGCCTGACGGCGATAAATTATTGAGAGACTTACTGGATAACCTATTTAATTGGATGAACAGTGACGATGATATTCACCCAATCATTAAAGCGGCTATCGCTCACTATCAATTCGAATCAATTCACCCGTTTACCGATGGTAATGGTAGAACTGGCCGAATTATGGTGGTTCTATATTTGGTAGAGCAAAAATTATTAAATGCGCCCGTACTATTTTTATCGGGAGAAATTCTCAGAGACAGGGAAACATACTATTCATTATTGCAGAGTACACATGAGTCGAATGACTTTTTTCCCTATTTGATGTGGTTTGTGCAGTTGATTCACACGGCATCTCTGCAATCCATTATCCGAGCCAATAAAGTGCGTGTTGCAATGCTTGAGGTAAAAAATACAATACGCGAATTGGATAAGCAAATGTATTCTCAAGATCTCGTAAATGTCCTTTTTCGTGGGCCCATAATTTACGCTAACCAATTGGTAGCTCACGGTGTTGCCGGTAGTCTTTCTACCGCACACGCATACTTAAAGAAACTTGAGTCTGCTGGTGTGATAGTCAGATCACAAACGAGATATAATCGAAAGATAGGCTATATTAATGGACACCTAGTAGGTGCACTCAGTGACGAAATTGATTTGTCATAGAAATTACGTAAACGCCTAACAAGGCGCTCCACATGAATGCATGCCAGCGGCGACGATATTGGAAGCGATTATCTTAAGTAATGCAAATCAGTTTGAGGGCTTATGAGCGTCTTACATGGCACGCATCAGTGAGCTTCACGTTACCTACAAAAATGATAAGAGATAATCAGCCGAGATTCATTGATCGTTATTTGCCATATTATTACCTTTATGGCTTCACCAAATCCTGACTCACTGCTGTTGTCTCAACTTCAATACCCGCCTCTCCCTTCCGAAACACAATGTTTTTCAGCCATTGGCTATTATCTTCATCAGGATGATCAACACGGAAATGCGCCCCGCGGCTTTCCGTCCGTTTAAGTGCGGCCCTGCATACCATTTCAGCCACAACCCTCATATTCCGGAGTTCTAACAGCCGTATCAATTCTGCAGGGTTATTAACGGCAGCGCGCGGCCAGGTTCCTTGAATGTAATGCAGTGCTTCTTCAATTTCATTTTTCTCGCGGGAAACCCCGACATTGTTCCACATCTGAGACTTCAATGCCTGAATCAATTGCCTGAGACTCTCTCCCTCTTCGGAAAACTCTCTTTCCAGCCGTTTCATTTCTTCATCTGCTGGTTCTTCAATTGAAGAAGGTGAGCCTGCATTCATTGCCAGATCAGCTGCCTTCTCTCCGACCAGTGAGCCCAGGGAAAATATTTCAGCAAGCGCATTACCAGCCAGTCGGTTCGCTCCATGGGCACCGGCAGTTGCTTCTCCAACAGCGAAAAGACCGCTTACGGACGTTGCTCCCCATTTATCAGTGACGATGCCGCCCATACAGAAATGCGTTGTGGGGACGACCTCATAAGCTTTTTCTCCCTTCCACCACGACGATGGTAACAGGCTTATCAACTCTTTAGCGGTCTCTTCTGAGAGAGACTCAAGGTCCATGATTATTTTCTGCTTCCCTTCGGGGCTGTTTTTTATCTCTTTCATGATAAGCTGCGCCAGCTGGTCCCGGGTAATAGTGGCCGGATCCTTATCATTCTTCTTAAGAATGTCTTCGCCGTCACTGTTCTTCAAAACAACCCCTGGCTGCACTAACATCTTTTCATAAAGAAGAAGCCGGCTCCCATGTTTACCCCTTGCGGTAGGATAGAACTGTACGAATTCCATATCTTTCAGTGCAACCCCTGCGTCAAAGGCAAGCGCCAGTCCGTCTCCGGTGATGCCGGCCGCATTATTGGTATTTAGATAGATCTGGGCGTAACCGCCGGTTGCCAGAACAACAGCCTTTGCCTGTATGGTGATGAAATTGCCGTCTGTTGTCACACCCGTTGCACCTGAAACTTTGCCGTCTACTGTCAATAGCCGGGTAATAAATACGCCCTCTTCAAAACGAACACCTGATTCTTCAGCTTTACGCCTGAGTGGATTGACGAGATCACTGCCTGTCCAGTTTTCCCCATGAACATGACGGGCATAGTGATGCCCCGGTATTTTTACTACCTGAGGTTTTCCCTCTTCCATTTCGAAATTTACGCCGCACTCTTTTAAGAACGCGACCTCATTGCCCGCACGTTGTGCAAGCATGGCAACTTTTTCCTGATCATTTATATAACGCCCGCCCGTGATAGTATCGACGGTGTGAACGTCTTTATTGTCCTCAGGCACACCCCAACCGGAAGCGGCAATGATCGCCTTTGACATATATGTATTTGAAGGATGACCGATCTTGGATTTAGAGACCAAAAGCGTATCAGCGTTCTTCGATACGGCGACAATGGCTGCCCTCAGGCCTGCCCCACCGCTACCGATGATAAGCACATCACATTTAAGCATCTCTTGAGGTTTCAGCATTATTATCTCTCCTCCTGATAACGATTAATTAGTCCTGGAATAAGAATAGTTTTCATCTACAGCATATAAATGTCAATAAATGGTATCTAAAACAAGTCCTTTTAAACTTTACTGCTTGTCAATATCAGACTCAGATAGTAAAGTAATATTACAACAGGAGGAACGATGAATGAGATAGACAGACATGAAGCATTTGAACTGGCATCGCCGTTTCCTTACACACTTGTAGTAACACTTGATGAGAGGGAGAGGCCGAACATAATGGGACTCTCCTGGTGGACATTCACTTCATGGGACCCGCTGATGATAGCCATATCTGTAGGGAATACGAAATATTCACATCAATGTCTTGAACACAACAAAGAGTTCGTGCTGTGCTTCCCTTCTGAAGAGCAGGCAAAGGATGCATGGTTCTGCGGTACAAAGAGCGGCAGAGATGTTGACAAGTTTCAGGAGACCGGTTTTAAACCTTTACATTCCAAAGAGGTAAAGCCCCCGATAATTGACGGTGTCACTGTAGCATATGAGTGCAGAGTGGTCAAAGAGGTTGAGACAGGTGACCACACGCTCTTTATTGCAAATGTAGTTGACATGCATGGTGACCACGACAGGGCAAAACACCTATACTCGGTTCATTACAAGAAACTTATAGGGATTGACTGTAAGGGGAATATTGATCTTGACCTGAAGTATTGATCAGGCCTTTTCTACTGCAGTACTGTCCGCCTTCTTTATAAAACCATCAAAGATCATATCAAGGCGTTCGCCCTGCGCCTTAAGATAGAGAGCAATGGATTCAAGGTTCTCTCCCGGATAGGGTTCGTTCCTTGATATATCAATACTGAAAGATATGTTCTTATCTAAGTTTTCCTTAAACGCCCTGAAGGTCTTTATCTCCCTCGGAGTATAGCCGCAGCTTTCAACCTGCCTCTCAAAATGGTCAACATAAAGCTCCGCCTCTTTCACAAACATATGAGGACGCTCAATAGGAACAAGGGAAGGTATCCTGCCGTAGATATGATCGACCATCTCCTTCAATGAATAGATCCTGTTGAACCACTCTATGTTTGCCCCGGGGCACATGCACTGGGGCGCGTCCTCCTCCTTCTCGATCCCAAGTGCTATAAGAGCACCGTTTCCAAGCTGGTCGCAGATGCACTCTTTTATAATAACGTCCTGGATAAGCTTCTCTTTCTCTTCATCCGATATATCAGCACCCTCAATCTGTTCTATCTTCTTCTTCTCATACAGCCTTGATGCCGTGCATAAGGGTTTTTCTGTAAACTCTGTGCTCGACATCAGGTATCCCTTGCCGCATGGCGAGCCGGGCCTGCCCTCGTCTGCCCTCTTCTTCAGCCATACCTCAGCTCCAGTACCGTGAAGGTTGCTGAACTGAACTCCGAGGGGCGATGTGTCTCCTATATATACATCATCCCTGCCCGCATGCTTAAGCAGTTCAAGTGTCGGATCATCCACACAGCTGGCCTCGGGAACGAGCAGGAACGGCGTGCCCCATCCTGCCAGATCCACACCGAAATCCTCCATAAGCCTGCGCATCTCACCATTCGTACCTATACCGCCCTGTACCGTCAAAAGAGGGGCGGAATTTAATGCCTCTTTAGGAAATATCCTTCCGACCTTCTCATAATATTTAAGTATGAACGGCTTAAGGTCACTCACGAGCCTGCCGCGGTTCTCCTTGAACTCCTGAAGTATGCCCGGAAGAAGAAGCCCGTTTGTGGGAAAGACATGCCCTCCGCAATTAAGGCCTGATTCAACGCGATACTCATGTATCTCAAGACCCTTCTTTGCAAAGAACTTTCCCTGTATAAGAGAAGACCTGAAGTCGCTGACCTTCAGTATGATCTTCTTTTTTGCCTCACCGCTTTCATCTCTGTAGAAATCGCTGAAATTGGTCATGTAATTAAAAAGCCTCTGGTTCATTCCTGCAGAAAGCACAATGGCAGACCTCAGCTTGCTTTTGGCATATCCCCTGAGTACCGCCTTGGCATCGCTGTACTCGTCCGGAAGGGGCTCGCCCTTGCTGTCGACATTCTGCCTATCAAGCTTCACCATGATATTCACATCAATAGAGCCTGGGACCATCTTTTGGGTAAGCTCTCTTTCAAGTGATTCCCTTTCAGGGCCGTCCTCCATTTCAAGAAGCCTTTTGTAATCATCTTTAAGCGGAAGATCATCAGGGAGCAGGTCAAAGTACTTGCTCTTGTCACTTTCGGGTGTGAACGGCTCCTTCTTTACAGCATCAAAGTTTGATGCCACTAAATCATTAACCAGATCAAGGTAGGCGGTGGTCCTCTTTGCCCTTCCGTCATCTTCTTTAAGGGATATTTCCGTGTAGGGCAGCCCGAGTTTTTCACAATAGTATTTCCTGAACTGCTCAAGGAGTATATCATCAACAAGAGATATGACTGTTGTGATCCCAAGGTGGGCGATCCGTATCGGAGAATCAGCGGAATGGCCTGTTCCCATTACAGGGATATGAAATTTATGATAGTAGTTTGTCATTGAAATTCTTATGAATTATAAGTCGTTAATTATAGCACAGGGAGAGAGAAATTGACCGTGACACACAGTTACCCATCACAGCCGCAGACAGCCTGATTAAATAGAGGCATGAAATATGTCGAAGGACTTTAGCGCTTAATATTGAAAGCTATTTACTTGCCAGTGCACTGGCAAGTTTTGCATCAGAGCTCATCACCTTTATAAGCTTGCTAAGTGCTGTGCTGAGAACCCTGTCCATGACAGATGAAGAGTCAGGGCTAAGGAACCTTTTCTCTCTATTCTCTGAATTATACGGGCCCAAAAAAGTGGAGCTGCCGGTATCCGGGTTTACAACCTCCACCAGAATAGCTATCTCACCGATAAGGTCGACATTGTTTTCATTAGGTTCTGTCCTCAGCCAGAAAGTCTTGATCTCCCCCTTCATAACTATATCCTCGTCAGAATCAACTATCTTATGCCCATTCCTGACCATCTCAGACTTGATCGCCTCATAAATTGTTTCGGCAACACCCTTTTGAGACTTGATATCATATACAGGCCCGTTAATATTACGCTGCATACCGCCAACCAGGGTAGATTCCACGCCGCCTTTACGATTGTCCGTGAAGTGTAATAGTTTTATCTTTGTGGGGGAGACAGATGTAAGTACATTATCAGGGTTGGAGAGAGGTGAATACTTAAGGCTGAGCCCGCCTCCACCGCATCCAAGGGCTATAACAGATACAAACAATAAGATACCGGGTAAAAGTAATTTTGATCTCAGTTTCATCTCTCCTCCTGTTTTTTGTCTGCAATCTATAATGAATACATAAATCTATTAATTCAGCACAACAAGAAAGAGCCCGGAATAACCAGGCCCCTTCCTATGCTTTCATTTTCATGTCTTTATATGTTCTATTTACCGACTTCGTCCAGCTTATCCTTTGCATCTTCCATAGCATTATCCAGGGCTTTGCCTGCTTTTTCTCCGGTGCCCTCTTTTTCACATCCAAAAACACCGACTGAAAGTGATGCAACCACCATTACCATCAATAACCTCATAAATAGTTTTGCCATCTTATCTCCTTTCTTTAGGTGAAATAATTATCCTTTATTATCTACTCTTCTGAATCTTTTTTCCAGAACTCCCAGAACTTCCTTCCCTTCTTTTCGCCATCTTCACTTTCAGTTTCTTTATCATTTTTCCTACTCTTGCTTTCAGCTTCATCACCGGAGCATGAACCAAACGTGTCGCCATGCTTTTCTACATGCTTGTCAGCAGCCTTTGCTCCGAGAGTGAGGGTCTTACCTTTATCAGTATCTCCACCAGAATAATGGCATATCGTTACCTTACCGTCTTTAGCCTTCTTAGCCTTACCATTGTCGTCGTCGTCATCTTTCTTATCCTTCTTCCCTTTTTTACCCTTACTCTTGCCTTTACTGTCGTCATCCCCTTCTTCTTCATCGTCTGATTTAGCAGCCTTCTTATCTTCCTGCTCCGTTGCCTTACCTTTGCCCTTGCCCTTTTCAGACTTGGCATATACGGTGCCGAATGAGAAGACGAGGCTGAGACATAAAGCGAATATTACCCCTAAAAACAATTTCCTTAACATAATCCCTCCGCTGAATAGTTATTATTTGTATGGAAGATCGAATAATTGCATCTAATATGAATTATAAATCAATATTGGAGGAAATCAAGTATAAAAAAAACGGGCGGATAAAATATCCGCCCGTCAGATCTTTTATACAAAAACCAAATGTTCCAAATGTTATGGTATCACACATTCTCCGCATACATCCTCATCATGGCCCGAGTGAGCAGTTAAGCTGCCAACGCCGACACTTTGAGTATGAGTCAGATTGTGGCATATTGTTGCTTTATTATTAACATCGATAGGACATGTGAGCAATAGATCAGTAGAGCAATCCACATTATCAAGCGTTAGAGCATCACAATCATTATCAATGCCATCACCACAGTACTCTGCATTTCCAGGGCTTCTTACGGCAGTTGTGTCATCACAATCGAAATCAGTAATACTTTGAAGTTCTACCTCTGCCCTTGAATTAAGAGGCCTGTCACATTCCACAGTGGCTGTACCATTAACCGGATAGAAGTCGTCATCCTCATCTACATACCATAGCTGTCCCGGTTTTTTAACCGGGTCATTATCATCACAATCACCTTCATCAACCGTCCAACCGTCACCATCAGCATCTATTATGCAATCCGCCAAATCATCATCAAGCGTCAGCACATCACAGTCATTATCAATGCCATCAAAACAGATCTCCCGAAGCCCCGGGTTTGCGTTTTCCTGTGCGTCATCACAATCCGGTCCATTATCCAGCACCAGGTCATCCAGGATGCCCGAGATGTCTACTTCCGGTCTATGATTGGCATCAGGTCTCTCACATACTTCATCGGCTATTAAAGAAGCCGGATACAGGTCCTCGTCTGCGTCCTCATACCATTCCTGACCATTAAATTCCTCTGGGTCAGTATCATCACAATCGGTAGCATTGGTCTCACCGTCATTATCAGCATCTTCAATGCAGCCTTCTGCATCTGCAAGATCTACCCCTGTATCGCAATCATTATCAAGACCGTCACCACAAAGCTCGTCATTGCCCGGGTTTACTTCAGCTCTTGTATCATCACAATCAGTTGCATCTGGATAGCCGTCTTCATCCAGATCATCATCAAGCGTCAGTGGATCACAGTCATCGTCCTTGCCGTTGTATGTATCCTCAGCGACTCCCGGATTAACGTCTGGATCATTATCATCACAGTCACCTTCAGCCACCGTAAAAGCGTCACCATCGACATTTGCATTATTATTGCCACCTCCACCACCTCCTCCGCCTCCAGAGCAGCTGATAGGCACAATAGAAAAAAGAACCAAAAGCAAGAAAACAGATAATAAATTAATAGATCTCATAACTCTCCTTTCTTTGACAGAATCTCTATTTTTGCAACCAGAAAAGTAAGCGCTTAAATGAAATGATAGTGAAAACAGCAACAAGAAGCAACAAAAATATTAACTACTATAGACTTTTTACTAATTCGAGGAACTCTTCAGGCGGATCTGTGATCTCAGCGCCAAAAACATAGACAATGCCATCTCTTCTTTCTTTATCTGTCTTTGTCCACTTGACCTTACATTTCAGAGTGATCCCTTTTTCGTGAAGGGTTCTAATTTTAATTTTAAGATCAGTTCCCGGAGTGATATTAAAATCAGCAGCATCAGTTATAGGAACAGATATTATTTGTGTTCCTATTCCACTCTGAGATATATCTTCTATTATTCCTGAAAAGTGGGCACTGTCTTCTATAACATCTACACTGATACTGGCGGCCAATCTCTCTGCATGTCTATGCTCAGCATCAACATTCTTTGAACTATCATTATTGTGTACGATCTTATACCAGGGGCATTCCCAGCAATGCTTGAACTCGTTTGTTACTTTAGGGCAGAAATCCCTGGCCAGGTCATAGCAGTCTTTTCCAGAGTCAGTCGTGTAGGCAGGGCATTTCTCCTTGGTCTCTTTCGGGCAGTTCCAGTATTCCCAGCAATTTTTAGGTTTCATAAGCAGTAGTATTATATAGTGTATGTTATTAACTAATTAAAACAAATTTTTCGGAACTTTGCATATTTTTATTCATTATATTGTTATTAATTATACACTTGCCTGTTAATATTTGAAAGCAGCATAGCACAAATTCCCCCCTTGACAAAACTACTATACGTTTGTATAGTAGTTTCATGGCACAACAGATCAGACAGCCGACGGCAAGGCAGCTTGCTGTCTTTGACTTCATTAAAAAACATATATGTGACAATGGGTTCCCCCCCACTGTGCGGGAGGTGGCGAGCAACTTCGGATTTGCAAGCCCCCTCTCCGCACAATCACATATATCCGCACTTATAAAAAAAGGCCTCCTGAAAAAGTCCCCTCTGAAACAGCGGTCACTTGAGGTTGTAGGCTTCAAACCGGCTGAAGACAGCAAGCTTCCGCTATTAGGAACGGTACGTGCCGGAGCACCCATACTGGCTGTAGAGCATATAGAGGATTACGTAAATATTGATAAGAACCTCTTTAAGGTCGAGAACGGCTTTGCCCTCCGAATCAAGGGAGAGAGCATGATCGACGCCGGAATATTTGAAGGCGATATCGCCCTGATCGCTCCTGAGACCGAACCGAAGAACGGTGACATCGTTGTAGCTCTTATAGATGATGAGGCGACAATAAAGAGCTTCTTCCTTGAAGATAAGATGGTCAAGCTTGTCCCTGAAAACAAAGAGATGGAGCCGATGCTTTTTAATCCAAAAGATGTAAGGATTCTCGGCAGGGTCAAGGGTATATTGAGGCAGCTGTAGTGGAAGCGGTCAGAGAGCAGATCCTGGTAATAGCAGCATTCTGGGGAAACTCAAGGCTGAAACCGCTCAGGTTCAGATGGTCAGACAGGCAGATACAGGTGAAGGATGTCACATATGAATGGACAACCGAGAAAGGGAACAGCAGGCTGCTGCATTTCTCTGTAACAGACGGTAATACATTATATGAACTCAGCTTTAATACAGACTCGATAAACTGGATACTTGAAGGAGTGGAGACCGAGATATGAGAACTATACTGCTTATAGACATGGATTCTTACTTTGCATCTGTTGAACAGCAGAGCAACCCTGCCCTGCGCGGAAAGCCGATAGCCGTGATAGGCTCGGGCAAGAGAACGGTCGTAACTACAGCCTCATATGAGGCAAGGGAATTCGGGGTAAAGACAGGCATGAACATGTGGGAGGCGAAGAAGCTCTGCCCGCAGCTGATACTGGTGGTCGGCAATAACAGAAAGTATACCCACACCTGTAAGATGCTCAACGAGATCTACTCAAGATACACATCAGAGGTAGAGGCCTACTCTATTGACGAGGCATTTCTCGATATAACAGATTCACTGAAGCTCTTTGGAAGTCCTCTTGAGATAGGAAGCATGATAAGAAAGGAAGTAAAGGAACGTTTCGGGCTGAATGCAACAGTAGGCATCGCCCCTAACAAGCTTATGGCAAAGCTTGCTGCTGAACTGGCAAAACCGGACGGCCTTATGTATATGAAGCAGAAGGATATTCCAGCAGTGCTTGAAAAGCTTCCTCTTGACACGCTATGGGGGATAGGCAAAAAAACAGCAAGAAAGCTCAATGACATGGGCATCAGTACATGCGGGCAGCTCGGCAGAGCCCCGGTAAGTATCCTTAGAGACCACTTCGGCATAATAGGTGAAAGGCTGAAGCTGATGGGCATGGGCATAGACAGCTCTCCTGTAATGAGCAATGAAGAGACGGCAAAATCTGTCGGCCACAGCATGACACTGCCGCATGACATATGGGATAAGAAAGATATAGAGGCCTATATGCTCAAACTCTCAGAGATGGTCGGGAGACGTGCAAGGAGACATGAGCTTAAAGGAGATACCGTTACCGTCACTATAAGGTATAAGAGCTTCAGGACATTTACTAAACAGTTGAAAATAACCAAATATTTAAATGATACACATGACATCCATAAGACAGCCATGGAGATAATAAGAAGCATACAGCTTAGAGACTCTATAAGACTGCTTGGCGTAAGCCTCTCCGGACTGAAGAACTCTAAAGACCCTGCACAGCTTGACCTTCTGAGCGACCATGTAAAGAAAGAAAGCCTGCTTGAAACAGCAGACAGCATTAATGACAGGCACGGCGACTCCACCGTCTCATGGGCGACATACATGACACACCGCTCACGCCCTGCTGTCATATCACCCGCATGGCGACCAGTAGGCGTTCACAGAACGAATGTGTGAAGACATAATATGTCCCCCCACTTTAGCAAAGGGGGGCAAGGGGGGATTTTACAATAAATGCTTCAGTACAATAAAAACCTTAAAGAGTTCTCCAGAAAACTCAGGAAAAACATGACCGATGCTGAAAAGCTTATATGGTCAAAGATCAGGGATAATCAATTAAAAGAAAAACGGTTCTACAGTCAGAAAATAATCGACAACTATATAGTCGATTTCTACTGTCCAAAAGCCAATCTGATCATTGAACTTGATGGAGGACAGCATTATGAACCTGAAAATAGAGAAAAGGACAGAGCAAGAGATGCCTATTCAGCAAATAATGGCCTGAAAGTTCTAAGGTTCTCAGATAAGGAGGTGTTTAATAATACTAGTGGAATAATTGAAAAAATATGGAGTTGTTTATAAATCATAAAATCTCCCCTAACCCCTCTTTGCCTAAGAGGGGAAATTGTCTTGGATATACTCACAACAACTACTTATTAAGGTAGTCATTCTTCAGTATACTCAATAGCTCATCTTTCTTATCCAGCAGTCCTGAGTGCTTTCTCCGCTCCGCCTTATTAAGGACATAGCTTGTAAAAAACGGGAGCATAAGGCTGCAATCACCATATGAAACTATGGTTTTTGAAAGCGCATCAGGGTCTACCTTGCCCCATGAGACCGCCTCTGAAGGAGTGGCTCCGCTGAGGCCGCCTGTATCAGGCCGAGCATCGGTGAACTGAATGAAATAGTCATGCCCCGACTCCTCAAGACCGAGAACCTCCTGTATATGAGGCTCTGTCTGAAGAACGAAGTTCTTGGGACTTCCTCCGCCAAGAAGCAAGACCGCACTTTCACCTCCGCGCTTCTTTATATCGTAAACATAACTTGCAACTTCATTGATATCCTTATGCGTGTCTATGTTGAACGTCTTATCTTCAAGCATCAGAGCCGCAACGTTCATGCCTATGCTTGAATCCGCCGGTGATGAAGTATGTATGGGAATCCCGCATTCATATGCAACAGCAAGCATGCTCTTGTCCTTCAGATCAGGCCTTATCTTCGCTGCCTCCCTTCCGAGTACAGAATGTACATCCGCGCTTGAGCAGGGCGAATTAATTCCTGAAAATTCACGGCTTAATGTCTCACGCACAAATTTATCTGTATCTAGAAGAGCGTCATAGTCAAGAAAAATATCATATATCCTTACGATCCCCTCATTTCTCAGCTTCTCATCATCAGCATGTGCCTGCCCTTTACAGAAATCATAACCCAGCATCAAATGCAGGTCATGGTACAGGTTGGCGCCGGTCGAAACTATCCAGTCGATCATCCCGGCCTTCATCAAAGGAATAAGGCAGCTCCTTCCTATTCCGGCAGGAACAAGGGCGCCCGCAAGTGATACACCGATCCTCACATCCTTTGAAACCATATGGCCTGTAAAAAGCTCGCAGGCCTTTCTGAATGCACCTGCATTAAAGGAGAACATGGAGCTGTCAACAACCTCGTCAACCGTCATGCCTTTCTTTACAGGTTCAGGACTCAGCCTGCCCCGGCACTTTGATCTCATGCTCTTATTTTTATCTTTTTCCATAGATTGAATTATATCACAAGCGGTATTGAGGCAATCATTTTGAAGATGATTTGGAAAGTTTCTTTAGCAGTTTTATATCACTACGGATCAATGCTTCTTTTCGACTATTCGTATTCGACCGCAAAAGCTCACAGCAAGCCAAAGTAATAATGGCCTGCCATGAGCAAACGAAGTGCGTCGAATGGTGGAGGCGCCGGGAATCGAACCCGGGTCCGGAAGCACTACATCGCAGCGTCTACATGCTTATCCTACCTTTTAGATCTTCAGATCCAGAATCGCCGGCAAGAAGGCTACTCTATCACCTATCTCTCTTAATCTTATCTGAAGCGCAAGAGAAAAACCTCAGACCAGCCCGCTGTCGGCGTTTCATTCCGGCTCGCAGGCAGTACCGGAGAAACGTCACCACTATTTAAGCGGCGAGAGCCAATTCAGTGTTGGCGTTTGAAAATGGTTGCCTTTTAACGTGATGGCACACGGCATGCAACTTCGACCTCATAACCCCCGTCGAAGCCTGTCGCCCCCTATGTCTTTTACACACTTATTATAACTTAAAACACTTATAAGTTATAAGTGAAAGAAACTATGCCCTCTGGTAAAATGTAAATATGATCCTGATAAGCGCATGCCTTGCCGGACTTAATACAAGATATGACGGCACCAACTGCGGTGAAGAGCGTTTCAAGGCCCTTTTATCCGCGGGTAAGGCCATCCCCATATGTCCGGAGCAGCTTGGTGATCTGCCCACCCCTAGAGAGCCTGTTGAACTTATAGGCGGGGATGGAGATGCCGTCTTAAATGGTGAGGCAAGAGCGATAGGTCAAGAGACAGGCAAAAATTACACTTCTAATTTCATAAATGGTGCTGACAGGGTTCTGGATATGATAGAAACAGCTGAAATAGACAAAGTGATTCTTAAGGACGGCAGCCCGTCATGCGGAAGCACCTATATAAAAAGAGAAGGTAAAAGGATAACCGGCAGAGGTGTTACGACTGCTGCACTATTGAAGGCAGGAGTAAAAATAGAAAGCGGTTAACAATCTAATAATTCTAAAATGTTCTTCCCATTTAAAGACAACAACCCCACCCGCACATTCCCGTTCATAACGATAGCGCTCATCGTTATGAATGTCTTTATCTTCTTCTATACACTTGTCAGCATTTCTGATCTGGAGGGATATAAGAACATAGTCTATTCATACGGCGCTGTTCCCTCTTACCTTCTCTCTTTAAAGCAGGTTCAGCCCATACACCCTTCACTTACGATATTCACCTCCATGTTCATGCACGGCGGCCTGCTGCACCTTGCAGGCAATATGCTCTATCTATGGATCTTCGGAGATAATATTGAAGATACTCTGGGACATTTCGGATTTCTTGTATTTTATCTGGCCTGCGGTATCGCAGCGGCATATGCCCACGCCATCACCTCTCCTTCATCCATGATGCCTATGATAGGCGCAAGCGGGGCGGTCTCAGGTGTACTTGGAGCATACCTCCTCCTATTCCCCCGTGCCCGGGTCTATACGCTTCTGTTTTTTATAGTCTTTTTTCAGGTCATCACGCTTCCTGCCTTCTTTGTCATCGGCTTCTGGATAGTTATCCAGCTCTTTAACGGGCTGGCAAGCAATGGTGCCGCCGGACAAGGAGGCGTAGCATGGTTTGCGCATGTCGGGGGCTTTCTATTCGGCTTATTCATTATAAAGGTACTCTACAGACGTAAACGAAAAATTAGATTTTCTGCCTGAGTAGTCCATCCGGCGGCAATATCCTCAATATCTCCCATCCTCTTGACTTTCCTCTTTTTTTTTTGCTATTATTTTAATTCGTAATTAGCACTCTTGATAATTGAGTGCTAAAAACAATACTGAACTTAAAGTAAGTATTGAAAAATATCAATTAACTCAAAACGAGAATCCAAGAAAAGAAAGGAGTATTGCAGATGAAATTCAAACCGCTTAAAGACAGAGTTTTAGTAGAGTATTCTGATGAGCCCGAAAAAAGCGCCGGAGGCCTCTATATACCTGAGACCGCCAAAGAGAAGCCTCAGCAGGGCAAGGTCGTTGCTGTTGGTTCAGGCAGAGTAACTGATGACGGAAAGGTTCAGAAGATGGAGATAAAGAAGGGCGATCTTGTTCTTTTTGACAAGTACTCAGGTTCAAAGATCAACCTTGACGGCACAGATTACCTGATCATCAGGGAAGATGACATACTGGGCATCATTTAAGTAATTAATATTAAATTAACGAAACAGGGAGGCATAAATGGCTAAGCAGTTATTGTTTGATGAAGATGCAAGAAAGAAGATGCTTGAGGGTGTAACAGTCCTCAGCGATGCTGTTAAATCAACACTCGGCCCCAAGGGCAAGAACGCTGTACTTGACAGAAAGTTCGGCGCCCCGACCATCACAAAAGACGGAGTGAGCGTTGCAAAAGAGATAGAGCTTCAGGATCCGTATGAGAATATGGGCGCACAGCTTGTAAGAGAAGTAGCAAGCAAGACATCAGATGTTGCAGGTGACGGTACTACCACAGCAACCGTGCTTGCATATGCCCTCTTTAAGGAAGGCATGAAGCATATGACAGCAGGTGCAAATTCACTTGAAGTCAAAAGAGGGATTGATATGTCTGTTGAGGCTGTAGTAGCTGAACTTGAGAAGCTCAGCAAGCCTGTCAAGGATAAGAAAGAGATCGCGCAGGTCGGCAGCATCTCTGCAAACAACGACCCTGAGATCGGTGACCTGATAGCAGCTGCAATGGATAAGGTAGGTAAGGATGGCGTTATCACGGTTGAAGAGAACAAGAGCCTTGCAACTGAACTTTCTGTTGTTGAGGGCATGCAATTTGACAGAGGCTACATCTCCCCCTACTTTGTAACAGACGCAGAGAGGATGGAGTGCGTTTTAGAGAACGTCCTCATACTTATAAATGAAAAGAAGATCAGCTCAATGAAAGACCTGCTTCCCATACTTGAGCAAACAGCAAAAATGGGGCAGCCGCTGCTCATCATTGCAGAAGATGTAGAGGGTGAAGCTCTTGCAACACTCGTTGTCAACAAACTCAGGGGCACGATCCACATATCAGCTGTTAAAGCTCCCGGCTTTGGAGACAGGAGAAAGGCGATGCTTGAAGATATCGCTATCCTCACGGGCGGCACCATGATATCTGAAGATATGGGCATGAAGCTTGAGACCGTAACTATAGATCAGCTTGGAAAGGCGAAGAAGATAACGATCGACAAAGAGAATACGACCATTGTTGAAGGCGCAGGCAAGGTTGCTGATATCAAGGGCCGTGTAAACCAGATAAAGGCACAGATCGAAGAGTCCACATCCGATTATGACAAGGAGAAGCTGCAGGAGCGTCTTGCAAAGCTTGTAGGCGGAGTTGCAGTCATCAATGTTGGAGCCGCTACTGAGACAGAGATGAAGCAGAAGAAGGCAAGGGTTGAGGATGCACTCCATGCAACAAGGGCAGCCGTTGCTGAGGGCATAGTCCCCGGAGGCGGAACAGCACTCCTCAGGGCTATCCCGGCACTTGAGAAGCTCAAGGTAACAGGTGACGAGCAGATCGGCGTTAATATTGTTAAGAGGGCTATCGAAGAGCCTATTAGGCAGATAGTTGAGAATGCAGGGCTTGAAGCTTCTGTTATTGTTGATAAGGTCAAGAGAGACAAGAACAAAAATGCAGGCTTTAATGCAAATACTGAAGAGTATGCAGATATGATCAAGGCAGGTATTATCGACCCTACCAAGGTCACAAGGTTCGCAATTCAGAATGCTGCTTCAGTTGCAGCTCTTATGCTTACAACCAGCGTGATGATCACCGACGTCCCTGAAAAGGACGGCGCACCAGGCATGCCTGATATGGGCGGCATGGGTGGTGGCATGGGCGGTATGGGTGGCATGGGCGGCATGATGTAACAGCCGTATCCCTAATTTATTATTTAAAAAGAGGAGTAGCTGAAGCTGCTCCTCTTTTTTTGTTTTTTTTACTTCTGAACTTCTGCGCTGATTAACTGTTGTACTAAAATGGGATACGTCCCATTTTACCCCTTATCCATCTTTGAGTAATACTCCATCTCCAGAAGCCTCACCTTCTTGTTGACCCCTGGCGAATACCCCCCTATAGAACCGCTCGACTCAACTACCCTGTGGCAGGGAAGAATAATAGGAATGGGATTTTTAGAGAGCGCCTGGCCTACCGCCCTTACTGCAGCAGGGCTTCCTACCTTCTCTGCAACCCATTTATATGATCTTGTCTCACCAAATGGTATATCTCTGATAGAGAGCCAGACCCGCTGTTCAAAGTCTGTTCCCTTTATAAGCTTGATCTCCTGTCTAAATTCTGTATCTGCGCCGCTGAAGTAAGATTGAAGTTCCTTAATGAATTTTTTCGGTGCGGCACCTTTCCTGTATGCTGTATCAGGGGGCTTGCTGAATGAGACCTCTATAAGCGATCTGCCTGAAAAAAGCAGGTAGATCATTCCTACCGGTGACTCAAACGTATCATATAGCATTGAAGCCTTCTGCATAGCTCTATTTTGACTTAACCCTTTTTGCCTCTAAAACACCCTTTACTTTGGATAGTTTCTTAAGAACATTCACAAGCTGTGCCTTGTCCTTTATTGCAAGAATAAGATTGAAGCGCGCCTTGCTCTCATGTGTCGTAGTGGCATCAATATGGCTCATATTAACATTTTCAGTTGATATAGCCGCGCTCATATCAGCCAGAACACCCGGTTTATCTACTGTATAAGCAACTACCTTTACCGGGTATGTGACGTCTTCATCGCCGGTCCATTCAACTTCCACCAAACGGTCTGTATCAAGTGTATTTACATCAAGAGTATGGCAGTCAACAGAGTGGATGGAAACCCCCCTGCCCCTTGTGACAAAACCGGTCACCCTTTCTCCCGGCAGCGGGTAGCAGCACTTTGCACGGTTGAACATAATGTCATCTATGCCCTTAACCCTTATCCCTTTCACCTTTTTGGGCTTGTCAGGGGCCTTCTGCTTGTATACCTTTTCAGCCTTCTGAGGCTCAGGCAGGAACCTGTTAATGGCCTGAACCACTGATATCCTACCGTAGCCGATCGCAACAAAGAGATCCTCATGGGTCTTTATCTTGAACTCTTTTACAGCATCAATTATATCTTTTGACTTGATAAGGTTCTTACTGAGCCCATGTTTCTTCAGTCCCTTCTCTATTAACTCCCTGCCTAGCTCAAAGCTCATCTTCCTCTCTTCAGTCTTTACCCAGTGCCGTATACTTGTCTTTGCCTTCTGGCTAGTGACAAATTTGAGCCAGTCCCTACTCGGCTTCTGATTCGCCGATGTCATCACCTCTACCGAATCTCCGTTATTAAGCCTATGCCTCAGCTGAACCATCTTTCCGTTGACCTTTGCACCGACACATCTGTTGCCTACCTCAGTATGAATGCTGTAGGCAAAATCAACAGGGGTTCCGCCCTGGGGCAGCTCGATGATATCCCCATCAGGTGTAAAGACATATACAACATCCGGCAGAATGTTATCCTTGACCGCATCGAGAAACTCCCTGGCATCACCCATATCGCTCTGCACCTTCACAAGGTCTCTAAGCCAGGAGACATAATCATCATCTCTTCTCTTTGAAGACCGCGAATCCTTGTAACGCCAGTGCGCCGCTATCCCCTCTTCAGCGACCCTGTTCATCTTCTCCGATCTTATCTGAAACTCGATCTTCTCTCCTCTTGGCCCGATAACCGTTGTGTGCAGGGACTGGTAGAGGTTTGACTTGGGCGCGCCTATGAAGTCCTTGAACCTGCCCGGCACAGGTGTCCAGAGAGAGTGAATTAGCCCCATAATGGTGTAACAGTTCAGCTTGGAGTCCGTTATGATCCGCATCGCTATAACGTCATATACTAGTTCAAACGGTATCTTCTGCTTCTGCATCTTTGAGAATATACCGTAAAGATGCTTGACCCTGCCGAGTACCCTTACGGGAATTTGCGCTTCTTTTAAGTGTGCCTCAACTATCTGCTGTATCTCTTCAAGGTACTCCTTCTGCTCCTTCCCCTTCTTTGTGACCTTACGTTTCAGGTCCCTGAAGATATCAGGCATAAGGAATTTAAAGCTAAGGTCTTCAAACTGTGTCTTGAGATCTCCCATACCAAGCCGGTTTGCAAGCGGCGCATATATCTCAAGGGTCTCACGCGCTATACTCAACCGCCTGTTCTCCGGCAGGTGCTCCAGTGTGCGCATGTTATGGAGGCGGTCAGCAAACTTTATAAGCATGATCCTGATATTCTCAGCCATGGCAAGGAACATCTTACGGAAGTTCTCTGCCTGGGCCTCCTCCTTCTTTTTAAGCTCCATCTTGCCGAGCTTAGTAAGGCCCTCTACAAGGAATGCTATATCATCGCCAAAAAGCCCTCTTATATCCTCAACAGTTGTATCGGTATCTTCTACAGTGTCATGGAGCAGTCCGGCTGCAATAGTGTTACTGTCAAGGCGCATGTCGCTCAGCAAGGCCGCTACAGCAAGAGGATGTTCAATAAAGGGCTCGCCTCCCTTACGCTTCTGCTTCTGGTGGGCTTCGCATGAGTAGGAATATGCCCTGCGCAAAATATCAAGGTCTGCCTCAGGGTTGTACTGAAAAACCTTATCAATAAGGCCGTTTATGGTGCTTACTTCTTTAACCGGATTCATTGTCTTATTATACAATTTTTTCTAAATCTCAACTCCATGTATAGGCACATAAAAACCTCCCTTCCCTTGAGGAGAGGCAATAACAATAATTTAATATTAAGGTTGCTCACATATAAAAACAATGCTGATGTTTGAAGGTTTGGGATTTGGCATTTTGAAAATTATTTGGGATTTGATGCTTGATAATTGGAATTTGTCTCTAAATGCCCGGCCTGATCGCCTTGAGCTTCAGCTGCAGGCTTCTTGTGCCGTTCCACTCATTGATCGATGGTGTGAAGGCGCTGTCAAATATAGAAGAGGACTCGACCTCTTTCAGAAGATCTCCTTTTCTGAAGCCTATTGTATCCATGTAAATCTTCTTCTGCTTTGACCTGAGCTTAAGGTGGTTGTTGCCTACAACCCTGACGTCAATGAACTCCACCCCTCTTGTCCCCAGGACAGGTTCGCCGTTTGTGGCCCCTAGAGGCTCAAGCATGTTCAGCTCCTTTATAAGGCTGAAGTTCACTTCAGAAAGCTCAACCCCTGCATCTATCTCAAGAGTGGGCTGCATATCATCCTTACTAAGGCTCTCAGAAACCACCCGGCTGATCTTCTCTCTGAAGGCCGGAAGTTTCTCAATCTTCATCCTGATGCCCGCAGCCTGCGCATGTCCACCAAAAGCAATGAGCTCTCCGGCACATTCAGAAACACCCTTATATAGGTTGAACGGCGGTATGCTGCGTGCCGACCCTTTTGCTTCAGTGTCTTTTTCTGCAAACAGAAAAACAGGCCTGTAAAACCTGTCAACAAGCCTTGAGGCTACTATCCCGATGACCCCTGGATGCCAGTCTGGTGATGAAAGCACTATGGCGCTGCCGACCTTATCGATGTCAATCATCTTAAGGGCCGAATCCAGCACATCCTTCTCAATGTTCCTTCTCTCTTTGTTATGCTCGTCAAGAAGAGATGATATCTCATCCGCCTTTTCCCTGTTATCTGTCAGCAGAAGCTCAACAACATTACCTGCATCACTGAGCCTCCCGGCAGCATTTATCCTGGGGATAAGTGTAAACGAGAGCATAGTCGAACGCAGTTCTCTGTCAGCCCGCGATATCTCTTTCAGAGACTGTATGCCTGTTCTGCAGGAGAGGCCGTTGATCTCCTTGAGGCCGTAAGATACCAACACCCTGTTCTCCCCTGCCAAAGGTACAGAGTCAGCAATAGTGCCTAGCGCCACAAGGTCAAGGAACTGCTCTATGCGGATGCCGGCCTTATCTTCTCCTATGCTCTTCAGTAAAGCATGCACGAGCTTATATGCCACACCCACGCCAGCCAGATATTTAAAAGGATATTCAGAGTCCTTCCGGTGAAGGTCTATGATAGCTACAGCTTCAGGCAGCCTCTCCGGCACCTCATGGTGGTCCGTGATGATAACGTCAATACCGGCCGAGTTTGCAGATTGCACCGCCTCTACAGAACTTATCCCGCAGTCAACTGTAATTATTAAGCCGGCCCCGCATTCCTTTGCCTTCTCTATGCCGGCCGCTCCAAACCCATACCCCTCTGTCTCCCTGTTAGGTATATGGTAATATGCCTTTACATCAAGAGCCCTGAGTGCCGATACAAGAAGCGCAGTTGCCGTCAGCCCGTCAGCATCATAATCGCCGTGAACAAGCACTGTTTCTCCCTTATCCATGGAGACTATGATCCTCTGAACAGCCTTATCTACATCAGGCATAAGAAGAGGGTCATGCAGGTCATCAAAAGAGGGGTGTAAGAATTCCCTGATCACTTCAGGCTCCTTGATACCCCTGTTTACAAGTATCTGTGCGAATGTGGTGGAGATGGATGCCTGCTCAGAGAGGTATTTCAGAAACTCCGGGTTGGTCCTGTTAACAAGCCAGCGATCTTTCATAATAATAAAAGGCCAGAAGCAGGTGTTCTGAATTCAGTGTTATGAAAATTACTTCTTGTGAAATGCTCTTTCGCCCATAAGATAGACGATAGGGCTTGCCACGAACATTGAAGAGTATGTGCCAATGATGATGCCGAGCATTATCGCAAGCGCAAAGTCATGGATCACCTCGCCGCCGAAAAGGAAGAGGGCAAACGCTGCAAAGAAGGTGGTCAGAGATGTGATTATTGTCCTTGAGAGCACCTCATTGAGGCTATGGTTGACCACATCATATGTAGAGCCCCTGCTTGACCTTATATTCTCCCTTATCCTGTCAAACACGACAACTGTATCGGTAAGAGAATAACCGGCTATCATGAGCAGAGCACTGACCAGAACAAGGTTGATCTCTTTCCCCATGATGGCAAAGACACCCAGGACGGTCATTACATCATGGAATGTCGCAGCTGTCGCGCCTATGCCGAACCTGAACTTGAACCTGAAGGTTATATATATGAGAATTCCGACAATAGCGGCGATGATCGCCCAAAGTGCATCCTTCCTGAGTTTCGACCCTACTTTCGGGCCTATCTCTGTTGTAGAGTCGATCACCATATTGCTTGCAGAAAATTCTTTTGAAAGTATAGAGACGATCTGCCTTGAAAGGTTGCCGAGGGTTTCTTCACTCTTCTTTACCCTTATCAGGATCTTCCTCTCCGTCGGCAGATCCTGGAGGTCAAACTCAGACATCCCCCCGTCATTAAGCACCTTTCTGATATCCTGGAGAGGGATCTGTTCGCTGAACTTTATCTGCACAGCGGTGCCGCCAGCAAAATCTATCCCGAGATTTGCAGAACCGTTGGCTATCTGAAATATCGTCACAACACCAATAAGCATAAATACCGTAGATAACATAAGGGCAAACTTCCTCTTGCCCATAAAATCAATATGTGTTTTCTTTTTCAGAAGTTCTATCATATGCTAAGTTTTTTGATCTCCTTCTTTGTGGTCCAGATATCAAAGACCGTCTTGGTCCCTATCAGGGCGGTGAAAAGGTTTATGAATACACCGCATCCGAGGGTGACTGCAAACCCCTTTATAGGCCCGGTTCCGAACTGAAATAGTACTATCGAGGTAATGAGCGTTGTGACATGAGAGTCAAAGATGGTCCAGAACGCCTTATTATAGCCCGAGTCAATTGCAGCCCTCGGGGTCTTTCCAAGCCTCAGCTCTTCTCTTATCCTTTCAAACATCAGCACATTACTGTCAACCGCCATTCCAACAGCAAGTATAACACCCGCTATACCCGGCAGTGTCAGTGTTGCCTTGAATGCTGACAGTATCCCGAGCAAAATAATAATATTAAGCACAAGTGCGAAATCAGCTATCACGCCTGAAAGCTTGTAGTAGAAGACCATGAAGATTATTACGAGTATCGAAGCTATCATTCCTGCCTTGATGCCGGCATCGATAGAGTCCTGCCCGAGTGAAGGACCGACAGTTATATTCTGGAGCATCTTAAGCGGTGCCGGCAATGAACCTGATCTGAGAGCAATAGCAAGGTCTTTGGCCTCTTCCATGAGAAAACGTCCGGTGATCTGTGCGCTGCCGCCTATTATCGGCTCGTTTATGGAAGGAGCAGAATAGACATTATTATCAAGTATGATGGCAAGGCGTTTCTTGACGTTGTTGGTAGTTATCTCCCTAAAGAGCTTTGAACCTTCAGCGTCAAAAGATATGCCTACATAAGGCTCATTGTACATCTGATCTATATTGACACGCGCCTCTGTCAGGAAATCGCCGGTCATCAGTGTCTGCTTCTTGACGAGATAAACCCTTTTAATGACTTCTCCGCCAGACGCCCCTTCTATCCTCTCAAAGAGAATCTCGGCATCTTCGGGTATCCTGTCGGCATACTGGGCTATAAGCTCCTCTTCTTTGCCCTCTTCAATGGTGGGGGGGAGTTCAAGCGACAGCGTACTCTCCTCGTCAAGGAGCTTGAACTCAAGAACGGCTGTCTTGCCAACAAGGTCTATAGCCCGGTCTGCATCCTTGACTCCCGGAAGTTCAACAACTATCTCGCTTGCAGCCTGCCTGTGGATATTCGGCTCTGAAACTCCGAACTGGTCTATCCTGTTCCTTATCGTCTCAAGTGCCTGATCAACAGAAAGCTCCTTGATTTCCTTTATCTCCCATTCACTGATCCTGTAGAGAAGCCTGCCGTCAGCTTCAGTGACCAGCTCAAGGTTTCCGTAGTTCTCCTTTACTGCATTCTTAACATTGTCATCTGCCGGTGTTATTGTTATCTCAACACCTGACTGCTCAGCCTTTGCTTCAATCTCTTTCTCCCTGAAGATATTTGTCAGGCTTCCGGCGATCCTCTCTGCAGTTATCTCAGCAGCCTTTTCGCCATCAACCTCATAGACAAGGTGCACTCCTCCCTGAAGGTCGAGTCCGAGCGTCAGCCCATACCCCTTCAGCCATTTCGGCATTGAAGAGTTCGGCGATATCGTCGGAAGAAAAAAGATTATTGAAAGGATAGTAGCGGCAGATATTAATGAGACCCGCCAGAAAAAGTTCTTCTTCACCTAAACCCTACTCCTTTTCCCTGAGTCCGGCGATGTAATTTCTATTCACCTTTATCTTTGTGTCATCCTTGACACCAACCTTGAGCGTCAGTACATCGTCGGTAATATCCTCTACAAGACCATGAATACCGCCACTTGTGATGACCTTGTCACCCTTCTTTATGCTCTGAAGCGTCTCTTTATGCTCCTTTGCCTTCTTCTGCTGCGGCCTTATCAGAAGAAAGTAAAAGATACCGAAGATGAAAATGAGAGGCAAAAAGGAAGTGAGCATTCCACCCGCCCCTTCGGAACCTCCGCCAGGTGGTGCCGCCATTGCATGTGCTATATTTGAAAACATGATTGCCTCCGTTATACTTAGAGATTCTTAATTTAAAAACTAAATAATATACCTTTTTATCAACATTTATTCAAGAAGCTTAATGTAACTGCGATCAGGCTTCCTGCAGGTTTTTGAGTTAATTCTGCATAATTTATACATACAATAAAGTTTTCTAATTCTGCTATTACCAATAAAGGCTTGACATAAAAGTTACGTATTAATTTATAATTGAGTCTGGATCTTATCAGGCTTCAATTATGATTCCCCATATAAATAGCTCTAAAAACGAACATGTACCGATGAAAAAACACTTAAAAGGAGGCTTTGAAATGAAGAAGACTTTTCTACTCATCCTCTTCGTGGCTTTAATGGTCATACCATATTCAGCTTTTGCTGAACTTGCCACGACGATTGATGAACTGGTAGCACCCTACAACTCAGAAGTATGCGCAGACTGTCATGACACCATTCATGAGAACTGGGCAAACTCATGGCACGGCAAGTCAATGGTAGACCCCCGCGTTCTGAGGACATTCAGGACTTTCGTTCTGAGCGGGCTTGATAAATCACAGGGCACAAGGGAGAATTTTAAGGATGTATGTCTTAAATGCCACGCCCCTATGATCTATAACAATACTTCTCCAGAACTATCAAAGGAGATAGCCGGTCTTGTAGTAACTGCTGTTGATGATCCTGATGAGGCTAAAAAAGCAGCTGCAATAAAAGAGCTTTCAAAGCTCAACATCAACTGTCTCGGCTGTCATAACCAGATGGCAACCAAAGGTGGTTTTGACGGCAACCCTGCACCAAAGACTATCTATGCACCCGGCATATCTGAGGACGAACCCCCTCATAAAGAGGAGTTCGGCTATGATACCGTCAAGACAGACTATCTGAAGAGCGCAGATTTTTGTGCAAACTGCCACCACGGTTGCGGAGACCTTCCATCTTCTCAATGCCCTACCCTATACTCAAGCTACAAAGAGAAGTACCTGGCGCACGGCGGTGACCAGACCTGTCAGGACTGCCACATGAGGAAAGGCGAAGATGATGAGGACAGCCATAAGTTCCCCGGCATATATGAGACTGAATTTGCCGGTGAAGGTGTTGACATAAAGATCAGCACCACTCCTACACGTTATGTTGATCACCTCAAAAACAAAACATTACCGACACTCGTCATGAACGTGCAGCTGACAAATACGTCAGGCCACGGCATGCCGCATGGCTGAATATACATGCCAAAGACGGCACTGGATGTGACCGTTAAAGATGACAAAGGCAATGTTGTATTCACCAGAAATGAAGTATTTGAAGTATATGACCTTCACATGCCGGATGACAAGGACGGATGGATGGGCCTTGACGACTGGGATATCACCGCAATGTCGCATGTTGACCTCGGGCTTAATCCTAAACATACCGAGTCATACACAAATGTCGTTCCTCTGGCTATTGGCACAAAGTCAGTAACTGTTGAAGCTGCATACAGCTACATCTACGAGGAAGGCGAATCCGCAGTGATCAAATCCGAAAGCACTACAGTTGATTTCACAAAGGAAAACACTGCTGATTCAACAAAGGAATAAGAAAGCATCCCGGAGGGTCCCGTTTACGGGGCCCTCTTTTTTTATGCCCGCACCCGCGTTGAAAAAGTAGCTCTAAAAGATGTAAAATCTTCATCAGTGATATTAATCAATAAATCTGTTTCGGAGAGAAAATGAAAAAACTGTTTCTTCTTATACTTCTGATAACAATCGTTCCTTTTGGCTGCGGCAAGGATGAGGTACAGCCTTCTTCTGACTCTCTCATCACCCTTAACGCCATAGAGGCGGTTAATTCTATCAAGGATGCTTACCAGGACAGGAACACCTCTATGTTAAGGGCAAAGCTCAACCCGGAGCTGTTTGATGAGATATCGAACAAACTCGGCTTTGCTACAGCGGACCTTTCATTTTCACGTCCGCGTATGGTGAGGATCAAGGCACCCGATGTATCTGTACTGCTTAACTGGCAGGGCAACTGGGAAGTGGATAGCAGGACCTTAAGGGACAGGGGAACAAGCACTCTTGTCTTTGATATTGACAGCATGAAGCTTGTACGTATCGAGGGTGCAAACCCTTTTATCGCACCGGGACAATAGAGAAGAAGTTAAGAGTGAAAAGTTGAAAGTGTAGAGTTAATGTAGCTTTATTTATCTATATAGTAGTTTTTACCGATAACTTGCAACCTTTAACCCTTAAATCTTAACTGTTTTTAAAGCCGAAGTGGCGGAATTGGTAGACGCGCACGGTTCAGGTCCGTGTGCCCACAAGGGTATGGGGGTTCAAATCCCCCCTTCGGCACCATTAATAACAATGGATATTCGGCTCCCATTCGTTAGCCTGATCACCAGAACCACTTAATATCCCGCCTTCTTCTATCTTTTGCAACTACCTGTAATTAATAAAAAATCTTTCTTTAACCATATATATAAATTACCGATAATTTTCTTGACATGGGAGGAATAATTAATCATAATCATAATCTCAATATCATTTCGTTCAATTCCTTATATATAAATAAATCAAATAAACAGGAGGTCTGTATGTACAAGAAAATGTTTTTAGCCGTTATCTTCTGCTTCTCGTTCGCCCTATTCGTCTCATCAGCTTCCGCCGATGTAGCGGATTCTCCATGTGACACTGAATGTGACGCTTATGATCTCATTGAATGCATGCGTGAGATCATTGATGACGAGATCAATGACCGCACTATCAAGTCCCG
>PJEL010001106.1_pt1 | contig 28559 bp, 19 predicted proteins | sample 1853271 | NCBI WGS metagenome assembly PJEL01 (sample SAMN08108733, study PRJNA415343) | Invertebrate metagenome, whole genome shotgun sequencing project. | host: Globobulimina | place: Sweden: Gullmar Fjord | collected 2015-08 | reverse complement strand
AACCGCCCCGTATTTAGCACTTTCTAATGCTCTCGCCCATGGGTATAAATGAACTTTATAAGATAAAACACTATTAAAGTGTCTTTGTAATGAGCTTGTAGCTTCGCCTGAAACTATTGAGTTTAAATTGGTCACTAACGGAGGTAGAAGACTCGTTGCAACTTTAGCATCAGTAAAGCACAAGTTTTCAGACTTAGTCTCTAAGGATATAAAAAGAAGAATGACAAGAAAAAGGATTAATTTAAAATTAAACATACAAGTAAAGATAACCTTTAAGTTTTTTAATTAACCATAATAAGAAAAATTACAGCGATTACCTGCTCATAGTAGTAGAGCTAAGCACTAAATTCCAACTTTTCATTACTTCACTAAGCGTATAATAATTTTTAATATCTTTATTGAAGCAATATAAATATCGTGTCCAGAAATTGCTGTCATTTTCGATTTAATTTTCAGTGATGGGGTAAATTGCCTAAGGGTTTTATGAAAGCAGTAGAGTTAAAAATGGTAGCTACTAGGCTACCATTTTTAACTCACAAGACACTGAAGTTATAATGACTGGCTATTCGGGATTGTCGACAGCAGTATAGGTAGTCGTTTGCTTTTCGTTGTCTCTTTTTTTGTGTAGAAATAACACGGCTACGCCTGAAAAGAATGAACCTGCAGCCATAATAATCGCGACATTTGTTAGTGGTAAACCTGCGGTAAATAGAAAGCCTGGGATCATCGGACCTAAAATAGCGCCACCACGCCCAATTCCTAGTACGAGTCCTGAGCCTGAACCAAGAATAGAAGAAGGAAAAGAAACAGCAAAAAGTGCAAAAAAACCAGCTAAAGACGCGAAAATAAAAGCGCCAGTTATAAAGCCAACCGTTTTCATGCTTTCTAACGTTTCTGTGAAATAGGGGAAGAAACCGACGCCCACAGCCCCAGAAATAAGGCAAATCACCATCAAGGTTTTAATGTGCATCAATCGTGCAATAACACTCATACCCAAAGAGCCGATCACGCCTCCTAGGCTGATCACACCTAATACCGTAGTAGCTTCTGAAGCAGAATGGCCGAGATCTGAAACAATTGTCGGTAGCCACTTAACAAAGTAATAATAAGTAGCAACATTACCAAAATAAGCAAAGATAAGAATATAGGTAGTTAGTGCTAGATCACCTTTAAATAAGTTTGTAACACCAACAGGCTCTGATTTTTGCTTTTCTATGGGGGTTAGTGCTTCTGGAGATTTATGACCTAAACGATGCATGATTTTTTGTATACGTTCTAGGGCGTTTTCAGGGCGTTTACGTTCTAGAAAAGAAATTGTTTCTGGAACATACCAATAGACGATTGGAATAAAGAGCAAGCTCAAAAAACTACCTAAATAGAAGGTAACACGCCAATCATAAGTTTTAAGTAAAGGAGCTAAGAACGTGGCGCCTAAATAAATACCAAAAGCAAAACCACCAGCGACAAGTACCACTGCGAGTGCGCGGTTTTTATTATTACAATAATCAGAGGATGTAGCAGTAGCTGCTGCGAGCAAACCTCCAATACCGATACCGGTAAAAACACGGGCAGCACCTAGTACATAAATATTAGGAGCAACGCCAGAAATAGCCATGCCGACGGTTAAAATGATCAGCCCGAGGAGTAGCGTTTTCTTGCGTCCTTGAGTATCAGCTAAAGCGCCCATGATGATAGCACCAAATGCCATTCCGACTAATTCAAGTGGCAGGATAATGCCAAGTACCGCTTTTGAAATTCCCCATTCAGCGGTCATACCGGGTGCTGCAAAAGCAATAGCAAGCACGTCATAGCCGTCTAGAGCTAATATTCCGACACAGATGGCGACAATATACCACTGACCCATTTTCATTGGTTCTTGTTGAAGTCTTTCTAAAGACCCTAAGACTTGACTCATTTTTTCCCCCTAGCTGTATTTTTAATTATTATTTTTTTATAGTTAGTTTTTATAAACTTTTGATTTAATCTAATTAAGTTGATGTGTTGGTTTTCTAAACATCTTGATTGTGTTTTATAATTTCAAATTGGGTACAAAGATGCCTTATAGGGAAGAGCCCATCGCTTCAGGCTAAATCAACTGAACATCTATCATTAGATAATTAGCGTCACTTAATAGATATTTTACGAAACAGGTTGTTTAAGACTGAAATAGTTAAGGGTTTTATCGGGCTTGTTTGTTTTTGGTAGTTGGAAGTAGATGGCATTTCTAAGCATCATCGATGTCGACTTAGCTGCTGAATTATTTATCGGGCTGCTATATGACTCTTTTAAACGAGAGTCATACAGGTACTTTAGTGAGAGTTATTCAATTACTGCAACAATGGATGATTTTCTGGTAATTGCTTTTTGATCCAAATGGCAAGTTTATGCTTCATATAAAGTAAGTTTTCTTGGTCTTTTGCTAATGGTATTAATAGTTTGTCTTGAACTAATAGGCGATAGAGACATTCAATCTTTTGATCAGCAGAAGTGGTTCCTTCAAAGGCTTTAAAACCTCTGTTATTAGCATAAGTTTGACCAACGATCAGCGCTTTTTTAAGTAATTGATTTTCATTTTTAATTTTTTTCATTGTTTATACCTAGAAGAATATGCTTTTGATGGTTTAAAACCAAGATAACAAGCTTTGTAGTGAAGAAGAAGTATAAAATAATAACTTTTAACGGTCGGGGATTGGAATGTTATGGTGCTTTTGTTAATGAATCTCGTAAGATTATACTTGGATTAAATATATGGTCTATTTCCAAGTTCTTTTGTTGATAAATATCTTTCAGTACCATTTTAGCGGCCATTTTACCCATTCTCGCAACCGGGTTATCAATGGTAGTTAGTGTGGGGTATAAATAGTTGGCGAATATAACATTATCAAAGCCAATTAAGGAAAGGTCATCAGGCAACTGATATCCATGCTCTCTAGCATACTTCATCGCTCCAGAAGCCATTTCATCATTGGCGCATATTAGTGCGGTAAAGCTAAACTTGTTGTCGATGAAATGTTTAAGTCCATCACTGCCGCCAGTTTCTTTGAAGTCGCCGATATAAAACAAATCTTCATTAAAAACAATGTCATGTTCTTCTAAAGCCCGTCTATGACCGCGTAAACGATTTGATGCATCAGCTTTGAATTGTGGTCCAGCAATATAAGCGATATCTCGATGTCCTTGCACTATTGCTGCGTTGGTGGCTAAGTAACCGCCTAGCTCATTGTCTAAACTGATACACTGCTTTTTTAGTTCTTCTACATACCGACTCATCAAATAGATCGGGGTTTTACCTTTGTTTAATTGGATCAAGTAGTCGTCGGTTACCGCTTCAACATGGGCAATAATGGCATCACAATTCCTGCTGATTAAAAATTCGATGCCATCCTTTTCTTTATCTTCTTCACTGTGTCCGGTAGTGATAATAACGTGCTTACCAGCGGCTCGAAGCTCGGCTTCTATTCCTGCCATCATTTGACCGAAGAATGGGCCGTGCAACTCAGAAACTAATATTCCAATACTATTTGCACGACTTGAAGCTAATGATTGCGCAATAGAGTTAGGGCGGTAACCGAGCTCTTTCATGGCATCTAGCACTTTTTGCTTGGTCTTTTCACTGACTCGCGCATTTTTATTCATCACGCGCGAAACGGTTGCTAATGAAACGCCAGCCAGCCTTGATACTTCATAAATAGTTGCCATTTATTTCGATTAACCCTATACCCTTGATTTTATTACGACAAAAATCATACATGACTCTGCAATATTTAACTAGTTGTAACATTGAGCTTAGTTTGAATTTGCTCGACCTTGTTACTCGTTAAGGTGTACTTTCGCATGATAAAGGCAACAACTAGTGACCCTATTGCAGGCAGTATAGTAAATGATAATAAGATACCTTGCTGTGTTGCTTCTGTTTGTTCAACATCCGCTTGATATCCATAAAAAGCAAGTAACCAACCGGCAATAGCACCACCTAACGCAACGCCCATTTTAATAAAGAAAATCACGCCAGAATATACTAGGCCGGTAATACGAATACCCGTTTTGTCATGACCATAGTCAATGGTATCGGCCATTTTTGCCCATAGTAATGGAGTTGCCATATCTAAGAAGAACTTCCACAAAATAAATGCAGCAAAGGCAAGTACTAATTGATCACTCTCAATAAAGAAGCTCAACGCACAGATGACTCCCGCGATAATTTGTAGGCTGATGTAAGCTTTTATTTTACAAACTCGCTCTGCTAGCGGTTGAGCAATTGCACAACCAATCATGCTGGCAATAACACCCATAGTCATAAATGAGGTGATAAGATCTTCTCGTCCAAGAAAGTATTTAACGTAATATACCGCTAGAGTAAATCTAAGTACTTGACCGGTAAGTAGGAAAAGGGCAGACAAACATAAAATTCGCCATTGATCATTTTGCCAGAGAGATTTTGCATTTTCTGCGAATGAAACGCTTTGTGATTTAGGTTGTTCAATACGCTCTTTAGTGCCAAGAAAACACAATAGGAACATCACTAAACCTAAAGCACTCATTGCCGTCATTGTGTATTGATAGCCTTTTGCACTGTCACCCTGACCAAAGTATTCAACCATTGGCATAGTGCAGGCAGCAACGATTACACCACCTAACATACCAAATACAAATCGATAGGATTGTACGGTAACGCGTTCTTTTGCGTCAGCAGTGATTACCCCGCCTAGCGCACAATAAGGAATGTTTATCGCGGTGTACGCGATCATTAACAAGGTATATGTGCTGAATGCATAAATAATTTTATTATTGCCGGTCAGCTCAGGTGTGGTAAATGTTAATATGCTGATAAGGGCAAAAGGTAAGGCCAACCATAGTAAATAGGGGCGAAAATGACCCCATTTTGTATGTGTTTTATCGGCAATGTTACCCATCAATGGATCAGTAATTGCGTCAAATACCCGAACGACCAAAAACATGGTACCGACCACCGCCGGAGACAACCCGACAACGTCGGTATAATAGAGCATTAAAAACATCATTACTGTTTGGAAGATGATGTTACTGGCTGTATCCCCTAAACCATAGGCTATTTTTTCTCTTACACTTACCATATCAACCCTTACCAATTAATTATTATTATGTGTGAATATGCGTTTATCGTTGGCTGATTAAATCTCGGTAGGCTAGGCCACTAGCTTTTATCGTACGTTCTTGAGTCTTATAATCAACATATACAATACCAAAGCGTTTTAAATACCCTTCGGCCCATTCGAAATTATCCATTAAGCTCCAAGCAAAATAACCATGTACAATAACCCCTTGTTCAACCGCATCATTTACAGCGTTTAAGTGTTGTTGATAATAGCTAATTCGATTTTGATCGTCGACTTTACCGTCGACAAGTGTATCGGCCATTGCTGCACCGTTTTCAGTAATGTAAATCGGCGGTAATTTATATAAATCATTAAGCGATGTAAGTAACTCAGTAAATGCTTGAGGATAAATTTCCCAACCAATATCTGTTAATGGTGCTTGAGCAGGTAATGCTTGATATATGTCTTGGGCATCAGCTTTATACACCGAACGGGTATAGAAATTGATACCTAGATAATCAATCGGTTCGGCTATTATGTCCATGTCACCATCGACAATACATGGCTTCATTGATTCTGGCATTGAGTTGATGATGCTTGGGTACTGACCATCAAAAATAGGCTTGATATACCATTGGTTTATATAATCATCGGCGTACTGAGTTGCTTTAATATCTTCTTCGTTGTCGGTCGATGAATAACATGGCGTAAAATTTAGTACGATACCATTAAGCGATTGCGGACTATTTTTCTTAAGCACTCGCATCGCTAAGCCATGAGCCAATAGTAAATGGTGCGCTGCTTTTCTGCCGTACTCTTTACCTTTTTTACCTGGCGCATGAATACCTGCTTCATAACCTAAGTAAGCGCTACAGAAAGGCTCGTTTAATGTCGCATATGAATGAACACGGTCACCAAATGCTTTGGTAATTAAGTCGACGTAATGCTCAAATGCAAATGCAGTTTCACGATCTAACCAACCTCCGGTGTCTTCTAAGTACTGAGGTAAATCCCAATGATACAGAGTCACGAACGGTTTAATGTTTTTACGTTTCAGCTCATCTAATATATCAATATAGAATTGCACACCTATGGGATTAAGTTTGCCATCTTGGGTCATCACTCTGGGCCAAGAAATTGATAAGCGATAGGCGTCTACGCCAAGAGAAGCGACTAATTCAATATCTTTTTGCCACAGAGAGTAATGATCGCATGCGATTTTACCATCTGATTGATCGGCAATTTTACCCTCAGTTGCACAAAACGTGTCCCAGATACAGGGTAAGCGATCTTGATAACCACCTTCAATTTGAAAAGAGGCTGTAGCAACGCCATAGAGAAAGTCTTTTGATAATAGGCGGGACTGTTGAGGTAATGATAGCTTTGTCATTAATGGAAACCTTTTAATCTTTCTTTATCGACCCAGAAATATAATTGCTTTACTGAGTGTTAATTAATTCAACTTACTTTTGAAAGCGCTTACAAAGTAGTTGAAAAAAATTTGTTATTCGTATTAAATGCTAAGTGAAAGCGCTTACATTTTAGGTTAGTGCTTATTTGTTATAAGGTCAACAGTTAAGTGACGATGAGTATTGAAATACTGACTTGGTAAGAATTGATGCTTATAAACTCACATTTTCTTATAAAAACATAAAAATAGAATTTAATTAATAGGGGAAACTCATGGCGAGTACACCAATAGGTTCACAAAGTGCCATACCAAAAGGTACAGAAGGAAAAGATTATGGCTTTGCGTTAACGTCGTTAACTACGTTATTTTTTATGTGGGGCTTTATCACATGTTTAAATGATATCCTTATTCCTCATTTAAAAGCCGTATTCGATCTTACCTATATGCAGGCAATGCTGGTTCAGTTTTGTTTTTTTGGTGCATATTTCCTAGTCTCTATTCCATCAGGTCGTATCGTTAAACGTATGGGCTTTCAAAAGGGCATAGTGATTGGTCTCGTTATTGCTGCTGTCGGTTGTTTGATGTTTTACCCAGCGGCTTCAAGTCATAGCTACCCACTATTTTTAACGGCATTGTTTGTCTTGGCTAGTGGTATTACGCTATTGCAGGTTTCTGCTAATCCTTTCGTTAGTATTTTAGGTGCTCCAGAGACTGCTTCATCAAGGTTGACCTTGACGCAAGCCTTTAACTCTTTAGGTACTACAGTGGCACCATTTTTTGGCGCATATCTTATTTTAGACTCAACCGCTCATGCGATGTCAGAGGCGGCTACTAGTGCCGAATCTGTGCAACTTCCTTATGTGTTATTAGCAGGCATGCTGCTTGTACTTGCCGCTATTTTTGCTTGGCTTAAATTACCCACTGCTAGCGATTTAGGCTCAGATGTTCCAGATCTAGATGCTGGCTCATCGGTACAAGGTAGTGCTTGGGACTATAAACACTTGGTATTAGGCGCTGTTGGTATTTTTATGTACGTAGGTGCAGAAGTGTCAATTGGTAGCTTTTTGGTTAACTTCTTTGGTGAAGCCAGTATTGCTGGGCTTGACGAAGCAAGTGCTGCTCAATATATCGTCTATTATTGGGGCGGTGCTATGGTGGGGCGCTTTATTGGCGCCGGTGTTATGCAAAGGGTTCCAGCTGGTAAAGTGCTCGGCTTTAATGCGACCATGGCGGTTATCCTCATTGCTCTCGCTGTGGTTAGCAGTGGTTCGGTCGCCATGTGGGCAATTTTATTGGTAGGTTTATGCAACTCAATCATGTTCCCAACTATTTTCAGTTTGGCATTAAATGGCTTAGGACAACATACAGCGCAAGGCTCCGGCATTCTTTGTTTAGCTATTGTTGGTGGTGCAATTGTGCCATTAGGTCAAGCGTTTTTAGCTGATACTATTGGCATTCAATTGTCATTTATCTTCCCCATATTCTGCTATCTTTTTATCGTCTTTTATGGCTTAAAAGGCAGCACGCCGATGCAAAAGGAAGCAACAACTCATGGATAACATCATAAAAAATAATCTTAAATACGCGTTGGTCACTGCTGTCAGCTCTATCGCTTTGCTTTCTGCGTGCTCTGATGACAATGCGTCAAAAACCATCATAGAGAAGCCCGCTAATATTGAGGCTGCTCAAACTAATGATAAAAGACCAATCTCAGAAATTTGGCCTGTTTTAAATGGTGAGGTTAAAAAAGATCCTAAGATTGAGCAACGGATTGAAGACTTGCTGTCGCGAATGACGCTTGAGCAAAAAATAGCTCAGATGATTCAACCCGAAATTCGCGATATCACAATAGAAGATATGCGTAAGTATGGATTTGGCTCCTACCTAAACGGTGGTGGGGCTTTTCCAAACAATAACAAACATGCGACCCCTGAAGATTGGATAAAGCTTGCAGAAGATTTATATCAAGCCTCAGTCGATGATTCGGTTGATGGCATCAATATTCCTACCATGTGGGGGACGGATGCGGTGCATGGTCACAACAATGTGATTGGGGCGACGCTGTTTCCACATAATATTGGGCTCGGTGCAGCTAATAATCCTGCCCTTATTGAAGAAATAGCAGCGATTACTGCCAAAGAAGTTATGGTCACTGGTATCGATTGGGTGTTTGCTCCAACAGTTGCCGTTGTTAGAGACGACCGGTGGGGGCGCACATATGAAGGTTATTCTGAAGCCCCTGATATTGTAAAAGCTTATTCCAGTGCTATTGTTCGTGGCTTACAAGGTCACGCTGATGGTGATTTCTTAAGTGAGCAACGTGTTATCAGTACGGTAAAGCATTTCCTTGGTGATGGCGGTACGGTAGGTGGTGACGACCAAGGTAATAATATTTCAAGCGAACAAGAGTTATTTGATATTCATGCTCAAGGTTATGTTGGTGGGCTTACTGCAGGAAGCCAATCTGTTATGGCTTCGTTCAATAGTTGGCATGGTGAAAAGATCCACGGAAATAAGTACCTTCTTACTGACGTGTTAAAAAATCAAATGGGGTTTGACGGTTTTGTTGTTGGTGACTGGAATGGTCATGGGCAAGTAAAAGGATGTTCTAATGAAAGCTGCCCGCAAGCTGTTAATGCCGGGTTGGATATTTTTATGGTGCCCACGGCAGCATGGAAACCGCTTTATGAAAATACCCTTGCTCAAGTTAATGCCGGTGAAATCCAGATGGCCAGAATTGATGATGCCGTCTCTCGTATTTTACGTGTTAAAATTAGAGCCGGATTGTTTGAAAAACCTAGCCCTGCAAAACGTCCATATTCAGGTAAAACTGAGCTTATTGGTGCCGCTGAGCACAGGGCTGTGGCGCGTCAAGCGGTGCGTGAGTCTTTAGTGCTGCTGAAGAACAAAAAAGGCTTATTGCCTTTAGCTCCAAATCTACATGTATTAGTTGCCGGTGATGGCGCTGATAATATAGGTAAACAGTCAGGCGGTTGGACAGTCACGTGGCAAGGTACAGGTAACAGCAATAAAGACTTTCCAGGTGGTACCTCTATTTACGATGGTATAGCCGAAACAGTAGCAAGCGGTGGTGGTAAAGCAGTATTAAGTCCATCAGGAGAGTTTGAACAAAAACCTGATGTTGCCATTGTTGTTTTTGGTGAAGATCCATACGCTGAAGGTCATGGTGATAGAGACAATTTAGAGTACCAACGAGGCGATAAAACTGATTTGGCGTTGTTGCGTTCATTGAAACAACAAGGCATTCCCGTGGTAGCGCTCTTTATTAGTGGCAGGCCAATGTGGGTTAACGCTGAATTAAATGCTTCTGATGCTTTTGTCGCGGTCTGGTTACCAGGCTCAGAAGGTAATGGTGTAGCCGATGTCTTGTTTACCGATACGCAAGGGCAAATAGTCCATGATTTTGTTGGCAAGTTGTCATTCAGTTGGCCGCAATCGGCAGAGCAAGCAACAATTAATAAAGGCGACGAAATTTATCAGCCACTGCTTGCGTATGGTTTTGGTTTATCCTATCAAGATAAAAATGTACTTGCTGATGACCTGAATGAGAAGACAACGTCGGTAAACAGCCAACCAGTTAAAGAAGTGTTTTTTGACGGCGCGATGCATAAACCTTGGTTGATGTGGCTATTTTCAGAAGACACACAAATACAACCAACAGCTAATACTCACAAAGTCGGTGCATTGTCATATAGAACAGTTGATATGAATGTTCAAGAAGACGCTAGACAATTAACCCTTGATGGTACAGCAAACGCCGGATTACGCATTGTTAGTAAAAGCAATTTTAGAGAAGATTTGCTCTCGGCCATCGAGTCAAATTCAGCATTGCTCTTTAAACTAAACGTAATTTCTGCACCAACAAAGCCAGTTTTTATAACAACACAATGTCAGGAAGCCGAAAGTCCTGATGATAATTGTGGTGCCCAAGTCGATATCACGGAAAAATTAAGTGACCGTGCAAACCATGGTTGGTCAGAATTTTCTGTTGATTTAATGTGTTTCAAAAATGAAGGCATGAAGTTTGGTGATTTGGTTGTGCCTTTTGAAATATCTTCAGCAGGTGCAATGACAATAGAAGTTGCGGATATTAGTTACCTGCCTCAAACAGGCAAAGCAGCAACGATAAGTTGTCAATAACGTTATCTACTTGGTTTAGCAAGTGAACCTGGCAAGTTAACCAAGCATGTATTTTATAGCACAAAGGCTACTTCGGTAGCCTTTTTTTATTGCCGCCTTTTTCATGTGATACTGATGTCATCATGAAAACGCTATTACAAGCAAGAGGGAGAGAAGTTTTCAAGTTAAGCGATTGTTTTTACGTGATAAAGTTGCATATCTTCTAGTTTTCATTTAAATATAATGTTCCGTTTGTTCTAATTATTTTTAACCATTTTTCAGACATTTCATATGCATTATCTATTTCATCTGACGTTAACTTCGTATGCATCCTTTGTTGTAACCACGAAAACCTATTATATATTTCGTTACTTTTAGTCAGTTCAAGAATTAATTGATTAAACGCAAAGGATTTAACATAACCATTCGGGCCATAGTTCTGCGAATGGTTCAAACTAGAAAGCCTAATTAATGCCTTAATACTGCCGTTTTGAGCCGCTTCCTCCAAAAACCTAATTTTCTGCTCTATAAAGTTGTCGCGCACGAATATAAATTCGTCTCTTTCAAGGTCTTTGTAACCTTGAGACTCCATGAATAAATTCGCAGTTATGCTCCCTATACTTTCTTGTGCAGCTACAGAGCCATTGATTGCAGCGGTTTCTGAGTAACGATAAAACTGGTTGCGTTGTCTTTTCCCAATGCCAGAACAATACTCGTATTTTTCTGTAATCCTACCCATTGCTAGTTCGCTATCGCTAAATTCATTGGCTTGCTCTAGCTTATGCTCAAGTGCAATGTCATCGGCGGGACTGCTGTAACAATATCTAAGATTCATAGCGATAATATAGTTTGCCTCATTATCCCCATTATCTGCGGCCAGTTTAAGCGTTTCCAACTGATCGATTAAGTTTCCCTCAAGTTTCCAGACGGGCCTATGTATGATAGTTAATTGACTATTTTGTCTATCAGTTCCCTCGATAAACGGTTTAGGATCTAAAATTTTTGTCGAACTGGTGGTAACTTCTTCTTTCTTGTCTATTTCTTTAGTGGAGTGCGTAGCTGAATAAGTAAGTTCAATGTTCGAAGAGTCGGCTAGTGGTGGACTATCAGTCAAGTTCAAGATAAATGTTATTAAGCAAACGATCAAAATTATAAATAAAATCGATAACTTATCTTTATTCAGAGTCATGGAGTTCTTAGTGTCCTTACATCAATTTCGTGTTTAGGTCTAAGTTATCTAAACTTAGATAGACTTTAAGTGAGTTATTCTACAATGAAAAAAACCATAGCTAAATATGCATACACATTACCATTTTTTGTTGATATGTTTTCTACTATCAATTCTACGGATCCGAACGACTGTTTGAAACCAAGTGGTTTAGTTGTCTATCGATATTTAAGCAGGCCATGTCATTTATATGCTAAAGCTCACTCTGTGGATTAAGCGAACATTTATGCTGTATTGATAGGCAAGAATAATCCTACTGCGGACACAGATGATTCTCTTTTTGAAGTTAATACCCAGTTAATTCAGCATAGCCCATGCCTTGAAAACCACCGGTTGCTTTTACTCGACCTTCCCAATATTGAATAGAAAGCTGATTAAGAGAATCTTTGGTGATCGTCTCAATCAGAATAGGTGCGGATTCAGGCAGGTTAATTTTCCATTGAGCTGGATATTTTGTGCCATCGATAGTGATATATTCTATAGGTTGTAAACTGATATCTTCTCGTCGGATTTGAGTCGCTTGACCATTTTCTCCAATACGAGTGCCACTGCAATAGTCGTAGTTTTGCTGCGCATCTCGAATGCAAAAGAGCATTAAGCCCTGTTTGGGGTTTTCTTCACTGACTAAGCTAAACCAGTCCCAGCCAAGTTGGCTTTTCCCTAATAAACTTGCTGACCATTCTCTGTCATACCAAGCATTACCCGACACGATGTACTTTTTTCCCTTAAAAGTTACAGTGCCGTTTGTTTCAAGAAATGGGTAGCTGAAATAGTATGAAGCATGGCCGCCATCTGTTTTCTGGCTATAACCATTTTTACCATGCAACGTAAGTGGACTATTGTTTAGCGAAACATCAATGGCATACTGATCCTGACTGGCTGTTAGTTGCAGCGGTAAAAAACTTTGCTGAGTGCTTTTTAGTGACCAATCATCGATAGATGCAGTAAATGGGCTGGCTGAAATGCTGGCTTGTCCTGCCCGTGAAAACCGTTCAAAAGCAACATGTGATTGTTCATGTTGGAGCGTAAAATGGGCAAAATAAAGTTGATTGTCCCACCAAGTAGATGCAAAGGGTAAAGGCACCAGAGTTCGAAATAAAGTCCACTGCATACCAAAACTTTCACCCGTTTCTGCGGTGAGATTCGCTGTAATATACCACCACTCGATACCTTGTTCTATGTGAGGGCCATGATCTTGTGGAAGATTCACTCCTCGATCTTTGTCGACGGGCTTACCACTTGAGGTTTGTAAGGCTTGCGAGTTATCAGCTTTAGGTGCAGGTTCACAGCTACATAGCAGCAGAGTTAAAAGCAGTAGAACAGCGTATTTGGTCATTAATTAACGTCCTTTCGCATGCAAGCTGGCGGTGAGTTTTTTAACCGGTAGATAGGCACAAAGCAAAGCGGCAACAAATAAGAATAAACATGCGCTTAATAGTGTCAGCAGATCTAAATTAAAGTGAATCGTCCAACCAAACGCAATAGGCATAACAAATTTTAATAACGCAAACCCTATGGCAAAACCTAATGGAATAGCGAATAGACAGGTGAAGCCAACCAAAAACATGGTTTGCACTAGCTTTAGCTTTTGTAACTGCAGGGCATCAACACCAAGGCTATTTAAAACTGCCAATTGTGCTGAATGCTGGCTACTTAAGCTCAGTAAACTGATACATAGGCTAACTAAAGCAATGGCAAGAATAAACCCATTTAAAACTTTCGTCACTTTGAACGTGTCGTTAAACAGTTGATGAGCAATTTCTTTGAATCGCTTATTCTCAGTAATATCCGTGTTATCAATTTGGTACTCGTTAATCAGTCGTTTAGTGAGTTGGTCAACAGTGATGTGCTCATTTAACGTTATTGATAAGCCATAAACTTGCCAGTGTAATCGGCTTGCTTTTAATGTTTGCTCTTGGGTTAACAGGCTTAACGCCGTGTTACCATAATCGTAGCTAAAAGCAGAAATCCGACACTCAAAGGAATGCTGATTTTGCTTAAATGTCACCGTATCATCAAGCTGATAGTCATATAAAATAGCGGCTTGCTCATTTGCAATACAGCCATTATTGGCAAAGTGTGAACTATTTACGCTCTCTCCAGAGGTTAGGCTGATGTGGGCAAAGACCGCGTCGTCTTGACCAAAACTTACCAGCCTTGCTGGCACTTTATTTAAGTAACCATTGCCAGCCAAGTAAATGCCAACACGTGAGATGTAAGCGTCAGTGTTTAAACGTGCTCGCAGATCTGGGTCATATTGATCAACGTTTATATAGACGTCGGCACTTAATTGCTTTTCTAGATGCGCATTAAGGGTATTGCTGAAGCTATTGACCATGATCTGCATACCAATTGCTGTGCCCAGTGCTACTAAAATTGCCACAATAGCAATACGTAACTCTTCTAACTGGGATTTGCTGTCTGCATACAACCATTGCCACAAAGGATGTGTGAATGGGTTTTTTAAGCTGAGTAAGCTTTGTAAACATTTTGGCGTGACAAGCACAAAGGTCAATAGAATAAAAAAGCACAGCAAAAGCGCATCAAACTCGGATTGAGCATTAAGGTACAAATAAACAAGAGCAACCAAAACACAGACTAAGGTTATATAAAATATCTTGTTACCTTTACTTTGTAGGGTGTTTTTTTGTGTGATCAGCATTAATGCCAGTGTGCCGATATTGACAACAAAACCCAGCACTAAGGTTTGCCATTGCCAGCTTATAGTGAGTGCTTGTTCTAATTGATAAAGCCCGATTAGCGTGCGGTTAACATCAAAGACCAAGGCATTGGCAATAATAAACCCCGTTATGCTGCCTAATAGTGCGGTCAGAAAACTCATTAAGGTAAACTCAATGACAATAGCGGTGCGGATCGCTTTTGGCGAGCAACCTAAAATATTAAACTGAGCGAGCAGTTTCTTTCGTCCTGCGATAGAGAGCTTGATGGCGTTAAAACTTAAAAAAGCCGCGACAATGTAGCCCAGTAATGCCAGTGCGGCGAGGTTAAAAAAGAAAGCCTCTGATAACGCGTCAAAGTCTTGCTCCTGCGCGGCAACAAGTCTGGCATGATCAGACAAAATTGATTCAACTTGAGGGATTTGCTCAGGCGTTAACCCAATAAACTCTATAAAACTGAATTGTCCCTTAGCCTCTAGAAGCATATCGGCATAAGCGATATCAGTAATCGACCACATACCGATATTATCTACCACGCTAAAACTAGGTCTATATCGGCTATTCTCAAGGTCGAGTTTATTGCTGTTCGGCTCCAGGTTTAATTGGCGGGCAATCTGGCGATCAATCATAAGAGTATCTAAAGCAAAATCTGAATTGCTGTTACTGCTAGAATGTTGCGTTCCTGTTGGCGGTGGGTTTGTCAGCCAAATCAAGCTATCCATGCCTTGCACATAAAGTGTTTTACCCGACGCCAGTTTAAGCTTACCCCGCAGGACGGGTTGCGCGTTGGTAAAGCCTTGTTGGCGTAGCTTTAACCATAACTTTCCGTCAATGTACTCTTGGCCAATCGATGGCTTTGCAATATGGGTAACAGTAACATCTATAAGCGCAGAAGATTTTTGATGGCGATCTTTGGCTTCTTGGTTGAGTCCTGCAATGGCACTAAGTAGGGCACTACCAATACTCAAGCCAACAATAAACAATAAAAGTAACCAAGGCTGGCGTCTGAAATACGCGATGTGCGTAGCTAAAATAAGCTTTATTTCAGTCATTAAACTGACCATTCACAAGGACTTTAACGCTATCGAAATATTGGGTTAATTGTTGTGAGTGCGTCACCATAACTAAGTTAATTTTCCTCTCTTTACACAAATCTGTCAGCATCTTTACGACTTGGTGAGAGCGCGCCTGATCGAGGTTGCCTGTTGGTTCATCAGCTAGGATCAGCTTGGGTTGATTAAGCAAGGCTCTAGCAATACCAACACGCTGCTGTTCACCACCAGAAAGTTGGCTAGGTAACTTATTTAACTGGTGACTTAATCCCAGTTGTTCAACTAAAGCGTCAAACTCTACAGGGGCTTGATTGGGATAATTGAGCTTATGTTGAAATAAGATGTTTTGTTTGACAGTAAGGCAGTCAAGCAACTGATAATGTTGAAAAATAAGACCTATTTTACGGCGATAGTGAGCAAGCTGATGCTCATTATATGAAGAAATAAGATCGCCATTAACGTCAATTTGACCGCTATCTGGACTGAGTAAACCGGCCAATAAATGCAACAGCGTCGTTTTTCCTGAGCCACTGTCCCCAAGCAGAGCGATTTGCTCTTGCGTCGCGATGTTAAAACTTAAGTTATCAAACAGGGTTAGAACGTTATCGCCATCTTGTCGACGAAAGCATAAATCGGTCACGCTTATCACGGTAATACCTTCTCTCTTAGCGGTTTAAACTAGATTAATTTCAATTCGGCCTAAGCAAAGTTTCTCAAAAACTATCAATGGTGAGAAGTAATAAAAGTAATGTAATTACTTTAAAAAATATAATTCATTGAAATTATGATGCTTTATTGAATTTTACATCATTCATTAACCCGAGTTGAGGTTATCTTAACAATAAATCAATGGGGCAGGGTCTATGGTTTAAAGTTAGTTAAAAATAGCCTTAAATCAATTGAGATAAGTCAAATGACTCTGATTACTTTGGTTATTACCTCTCTAATTTTTCATTAATATAAAATCAGAATTGACAATAAACTTTATTGATTGCCTTTGCTATTACATCACTCCCAAATGGCTGATTAATGGAGTCGTTATAGGTTTGTATTACCGCCTTTATTTATTATTAAATTAAACTATGCTCATTTAATACGAGTTTTATATATGACAGAGTATTTGCAGGTTAGCTAGGATAGCGAGGTAAACGCATGGCTCAAGTAACAAACAATGAAGTTGTCTATGACGAATCCGAAGAACTTGTCTCTATAACGGATGTTTATGGCACGATAACTTATGCTAATTCAACGTTTTGTAGTATTGCGGGTTATACACAAGAAGAATTAATTGGTCAGGGTCACAATATTGTTCGACATCCCGATATGCCAAAAGCCGCGTTTGCAGATTTATGGATCAAACTAAAACGTGGTGATTCATGGCGCGGGATGGTAAAAAATAAATGTAAAAATGGTGATTATTATTGGGTCGATGCTTATGTAACGCCACTAAAGAAAGATGGCGATATTGTAGGTTACCAATCAGTTCGAGTGAGACCGTCACAAGCCAAAATTGATGCGGCACAACAGTTATATGATAAAATCAATACTGGTGCTCGTTTGACTGACTTTCACGCCAATACCCCCTTAAAACGAAGTCTATCTTTGGTATTGATGGCAATAATGCTGCTTGCCTCGTGGCTATTATCTCAAACTATTGTCTTGCCAGCGTTACTCTTATTATCTCTTATTATATTAGTTGCTATTAATGCTGAGGAACTTATTACGTTCCCTGCGTATGCTCAGCGAACTAAGAATGAAATAGATAGTCCTTCTCGGTTAATATATTCAGGTAAGGGGCTAGTGAGTGTTGTTGATTATCACATTCAACTGTTCAGAGCTCGCACTCGAACTATACTCGGTCGTAGTGAAGATCTCGGCCGGTCACTTGCAGATTTAGCTGATCAATTAAGGCTTACGTCATTACAGGTGATGGATGGCCTGAATGAAGAAAATATTCAGCTTGAACAATTTTCTGCCGCAATCACTCAAATGAGTGCGACGATTAGCAGTGTTAGTGAAAATACTGTTGAAACCCATGAAAGAGTGGATAAGGTTCGAACTGAATGTGAACAAAACATTGATGTTATTAATGGTACTCAAGGTCGAATTAATAGCCTGGCGATTGATGTTGAAAATGCGGCTAATAATGCCTTGGAGTTAGTTGATGATGTCGAAAAAATTTCTACTATTATGACAGAGATCCAAGGGATCGCTGACCAAACAAACTTACTCGCATTAAATGCTGCAATCGAGGCTGCAAGAGCAGGTGAACAGGGCCGTGGGTTTGCAGTAGTGGCAGACGAGGTAAGAACGTTAGCAAACAGAACACAAGGCGCTACAGAGAATATTCAACATTCAGTGGTTACTTTGCAGAACACCCTAAAAGAATGGAGTACTTTAATGCTGACCAATAAGGGCAGCGCGGATCATTGTTCTGAAGAGACCGAGCAATTAAAGCACGGCATTGAAACTGTGATGCAGAGTATTAATCACGCAAGTGATATGACGGCTCAAATCGCAACAGCTACAGAGCAGCAAAGTGTCGTCGCCAATGAAGTGGCACAAAATATTCTAAAGATTGATGAAATCTCTAAACAAAATACTGTCCTAGCCGCCAAAGTAAATGAAAGTGGTGTTGTAGTCGATGATAACGCAAAAAAAATAGCTGAGTTAAGCCAAACTTTTCAATAACTTGTATTGTCCATCAAGATAAATGTAGAAGCCGACTTTTGGAGACGGCTTATACAAGTGTGACAGTCATTTGACGGTTGTTAACCTATTAATTTTTGTAGAATAAGCCGCGCGATTAAGCGCAAGTTAGTCAATTGAAAAGTAGTTAAGTCTTAGTTGCGCAAAAATGATTGATGAACGACTGGTGCTCAGGTAACCGACTCACTGTCCCGTCAATATTTGATTTGATGTGCGACAAAAACTTTTTCAGTTCATCGTCACTCATGTTATCAACAATAGGGTGGTAGCTTTCCGGTATTAAGCCTTGGCCGATCATCACTTGCATCCAAGAATCATCGAATAACTCGTTATTTTTTCTAAAGACTCTGCCTGTTTGTTTAAACAGTTCAATGCGGTGTGCGAGTTTTTCAGGAATGTCGATATTGCGACAATGACGCCAAAATGGCGTATCGTCTCGGTTAGTGACCTTGTAGTGCAATATAATAAAGTCTCTAGTTGTTTCCCAATCAAAGCGAGTTTGTTGGTTAAACTCTTCAACATCGCCCTCACTTATTCCTTGTTGAGGGAACATGCGTAACAATCTAACAATTGATTGTTGAATCAGATGGATACTGGTCGATTCCAAAGGCTCTAAAAAGCCACTTGAAAGTCCTACTGCGATACAGTTTTTGTGCCAGTGCTTTCGACGCGTGCCAGTCCTAAATTTAATAACGCGTGGTTCGGTGATCGTCTCACCTTCGACATTATTTAATAAAGTTGCTTTCGCTTCTTCATCACTGACATATTGGCTGCAATATACGATGCCGTTGCCGACACGGTGTTGCAGCGGAATTCGCCATTGCCAGCCAAAATCATGGGCAATAGAACGAGTATAAGGCTTAGGTTGTTCAACTGATTCAGTTTGTACGGCAATCGCAGAATCATTAGGCAGCCAATGCGACCAATCTTCGTAACCTGTATGCAGAGCGCCTTCTATTAATAATGCTCTTTGGCCGGTACAGTCGATAAATAGATCGCCTTCAATACATTCACCATTGGTTAAGGTTAGTGACTGAATAAAGCCGGTATTGTGATCTAAATTAACTGCCGCTATTTTGCCTTCTTGCCGAGTCGCACCGTTTTCCTCCGCAATGGTTCGTAAGAACTGTCCGTAGCGAGTTGCATCCATATGATAAGCGTAGTTCAAACCATTATTCGGTAGTTGAGCAAACTTGCCGTTAAGGGCTGCTGCACCTTCAAGGCAGTATTCGCCGAAGTCACCTGCAATACCTTGTTCTCTTCCTTTTAACCAGAAATGTTGGAAACCAGCAGCCCAGCAGTCTTGTCCGGTAACGCCAAACGCATGCATGTAGTGTTCATTGTTGTCGCGCCAATGTTCAAAATTGATCCCTAACTTAAAGGTGCCGTGCGTCGCTTTAAGAAACTCTGCTTCGTTAATTTTTAGCAGTTGATGAAAGTACTGTAAGGTAGGAATGGTTGCTTCGCCAACACCAACAGTACCAATATCATCGGATTCAACTAATATGATTTCTAAATTCTTGCCAATGGTTTTTGCTATAGCTGCTGCAGCCATCCAACCTGCAGTACCACCACCGGCAATAATAACTTTTTTTACTTGTCTAGCATCGTTCATCATGATTTTGTTTCTTGTTTTTGGTTTAGCACATTATCGGTTAAGCTTATTCAGTAACATGGATCTTATTTTACGTGCGCCAAGCTCTGAATTTTTATCTAAGATACCCAAAGCATGTTCAGGTATATGGCTTAAAGCCTTTGGGTCGTCATTAAATATATAAAAATCAAATAACTCTTTAATGGCTTTTTTCTGCTCTTTCGGTAAATCATTTACATTGAGTAGGGCGTGCCATAGTACATCCATCGGCGCCCCCATATAAGTCGAACTATTTTGCCACCAATAGTTAACTAAGATATTAAACTGAGTCAAACTTTCTACCGCATGCCACCATAAACTCGGTAAAAATAACGCGTCACCCGGTTCTAATTCAGCAACTAACGCATGTGATAACGCTGTTTTAAATTTGGGAAAGCGCTTCAAGTCCGGTTGCTGCAAATTAACTAAGCTTATTGGCTGACCCGCTGGAGTAAAGTCTAATGGGCCAATATAAAGGTTGTTGATTTGATCGGGAGGAAATAAGGTAAAGCGGCGTTTACCAGCAACACAACAGGCTAAATTATTGGGAAAGTCTTGATGAGCGGCAATTTGTGTTTTATTGCTAATCCAAATACTAGCAAGTGCAGATTTGCTGTTTAACAGTTCGATGTCGTTACTTTGTTGAAACTCTGGCATTAAACGATCTACATGGGTTGACCCCATATAATGACCTTCAGTTTCTTGTTGCTTTGCCGCATTTATGATCTTGGTTAGAAAATCTTTAAATTCACAACCATAGCGTTCAAAATTAAAATCAGTAAAGTCTTGGTTGTAAAACAATCGGCCATGCTCTTTTAAAGGCACACGCCCCGCACCGACTTGCATGGGTATTGCCAAGTCGCTTAAATAGTCTGCGGCAGCTTGATTAGAGGTTTTTGCGGCTTTTACAATCGGCCAATCGTTAATTAAACCTTTAAATACGATTGGCTGATCGATATTTGACAACGTTTGCCCTAAATCTATAGGCGTGCTGTCATCTATTTGTTTAACCGCAGTTAACTTATCTAACATGGATTTCGTATCGACCTATGATTATTTGCTTTGCTGATTTAGTTTATCTTTTCTCTGAATCAGTGAATTTAGGTTAGCATGTGAAGCGATAACCATATAAATAACATGCAATAAGCCTGATTTATTAAGGCCTGCTAATTGTTCACCGTTTAGGTCGGCAAGCTTCTCTTCGTTAATCGTATAAAAGCCACTTAGACGATTGTTGGAGCCATCATTTAACTGAATGTCTAGGTTTAACGGTTCAAGTAAATCTAGCTCTTGGACTCTAGTGATAAATAAATCGGTAGAAGCTTTGCTGTCATGTATGGCTTTTAGGATTGTGCTGATACGATTAATGTATTCACTGTTACCGCCGTGTTCCAAAAAGATTTCAGTACCTGATTCCTTGCTGACTCTCGGGCTATCCATATCGATATTTATCACAGGTTGTGCGTCTTCACCATTTTGTTCTTGAAAGCCGATTAAAAAGGGCTCTCTTTCGATCATCAATGGAATGTAGCTTGCCTGCCAGCCTTCATCAGTTAAGAAAAGATTTTCATTTTGTTCAAAGCCAAATAGTGCGATCGAGCTAAATTCGTCAGTATTTTTGTCTTTAAGAAAGAAAATTGGGTAGTCGGCTTGAACATGTTTAAATTCAAAAGGAAAAACAACAGTATACGTTTTGTTATTACCAAAAAACGCAGATTTTTCAGTTATGATTTTAAGATCTTTGTGTTCAATGTTATTTAATAATTCATGTTTAGCCATAGTGATTCCTGATGTAATGCGTTAGCGCTCGTGTTGTTATTTATATTGAGCGACTAAGTAGTTAATTAATTCTCTATTTGACGGCAGACCCGACAAATATTTATGTGTAAGTTGTACATTATCTTGATAATACTTTGCTGCAACTTGTTGGTTGTTATAACGGCTTTCTGTTGTTTTTGGTAATGTTTCAAAGCCCATTCCGTATAGAATATATTGGTAACTGGCAGCAGGAAATATTTCTTCTATTTCGGTAAAGTCATTATAACTTGGAGGTTGGTATTGCCATAAGCTTAGTAATTCTTTTAGCCTTTCTGGTATCGAGCATGCTTTTCTGTTGTCTTGCCAATATTGGCTGGTTCGTTCGCTTAATACATAGTGTAGTTTCAGAAACTCTATCACTCGTTGCCAACGATAGTTAAATCGCTGATTAAAACGTTTTGCCGTGATTGGCATTATGGCGGTATTAGCAGGTAGTTCTTTGGCGATCATTTTTGCTGATAACTCCACTAATGCAAGCGCTGATGCTTCAAGTGGTTCAATAAAACCAGCGGCCATTCCAACGGCAACACAGTTTTTATGCCAGAAGACTTCACGATATCCCGGTGAAAATTTAATAGGGCGAAAGGTAAGTTTAGCTATGTCATCTGTTGACATAAATTGTGCTAGATAGTTGGTCAATTGTTCTTGTGCTTGTTGGTCTGTAGCGTAATCGCTAGCATAGACACAACCAATTCCTCGGCGAGTAGGGAGGCCAATATCCCAAATCCATCCGTAATCATGTGCTGTCGATATGGTATGGCTAGCGATAGTTTTATCTTCAATTGCGTAAGGTACTTGCACAGCGATTGCGCTATCGTTAAATAAGACATCTTTTTGGCTTATTAATGGTATCTGATAATGCTTTGAAATCAGTAATGCGTGTAAACCAGAACAATCGATAAATAGATCGGCGGCTAATTCACCATTTTCTTGAGTAAGCAAAGCATCAATGTCTTGTTCAGTATCACCAATAACTTTAAGCACATTATCTTGAATGTGTTTTACCCCTAACTTACTGACACAGTGTTGAGTTAAAAGCGTTGCAAATTTTCCAGCATTTAGGTGGTAGCCATAGTTGGCAACTCCTGCATATGGGGGTGTTTGAAATTGCTTAGGCGCTTTGCCTTGGTCACACAAATGGGGCTGATAGCTAAGTGCGTGGGCAAAACTTTGATTGTTATGCTGCTTACACCAATAATCGACTTGATTGCTTTTGCCAAAGCCATGAGGTGCTAGGAAAGGGTGGTAATAGCTGTCGGGCTGACTGTCGTTGCGCCAGTTAACAAATTGTGAGCCTTGTTTAAAGGATGCATCACAACATGCTACAAATTCAGATTCCGTAATTCCTATTGTGTTAAGTGTTTCGCGCATGGTTGGCCATGTACCTTCACCAACACCAATAGTTGCAATCTCTTTTGATTCAATCAAAGTGACCTGAATGCCATTTTCCGATTGTGAATTATGCTCTGCAGCAATCAATCCTGCGGTTAACCAACCAGCAGTACCGCCACCAACAATAACAATTTTTTTCACTGGCTTGTTCATACTACTTGGACAACTTGATTAAATTATTTTTAGATAACTTAGCGTAATAAGTGTGCCTTAGTAAATCAATATAAATAAACTAAGGCACGATAGCATTAGGGCCTATTAAACATTGGTTGTTAAATATTGTTCGATTTAACAGCGCTTTAATAGACCCTAGGGTAAATTCGAGTTATTGCCACGAAATTTACCCTAAGGAGGTTTTTAGAAGGTGTAACGAAGACCTGCGTTGTATCTAGGACCCATTTGTTGAATATTAACTACCATCAACTTATGACGACCGTACGAACGTGTGTATTCATCAGTTAGGTTAATACCTTCAACGAATAACGTTAAGTTATCGTTGTAGTTGTAGCTAATATTAGCATCCAATTGACCGTAATCTTCTACGTAGACAGGGTTTGAACCTTGTCCATCATTTAGACTTTGAAGGAAGTCATCACGCCAGTTGTATGCAACACGCACTTGAATGCCATCTTTCTCATAGAAACCAACAATGTTGTATGAGTCACTTACACCAAGCAATGGTGTATTTTCATCACCATGATCGGCATTGTCGTAATCGACATCACTATCAACAATTGTATAGTTTAAAATAGCACCAAAACCTGTATCGCCGAATAAATGTTGAACCGCGAATTCCCAACCATCTACCGTATTATCACCTTGGTTATAAGGTTGGCTGAAGTTAACACTTAATGGGTCATTTTCAGTAGGGTGTCCCCAGATTTGGTTCTTGACTGGATCTCCACCTGGATCAACAATTACATATTCGCCATCTTCGTAGTTAGCCGCTATATAGGCACGAATTGCCGCACTATCTGCAGGGTTACCACCGGTAGCTGCAACAGCTTCTTCATAACGAGCGCCTTCGACTGGGCTCGTTGCTGCGTATGGCTGTTCTATGATATCTCGTGTTCCAATAACATTTTCAACATCTTTACGGAAGTAACCAATAGACGCGTAGCTACCTTCTTCATAGTAATATTCGAATGATAAATCGATGTTATCTGACTCTAATGGTTCTAAACCTACGTTACCTCGTGAGCCTCGACCATTATCAACATTACGAACTTCATTTAACTCAGAGCCTGCTGTTAGGTTACCGTAACCAGGACGAGTGATTGTTTGGCTGTATGAAGCACGTACAATCATGTCATCAGCAACTTCTATATCGAAATCGATGTTAGGTAAGAAGTAATCATAATCGCCTTTATCATTAAAGAATTGGGCTTCACCACGTACGATTTGAAACTCATTGGTTGATACCCAACCAATTTGAGTAATTTCCGGCAACAGAGTGCGAGATTTAACGTCAGTTGTTTCATAACGTAAACCAATAACTAAATTTGCTGGTCGGTCATAAATATCAAAGCTCATATTAGCTTTAATAAATGCACTGATTGATTCTTCTTCAGTATGACGATCTGTTTCATAAGTAGAAGGAGCACAAAGCTTGTTTCCACATGGCCAAGTCGCTGGATCATTTGGATCGCCGTATAAATCACCAACTAAGTCCGCAATTGTATCAAAGTCAACAGCCCAATATTGATTAATCATATTTGACTTATCGCCCGGCAATTCGTCAAAACGATCTTTCATCGTGTCCATGCTATCAAGTAGGAATTGATCGTCGATATCATCTGGAGAGCCTGTACCACCCCAATTTGGACGTTCTGCTCGGCCAAATGCATTGCGGTTTTCAACTTTGTTATAACCGACACCAAAATCAATACTTTCAACGATACCTGTGTCAAAAATGTAGGTACCATCGAATTGAATTTGATCTATTTCAGATTTCATGTAGCTATTTCTGAAACTTGTACCTGTAGTCATTACGCCTTCAGGTGTTAAACCTGGAGTGCCTTCTGGAAAAACTACTTCAACAACAGGGAACTTCGAAGAGAAATCAACTTTTGTTTCAGCTCGAGTCCATGTCGCAAGCTGAATCGTATTACTGTTACCGTAAATGCTATCAGGTTTTGATTCTGCTTCAGAACTATGGAAATCTAAGTTGAATGATAAATTTTCGTTAACTAAATATTCTAAATTCAAACCGGCTGATTTGTTTTCGTTAACCTTTGCGCTCTTCTCAACTTGACTTACTAAATCAGAAGGGCCGTCTATGTCATGAATATAAAGAGGTGCAGCAACATTATCACCATTAGCATCTGTCCACTCAGAGCCTGTAGGCTCACCGGCATAGTTAAGGCTCATCCACACTGAATGAATATTCTGGTTTAATTCTTCTTCAAGCTTTGAGTAAGTATAATCAAATGTTGCGGTAAGATTTTCTACTGGTCGGTATTGTAATGTTAACTGACCGTTTGTTCTGGTTCTTTCATTTTCACTAAAACCATAAATTACGTTATGCGGTGCAGCATAGGTAACGCCATCTGCAGGAACGTTAATTTGATTCGGGCCGTCACCAACTGAACCCCAGTCACCAACACCACCCGTTTGTGGTCTCCAACCATTGTCAACACCGGCGCGAGCTGAACCACTGTCACGTTCTTGTCGAACAGCAGTAATAGCTATACCGAACTTACCATCTGCGTATGTATTACTGTATAAAGCAGAAATTTCTGGCGTGATATTGCTACCATCTTCAGTAGAAGTATCGTGAACAGCTTTAACACCAATAGATGCTTTTTCTTCACCAATGGCCAATGGCTTGATTGTTACTAGGTTAATCGTTGAACCGATACCACCAGTTGCAACATCGGCACGGCCTGTTTTATAGACTTCTACTGCACTGACACCTTCAGACGCTAAATTAGCAAAGTCGAAAGATCGCGAGTCTGAAGCACTGGTATCATTAATATTTGCCGTAGGCATTTGACGGCCATTAAGCGTCACAACGTTATAGTCAGGACCAAAACCACGAACAGTAACTTTAGAACCTTCACCATTATCACGGTCAATTGAAACACCAGTGATACGTTGCAGAGACTCAGCTAGGTTAGTGTCTGGGAACTTACCCATGTCTTCCGCGTTAATTGCATCTACAACACCATTTGCGTTTCGTTTGATGTCCATGGCTTTAACTAAACTGCCACGAATACCTTTGACTTCGATAACTTCGATGTCATTTTCCTGTTCTTCAGGCGCAGCGTAAATTGGTAATGCTACCGATGCTCCTAAAATCAAAGATAAGCTAGTCGCTAACTTTGTTTTATTAAATTTGTTATACGTCATTTTTCCCCCTCGGTTTCTTTTTATTATTATTAACAAGTAATTTTGCAGGTCATTGTTAACTAATAATTATTGTAAGCGCTTACATTGATTGCCGAAAAAAATATGTACAGCTTTTGATTGTTTTTCTGTAAGCGCTTACATAAAGCTAGTTGAAAAAAAAATACACGTCAACCGTTATTTTAGTTATTAATCAAAATTGTCGTCAAAATTCTTCGACTTGATGTCTCGGTTATAAATCCAATAAAAATTATGTGTTTGTATTTTATACATTATTTTAAGGGTTACAGTTAAAATAGTGTGTTGGATAAATGTACTTGTATTTTTATTGTACAATAGCTATATTGAATGAAAGCGCTTACATGGGTGGTTTGTTATCAGCAATATAGTGCTTGTGAATTATTTAAATCATAGTTCGCAGTAGTAAAACTATCATGGATGTGACAAACGCGTTTTATCTTAGATATCTATTCTAATTGACGGTTATTTTTTATTTCAGCAAAGGGTAAAGAGGCTTAATAGTTACTCTATTTAAGCTTGTTGCAATGACTAAACAGCCTTTTCCTTATCGATTAAGGCAGTTTTAGATATCAACAGTTAACAATATGCAAGATCAACAAACCGTCACTTAAATAATAAAAATAATAGGGGATTTATATGTCACAAGCGGATCATAAATTAACGCTTAATGAAAAGCTTGGTTACGCGGCTGGTGATGTAGCGTCAAATTTTTATTGGCGAGTGTTTGACGTTTTCTTATTAATTTTTTATACCGATGTTTTTGGTTTGCCGGCTGCAGCAGTAGGCACAATGATGTTAGTTACTAGGATTATTGATGCTGTTTCAGATCCTTTAATGGGGGCCTTGGCAGATCGAACTCATACTCGCTACGGTAAATTTAGACCCTATTTAATTTGGGGCATACTGCCAATAGTTGCGGCTGGAGTTCTGACATTTACTGTTCCCGACCTAGATCAAGATGGTAAATTAATTTGGGCCTATTGCACCTACATTTTTATGATGCTGGCGTATACCTTTATAAATGTTCCATATGGTGCATTGCTAGGCGTGGTTACCAGTAATAGTAGAGAACGGACTACTTTAACTAGCTTTCGATTTATTGGTGCATTTTCAGGAGGCAGTTTAGTTGCGTATTTAACTCCTGAATTAGTCCACTATTTGGGTCAAGGTGATGAAAAATTAGGTTGGCAGTTAACTATGGCTACTTATGGTGGTGTTGCTGCCGTGTTATTTTACCTTTCCTTTAAAACAACCCGTGAACGAATTTCACCTCCAAAAACCCAAAAGACACCAGTATTACAAGATATTAAAGATCTTTTCTCTAATAAACCGTGGTTAGTTTTATTTAGCTTAGCCTTGGTTATTATGATGACCATTACACTCAGAGCCAGTTCAGGTACTTTTTACTTAAAATACTATGCAGAAAGGCCCGATTTAATTGGTGGTTTTTCTATGGCGTATTTATTAGCCCTTGCAGTTGGTGCAGCAATAACTCCATTGTTAACGAAGTGGGCCGACAAAAAATCATTATTGATGATCTTGATGTCAATAGTCGCTGTACTTTCGGGATTGTTTTATTTTATTCCTAAAGACAACATTGTATTAATGTTCATTGTTCAAATACTCATTGGCTTAGCATTAGGGCCAAAATCTCCACTAGTTTTTTCAATGTATGCTGATACCGCTGATTATTCGCATTGGAAGAATGGCCGACGCGCGACAGCGATGGTCTTCTCTGCTGCTGCTTTTGCACAAAAATTAGGTGGCGCTTTTGCCGCGGCTATGATCGGTTGGATGCTCGCTTCAATGGGGTATATAGCAAATCAAGTTCAGTCAGATGCATCTCAACATGGAATCGTGCTGCTGATGACGGTTATTCCTTGTGTATTTGCTTTTGGTGCTGTTTTACTTATTAAGCTTTATCCACTGACCGAGCAAAAACTTAAAGCGATTCAGAGTGAATTTCTTGAAGAAGCTGATTCAATAAAACCCCAAGAGCGAGCAACTGATGTTTGAGCAAGGTACTAAAATTAATCAGCTTAATGCATTGACTC
>PJEL010001105.1_pt1 | contig 28578 bp, 23 predicted proteins | sample 1853271 | NCBI WGS metagenome assembly PJEL01 (sample SAMN08108733, study PRJNA415343) | Invertebrate metagenome, whole genome shotgun sequencing project. | host: Globobulimina | place: Sweden: Gullmar Fjord | collected 2015-08 | reverse complement strand
AATTCACGAGGTGAATCCGGATGCGGACCAGTTCATGCTGGTCAGCAAGACGGTACGCCGAATCGTAGAGCCCTGCCTCTACACTGCGCTGACGACCATTGTGACGGGGTTGTCGGACTCTTCTCAGCAGGTCGCTGCAGCCGCGACCCAAATTTCGTCCTCTGCGGATGAAATGGCGGGCGGGATTGATGAACAGACAGGTCAAATTACACAAGTCTCGGCGGCGGTCGAGGAAATGAGCGCTTCTGTTGCTGAAGTCGCAGCGAAATCGAGTGATGTATCCGGCCTTTCGAGAAGTGCAGGTGAAGTGGCCACCAAGGGTGGTGTCGTTGTTCAAAATACAGTTGAAGAGATGGACGCTATTGCTACCCATGTTTCTGAGACTGCCGAAGCAATTGGCGCGCTAGGTAACAAGAGTCAGGAGATTGGAAAAATCATCAATGTCATCAATGATATCGCAGACCAGACGAATCTATTGGCGTTGAATGCTGCGATCGAAGCAGCACGTGCAGGTGAGCATGGACGTGGATTTGCGGTGGTTGCAGACGAAGTCCGGCAACTCGCAGAACGCACGACCAAGGCCACCGATGAAGTAGCGGCGTCCATTCAGGACATCCAGGCGGAAACCGCTGAAGCGGTCGCACGAATGGAGGAAGGCAATGTGCAAGTCGCTCGTGGTGTAGAGCTTGCAGGTGAAGCTGGATCTGCTTTGGGGACCATTGTGGAGAGTTCCAATCAAGTATCGAATGAGATTGGCAATATCGCCGCCGCTGCAGAAGAACAATCTGCGACAGCGAATGAGATTAGCCGAGCGATCATGTCCGTCAGTACTATTACCAACCAGAGCGCTGCCGCCGCATCCCAGTCTGCGGCTGCCGCCTCGCAGTTGTCCAGCAACGCTGAAGACCTGCAACAGATGATTGGCCAATTCCGCGTCAACTGAATTCGACATCAACTGGAATGTGTTGGGGTGCTCATTCACAACGGCAGTCCTGAAGTCGCTTTTTCCGATTGAGGATGGCCTGTCCTCCGGATGAGTTGCACGAACATTTTGAGGCTGGTCCGCTGTCGACCTTGATCTGCCGCCGAGTCGCGCAAAATGATCTGGAGACTTCCAAAGAAATTCCGCTTCCCACTTGCGTTTTGAGCAGATCTCGGGCAAAATAGATGAACTTGGACAACCTTCCTGATACGATGCGCTGTTCAGATGAAAGGGCAGAGTGCCCGAAGCGTTGGCCAAGTGAACTGGGACTCCCAATGAACAGTATGAACACATCCATTTCGCTGATGATTCACTCTGGCACCACTGTGACTTCGCGAGAGAATGCAGCCTCCAAGATGCGAGCAGTCGTATTCAGCCTATCTCTATTCCTCTGTGTACTCTGTTTGGCTGGATGTGAGAAGGCTCTCTTTTCCGAGAGGATGCCTCGCACTCAGTTCGACCAGTACGATCGAGCCCATGGAGAATTTACTCCAGCTACTGAGACAGATCGCAACGGACGAGTGAGGCCAGCCGTTCGAGAGCGGCTAGAGGCCTTGCCGAGCGGGTGATGCACTGCAATGGTGGTCAATTTGAAGACTCCAGGTGTTAACTTGGTCGGATCAGCAGATGAACAAGAAGGAGTCTGAAGCAAAAATATTGGTTTCACCAAAGAAATTTGAGGCGAACCGACGATAAGAAGTCATAATTCAGGTGTTTAATAGGGGCCCAAGGACGTGCCGACTCGTAATCCAGACAATTCAACTGTTGCACCCGCAGCAATCGCCTCTCGATCGCCCATCGGTGGGAATCGACGAACGACGGTTGTATGGGCATCATTTGTCGCGGCGATGACCATCGTCGGAGGGTTATTGGTAATTACGGATCCGAATCCCGCCCCCAAGGTCGCAGCTGGTCGCAGCCTCTTCAACATCTCAGGATCATCATCAACATCCTACCAAACCGTTTTTGACACTGAAGTTCCCGTCGATGCTGGCCACTGGACCAATATTGTCATTGAGCATTCTGGCCAACCGCACGGCAACGTTGAGACCATTTCCAAGATGATGGCTGGCCCGCGAGGGTTGCCCCATCACTTTATTATCGGCAATGGCAACGGTATGGGGGATGGCGATCTCCATTTGAGCTATCGATGGAATACCCAAAGTAGCCCAGCATTGGAAAGCCCGCCTGAGGTTCCTAGCGAATTAGATCTTTCGCGTTCGATTCGGATCTGTTTAGTAGGGAACGGCGATGCACATCCCTTCACCGAGAGCCAAATCAACCGATTGGCTGCCCTGATCGCTGGTCTGAAGCGAGAATTGAACATTGCTGGTTCTGATGTCCGCTTAGGTACAGATTTTGCAGTGAGTTCAGGTCCCGGTCCTCGATTCGATTTGACAATGCTTCAAAGCCAAGTAGATCGTCTCGAACAGAATGGATGAGTCTAGAATAGATCTGCTGGAACGACATCTCATTTGCTCGCACTTGCCCGCCAACCCTGTTAGATCACGGTTGGCGTTGCCCTTTTTGCCAACATCACGCGATTCACCTTTCTCCGGAGGCAAAAAAACGGGGTGAGAAGACGCTATATTCAACAAAAGGGAAGAAACCGTATGCGACGGCTATTATACTTCTGAACGGCTGGCCGTAAGGGCAGCATTGAAGACCTCGGTTCATCTGCCCTCGGGAAACAGGCCCAGCGGCTGGGATGGTCGAGTGAATTCGTTTGATTGATGTGGTACGGGAAAATTGGTATTCGATCGATCCATATTATACTGTTCGATTCGGACCATTCGCACATGTGCAGCCAGCGAGGCTGATTCAAAAATCCTTTGAACGCATGTTGATCATGGCCTGATGAACACGACTTATTCTGTTCTCATGTGCTGGGGCACCAGCAGATCGACGCCAGAACCTCCCCGAACCGACAATTTGAAGTTTGAACTCACACCAAAGACATCGAGTACAAAATGTACTCGATCGCGGATGGGTTGCTATATTGCTCTGCGGATCGTCACCTCGATTCGTTGGGAGGTGTTGTATCCCAATCCTCGCGTCCTTGGCGGTGTGCGTGTTGCTGCTGCTATGGTGTGCTGGAAGAGGTCCGAAATTCCGAAATGATGCGGAATGGACCCTTGCCCATAATGTCTGCCGTCTGCCCGGTTGATTGACTCAATTGGAATCAGCCGACAGCAAATTGCGATTAAGTCGTTGGTGCAGTTTGTCGATCCGAGTGTAATGTTACGATCGCATTCGAGCCAACACGATGGAGAACTGAATAGGAACGAAGCAGGTCGCCGATAACGAGGTGACAGCAGGGACAGGAATTTCGATCCAACTCAGTCAAATGAGGTGAGGGTTACTCCCTCCCGGAATGGTGAAGATGAATGGCTAAGGTACAACCGCTGACTCCGGGCGCTGATATTGCCGGATTCCGCATCCTCAAAGATTTGGGGACGGGAGCTGCATCGCAGCTGTACCTCGTACAGGACTCCAAGAGCAAGCACATCTGGGCCCTCAAACACGTTCAAAAAGAGACTGAAAAGGACCAGCGTTTCCTCGATCAAACGGAAATCGAATACACGGTTGGCTCCAGTCTTCAGCATCCCAAACTTCGCCACGTAGAACGCCTCATCAAGAATCGCAAATTAGTACGGGTGAGCGAACTCTACCTCCTGCTCGAATTCGTGGATGGCATTCCTTTGGATGAGCACCCGCCTGAAACGTACATGCAGGCGGTGGACGTTTTTCAACAGGTCGCGGACGCTCTCTTGTACATGCACGAGCAGGGATTCGTCCACGCAGACATGAAGCCGAACAACATCATCGCCTCAGAAGATGGGCAAGCCAAGGTGATCGATCTTGGCCAATCTTGTCGGGTGGGGACAATCAAAGAGCGCATTCAAGGGACCGTTGATTACATCGCGCCCGAGCAAGCGCATCGTCGGCAAATCACACCCGCTACAGATGTGTACAACCTCGGAGCCACCATGTTCTGGTGTCTAACGGGTGAACATATTCCGACGGCGATGAGTCCAAAGAAATCTGGCTTGGGACTCTCCAAAGATGAAAATTCTTTACAGATGCCCAAATCTCCCACGGAAATCAAATCTGATGTTCCGTTAGAGTTGAGCAGTTTGGTGATGGAGTGCATTGAGCCCGTCCCCGCCAAACGCATCACCATGGAAGCAGTCCGCAATCGATTGCAGGTGATTCAGATTCGGCTCGAAGCCCAAGAACGCCAACGCTTAGAAGCGTAAGAATCCTCTTTGTCTTGGCTGTCAGCCGAACACGCTCACCGGTGATCCAAACTCGTCTAAAAGCCCAATAACGCCAGCGACTTGAAGCTTACAACGGCGCAAAGTAGAGAGAGTATTCAATGTTACCAAACAGAGGTTATCTCAACACCATCATTGAGGCTCTTAATCCAGACCGATCACAAACACTCCGATTTCTGTTGGCGTTTATAGTGCTGGGCGCATTGTTTGGCTGTGGGCACACCAGCGACCCTTCGCAAAGACAAACGGCATTGGTTTTGGCCTCGTATTCGGATAAAGCGGAAGAGGCAATTTCTCAATCGATCCTAGTATGGGATGCAATGCCAGAGGACTCCTATAAATCGACTCTGAGTGGTGCGCGGGCAGATTTAGACGAGAATGAATTGCAAAAGCTTCAATACGCTTTTGCCACGACGTTACCGATTTATCAATACGTGAAGCAGAGTACTGCACACTCGTACGATCCAAAATTGTTCAGTTCTTCAGAGATTGACGAGAGAGGAAGCCTCAGATCGCTAAGGGGAATAGGCAGAATAATGGTGGGTGGTGCAAAATTTGCTGCTCGATCTGGTCATGAAAAAGACGCAGCAATCTTGGTCCTAGCAAATCTTACGATGTGTCATCACAACTCTTCTCTCACACGTCCCATCAATCTTCTTAGCTATGCAGCAATCTGGGTAGAGACTCTATCGGTTCTTGAAGAACACCCGGGGATTGTCGTGTCTGATTCTGAGGTCGAAGTCGCTCTGTTGGAGTTGTGTATGCGCCAAAGGTTTGTTGATGACTTAAACGAGATTATCAAAAGCAGGTCAGCGCATCTCCAAGAAACAGATTCGAGATTTGCTGCATTGTCCGACATTGATAGAGACACACAAAAGACACAGCAGGCAGCCTTGGCTATTCAGAATTTAGGCGAGCTGCACGAGTTTCTTTCAATATCGAAAGTGCAAAGGGACCTGTCAAAGACGCTCGCACTTGGAGTTGATGCCGAGGTTATCTGGTTCTATAACGCGGTTGACACCTACAGCCAGTTAGCGGTGTTTGCGAATCAAATAGAGAAAAGCAAAAGGTACATCGGATCTTACCCCAGCGATCTTTTCAGCCTCTTTAGGGGAACTCTGGATGGGCTTGGAATTGATTATCTCCGAACACCAAAGGGTTACCGTTTAGTAAGCCGAAATGGAAGCTGGGATTTGCTAAGTGCCTCCAATCCAGTGTGCTGGGAAGTAAACGAATTGGGACAAGAACAGTAGAATGATGGCGCACGCCGAAATCGCCTTCGGCGTCCGCTTCGGCATTGCTACCGTCATCCATCGTCTCACTAACTCGACATCAAGCTGTGCATTGCAATCCTACTCGCTTCGGCGTGGAGGCGGGTCTGATTTGCTCATGAGATGCAAATGCCACTATCCAACGATTGCATTTACAACATTAGAGACACACTCATCAGGGCAGGTGCCGCGTTCAGCGCTCTGGAAGAGGAGGTTGAGTCCCACTGCTCCCGAAGGGATGAACTGGTTGAATGTGATCTCGCCGTTGCCGTCAAAGGTACGATTCAGCCCGCCGATCACTTTGGATTGGTTGACGCCCTTGATGGCAAAGGTCGCACAATAGCCGGATACATTGTTTACGACGGTTTGTCCAGACTGAGTGCCGTACACCGTAACTGCTCTTGCTCCCGGGGTCCCTTTTTCGATAGTGATTATTGCTTGATCGCCTGCAATGAGATTGTCAACGATGAGGTCAAGGCACGAAGGAGCAGAGACATCAAACAAGTAAACGGACCCAGAATTGCTGCCATTATCATCGTCGTAAATGGCGCCGAAGAGGGCATCTGTTCCACTGATTGCGTGAGCGACACCAAAGTAGTCGTTGTCATCGCCGTCATCCGCAACCAATTTGTACATGCTGTCGCCGGTGACGGTGTCGTACACATACACTGACCCGGAAGTACGGTTGTTGCCGTTCTTGTCAGTATGCGCACTCACAATGGCGGTCGTGCCATCGACCGCAACGGTCCAACCGTAGCTCATTGATAGTCCTGTATCAGGGACGAATTGGTGCAGTTGCTGATTGGCTGAGACATCGAACACGTAGGCTGCCCCATTGGTCACAGCGCCTGAAGCGCCTACGACTGCGGTATTGCCGCTGATCGAAACGGATCGTCCAAACAGGTCTGCACTTGAGCCGTCATCGGGTAGCATCTTCGCAGTTTGAAGCCCGGTGGTTGTATCGAAGATGTAAGCAGCGCCAGAAAAATTACCATTGTCATCATCCTGCCACGACCCGACTATTGCAGTCGTTCCATCGACATCGACAGACACGCCGAATTGGTCATCGTGTTGTCCATCGCTGGGGAGGAGCTTGAAGAGCTGCTGCCCGGTGATCGCATCAAATACATATGCAGAGCCCGCATTTCCGCCTAGGTCATTGTCCTTGTAAGCTCCGATGACCACAGTTGATCCGTTGATCGCGACATCGAATCCAAATTCCTCACTCGCGGCTCCGTCACTTGGTAATAGTTTGAAGGTCTGCTGACCGGTGGTGAGGTCAAAGATGTAGGCAGCTCCAGAGTTGGCTCCGAGATCATCGTTTCCAAAAGCTCCAATGACAGCCGTCGTGCCGTCAGCAGCAACGGCATATCCGAACAAATCGTTCGTGACTGCGTCAGAAGCCTGGAGCTTGTAGAGCTCTGCTCCTGAGGTCGCATCATAAACATAGACGGATCCAGAATATGATCCATTGTCACCATCACCTGGGGATCCGACAATAAGGTAGTTTCCTGCGATCGCAACATCGTTGCCGAAATTGTCGTTTGACGCACCATCCGAAGCGGCAATCTTGCGAAGTTGGTCACCCGGATCAGCCAAAATGGAACTTGGCGGTAACACCAAGCCGGTTGCGACAAACAGTACAGCAGCGTTCTTCAATTGCATTTGAATCTCCTTTGTTTCTTGGATTATCTCCTAAATCCCACAAATCCTCGTTCATGATGATGGCTTCGAATTCGCGGTCAATCCAGAATAACAAATTAGTGCTGTGCGCACAAGCAGGAATCAATAGAATTGCAAAAGAACAGTTGCGGATTGCGAATCTGTAGCCGGTCGCAAATCGGCGGTGTTGTAAAAGCGCCCGAATCGAGAAGGACCGAGGAGTGTGGGCACTCGTGCCTATCATCGTATGTGAAAGTCACCTGCCATCGCCAATTCAACTTCATTCGTCGGATCATATGTGGTTTATTGATCGGGCTTATAGCGACTTTCAGCTTGTCGTGGGCTGCGATGTTTGTGCCGCATCAGAATCAAATGTATGGCCCGCCCGCGTCCATTGTGCTTGGCCTGCACAAGGACACTCACGAATATTCTCGCATTTGGCAGATTTCAGAAGGTGAGAATCTATGGCATCATGCCATCACGTACAATCACCAGCAAATGTCGGGCATGTCTTATTGGATGGCGGACGACGAATACGAACTCCAGAAATTCGATTACGCTGAGAATCGTCCACGCCACTTACAACCAGATTCGCTCAATGATCTCAACATGCAAGCAACCTATCGCGAAGTGGGGTTTCCATTTGCGTCACTGACTTGTTCGATTCATTGGGAAACGCAGGTGCGTAATTCGGATATTCTCTACACGGTGCAAGGAGGTTGGCAATTGCCTCGTGATGCCGATTTTACGCCGCGCGCACTGCCGTACACTCCAGTGTGGCCAGGTTTCTTGCTCAACATATTGACGTGGGCCACGGCCTGGTGGATTTGCCGATGGGGAATACTCGGCGCGCGAACCCGCTATCGTCGCAAACGCGGCTCGTGCATTCAGTGTGGCTATTCGCAAAGAGGTTTGCCCGCAGAATCTCGTTGCCCGGAATGTGGGCGCGGAAACGCAACCAGTTAATCAACGCGACTCACTTTGATCACGCTTTCGTCAGTTTACGATATTTGATTCGATGGGGATGATCGTGTTCACCTAGGCCTAATCGCTTGCGCCGAGCGTGTTCGTATTCGGTGTAATTTCCTTCAAACCATTCGACTTCACCTTCGTTTTCGAAGGCAAGGATGTGAGTGGCAATCCGATCCAAGAACCATCGATCATGGGAAATCACGACAGCGCAACCCGCAAAATTCTCCAACGCTTCTTCAAGAGCGCGCATGGTGTTGACATCGAGGTCGTTGGTCGGTTCGTCGAGCAGGATGACGTTTGCGCCTGCGTGCAACATTCGTGCAAGGTGCACGCGATTGCGTTCGCCACCGGAAAGAACGCGTAGTCGTTTTTGTTGATCGGTTCCGGTGAAGCCGAAACGGGCGACATACGCTCTAGAATTCATGGTGACGGGGCCAAGTTTAATTTCGTCATCTCCGCCTGAAATCGATTCCCAAATGGTTTCGTCGTCCTGCAAGTCTGCTCTTGATTGTTCGACGTAGGCAAGTTTGACGGAATCGCCCACACGGAGTTCGCCGTTCGTCGGCGATTCTTCGCCGGTGATCATGCGGAAGAGGGTTGTTTTACCCGCACCGTTTGGCCCGACGATGCCCACAATTCCGCCGGGCGGCAATTCGAAATTGACATCCTCAAACAAGAGTCGATCATCATACCCTTTGCTCAGATTTTGCGCTTTGATGACAAGATTCCCTAAGCGCGGGCCAGCGGGCATATAGATTTCAATTTTCGACGCTTGTTCTTTTGCATCTTGATGTAGGAGCGTTTCGTAGGATTTGACTCTTGCTTTCGATTTTGCTTGACGGCCGCGCGGAGATTGTTGAATCCATTCGAGTTCGCGTTGCAAGGTCTTTTGGCGAAGCGATTCGGATCGTTCTTCAATCGCTAGCCGCGCCTTCTTTTGCTCCAACCAAGAGGAGTAGTTTCCCTTCCATGGAATACCCTCGCCGCGATCAAGTTCGAGAATCCAGCCGGCCACATTATCCAAGAAATATCGATCATGCGTCACCGCAATCACGGTGCCGTCATACCGGGCGAGATGTTGTTCAAGCCAAGTAATCGATTCCGCATCCAAGTGGTTAGTCGGTTCATCAAGTAGCAGAATGTCCGGCTTGAGTAGAAGCAAACGACACAATGCAACCCGGCGACGTTCACCACCCGAAAGCACCGCGACGGCCTGATCTGGAGGGGGGCAGCGAAGCGCATCCATTGCCATATCGAGATTGGCATCGAGATTCCACGCATCAAGTATTTCAAGTTTCTCTTGGACATCCCCTTGTCGCTCTAAGAGTTTTTCCATTTCATCATCAGTCCTTTCATCCGCAAAGCGATCGCTGATCGCATCGTATTCTTCGAGCAACGCGATGACCGCAGCCGCACCCTCGCGGACGACTTCGATGACCGTGCGATTGTCATCGACGAGTGGCTCCTGTTCGAGGTACCCAATGGTAAAGCCGGGCATTATGGAGGTTTCGCCTTCAAAGTCCTGGTCGACTCCGGCGAGGATTTTGAGGAGTGTGGATTTGCCGGACCCGTTGAGCCCCAACACGCCGATCTTCGCACCATAAAAATAGGACAGGCTAATATTTTTGAGAATCTGTTTGCGGTTATCAAGCGTCTTACTGACGTCGATCATGGTGTAGATAATCTTCTCAGCGTCAGCATTGGGTTTTTTGGCAGCCATGTCTTGATGTCCGTGTTTAAAAGCGTTTGAGAAAGTGGAAAGGCGGTCGTTCTATACAGAGAGTGATCTAAAAAGGCCTCCACGACGCCGAGCAGTCGCACGGACAATCGGAGAGCCGGCTATGGTATGACGGGCGGTGCAGTATGTGGTAGCCACTCAAGCCAAAACAGACAACCGACCCTATCTTCAAGACGGGTCGGCTGCTCATGGGAATGGATGATGATGCTTTTAGGAACGATAGGCGGACTTTAGTTCACGAATCGTTCGACTGGATTGGAGGCTCCGCCGACCTGAGCTGCCTGAAACCAGACCGTCGCATTCTGGGCAGCAGGGGGGATATACAGTTGCCATGAGGCGTTTCCATCCGTGTCGGAGCGAATTGCACCCGAAGCCTTTCTCGGGTTTTGCAAATCAAGATCGATGCCAAGTTGGGGGATATAGGTCGAACCTCTTCCCTGAAGGCTGTACGCCAAATGGGTCGCCGTGTCAGGTAATGCGCGTTCGACGATAACATGTGCAACACTGCCCGCAAACAGCGTCGTAACATCCACATAGAAAGCGGGTGGTGGCGTAAGCGATAGGCCGAAATCCGCATCTACATTTGAGCCATTTGGGCCGGAGTATCCCGGAATCACTTTGGTCGCCAACGGTCGGTCGGTGGGGTCAATGCCCACAAAAGCACCGATGAGGACCGCATTGTCCGGCCCATCGATACTGAAATCAATTCGATCGATCGGCTGATCAGAGACGAAGCCATGCCCAACGGCATGAACATCGTTGCCGCTACCCTTTCGAGAGATTTGCGCAACGAGATTATTTTGATAATACAGGAGCATTGAACATGTGTTGTTTCGGTCGGCAGAACCGTAATAGGTGTATAGGCCATAAATGGGTTCAGAGAAAGTCCAACGTGAGCCAACGCCTGTCGTAACCAGATACAACGATGCATCCGAAACAGCGGCATAGCTGCTTGCATCTTTGATCGCACCACCCGCTCGACCGACTTCCTCAATCGTCAGTACCGTACCTCCCAAATCAAGATCTACAACGCGGCCTGAAAGTAAACCTTTCCCGCCACTGATTCCGGGGTAGAACTCATCAAATGCAAACGTGGTGGGGTCGCTAACAGACTTGAGCCACTCGTCCGAGTTGCTTTCTATCTCCACAATATCTTGGGCTCGGACTGCGGTGTTTGCTCCCGCCAAGGTGATTGCAATCACAGCGAGCGTGATGAGTTCATGGCTGAGGTGAGTAAAGCAGCGAAGGAGGCGAGTGCGCACCGTAATTTGTTTCGGTGTATTGGTTGGTCGAGTAGATGTAGACATCTTATTGGCCATGCGATCGTCCTCTTTCATTCTGTCATGCTGTCTATCTGGTGGTCATGTATTTGACTACCACATGGCACCGTCGGCGCAGACAGGCCTCTGCCCTCAAGCGTGGATCAAAAAGGCAATAATGCCAGTCCGAACATCGAATTCAGTGGGTCCCATGGTCGGATTATGTCAATATGTGAATCTGGGAAAGAAGAGCACATTGCAGTTCACAGCAGTTCACGGTTGTCTATCATCAAGACGAGAAACCACCTATGCCCAACGAGACAACCTCTTCATCATCTTCCAACCATCCGTCCTCCCCGAAGACACCAATTTCACGAAAATTGGGCACTGGAATGATCCGGTCTTTGATTGGCTGGATGATGTTGGCTGTAGTGGTGATTTCGGTAGTGGCGTGGTTCATGACAAATCGGTATCGGCCAACCCAGCTCCGTTTTGCGACCGCAGAATCTGGCGGGCTGTACCACAAATTCGGAACCGAACTCAGGCCGTATCTTGTGGAAGAAACTGGACTTGATGATGATCAAGTCGTGATCGTGGAAACTGAAGGATCCAAAGAGAATCGCAATCGACTGCTCACCGATCAACCGGACCTCAAGGTAGACGTGGCTATTTTACAAGGAGGATCGGTCAATCTAGATGGCATAGCTGTGGTTGCTCCTTTGTACCACGAGTATGTGCATGTGATTGTGAGGCGAGGCAGCGCGATTACTCAAATGACAGATCTGGTCGGCAAATCCGTTGTGCTCGGTCGGCCAAACTCTGGTATGCTACGAAGCGCATCCGTATTGCTTGAACATTACCGTATTGACCCAGACTCTATCAATACAAACCCGGATGCCTATTTTACCGACATTTTGGAAAATGATGCGATCGATGCCGCGATTGTGACCACCGGAGCGATGAACCCTGATTTGCAACGCGTGCTGGGAACAGGTGATTTTGACTTGATCCCTATTGAGGATGCGGAAGCGATAGCGATGCGCCATTTTGCGTTTGCAGCGGTACACATTCCAAGAGGTTTGTACTGCGAGAGGCCAGCGATTCCTGCTCGGGAAATGTCCACGATCGCAGCAACTTCGCTCTTGGCGGTCCACAAGGACGCGCCGGAGCAACTTGTCGGGAGTTTACTCAAAGCGCTGTATGACAATCGTTGGCGAATGGAAGTGACTCATGTCTTTGCTCCGCAAGACGCTGCGGGGTGGTCCATGTTACCGGTTCATCCGATGACGGCACGATACTTTGACCCGTACGGCGGGATCGGCATCATCGCTAATTTCATGGAATCAATCGCGGCGATCAAGGAACTGCTTTTTGCCTTAGGTGCGGGAGCATACTTGGCGTGGGAACTGTGGCGAAGGATGCAGGCGCGTGAGCAGCAGGCCGTCTTTAGCGCACAAAAAGAGCGGTTGGACGATCTCTTGAGTCAAACGGTCACTATCGAGCGTGCGCAAACCACCACAAAAGATCCGGTGCAACTAAAATCCTATTTGGATGATGTGACTTCGATTAAGCTCGAAGCTCTTGAAGAACTTACGCATGAGGATTTGCGTGGAGATCGCATGTTCTCCATTTTTCTAATGCAGTGTGGTAATCTGATTCGCAAGATCCAAACCAAGATCGGCGAGAGTATCGAACGTGAGATGCTTGAACAGCAACAGCAGCAGCATCATCACCACGATAAACAGTGACTGTGGGTTAGTGGTGTTTTGAATGTTCTGATCGATTATTCGCCACCCGTTGCTGCGGCCATGAGATAAGGGCTAAGCAGGATGAACTCGCCCCAGATCGCGAGTGCACTCGAAGTGAACAAGAGCCCCAGTCGAAACTCTGCCCACCAGTCGTGACAGTATTCACCCCAGAAGAGTGACAGTATGTCGGGCGTGAGCATGTACCTGATCGCTTCGCCGAACCCCTCCCAAGAGCGGAACAAGAACCAACCGATTCCGACGTAAAGCGGAGTGTTGAGGACAACAAGTATGATGATGAGTGTAATCGGATTCTCAATCATGGTGTCTGATTATAGTATAACATTAACAGCTGAAGGAGCGGGTGTCTTGTATTGAGGCAGGTAAGACATGTAGAGGCCATAGTTGCCTAGGGAAAGGGATGAGCACCAAACGCGTGAGTCTAGCTATTGTCTGGAGTTCGAATGGATCAAATCAAACCTCTTGTAGAATTTGTAGTTAATCTAATCATGTGGATTGCAATCCTCCTTTTCGGGAGTTTGCTGTATGATATCTGTTTCAACACAAGAGACGCATTGGTGCCGGGGTGGCGCATTGCAATCTTTCTAGCCATTCTGTGCGCAGTAATACTTATAAGCAATCGTATTCGCAAATGGGCCAAGATTGAACCGCAAGTTCGTATTCTGAAACGTCGGCGTTAATGGTGCAGCACGCTTCACTTTGTTTCGTCAATCGTCAGCTGCACGGATCCGCCACCGTTGGTGCCAGATTGTCGATGCTGCGCGATGATCGATTCGCCATCGCCGAGGTTACCGATCGGATCGGGAGGCATGATCTCGACGACCTTTTCGCCGAGTTTCGTTTCGCCCGCTTGCACCCGCTTCTCGAAGATTTTGCATTCCTCAAGTAATCGCGTGAGAATATCCTCTTCGGGCACATTGGCAACGCGCTCGCCTTGCACATAAATGATGCCACGTCGATCGCCCGCAAAGACAGCGATATCTGCACCTTCTGCTTCACCCGGACCATTGACAACACAACCCATGACCGCGACTTTGATGGGCAGCGTCACTTCGTTTGCCAACTTCTTGCGTACATCTTGTACCAGCGTAAAAAGATCAACCTGAATACGCCCACACGTCGGGCACGCAATGAGTTCGGCGCCGACCCGTTCACGCAAGCCGAGACAATACAGCATCTCTAAGCCATCTTCGACTTCAAACACAGGATCATTTGCGTAACTGATGCGCACCGTATCACCGATGCCGTTAGCCAAGAGCGAGCCGAGTCCGACCACGCTTCGGATACATCCTGTCTCTCGTGGTCCCGCATGGGTTACACCTAAATGCAGCGGATAATCGAACCGTTCGCTGATCGCGGTATAGGCGTCGATCACAATGCGTGGGTCAATGGACTTTGCGCTAATCACAATGTCATGAAAGTCGCGGCTATCGAAGATATCAATGTACTCTTCGAGTTTGGTGACCATGATGGCGATCATGTGTCCATGCTTGGAATCGGAGAAGAACTTGCCTAACTCTTCGAGTCGTTGTTGTTTGTCCTTGCGCTCAATAATGGAGCCTTCGTTGACGCCCACGCGAATGGGCAGCGATCGCTCCTTGCACGCATCGATCACCTGATTCACTTGATCCCGGTTGCTGATGTTGCCGGGATTCAAGCGGATCTTGTGCACGCCTGCTTCGATCGATTCGAGCGCCCGCTTAAAATGAAAATGTACATCCGCGACAATGGGCACGCTTGTTTGATTGAGTATTTCAGGAAGGGCAGCGGTATCTGCTCGTTCGGGGACTGCGACGCGCACCATATCTGCACCAGCTGCGGTGAGCTTGTGAATTTCTGTAACACAAGTGTCAATGTCGTAGGTATAGCCTGATGTCATCGTTTGCACAGAGACTGGCGCATCACCACCAATTGTGATGATGCCGACGCGATCATCACCAACGGATACAGGTCGAGTTGGTCTTCGTGGTTTCATAGCGATAGGAGGATAGGGTCGCCATGCTACGATTGAATAGTGGGGGGTCGGAAACAGACAGAATTCACCCAAAAATATTAGGCGAATCGACCCGCAGATTCGCCGAACAAACTGTGTTGCACCACGTTTGGCCGCACGTTGACGATCGCGGCCCCTTCATGCCCGGGCGCATCAACATTAATCCATTTGATCGGCTTCTTCTGATCAGATATAACAACCTTGCGGGAGAGGGCAGGATTGCGGGCGTACAGATCCAAAATGCGTCCCGGGCTGTTACACTCACGTGACAAGTGCAACAAAACGACCTTTCGCAAGTCGGGCGAGCTTTTTGCAATCGCGGTCACTGCATCAAACGACTCTTCATTCGAGAGATGACCTTTTCCACCCATGATCCTGTTCTTCAAGAAGTATGGTCGATCCGACGCTTCTTGCATTTGCGGGCAGTAGTTGGATTCCAATGCCAACAGCGTGAGTTTCTGGAATTCATCGAGCAAATACTGAGGTGCTCGCCCCAGGTCGGTGGCAAATCCGAATCGGCCGGCGGTGGTTTCAATGCGAAAGCCCGTCGTGCCCTCTTCATCATGAGCGAGATGGACAGGCTGCACGATGCATCCGGGAGCTAACTCAAACTCAGATTGAAATGCTTCGTGCGAGAATTCAGGTGCACCGATGCGATTCGCTTCACCCCAATGATCGACATGGAAATGCACTTTTACATGTCGCATCTTGCTCAATCGGTTGACCCACACCGGATTGAAATGGTCGCGGTCAAAATGGGTAAGCAAGATGTCATCGACATTCTGCATTGACAGATCCATCAGGTTGAGTCTGCGCTCAGTTTCCCGCATGGACAAGCCGAGATCAAGGAGAATGACATGTGGTTTGTTGCCATCGGGCCGATGCAGCAGCAAAGCAGAGCAATTCCCCGCAGACCCGCTGCCGAGCACGCAAAAAGACATCCGTGTCACTGTTCGCTTGGGATTGGTCATATCGAGAAACTTTACGGCCACGAGTCCAAGCCGTCAAACTGGCCACACTCGATCATCGAAGTATTTTGCATGAGAATGGCAACGACCTGCAAGAAGGGGAGGTGTAGTCTACATAAGTTTCACGCAGGGTTACCACTATGTGACCCAACCACGTCGAACGATCATTGAATAAGTGCCATCAAAGGCGGCTTATTCTCTCTTGGATCAAAGACTGGTTACCGAGACGGGCCAGGGCGAATCGAATCCGCTTGAAATCTACTTCTTCTTTGATGGCTAGCACATGGAGAAGTTCATGAGCGCGATTCGTGCGCTTACTGGGGCCGCTCGCTGTAGAAGGACGACTATCAGGATGATTCACAATCCACATGTCTGGGGTGTGGATCATTGCCACCAACCGAACTCTCACCATCAGGAGGATGCGACGTGATCGCTTCAACTAATCACTATCCAACACATCAGAATCAGTCTATCGCCTTTCGTGGTCGGCTGGCCTTTGCGTCTACAGTACTTATTTTGGCGTCGCCGTGCCTTGCGGACATTGTCCCGCTACAGATCACTCTTGATGGTTTCCAAGAGAATCCATCGATTGAGACAGTCGCGTCCGGCATGGGGACGGCCACCATCGACACCGACACCAACGAATTCAGTTGGAATTTTGAATTTCAAGATATGGAAGGCACGCCGACCGCCGCCCATTTTCATGGTGCTCCAGTGTGCCAAAACGGCGGGGCCATCATTGCTCTCCCGTTTGTTAGCCCCGTCGTAGGATCACAAGTCGTATCGCCAGCCCAAACTGCGGACATCCTGGCGGGCAACTGGTACGTCAACGTGCATTCCACGCTTCATCCCGGCGGAGAGATTCGTGGGCAGGTCGAGCCAACCTTTATCGCAAACCCGATTCCCACGCCAATCCCGTTGGGCGATCGGATTGGGCTGACGAGTATTGCGGACAACATGGTTGCGCCAAATTGGGCCACAAGCGCACCGGGGATTGCAGGCAGGCTCTTTGTGGTCGACCAAGCGGGGACGGTCTGGAATGTAGATCTTGCTTCCGGAAACACTTCTGCATTTCTCGACGTTTCGAGCCTCTTAGTACCGCTCGGCATTTTTGGCGAAGATACTTTTGATGAGCGTGGCTTACTCGGGCTTGCATTCCACCCGGAGTATGCCAACAACGGTTTGCTGTATACTTACACTTCCGAGCCGTTTGATAACTCGTTTGTTGCGGACTTTCCTCTAAATGTACCTGGATTTACGCCGAATCATCGAGCAGTGATCACAGAATGGCAAGCGATCAATCCCGCTGATCCGGACACGACTGCAGATGCAGGCTCCGCTCGTGTGTTAATGACAATTGATGAGCCACAGTTCAACCATGATGGTGGAGCGGTCACGTTCGGGCCGGACGGAATGTTGTACATCGCGTTCGGCGACGGTGGGAACGCGGACGATCAAGAAGCAGGCTTAGATCCGTTTGGTGAACTCAACCTCGGTCACGGCTGCGATGGCAATGGTGGTGATCTTGGAACCATCCTTGGCTCGGTTATCCGCATTGATCCCGATGGGAACAACTCCACAAATGGTCAGTACGGCATCCCCGCAGACAATCCATTCGTGGGTGAGAATGCGGTAGAGGAAACGTATGCGTTCGGATTGCGCAACCCATTCCGAATGTCATTCGATCAAGCAACTGGCGATTTGTATGTTGCAGATGTCGGACAGAATCATATTGAAGAAATAAGCGTCGTTCAAAGTGGCGATGATCTCGGGTGGAACACAATGGAAGGTTCCTTTCGATTTGTACGCAACGGTGCAAGTGCGGGGTATGCAGTATCCGCAAGCGACATTGATGTCGCGGGGCTAACCATGCCGATCGCAGAGTATGACCATGATGAAGGCATTGCAATCATCGGCGGATTTGTACACCGTGGATCGAACGTCCCTTCGTTGAATGGACGGTACATCTTCGGCGATTTCGCTCAAACATTTTCGAATGACGGGCGTCTGTTCTACCTGAACGACGCAAACGCAATTGAAGAATTTGATGTGGCGGGTGGATTCAATTATTCGCTACTCGGCTTCGGCCAAGATGCCGACGGCACGATGTATGCACTCGTCAACCAGACCGGCGTGCCGTTTGGAACGACGGGCGAAGTGTTGCGTATTGATCCACCGCTTCATCTGCAAAAGGCAGGCTCCTGCCCCGGCCAAATCACTGTCCAAGTGAGTCAGGCAACACCAGGATCACGAATTGCCATTCTGCGGGCAAACGGCACGGGCAATCGTGTCATTCCAAACAACATCGCCTGCGGCGGGACAATTCTCAATCTGAACAACTCAGTCGCTTTGGCAACCATTGTGACCGCAAACGCAAACGGCAAGGCGACGCTCAAGGCAAATGTGCCCGGCGGCGCGTGTGGTAACATCTTTGTTCAATGTGTTGAGCTCGATGGGTCGAACAACTGTCCGACATCAAACGTGATCATTGTAGAGTAACGAATCACCAGAACATAATTGCCGAACCACCGGAGATCAGTAACCGTGCTGCAGGAGCACGCTACTGGTCTCCGGCCTTTTTTGGTTCCAATTGCTTTGCGCCACAGAGTAGGTGTTTAGTTGTCTTGTTGGTCTTCGTTAGAGCGGTTGTCGGCCGGTGTTGCTCGAGTACTTGGCGTCATCTTGTCGGTGAAGAACATTGCGTCACAGACTTCAGACCACGTTGCTTGCATCTTTGAATAACCACGCGGTCGCGCGACGAGTCGTTCGTTCAACCACGCCCCGCCTTCGGTGTGTGGCAATGATTTCAGATCAACGAACAAATAGGGTTGCCCTGTCTCATGGCATATCGCATCGAGCGAACCCATCGGCGCCTCGGTCAGCATCCACGGTTGACCCATGACGGATCCCACTTTCCCACTATTGGCGATGAACATGATGGCGTACCAATCATCACCAAGCGCCTCTTTGACCGCATCTCCCATAGGTGACCATGGCGAATCTTCAAATTGAAACCACCCGGTCATGGGATCTTGCACTTCAATACGTTTCGAATGATGGGTCATGTGGCTGCTCGCAGCCCATACGATCATTTTGCGATTCGGATACTGCTCTTGCGCCAACCAGATAAGTGAATCCGACATATGTTTTTCGCGCGCCTGAGCCGTTTTCAATTGATGCTGTTGGGCATTGTTGGGATCTGTCCGAAGACTGCCCATGTGAAACATCATGGTGTGAAAACCCGCGAGGTTACGCAATGTGCGAGCCAGGAAGCGGCAGCGAGTGGTATCTACATTCGTTGTTTCTAGCAAGTCTTTTGGGGTTATTGCATCCAATGCAATTGCGGTGCGCTCGGTGGTGTCACGAAACGCAGCTGCTTCTGCTTCCGTCGGTGCATATTGCCCTCGTGGCGCATCATTTATTGCTCGAATGGTCTTGAGAATCTCCTGTTGGTCTGAAACGGGAATGAGATGACTTGGGATTCGATAGAAGAATTCATTTAAATCCTTGAGCAGCAAGCCCAATGAATCTGGTCCTGTCAGTTGGCAATCGAAGCCCGCCGTCTCAATCGGATGCTCTGTATTTTGGGTCTGCGCAACGTAGTCAAAAACAGGGCGTACTTGTTCGCTGAGCGTCCAGATACCGAATATCCCATTGTTTGCTGATTCGATTGGATCACCACCTGCTTTGAACGCTTTGTCGACTTGGGCGCAGTCGTACAAGCCGGATTCCCAAACGAGTACATCAAACCCCATGTGCTGATGGAGGAACTGCACTAGTCTTACCTTCGCTTGGAATGCCGCACCATCGCCGTGCGTTTGTTCACCCAGCGACACCATGCGAGCCTCGCCGATCAAGTCTATCAACGGCAACAAATCTGCAAAATCATCCTCTCCTTCATGAGTAGTCGTGTCAATCCAATCAACAATCACAGCATTCTCGTTAAGCCACGCTGCCTTAAGCTGATCCGGGTTTGGTGGAATTGTAGTGTCCGTTGACTGTGCAGCTGATAGTGGGGCAAGCATTAACAACGATGCAAGTACTATCACCATCGAGTGAGATTGGCTAACGGTAAATCGTATCACATTCATTCTGGATCTCCCAAGTAATTGCTCATCTCTCTTTTCTAGGGCGCATCTGGCTTTCAAGTCGGTCTAATCTGTTAGGGACGTTGGCCTCACAACATGAGTAATCCAAACAGGATCATAAGAACGGCCGTCCCAATGTAGAAGAACACTGTCGCAATGCAAACTCTGAGAAATCGAAAGAAGATATTCCCCGTGCAGAATTGACAGGCGGCAATGACAAAAAAGATGGTGGTGCACAAGCCGATCATACGAAACCAAGGCGGGCCAAAGGCCATGACGAGTGGCAGTCCTAAAACGAGCTGGACGAGATTGGTCAAACCTGCTGCATACGTCGACAGTACAAAGTACTCAGCGAAGTTACGTTGTTGACCCCAGAACAAAACCCGGAGGGCAAAGGCAAACAACGGGAGCGAAAGGAAGGTAAAGATCGTTTCGTATTGTGATGAAAACTCGACAGCCCGATTCACTGCTTGCACGATCATCTTCGCCGAATCCGGGGCATCGCTTACCTCTTGCTCATTCGTGGACAAGGCGGCAGCGACGTTAAACCCCACGAGATCAAACACAACAAAGGAGAGTGCGATCGTCACAAGGGTAAACTTAAGTGGATTGGTAAATGATCTGCGTTTGCCTTCGGCGTATTGGCTGGCCACCCAACCCGGCCGCCACGTGAGATTGATGACCGTCCGTATCATCGGTTGCTCAAGATCAAACCAGTGGTCAAGCACATCCTTGGCCATGCTTCGAATGGCGATACGCTTTGTGTTTATTGATTGGCCGCAATGTGCACAGAACCTATCCGTCAGGGCTGCTCCGCAGTTGAGGCATGCGGGGCAGCCAGGCCCTTCGTTTTCATCAGTATGGTTCTCATCAATCACTTCCACATCAAGCTCCTCGTTCAGCTCCAACGAATCAAACTCCGTGTTTGCACCCAGAGTCCTGCGCTGCAATTAGATCACAATCCATCCGACTGATTGCCACCACCAACCCAGCGCCGCCAACGCGTATAGGATCAACCCTGAAGCGATGAAGAAAAAGAGCATCCCAAGGATTGATTTTAGGACGACGAGAATGCGGTTTCCGGGAATCATCTGCCACACTGTGATCGGCCAATAGATGAGCAAAATATTGTCGCCTGACTCGGCTACCAATGGATGGGTCACCAACGCGATCGGGATCGTCAGGATCTGGATCGCGGTTACAAAAGCCATCACAAGCGCACCTGCGGCAAAATACTCAGTGGTGTTGAATCGACTCTTCCAAAACAAGATTCTCATTGCAATTGCTAGCAGGGGGAGTGAGCAAAAAGTAAACAGGACTCGATACTGAGATTTGATAGCTTCTGCCTTGATTCCGATATCGGTGAGGATTTGAGCAATTCCATCAGCTTGCGTTGGCTGCGATTGTACGAATGTCGTCATAGACTGTGCAAAATCGATTCCTGTGATCTGGAGTGCCAGCAAGAACACTGCAATGAGCACGACGCACAACTTGATGGGGTTTGAAATTTCCTTCCGTCTGCCGTCGATGTATTCCATCGCGATCCAACCGGGACGGTAGGCGAGATTGCGCAGCGTATAAATCATCGGCTGCTCGAGATCAAAAAGATGGTCAACCGCATCCGATATCACAGTTCGAAGTTGCAAACGTACCAATGTGTTCTTTTGACCGCATTGAGCGCAGAATCTCTTTTCTCCACGATCCGGCGTGCCGCAGTTACGGCACGGAGTCGGGTGCTGTGTGGAGACTGCGGTTGATGTTGAACCCGTCGTAGTCTTGGCCATACTCAGTCTGACTTATTCCACAATGTGATTTCGGGGTTACCTTCAAAAAGGTCGGGCGCTTGACCAAAAAATGATTGCAAGTGCGGTGTGTTTAAGTGAGCATCCAGATGGGCCTTGCTTTCCCATATTTCAAAGAAAAAGAAAGTGCCTGGTGTATCAGTCGATTCGTGCATGTCGTATTGGATGCAACCATCCTCAACTCGTGTGGGGGCGAGCAGGGATTGCAGCGCTGTCCGGGCTGCGTCTTCTTTCCCATTTTGTGCGATCATTCGAGCGGAGACAATGAGCGGGTTGTGGTTTGACATTAGATGACTTTCCTTCACATTCATGGGAGGACATTAGAGGCGAAATGTCAGGCATTGCATTTGGGGAAACCCTAGGTAGTGCCGACGATAACATAATAAATGATGAACACAAGCATGATCAGCATTACGATGGCCATGAATAACGCCATAGCCACTGTCGACTTAAACAGTATCCACATTGTGTTGCCTGATACAAGCTGAACCATGGCCAAAGGAACATAGACAAAGTGTATCAAACTGGCCACACTAAAAAACGCAGGGTGAATCCAAGTAGCAAATGGGACGGATACCATTTGAACGAGCGTTGTTTGCGCAAACGCAAATGAACACAGTACAGAGATTTCGGTCAGGTTCACATCATTTTTCATAAAAAGCAATTTTAGAAACAAGCAAAGCACCGGGATCGCAAGCAGTGTTTGGACCAAACTCCATTCGATCGCCTTGGCGGATAAATACTTGGTTGCGTCGAGAACACGGGACTGAACGACGCCACCAATACCCTCTTCCATAGTCGCTGGCTCGACTACTCCGGCTTCAATATGAAACCCGCACCAATATACCACCAAAAGGAAAATCGCGATCGTCAATGCCAAGTACTTAACGGGGTTTACATACTTCTTTCGCTGACCAGAAATGTACTCTCGCGCAACAACTCCTGGGTATAGTTGAAGTTTCAAAAACGTGCGCACGATCGGTGCTTCAAGATCAAACAATTGGTCGAGACCATCTACGAACAATTGTTTTGCGGTGAGCCGAATAATGTCTGTTCGTTGACCACACTGAGAGCAGAACTTTCCCTCAGCCAAGACTGCTTGGCAGTTGTCGCAGCATTTGGAGCCGGCGGCCTGCTCTTGCAGATCTGCAGAATGGTTGAGGATGTCAGTACTGTCTGAAGTCATGAATGATTTTGTGTGTTTCATTCTATGGTTGGTTCAATAGGATTTGTCTTAGCAACGCTGTATGTTCGTTTACCGAACCTTGATTCTTTAAAACTGCAGTACGACCACACGTCCCGAGTTGCAAACGTGCTTCTTTACTACTTAGTAATCGCATTATCGTATCGGGAAGTTCTGTTGCCGCGACTTGTACGACGCCTTCGTTTTCCAGAAGTGATTTCATCACTGATGCGAAATTTGAGGTATCAGGGCCGACAATAGTCGCTTTTCCAAGCGCGATGGGTTCGATCATGTCACTTCCGCCCATCAGTGCGAAAGATCGGCCGACGATCGTAATGTCCGCCAAGCTGTACGCAGCTCTCAACTGGCCAATCGTGTCGAGCAAGAATCGCGTTTGAGTCGCCTCTTTGCCGTTCTCTGAACAAAGAGACCAACGAACACAACCGGGTAATGCTTGAGCAGCTTCGTCAAATCGCTCAGGTTTACGAGGAGCAACGATGAGCTGAATATCCTGTGGAACTGCAGCGTGGATCAACGACTCTTCGCCATCCCCAGTGGAGCCAGCAACGACGATTGGCTTTGTTCGATCCAACCCGAGTGTCGTAGCAATTTCATCCGCTCCTTCAACAGAGTCCTCGGCGGTGGCATTGTCCCATTTCATGGTTGGGATGACGCTGACTCGTTGAGCCGGTGTACCAAGTTGGCGAAAACGTTCTGCAATGTCCTCATCTTGGGCTGCGACATGGGTGAGCATGGCAAAGATGGGGCGCAAGAGTAAGCGGATTTTGGAATAGCCGCGAAAAGAGCGGGCAGTGAGACGGCCGTTGACAACCACGATCGGAATGTGGCGTCGTCGACATGCAAGCGTAAAATTTGGCCACACTTCGAGTTCGACCAATGCGATCAAATCAGGTTGTACGCGTTTTAAGAATTTTGAGACTGCCCATGAGAAATCAAACGGATAGCGGACGACGGCAAATTGGCCGCCGTACAGATCGCAAGCTCGGGCATAGCCGGTGTTGGTGGTGGTTGCAATGACAATGTCGAGGTTCTCTGATTCGAGTGATTCGACCAGTCGGCGAATTGCATTGACTTCACCCACACTCACGGCATGAAAGAGAACACGCTTGGGGCTCTGGTCGCCGTCGGATGTAGGAGCGGGTAGATCCGAACCACGGCCAAACCTGCCCGCCCAGTCCGTTTTGATTTTCCCGGTGCGAATCATGGCCGTCAACCAAACGGGTGACATCACCACCCCGCCGATGAGGAAGAGTAAGTCAATGAAGATGGAAGCGAGGCGAGACATATCGAAAGGGTGTTTCCGTCCGGTGAGAGGGGATAGCGTGAATTTCCGGGTCAGCCAAGTCGGTGAAGTCGGCCCGATTATGCACTGCCGGATGCAGGGAAACGAGCAAAATGGCGCATAATTCCTCCATTTTTTGCTGGGATCACATACCATACACATCGTAGTAGTACAAGGACGGACTCGAATGGTGGGCCACCCGGATCTGGAATTCGTACTCGCGACCACATCGGACGATGTTGCTGGTTTTTTGGCCAAAATCGGCGATACGATGGTGGGAGTATTAATATAGTCTAGTTGATTAGAATCTAACACTGCTTTCGATCTGCTCTGACGCGTTCAGAAAGCAGGTTCGGCAGGTTAGAAGACTCTCTTTGCGTTGATAAAATGGTGGGCTGACGAAGGCAACACTAGAACCAATCAGAATGCCCTCAATTTGGGCAAACCTCTACGGTCGTCCTAATGATTGGACGATGGGAAAAGGTGATGGAAAAGGGGTACATTATTATGATCGTTTCACGTCGAAATTGGAAGGCCGCAACGAAGGCCACATTTGCAGTATTAGGTTCGCTCGCATTGGCGGCGACAACCGCCACCGCCCAAGTCTTGCCGCCGGAAGATGGCAATGCAAAGGATGAGAATTGGAACACCTTTGGCGCAGAAGCAGGGCCCAAATTGGACCTTACTATCAAGGCTATCGAACTAGGCTTGATCAGCGACAATGAAAAAGTGCCTTCCAAGATCGCGTTTACCAATAGCGGGACCGGCCTGCTCACGATTGAACGCATCAATACAAGTTGTGGGTGTACTGCTGCTGACCTGTCCACCAAGGACTATCTCCCGGGTGAGAGTGGCGAAATTGATATCACTTACGATCCGACCGGCCGAGCCGGCAAGCAACGCAAAGTGATTACGATCATCTCGAATGACCGTGATCAACGCATGACTCAAGTCGTTCTGACCGTCGAGATCGATCCGATTATCGAAGTCGGAACGCCCGTCGTGTCCGCCAAGAATGTCGTCTTTGGCGAGGGTGCAGAAGCACGCGTAACATTCAAATGCGACTGGAAAGAGTTTGAAGTCAAAGCCGTCACCATTGCTGGCTCCAGCGTGGAAGCGGTCGTCGAGAAAGAAGAAGTTGTCAAATTGGCGGATGGACGTGAAGAACATCAGATCACCGTCTTGATCAAGATTTCTCCCGAGGCGCCCATCGGCTATGTTCGCCGAACGCTTGACATGTTGGCTGTCATCGGTGATGGCGAAAGCGCACCGTTTGAGCAAGCCGCATCCGCTACGATCAATGTCAATGTTGTGGGCGATATTCAATCCACGCCTTCCCGCATTTCGTTTGGCCGACTGAACGCAGGCGGCGAATACGAGCGACGTTTGACCATCAAGAGTCGACGCGGCAAACCATTCAAAATCGAATCAGTGGAGTTCGACCGCCCGATTCCCGGCGAGAGCGAGTTGAGCATTGAGTCAGTCGAATTGGATGCCGACGGCCTTTCTGCTACCTACTCCATCGTTCTCAAAGGCAAAGCGCCAGCCAAGCCTGGTATCATCAACGGCTCTATCCGTATTCGCACAAATGTAGCGGAGCAAGCCGAAATGAAGATCGCAGTTGTCGGCTCAGTTGCTCGACCACGTCGATAAATTGATTTATTCAGATCTATTCGACGGGTCGGCGGAGACGCCGGCCCGTTCTTTTCCAGCTCATCAGTACCCTGCTCCTAAACAATCCACCCCACAGGGAGTGGATGGTGTAGAAGCGGAAAGAAGGTCCAAACCATGAAATGGTGGATTGTCACACTTCAGACTTTGATTCTCATCGCGATCGCGATCACAGCGGGCATAGTTCAATCAAACATTGCCGACGATGAACGTGCGAAAATTGAAAAAATGGTGCCCGTTTGGCATAAGCAGGCAGCCAGTAGCTGGAAGGTGCTTGAGCAACAGTCACCGCTCAATCTAGCTAGCAACAATGAAGGCACAATTACACCAACTCCAGCGGTAGATGATGACACCAATGCAGATGCGACCGGCACGATGGTTGGCGATGGCTCTGCACCGTTTGATCCTGCAACGCTTGAGTATGTAATCACCCTCGACCAATCGCGACAGTGTTGGAATTACTACCCCGAGGAAGAGGGCGGAAAAGAATTCGTGTTTGTCGATGCTCGGCCATACGTGGATTATAAGGAAGGTCACATTGATGGCGCGATCAGCATGTCATTGCATTCGTTTGATGAAATGGCAGGGCTTCCCGTTCATATGGAAAACGGCGTGATTGATCCGGCTAGTACGATACTTATCGTGTATTGCAAGGGAGGCGATTGTGATGAATCACTCTTGGCCGCCGGCCAACTTGAAGACATCGGCTTTACCTGCCACATTTTTGAAGATGGTTACCCCGCGTGGGTAAACGCGAACTTTGAAACACTTGAAGGTTCCGATGAGTGGCTCATCGCATTTGATGCAGAACCTCAAGAGCATTGATCGATCATGAAATCCAAATGGCACAAATTGTGCTAGTCAGAGAATTTTTACGATAAGCAGTTCAGCATGACACACGATGCACTCAAAACCGCAAACGCATTGGTCAATCACGACCACGATGAACAGAGTTTGTCACCTGTACCCGGCGAAAGATCGATGGCCTCTATGAATCCCACAGATGAAAAGAACAACAACAAGAATGGGTATGGAGTCGCAGACCCGCCCGCACTCCAGAATAACAAGCCCTCGACGTGGCTGAGCGTTACCCTGCTCATCACGCGGTTGTTTGTGGCCGCACTGTTTATCTTCAGCGGAGCCGCCAAGCTTGGCTTCCTTCGTGAATACGGAAATTCGCCCGTTGAATTCGCTACTGCTATTCGCCATTTCAAGGTGTTGCACTATGACCTTATTCCACAGGCAGCATACATCATCCCGTGGATGGAAGTCGTGTGTGGGCTTTCGTTGGTCTTCGGGCTAATGACGCGCGGGGCAGCAGTTGTGTTGAACATGCTACTCATTGCTTTCATTGGAGGCATGATCCTAGTGATCGTGCGCGGAATAAACGTAGAGGATTGCTCGTGCTTTGGCGGGAAACTCGCAGAGAATTTCGGCCTCATCGGCGAATTCCTTGAAGCGCCCATTGGCCCGATCAGCGTGTTACGTAATCTGTTTCTAATGGCGTTATGCACACTACTGTTATACGGCGGAAGTGGATTCCTTGGCCTTGATCGCCTCACGCAACGCAGGTAATGCATAGGAATTGCTGAGGCTGAGGACCTTTAGGTCACCTGTCTGTGAGCATCCGTGTGGGATTCAAAGCGTGACCCCATGATGTGCATCGATCAAAGAAATAGATCACGCGCCATCATCGTCGCAAGTTGGATTGTGGGACCGTAATCGCGCCAGGGTTTTTGACCGTTACCGTATCGGTGTACAAACTCCAATACATCCGCTCTGCTTCAAATTCCGTGGGCGAGTCATGTGCTTTCATCGTCACAGGATTTTGTGCATCACCTTCTAGGCGAGCCATTCCTGCCATGCCTTCGGTTTTGTCAAAGTGCATTCGCTGCGCGCCGATTTCATGTTTACTGGTTCGCACAAAGACTGATCCCGCGGCATTGAACATGCGCAACTGATTCATTGATGAACCGCTCATGTTTAATGGCTCAACTGGATCGTTGGATGTGTCCATGGCGCCTTGAAGCTCGTCACACCACAATTCGAGATTGCTATTCGTGGATTGGTCCGGTGTCGCATTTTCATCTGCGAGCGGCCGATGGATAATGTGGACATCATCAAACATCGCAATTGTCTGGGAATCGCCGTTCAATCGCATGCGGCCGGCCCATTCGAACAATGTTCTTCCTTGCCCGCTGATTTCAACCTCTGCCTTGTCCGCACCTGCGATCTTGCGTTCCTTGGGAATGCGCTTAACGTCGGCGGTGTCGGGCTCGCTCTCTGTTTCATCAAGAAGAAACATTTTGCCGCCGCCGGTTACATCAATTTGTTGCAGTGCGGACTCGTATTCGACAATCGGACCCGCAATATAGTACACGGTATCAGTGTGGTTCCGCTGTTCGGTTCGATATCGCTTGGCTTGCAACCGTGCGGGTGAATCTCCGTTGCCAAAAGCTGACATTGATCGCAGGGCCCATTTGCCACCTCCGTCTTGCAGAATGTCTCCCGCTCCGGTTGTGCTACGTGGTTGCGTGGGCGCTTCACGTTCTACCGTTGCGATGGGATCTTCAAACGAACCGACGAATCGCTGTCCATTCACGGTTGCGTTCGGGGTCGCCTCACGGATGAGTCGATATTCC
>PJEL010001104.1_pt1 | contig 28578 bp, 26 predicted proteins | sample 1853271 | NCBI WGS metagenome assembly PJEL01 (sample SAMN08108733, study PRJNA415343) | Invertebrate metagenome, whole genome shotgun sequencing project. | host: Globobulimina | place: Sweden: Gullmar Fjord | collected 2015-08 | reverse complement strand
CTCGATCACCCTCACTTTGTCTGCCCTCGAAAAGGTGCTCTATTCATCTGTTTATATTAAATAATTTTATTTTTCTGAAAAACGGCACTAATCGTGCTGATATATCCCACCAAGATTTACTCAACCGATATTTTGTAAACTCATTTAAATTAGATTCTGGCGTTCCGAACCTGGTATGGATTAACAAGCAGACACTAACGCTGCAGTGGTTCATTTCACCGCTCGAACTGAAGATCCAGTCCCTCCATTGTTAGTCTTTTGTATTTACTGATATTACAATGCGTTTCATTCAAAACAGCTTGGATGGGAGCACAAAAGACAACGCCAAACTGGTAAATAAACATTGCACAAATAATTTACGGTATGTGTCTAATTTATTGGATTTGCCTGACATCTACTGTTGAGTTCTCAAATAATTACTATTGATTTTACGGTTCAATATCTGTTAGGGTCAGGAAGCAAAACCGACTGAGAGCAGAAATTTTATAAAAAATTAGATCGTCAGCCAAGACAGGACACACGATTTCTCGCTAGAAATATCTTAACCAAAAATCCTGTTATGTGGCTGCAAGTTGCATTTCTTTATTTTCGAATTGACAGTTCATTGGGACTATTTCAATTTTTCCGATTACCCGATTCTATAGAAAAGTTATGATTGAGATTCGATTACACGGCCGGGGTGGCCAGGGAGCTGTCACATCAGCTGAACTTTTAGCAACTGCCGCCATTGAACAGGGAAAATACGCTCAGGCTTTTCCAAATTTCGGTCCGGAAAGAAGAGGCGCGCCAGTCATGGCATTCGTCCGGGTGGATGACAAACCCATCCGCAACAGGCACATGATCCACAATCCTGACCTTGTGATGGTGCTGGATCCATCAATTCTTAGACTAGTTAATGTCACGTCCGGTCTTAAAGATGACGGAATCCTGGTTACCAACTCAAAACATACCGCCGATGAGTTGAGAGAAGAGCTGGGACTCACATGTAAAATTGGAGCAGTGAATGCGAACGTCATCGCCAAAGAGGAACTTGGCATTCTGATTACGAACACTACCATGCTTGGCGCACTTCTGAAAGCGAGGGAAGTGATTGATATAGAAGCTTTGATTGAACCCCTCAAGCACAGATTCGGACGGATCGCAGAAAAAAATATCAATGCCTTGAAGAGGGCGTTTAAAGAAACAGAAGTCAGCTAGAAAGAACACCAGTTATACCGGGGGTGCATGCAGTATCCGGTTTGAAAAAGGGTTCAGTATCAATCAGTACCTCAACTTCATAATAAATTTAAAACAAGACTGATTATTCATCAACACTCCCTGAAAAAGACCTGTGCAACCATAAGTTAGATGGTCCAACAGTTTTTAATGGGAGTCCACCGCGACGATCGAAGTTTTTAGTTGCAAAAAGATTCGGTAATGGGATCATCATTGATACCTTACTATAGATGTAAGCAAGAAGGAGAATGACTTGGCTAAAATAAAATCAGACCCAACCTGGCAAGAACTGGATGCTGGATTTGTTATAAGCGAGCCGGGGACTGCCAGAGAATACAAAACAGGTGACTGGAGATCCTTACGGCCGGTGGTTGACCAATCCCAATGCATTAAATGTGGTATCTGCTACATTTTCTGTCCGGACATGGCGATCGCCAAAACTGCAGAGGGTTATTTTCAAGCAGACCTTTTTATTTGCAAAGGCTGTGGCATCTGCGCGGCTGAATGTTTTACAGGATGTATCACTATGGTTGCGGAGGAGGAATAATGTCAAAAAAAAGAGGAGTAGAGGTATCCATCGCAGCAGCTGATGCTATCGGGATGGCAAATGTTGATGTGGTGGCTGCTTATCCCATCACACCACAGACTCACATTGTAGAGCACCTGGCTGATCTGGTGGCATCTGGAGAACTGGATGCCGAATTTGTACCGGTAGAGTCTGAGCATTCAGCGATGAGCGTTGCCTGCGGATCTTCTGGCGCTGGTGCTCGAACTTTCACGTGTACCAGCTCTCAGGGCCTGGCACTGATGAACGAAATCGTTTTTCTAGCAGCATCCATGCGGCTGCCCATTGTCATGATACTGGCCAACCGCTCTCTTTCCGGACCACTCAGTATCTGGAACGATCACTCTGACGTGATGTCGATTCGGGACACCGGTTGGATCCAGATTTTTGCTGAGAACGGACAAGAGGTCTTCGACAATGTCTTTTTTTCCTTCAAAGTAGCTGAAGATAAAGAGGTATCACTACCAGTCATCGTGAATATCGACGGTTTTGGACTTTCCCATATGATCGAACCCATTGAGTACTGGGAGCAGGAGATGGTCAAAGAGTATTTGCCGGAATTTGAGCCTGTGAACAGGCTGGATCCTGATCACCCGGTCACTATGGGGGCATTAGGAATGCCTGATGTGTTTACCGAAGCAAAAAAGGCTCAAAACGAAGCTCTAATTAACTCAAAACCAGCGATTTTAAAAGCCTGGAAGGATCTGGGCGATGTTTGTGGACGATATTATAAACCGATTGAAACTTATAAAATTGAAGGGGCAAAAGTGGCATTTCTCTCCATGGGAAGTACTGGAGAAACTGTCTCCCTGGCGATTGATGAACTTCGGGAGCAAGGCAAAGCAGCAGGACAGCTCAAATTGAGACTCTGGCGTCCATTTCCGTTTGAAGAGTTAGCAGAAGCAGTTAAGGGTCTGGATCAGATTATCGTCATCGATCGAGCGATATCATTTGGTGGACCGGGCGGACCGGTAGCCAGTGAAATACGAAACGCGCTTTACCACCAGGACAATATGCCTTTTGTCACCAACTATGTCTGTAGCCTGGCTGGAAGAGATATTACCGCAGAAGATTTTATTAAGATTTATGAAGAATCGACAAGTGCTTCGGAAGAAGAGCTGAAGCGAAATGACTATACTATTTACGGAGTCAGAGGATGATGGAACCTTTAAATGTATACGCCTCCCGTCTGGTCAACAAGCAGGAGTATTTCACACCGGGACACAAGGCTTGTCAAGGTTGCGCAGAAGCTCTGGCTGTTCGTTTGGTAGCGAAAGCGATGGGCTCGAATGTGGTTGTCGCCAGTGCCACTGGTTGTATGGAAGTGGTTTCAGCAGCATACCCACATACCAGCTGGGGAGTCCCCTGGATTCATGTGGCATTTGAGAACGCCGCGGCAGTGGCCTCCGGTGTTGAAGCCGCCTATAAAGCAATGATCCGCAAAGGAAAAATCGAAGATAAAAATACCAAATTTTTAGGGATGGCTGGTGATGGCGGTACTGCAGATATCGGGATGCAGGCACTTTCAGGTGCCCTGGAGCGCGGACACGATTTTACCTATGTTTGTTACGATAATGAAGCCTACATGAATACCGGAATTCAGCGCTCCTCTTCAACACCATACGGAGCTAGTACCACCACCACACCAGCCGGTAAGGTTCATGCAGGTCAGTTGACATGGAAGAAGAACATGCCTGCCATCGCAGCTGCTCATGACATTCCCTATGTAGCCACAGCCTGTTCCAGCTACCCAATGGATCTGATCCAGAAAGTGGAAAGGGCCGCGGCCACAAAAGGTCCATCCTATGTGCATATCCTGTCTGTCTGTCCGACTGGCTGGCGTATTCCCACGGAAAAAGCTATCTGGATTGGCCGACTGGCTGTTGAAACAGGTGTTTTTCCTCTCTACGAGGTCGTTAATGGTAAATATAAAATATCCATGGAACCTGAAATGAGACCTGTTGAGGAGTATTTGAAACCCCAGGGCCGGTTCAGACACCTGACGGTTGATATGATCGAAACTATTCAAAAAAAGGTCAATACTGATTTTGAAAAACTGAGGGCCAAAACCCAGGCTTAAACCTGATTACTAGAAAAGAGACCATGGAAAAAACCATAAAAAGTATCATCGATCGGTATGAGGGAGACAAGGGATTTTTGGTTCCCATACTTCAGGATGTACAAAAAGAACTGAACTATCTGCCTCAAGAGGCATTGAACCTGGTCAGTTCGTTTCTAACTCTTCCCATCAGCCGTATTTACGAAGTGGCCACTTTCTACCAGGCATTCAGTTTAGAGCCAAGAGGACGCATACAGATGGCTCTATGCAAGGGAACTGCCTGTCACGTCAGAGGTGTGCCTTTGATCGTCGATCACATTGAAAGAGAACTGGATCTCAAAGAGGGAGAAACCTCTGAGGATCTTGAATACACATTTGAAACCGTCAACTGCCTGGGCGCCTGCGCACTCGGTCCTGTTTTAGTTGTTAACGGTGATTATCATGGACAAATGACCATTTCTAAAACCAGTCGGTTGCTGAAGAAGCTGGGCAAAGAGAGTCAAAAAAGCGAAGAAGGTAAATCATAATGGAGAAAATCACATCCCCTGAGCAGCTAAAAGCGCTGCATGAGTCGATTGTCGCCAAGCGAGATCCGGACAAAGCCTGCGTCACTATCTGTGCTGGAACCGGTTGTCTGGCCTACGGCACTCAGAAGCTCATCGACGGTTTTAATGACGAAATTAAAGACAAAAAACTTGAAGACACTGTGAGTGTGCGCTCATCCGGCTGCCATGGTTTCTGCGAAAGAGGTCCGATCGTCATCAACTATCCTGAGAAGACGTTCTATCAGAAAGTTGGATTGGACGACGCAGCGGAAATCTTAGAAAAAACAGTCGCCAAAGGTGAGATCATCGACCGGTTGCTCTATGAAGAGCCGGTCACTGGTGAAAAAATCACTCTTGAAAGCGATGTGCCATTTTACAGTAAGCAGATGCGTCTGCTACTGGCACAGAACCCCGAAATCGATCCTGTGAACGTTGACGATTATCTGGCGGTCGGCGGATATCAGGCATTGGGAAAAGCTCTCAGTGCGATGAAGCCGGAAGGCGTCATCCAGGAAGTGATCGATGCGGACCTGCGCGGCCGAGGCGGCGGTGGATTCCCCGCCGGCTGGAAATGGGACTCTACTCGTAAAGCTGAAGGCGACATCAAATATGTCATCTGCAACGCCGACGAGGGAGACCCCGGTGCTTATATGGACCGCAGTCTATTGGAGGGAAATCCACATTCGATCCTCGAAGGGATGTTGATCGGCGCATACGCTATCGGATCTACTCAGGGTTACATCTATGTTCGAAACGAATACCCCCTGGCAGTGGCTAATGCCACCCTGGCAATTGACAACGCCCGTAAGCTTGGCCTCTTGGGCGATAACATTCTGGGAACGACTTTCAGTTTCGATATTAAAATCGTTCGCGGTGGTGGCGCTTTTGTCTGTGGAGAATCGTCTGCTCTGTTTGCCTCTATCGAGGGACGCAGCGGAGAACCCAGAGCCAAATATGTCCACGCCACAGATAAAGGACTTTACGACAAGCCAACCTGCCTGAACAATGTTGAAACCTGGGCCAACGTTCCGTTGATCATCAACAAGGGTGCAGCCTGGTACCAATCTATCGGAACCGAAGGCAGCAAGGGAACCAAGATTTTTGCTCTGGTGGGCAAGATTAACAATACAGGCCTGGTGGAAGTCCCTATGGGAACAACCTTGAAAGAAATCATCTATGATATCGGTGGCGGAATCCCAGACGGTCGAGAATTCAAGGCGGTTCAGACTGGTGGACCTTCCGGCGGGTGTATTCCCAAGGAGTATCTGGATACACGCGTTGACTTTGACGAACTGACTAAACTCGGATCCATGATGGGTTCTGGTGGGATGATTGTCATGGACGACCGGAATTGTATGGTGGATGTCGCCCGATATTTTCTGAGCTTTCTCGAAGAAGAGTCCTGCGGAAAATGTACCCCATGTCGCGAAGGTGTTCACCAAATGCGTTTGATTCTGGACAGGATCACAGAAGGAAACGGAAAAGAAGAAGATATTGACACCCTGCAGTGGATGGGAGAAGCCATCGCGGACGGGTCCCTCTGCGCACTTGGCGGATCGGCTCCCGCTCCGGTACTCAGCACCATTCGCTACTTCAGGGAAGAGTATGAAGCCCATATCAGAGACAAAAAATGCCCGGCCGGCGTCTGTAAGGCGCTGATCACTTATACCATTAATGCTGACTGTACCGGTTGCCGCCTGTGCGTCAAACCATGTCCAACCCAGGCCATCACTGGAGAAAAGAAAATGCTCCATATACTGGATCAGGACAAGTGTATCCAATGTGGCGCCTGTTATGAAGTCTGTAAAGATGCAGCTGTTACTATCGCTTAATCGGGTAAGAATTAATAAACGTGAATCTGAGTTTTTCGAAAAGAGAGAAAATCATGTCTGAAACCATCACAATTACCATCAACGGCAGAGAGGTAGCAGCTGAACCGGGGACCACTATCCTCAGAGCCGCGCAGTCGGCCAACATCTATATCCCGACCCTTTGCGATAACGATGAACTGCACCCTTGGGGCGCGTGCCGTCTCTGTATGGTGGAGATCACCCAGAAGAAACGCTCACGGATGGTGGCTTCCTGCATCTACGAAGTCGCTGACGGCGTAGAAGTTCAAACCGAGACACCAAAGGTTTCCAATGTTCGCAAATTAGTCATGGAATTGATGCTTGCTCGGAATCCATACCACGCCAAGCTCAAGGAAATGGCAAGCTATGTCGGTGTTGACCAGTCCCGTTTTGATTTGGATCTGAAGGGATGTATCCTATGCGGCGAGTGTGTCAGAGTCTGCCGCGAAGTAGTCGGCGTGTCTGCCATCGGGTACAAGGGGCGAGGTAACGAACGTATCGTCGCGACGCCCTTTGAAGGGCCGGCTGTCGACTGTATTGCCTGCGGTTCCTGTTCATATATCTGCCCGGTAGATGTCATACCGATGAAAGAAGAAAATGGGATCCGTACCATTTGGGATACCGAGTTTCCAATGCAGCAATGTAAGGATTGCGGTCGGGACATCGCGCCTATCAAGCAACTGGAACATTTCCAGGAAAATTATAACCTGCCTGATAACCATTTTGATACCTGTATTCACTGCAGAATGTAATTTCGGAAGTTTTTGCAAAATCGTTTTGGTGACAACATAGAAACCGATTTTAATGATTTCGACCCCGGAAAAGTTGACTGTCCCGCCGGACAGTGACTAGACCCGGGGATCCGAATCACCCCCTCGATCTGCCAATCTGAACACATCAGCCAGATAGTAGACTTAAAGTCCGAAGGCATGACGGTAAAGCTCAGAGCTGTAGACAATTTACAGTCTTTGAATAACTTCATTCCAGCATCCATATCCATGCGAGTGCTGTAATCCGTAAATCAAAGAGAACATTTCCACTCAGCCTTCCGCCTATTAACTGGCACTGCTATTACTAACTTACCACTTGACAGAACGGTTTAGAGTTACTAATGTTTGTTCAGATTATGAATCTAATTCAAAATAAAATTTTTATTCAAAGTCCATTAGTTTTGGTGCAATTCTGGGAATACACCTTGACATAGGTCAGGAGGGTTATGAATACTGTTCTTCGAATAAAAACAACAACCATTCCTGAGGATTGCCAGACGACTTAGCACACCTATTCGTAATTATTAAGAAGTCGTTAATAAATAACTTCACATAATCTATTTGAAAAAGACCTAAAAGATGGACATTTTGTAAATAAAATATAGACTAATTTTTTAGCCGACCCTAAGTTTTTTACTATTGAAATGGAGAAGCACATGGGAGACAAAAACAAACTCATCATTGCCAATTGCAGTGGTTTCCTGGGAGACCGGTTCAGCGCCGCCAAAGAGATGGTAGAAGGCGGACCAATTGATTTTCTGACTGGCGACTATCTGGCTGAACTGACGATGGCCATTCTTTTCCGACACACTCTCAAAGACCCGAATCGCGGATATGCATCCACATTTCTAAAACAAATGGAAGAGGTCATGGGTCAATGTTTGGACAAAAACATCCGTGTGGTTTCAAACGCGGGTGGATTGAACCCTAAGGGCCTAGCGATGGCATTAGAAGAAGTAGCTGCCACTCTGGGGTTGAAACCCAAGATCGCGTATATTGAGGGAGATAACCTGATGCCCCGTCTGGCCGAACTCCAGGAACAGGGAGAAAGCTTATCGCACCTGGACAGGGGTACTACGCTCAAAGATTCCGGAGTTCAATCCATCACTGCCAATGCCTATCTGGGTGGATGGGGAGTAGTCAAAGCTCTGGAAGAAGGGGCGGACATCGTTGTTGGCGGTCGCCTTGCCGATGCAGCGGTAGTGATGGGCCCGGCAGCCTGGCATTTCGGATGGCAGCCAAAAGACTGGGACCGGTTGGCAGGTGCGGCCGTAGCAGGTCACATCATCGAGTGTAGCGGTCAGGCGACTGGAGGAAACTACTCATTTATTGATGAAGTCCCGTCGTTTGACAATGTGGGATTTCCTATTGCCGAGATGCACGAAGACGGTTCGTTCATCATCACCAAACATCCGGGCACCGGCGGTCTGGTCTCTGTCGGAACTGTCACTGCCCAGCTGTTATATGAAGTTCGGGGCCCGAAATATTTGACCCCTGACGTCGCATCTTGTTTCGATACAATTGATATTTCCCAGGAGGGAGATGACCGTGTGCTGGTCAAGAGTGTTTGTGGAGAACCCCCGCCGGATACAACCAAGGTCTGCATCAACAATCTTTTCGGTCACCGCAATGCAATGACCCTCCTGCTGACCGGTCTTGATATTGAAAAGAAAGCGAAGATCGTCGAGGACACACTCTTTAACAGCTTGGGTGGAAAGGATCAATTCCAGGTGACACAAGTTAAGCTGACACCATCCCACAAAGAGAATCCACCCAGTAACGAAGAGGCTTTTGCTTATTTAAATTTTGTAGTCATGGATCCGGACCCGAAAAAAGTCGCAATGTTCTCAGCGAAGCTCATTGAACTGGCTCTGGCCAGCATTCCAGGCTTCACAGGGACAGCGCCTCCAAGTAAAGGCAGTCCCGTGATTCAGCACTGGCCGGCACTCATATCGGGATCAAAAATTCAACAAAAGATTTTTGTGAATGAGCAGGAGTTTATTGTCAATCCAACTGGTGCAGATGCTTCCGCTGCAACACCAGCCTCTCGCATCATGGAAATACCGCCGGTTCCCGAAGGAAAAACCGTCAGTTTACCTCTGGGACGCTTATATGCAACTCGCTCAGGAGACAAAGGTGGAAACGCCAATCTGGGGATCTGGGGAAAAACGGCAGCCGCATATGCATTTTTGAACAACTTTCTGACAACTGACAAGCTCAAGGAACTACTACCGGATATGAGTGAGTATGAGATTGAGCGTTATGAGTTGCCCAATCTGTTCGCTCTGAACTTTTATATCAAGGGCGTACTGGGAGAAGGTGTAGCAGCTGCAATGCGCATGGATCCCCAGGCAAAGACTCTGGGAGAATATTTGAGAGCGAAGATCATTGATATTCCAGAATCTCTTCTCAACAAATAAAAACCTACCTATAAAGGACAAAAAGATGGCAAAACGGTATCAGACAAAACTGACGGAGATGTTGGGCATAGAGTACCCCATCCTGTCTGGTGGCATGCAGTGGATCAGTCGGGCGGAGTTCGTTGCTCATGCCTGCAATGCCGGGGGAACTGGTTTCATCACTGCCGAATCCCTTGAAAAACCGGAAGATTTGCATGAAGAGATCAAAAAAATGCGTGACCTGACAGATAAACCCTTTGGCATTAATCTCTCCATGGTTCCTGAGTTTGGGGAACCGCAACGCACTCTACGTTTCTGTGATGTTGTTTGTGAAAACGGGATCAAATTTGTTGAAACTGCCGGTCGAAGCCCCGAGCCGCTGATGCCCGTCTTGAAACAGGGCGGGGTCAAAGTGATTCACAAACTTACCAGTGTTCGGCATGCCATCAAAGCCGAAAAAATTGGTGTGGATGCGGTTACCATCCTTGGCTACGGGTCCGGCGGTCACATTGGAAACGACAATGTGGCCTCGTTTATTCAACTACCCTTGGCTATCAAAGAGCTTAGCATTCCGATTATTGCTGGGGGCGGTATCGCCACAGGCGCCGGATTTTTAGGGGCCCTCGCCATGGGAGCTGAAGGAGTGCTGATGGGCACCGCCTTCTTTGCCTCAGAAGAGACCCCCATTCACGCTGATATAAAGCAAAGACTGGTCGATACCCGCGTCAACGAAACCATGATTCTGTTAAAGTCCATCGGTAACCCTATTCGTGTGGCCAGAAACCAACTGGCTGACGAGTGCCTTGCTTTAGAAGAGTCCGGGGCCTCTCTGGAGGAAGTCATCAACAAGGTTGCTGGCGGTAAAGGAAAGCAGGCCTACATGACTGGCGACGCTGAATCTTCTCCTCTGGCTTGTGGACAAACAGTGGGATTGATTGATGAGGTAAAATCGGTGAAGCAGATTATAGATGATATTATTGCAGAAGCCGATACCCTGCTGGATCGGCTTAATGGAGTCATATCCTGAACACTGAAAGGGGAGTTGAACGACTATGAGCAGCACAAACCTACCAGAATGGCAGCCAATCGCCAGCACTACCGGGCTTTCAGAAGGAATCAATCCTGTCTCGATTGAGGGCATTGAACTGGTTGTGATCAAAAAAGAGGGGACGTTGTCCGTTTTTGCGGGTCGCTGCATACACCAGGAGGCGCCTATGGCTCAGGGGATTCTGGAAGAAAACCATCTGGTTTGCAGCAAGCATCTTTGGCGTTATCGTCTCGACAGTGGAGAACTGGAAGGAGAACCCGGTATTTTCCTGCAAAAGTTCGAGAGTCAACTGCAGGACCAGACTCTGGAAATCAGAAGAGATGCCTTTGATGAGCTTAAAGAGCTGTACAATTCTTATGACAACGAAGATGATGAGGAGGATTATCGGCCCTGAAGCATAATCATAATCGGGCCGATTAACAGCGGACTTTTCAGATCTTCAAACGTTTCCAGTCACCGCCATCTATATAGTCCTCTATCAGAACATCCGACTTTGACTGGGACAAACCTGTCACCTGCTCGGCAATCTTCAGGCGGACAACGGCAATCGCGTTGTCGACCAGATCCTGCCGGAACCCATTATCCGCCAAATCAAGCACATATCCAATCGAAAGCAGCCAGGCCACAATTTTCCCCAAGCGCACCCGGACCCGCTGCACGGCCTCGGGATCGAAACTGACATCAAGCAGATCACGGTAATGCTCAGCCGCACGTGAAACCGGTTCAAACCCTGTGCAAAAGCGATAGAGATTTGATTCTTTAATCCGTTTCATCTCCTTGATAAACAGATCTGCAGTTTGACTGTACATCACATCATTGGACCCTTCGAAAATCTGGAACGGTCGGCAGTCTACAATGGCCCGACCGGCGATATGGTCCCGCCGATACCCCTTTGCCCCGACAAGTTGCAGAAGTGACTGGGCGGCATCCTGCATCATATCAGTAAGTATGGCCTTGTTGGCATTCGCTTGTAATCCCAGACCCGAAAGGTCAGATTCAATCGACGACACTTTGCTGGTGTAGAAACACATGCCGGAGTTGATCGTATACCAGGCCTGAAGTTCTGCCAGTCGGTACTGGACCTGGTCATATGTATTGAGTATCCCACCGCTGACTGTTCTCGACTGGCAATGATCGAGGGCTTCGTCCAGCATACGCTTGATAAATCCCAGTCCGATCCCGGACAACCTCAGTCGACTCCGGTGCAGTAAATCCATCATCAGTTTAAGGCCACTGGTATGGGGAGTCAGCCTCGATGACAAGGGGACCTTGATATCAACTCGATTCAGGCCGTAGGGAATCATAAACAGTCCCAGTTTATGATAATAGGACTCAACCACTATGCGCTGTCCTGGCTGATCCATTTCGCAGATAAAGAGATCAACATCCCGGGAAAGGTTTCCCTTCGGCTTTTTCTTCCTGGCTGTCATTAACCAGAAATCTGCCAGACCGGTCAATCCTCCCCAGTGCTTTTCCCCTTGTATGTGACCTTCTTGTCCGGTTTCCTGGTAGAAGGTCTGCATGGCCAGTGCATCCGTCCCAAAATCCGGTTCAGTGATCATCAATCCACCTAGTGCTTTATCCTGTAGAAAACGTTTGAAAACACGTTTTTTAGCAACTTCGCTGCCATACTTCCCAACCGGGTCCAGAAAGAGTGACCCATTGATCCCTAGCATCAGGGCGATGGCAATCGATTCATATGATGCCGTTTCCAACAACGTCAAACAGCGATCAGGTTTTCCACCATCACCACCGTACGCTGTGGGGATGAAAACAGAGAGAGGCGATGAGGCTAGTATTTGATCTAAAAGTTCGCGGGGCAATCCTTCCAGATGGTTGACTGTCTCCAAAACTTCTTCATTTGAAACAAGATTTTTAACAGAATCCCGGAATTCTTTTATAAACTGCTGAAATTCTAAATCATTCATATTTCCCTCATCCTTCATTTTTCCTCAGGGGTTGTTATAAAATAACCTCACATAATTTGTCTGCAATAGTCATGAAGGGACTGGACATTTTGCGAACAGAATGTGAGCTAGTTTTTTAGCCGACCCTTTGGGATCGTTAAAAACCAACTTCACATAATCGGTTTGCAAAAGTCCTGAAGGCACTGGACATTTTGCAAACAGAATGTGAGCTAGTTTTTTAGCCGACCCTTAGCTGATGTCAAGTTTTCATTTATCTGTTCAAAACTTGTCCGGCTTGTAAAATCCAGACTCAAAGGTGTAACTGAGACGACCTTGTCCACAGCAACAGCAAAAACATCCGATTGAGCATCCAGTCTGTCTTCTTCGATTTCAATGGATACTTCAGCATCTTCAATTTTACTGTGAGGACCCGGATTTTTCAGAAATGTGCTCCAATAACGAGTCTTCGATAAACATGTCAGCCGCCAGGGAGTATCCGAGGACGCCTCTTTAGGAACATCGATCTTCAGCAGATCCACATCGACCGGCAAGGTATCGGTCAGCATGGTCTTTGCAAAAAGTCTCAGAAAATGGGCAGTGGCTTGCCAGTCCTGTTCGGTGTACTCATGATAGTCTCCCACGTCAGTCTGTTTGGAAATCGCTATTGAAGGAATTCCCAAATCCGCTCCTTCCATAGCCGCCCCGACTGTCCCGGAAGCTGTTACGCCCGTTCCGATGTTCTCCCCATAATTGATTCCGCTGATCAACAGATCTGGCTTACGATCTGAGCAAAGCGCCAAAACGCCATGGTGTACAGCCATGGCCGGCGTACCGTCACAGTGATAAGCCTGGATATCGTGCCCTTCAATCCCAAAATCGAAAGGGATCAGACTGCCCTGCGGATCTCCTTTCAAACTTCTCCCCATGCCTGTCTGTTGCGTGGATGGAGCCACCACAATTATTTCTCCCAGATCCATCACTGCCTTAACAGCAGCCAACAAACCTGGTGATTCAATACCATCATCATTACTCAAAAAAATTCTCGGTCGATTCATTCAAACCCTTCCTACTCAGATAATTGGATATTTGCCTACTGGCAAAGTTTCGCTATCAACATACTGGGGTGAGAGAAAAACTCACCCACTTAAGTTGCCATCGTATCAGACACATTTAAAAAACGGAATCTAAATTACTTCAGAAGAAAACAGGTATACGGGTAGTCTGAATTCAACAGGCTCATTGAACAGAGCAATGAAATTTTGTACCTGATTAGCATCTGATCCCCTCGGTTCCTGAAATGTCGTGAATATTTGCGAAATTATATTAAATTCAGAAAAAATATCACTGTTCAACCTTGAAATTTTACCACTGTCCCCATTCGATTTCTTCTAATCCCGTGCTGGAAGGCAATACATAAATGTTTTTCTGAATTATTGACATTTCGGCCTTTTTTTGAAAAGGTAGTGCCGATTTTTCCATTGAACTATCGGAAAAATCATATCAGGATTACTCACTGTTTTTTTAACTAATTCAATAGAGGAAAAAATGCTTAACAGAACATTCAAGTGGATCACTCACCTACTCGTTTTGCTGGTATTTTTGGTGGGGATACCTGTGTTTGCCGATCAGGAAAAGATAAACATCAACACAGCAGATGAAAAACAGTTGTGCACATTGATTCGAGTCGGACCAAAATACGCTGCTCGAATTATTAAATACCGCACAGAAGTCAGAGAGTTCAAACATCCGGAAGAGATCATGCAGGTACGCGGCATCGGCAGCAAAACCTTTGCTGCTAATAAAGAGTTGATTATCGTTGTGGAAGAGGTCGACCCCGGAGAAAAGAAAGAGTAGGATTGGCTGATTAATTGTCAGGGAGGCGGGGTTGGCCAGGAAGTCCGTTGTTGCCGTCATCAGGAAAGTCGGGAGGATCAACGCTTTCAATGTTGTAATTGCCACCCGCCCAGTTGCCCAGATCGATCATCTTACACCGTTCACTGCAAAAGGGACGAAATTCATTTTCATGCCAAGCAGTTGGTTGCTTGCAGGTAGGACATTTAACGGTAAGTTTATTATCTGTTTTTTCCATAGAGACGAGCACCACAACTCAGACACAATAGAGCGTTATAAAATGATTTCAGAGGCTCTTCACGCTAAAACCATGAACTTTTCAATTCCGGAATAACCAAAGTAAACTGCAAAAACCACCAGAAAACAAGCACAAACACCAATTACAGTGCGATATACCTGAACACTAAGAAAGGACTTGCCCTTGGCCACAGAAAAGGAGACAACAGAATACCAGACGAGATCCGCCAGAATATGACCAATGAAAAACAGTATCACACCGACCACCCCAAAGGCTTGACTATGGACGATGTACGCAAGGCCAATGGTTGCCCACCAGATAGTCCAGTAAGGGTTGGCGATACTCATTAAAATCCCGGTCCTAATCAATCCCCCTCTGCGAATATCTGACGATGCCGTCAATAATTGCAACGATGGCAGCGAACGAAACATCCCGAACGCCATCCAAAGCAAAATAATAGCCCCGGAGAGGGCAATGGCACCAAACACCGTATCATCAGTCAATATGGGTGCCAATCCCAGCATTAAAGACACTACCAGGAGTAGTTCCAGAATTCCATGACCGACGATCATCATGGGACCCGCATAAAATCCTCTTTTGGTAGTTTCGCTGATGGTCGCTGTTAAAAAAGGCCCCGGCATAAGAGCGCCGGAAAAAGCGATAATGAATGAAGTGACGAAGATTCCGAAGAGTGCTGCCATAATACCATAACAATTTCTTGAGGCCTCAGATGAGACCTCCCAGCATGAAAGCGCCTCCTCAGCAAGGAGGCGCAAAATATAGATCCCCGATGAATCAGCTGATCTTGACTTTTTTCACCCACCCATAAGGATCTGTCTTTTCTCCCTTTTGAATCTGCGTCAGTGAATCGTAAAGCTTCTGCATTACCGGCCCTACCACCTCACCGTCGCCGTAAAAATTATGCCACTGATTATCGACACATATTTTGCCCACAGGTGATATCACGGCTGCAGTTCCACATGCCGCCATCTCTTCTATCTCTGACATCTCTGCTCTAATTTCAACCGGCCGTTCTTCAATATTCATTTTCAACTCCTCTTTAGCCAGAGTCATAATGGAGCGGCGAGTCACGCTGGGGAGAATCGCTTTAGATTTTGGTGTCACAAAGCGGTTATTTGTCATCGCAAGTAGAATATTGGCGGATCCTGCTTCATCCAGATACTTGCGCTCAGCGGAGTCCAGATAGAGTGCTTCATTGGCCCCCATATCTTTGGCAGTTTGCGTTGAGAGTAATCCACCGGCATAATTGGCCCCTGCCTTGAATTTACCGGTTCCCAAGGGTGCGGCCCTGTCAAACTCAGTTACTGCCAACGATATCAAGGAAATACCACCTCCTTTGTAATAAGGGCCCACGGGTGAAACAATGACCCTAAAATCATACTGTAGCGCAGGTCTTAAACCCATGTTCTCACCTACACCAATCAACAACGGGCGAATATAGAGAGCAGCCCCCGATCCATGGGGTGGGATCCAGGCATAATTGGCTCGTACAGTCTCTTCTACACCTTTCATAAACAGGTCTTCGGGTACCGGTGGCATCATCAACCGCTCTGCAGTCTGATAAAATCGTTGTGCATTCATTTCCGGCCTAAACAATAAGACACTGCCATCTTTTGCTGTTTGTGCTTTGAGTCCTTCAAAACACTGCTGTGAATAGTGAAGTGCCGGGGAACCCTCATGAATCCTCATGACTTCGTCAGTTATTAGTTCCCCCTCAGACCACTGGCCATTATCATTGGTAGCCACAAACCGATAATCGGTTTTGATATAATCAAATCCCAGACTATCCCAGGCCAAATCCTTTTTTTCCAAATTGCTCTCATTCATGATGGACTATGTGTTTTGAAGTTCGTTTTAAAAGGTCAGTTCTACTGACGGCGCTTTAGGGCTCGTTAAAAAATAACTTGGCATAAACTGCCCGCAAAAGTCCCATAAAGACCGGACATTTTGCTGACAGAATGCCAAGTAATTTTTGAGCCGATCCTTAATACTGAAGCATCAGCTGATAGGAGGTTTTAAACGGTATCGTCTGGAAAAACTCAGGGAAATACCAGATCAAAAACGTTGCCAATACCAGCCATGGCCCGAAGGCTATTTCGTCTGCCCAGGATTGTCGCCGCATTAATAATAAGGTACCCCCACAGAGAATACCAAAAACGGCTCCCCAGAAAATGGTGGAGAAGAGTATGTTCCAACCAAAAGCAAATCCGATCAGTCCCAGCAGTGTGGCATCCCCTTCCCCCAGTCCGACACGTTTGCGAATGTTCTGGTAGAGGTAACTGATCCAGTGAAATATTCCGGCGCCCATAAAGAGGCCAATCAAAGAACTCAAAAGATCGACACTTCGAACCAGGGATAACCACACGCATTGAAACAGAAACGCGATCACCACAGGCTGCGGAAATATCAGATGGGTTCTGAAATCAAGATATGCAATCAGCAGTAGCGATTCGAATATCAAAAAACTATGGACAAATTCCAGGTGCCAGCCGGTTTTGATATAAATCGCGTAAACCAGCCCAGCATTGAGGATCTCCACCAGAGGGTATATCCATGGTATTTCACTACCACAGTTTCTGCACTTCCCTCTACTGACGACAAAACCCAATATGGGTATCAGGCCGACAACCCCTATCTTTGCTGAACAATAATCACAGGACGAACGATACCAGACAGAATCTCCATGGTAGAGACGTAAAGCCATGGTATAAAGAAACGAGCCGAATACGAGTCCAAGAAGAACAATAAAAATGTCCTGAACAATCATGAAGCGCCATTAAGACATGGTTTCAGCGGAAACACTCCCTGACCGCTCCGTCAACTGCCCAACCTCTGAAACGCGGGAGAAACCCTCTCCGGCCCAGGGGGCCAGCTACCAAATTTTAGGAATAGCTGAATCATTACATTCAGGCAATCCCCATATTTGCAAAATCGAGGTGATTTGCAGGGTTTCGCTGCTTATCTACCGCAAGGTCTGGAAAATTTGTTCCATTTGATCACGGCCTTCCAGTTTAACTTTCTTGAGCTTCCTTAGTTTTTTCTCATCCTCTGAGCTTTTAATGCGGATCGATTGGATATCTTCAATCTCTTTTTCCAACCGCAGATGGTCCTTGTACAAGCGATCAAGTGGGTTGTTATCCTTTGCATGCTTTTTTATCAGGTCCAGATCTGTTTGTTCCAAATCCCCTCCTTTTTTCATTGTGAATATTGAGATTGTCAACTCTTCGCAGAGTCTGACATCAAAAAAAGAAACTTCTGTCTAAATTCTGTCGACCATCTGGCAAAAATCCGCTTCATATGCAGATTTTGCATTTTTAAGCGCCTCTTCTCCCGTCCCTTTGAGATTGAAATAGAACTTGATTTTCGGCTCCGTACCAGATGGTCTTGCGGTAATTCGGCTGCCATCTGCCATATAGAAAGCCAGCACATTGGATTGCGGTTGTTGAGTCTTGCTGATTACTTCGCCGGTGCGGCGATCCTGAATCTCCTTTTTCAGATAATCCCGTACGGTTATAACCTCAATCCCGGCAATCTTATCAGGCGGGCTGTTTCTTAAAAATTCCATGATCCCAGCAATCTTTTCGGCACCTTCATGCCCCTTAATTACCTTGTTGATCAACGAATCAGTGTGGTAGCTGAACTGTTTGTGAATTCTATCCAACTGATCAATTACGGTTCGGCCTTTTTTAAGAAGTTCTGCACACATTTCGCAGAAAATCATGGAAGCGATCACAGCGTCTTTATCCCTGACAAATGAATCAAACAGATACCCATGGCTCTCTTCGGTGCCGAAGATGAACTGACCGGTCTGATTTTCATCCATTTCCCTGATGACAGAGCCAATGTATTTAAATCCGGTCAAGGTCTCCCGTACTTTAACGCCGTAGCTGGCTGCAATTTCCTGCCCAAGATCTGATGTGACGATAGTGGTGATATACACTCCGTCAGACGGCAGTTTCCCCTGCTCACTGAGTTTTTCAAGATAGTATGCCAACAACAACTGACCGATCTGGTTGCCGTTGATCTTTATCCACTCATCTTTATGCCGAACCATTACACCGATACGATCTGCGTCCGGATCCGTCCCCACAATCAGGTGATCGTCATCTCCAACCTCTTCCAATGCAAGTTTCAGAGCGCTAGGTTCTTCCGGGTTTGGAGATATCACGGTTGGAAACGCACCGTCCGGATTCTCCTGGGCGGCAACAATTCGGACCTTTTCAAATCCTCTTCTTTTCAGAATTTCCCGTACCGGGTAGTTGCCAGTACCATGCAGGGGGGTGTAGACCACACCGAAATTCCGATTGACATCCTTTTCCCCTAGAGCAAGCGCTTCAACCTTTTTGAAATAAGCATCTTCAACGCTTTTTGGAATGAACTGCACCAGTCCTTGCTCGCGTGCGGCTTCGAAAGTCATCCAATTCACTACCGTAAAATCTTCGATGTTATTCACTTCTCCGATAATACCATCATCGTGTGGCGGAGTGACTTGACATCCATCGGACCAATAGACTTTATAGCCATTATACTCGGAAGGGTTATGACTAGCGGTCACCACAATTCCGGCAGTAGTTCCCAATTCCCGAACAGTAAAAGAAAGCATGGGCACAGGACGCATCTCTCCGTAGAGATGAACCTGGATACCATTTGCAGCCAGCACACAGGCTGTTTCCTGGCTGAAAAGATCGGAAAAGTGCCGGCTGTCATAAGCGATGGCAACACTTGGTGCAGGATCACCTGCACCATTGCTTTTGAGGAGATAGTTCGCGAGACCCTGACTGGCTTTACGCACTGTATAAATATTCATACGATTCGATCCGGCGCCCAATATACCTCGCAAACCACCAGTACCAAACTCCAGATCCTTATAAAAACGGTCAATCAACTCCTTTTCATCGTTTGTGTCAATCAGGATTTTGATTTCATTTCGAAACTCATTGTCGAAATAGTCGTTGGCTGCCCATTCCCGGGCTTTGCTCATTATCCCCTCGTCCATCCGGTAATTCCACAATTGGTGTTCAAGTTTCTATTAAAAACACGATTATTTTACTTTAAGTGATTCTACCTATCTCTATGCTAAACGTCAATTTCAGAAGTACTTTCTTTTACCGGAATCGAAGATCATTTTGCTATTTATTTAAAAAAATTCGTAACTACTCAGCTCATTGCCGGAGCCGGGGGAATCATGATTCAAAACGATGAAAAACAGGACGTTTTCCAACAGCTCCAGGGATGGATTCATGCGTGTTTTGAATCATGATCTCCTTGACGGAGTGAATACAGAATAGTTACAAAAATTCCATCCCTATACAATTACATCAAAAAATCGAACAGACGGGGAATAACTCGATGGGCAAAACCCAAACTTTCGAGATCGGAATTTGTTCAAAGATGGACCAAGGCTGTTCAAGTATCATAGTAGAATCAGCTGGGGTTGAAACTCCCGAAAGAACTAAAATCCCTTGAATTCAAGAGATTGTACTTTTTTCAATCCCTCAACCATGTTAGGCTGATGTTATCAGGCATCCATGCAGAGCCTGAGCATGTATCTGGGAATCGAACATTTATTTTCGGGAGTTTGACATGATCAACACAAAAATCATCTGCACCATCGGCCCAGCCAGTGACCAGTATCCGGTTTTAAAAGAGATGTATCAGGCAGGGATGAATATTGTACGTATGAATATGTCCCACGGAGATCATGCCTCTCATCTCGCTGTGATTGAGATGGTCCGACAACTAAATCAGGAGATGACATATCCAGTCGCTCTCCTACTTGATACTCAAGGTCCTGAAATTAGAACCGGACGTGCAGGAATGAACCTGGAAGAGGGTCAAACCATCGCGATTATTGTCCCTCCCCAAAAGGATGACAGGGACGATGTGCTATTTGTCAACTACCCACACCTCCTGTCAACAGTCAACATTGGAGACCGGATCACCGTTGACAGCGGTTTGATCAATTTGAAGGTAAGCCAAAAAACAGACGAACAATTGCAGTGCGTGGTTCTGGACGGCGGCCAGATCAAACCCCGACGTCATGTCAACCTGCCTGGCATCCATGTTGAAATTGCCGCTCTGACAGAGAAGGATAAAACCGATATTCTGTTTGGTATCGACAATGATATTGATTTTATTGCCCTCTCCTTTGTGAGAGATAAAAATGCAATATTTGAATTACGAGAGCTTCTGGGGGAGAAAGGCAAAAAAACCAAAATTATCGCCAAGATAGAAAACTACGAAGGGGTCAATAATCTGGAAGAAATTATCAAAGAGGTAGACGGCATCATGGTAGCCCGTGGAGATCTGGGGATTGAAGTGAACATGGAGGATCTACCCGCAATTCAACGTCGGATAGCTTATCTTTGCGCGATTCACGGTAAAAGCCTGATCATTGCCACCCACCTTCTGGAGTCCATGATCGAGAATCCAATCCCCACCCGGGCAGAGATCACTGACATAGCGAATGCGGTTTTCGAGGAGGCTGATGCCATAATGCTTTCGGGCGAAACCGCCAGCGGCAAACATCCGGTGAAAGCGATCGAGTACATGGTCCGCACAGCCAATAAAGCAGAGCAGTTACCTGGTGTGGCTTTCGCTCAACAGATGATCCGGCAGAACGATCTCCAGCACATCGCCTCGGCAGCTGTTCACCTGGTAGAACACCTGAAACTCAAGGCAATCGTCACATTCAGTCAAAGTGGACGTTCAGCAGCTATTGTTTCAAATTGCCGTCCTGCCAACATCAAGATATACGCCTTTACCAACTCAGCCAAAACCCAGAAAACCCTCATTCTCTATCGAGCGGTTTACCCATATTTACTGGAATTTGAAGCAAATTTCGAAGAAACCGTTCAGAATGCGATGCTGGAGCTGAGAGAAAACGGGGATTTTACTCGAGGTGATCGAGTGGTCGTCATTCACGAAATTGAAGCTTACGGCAGATTGGTACCGACGATTCAAGTCAGGGAAATTTGAAGCAGAGAACAACCCGCGGTTCTGAAAATCAAGATCGACCGCGGGGAATAGGCTGGCTTACGGTTTCAGTACCAACAGGGCATCAACTGCTACCGGCTTACCATCACGTATTTTCAGGGGATTTATATCAATTTCCTGGATCTCATCATGATCCATTCCAATCTGTCCCACGGCAATCAGGATATCCGCCAGGACTTCCCGATCAACAGCCTCCATCCCTCGAACAGAGTCCAGGATTTTCCGGCTTTTAATATCGTCCATGATATCCATAGCATCTTTTCGAGTCAGGGGAGCCACTCGGAATGCAACATCCTTCAGAATTTCGGTAAAGATCCCGCCTAATCCGAACATGACACAGGGGCCGAACTGTGGATCGCGGGTCAGACCAACCACCAGTTCCCGCGGCCCTTTGATCATCTCCTGGACAAGCACGCCACCCTTATCATCACCCATTTTGGTCGTAATCTCTTCAAAGGCAGCAGTTGCCTCTTCCACTGTTCGGATATCGATCTTTATCAGGCCTTTCTCTGTTTTATGCGCAATCTCGGACGAACTTCCTTTCAAAACCAGAGGAAATCCAATCTTTTCCATCGCCTGGTTCAACTCGTTGACATCTTTGGCAACGATCTCTTTAGTAACTGGGATGTTGTACTCGGTCAGCACTTTTTTGGAATCATATTCCGAAAGTGTTGTTTGTCCATCCTTAAGTGCTTGTTTAATAATCTCCATTTATTCCTCCTGGTTGAAATGGCGGTGTATCCATTAATGTTCGTCTCATCTTCGATTGTCTTTTTTGATATCATCAAGTTATACCTCTGCCTTAGCGCCTATGTCAAATCCAACACACCAGGTCATGGACCCATTACATCTCCCGGTTTCGACTTGTACGCAGACTGGATAACAGCTTTTTTAATTATCCCGGGTATTAATAATCTGATGATATTCGTACATGGTTTTCAGGACTTTAACTGCTCTTTCAGGGGTAGGAAATGAGACTATTTTGTACGACTCCATGATTTCTTTATGGGAGTACTGAGAGCCCGTGGAAACAGATATGATAGGCTTGCCGGTTTTTTTGACCAGGTCAGCAATCAGCTGCAGCGTACTATCCCTTCCTTCGGCAACTTGTTGGAAAAAGTTCTTCATACTACTCATGACTTTGAGCAGTTCAGGCGGACCTGCTACCTCATCGGAGCATTCAAATTGAAAGGCTCTAAAGCCCGCTCCTAACGCAATCACAGCATCTACACCATCCCATTCGGCCAACAATCCCAGAATTTCCGGCATCGGATCATTGGCAACGGTCGCTACCAGATCAATCGGATTGCCCCTGTTCCAATAGTCAGGTAGAAGCGTGTCGATATGCCGGATCATATCTTCGGGGAGTGGTGGTACAACCAGCCCGGCCTCCTCGCAGGAATCCGCGGTCAGGACTCCCCACCCTCCACCACGAGTCACAATGCCTACTCGATTACCCTTCGGAATGGGGTAGTTGGCCAGTGCTTTCGCACAATCAATCAGTTCCAGGCTGCCTTGAACCTCAAGGATTCCAGCCTGCCGAAAGGCGGCACGGTTGACTGCCCGGGTTCCCGCCAATGATCCAGTATGAGACGCTGCCGCCCGGGCACCCACCTCGGTCCGGCCTCCTTTTAACATCACAATCGGTTTAATCCTGGAGATTTGCTTCACTGCTGCTAGAAAATCTCTCCCGGATTCCACTCCTTCGACGTAACCCAGAATCACTTTGGTTTCATCATCTTTTGCAAAGTATCTCATGTAATCGACACTACTCAGATCTCCTTCATTTCCGCTGCTGACAAATTTTTCAAATCCGACGCCCTCTTTTTGTCCATAATCCATCATCTGCACACCCACGTTGCCACTTTGAGAAAACATGGAGACCGATCCTTTTAACGGCATCAGCATCGGCATCAAGGCGTGCAACTGTGACTGGGCGCTGTATACCCCCATAGTATTTGGACCTACGATCCGGATCCCATATTCGGCGGCTTTAGCCACTAATTCCGCTTCCAATTTAACTCCGGCATCTCCCGCCTCACTGAAATTGGAGGTTATTACCACTAGATACGGAATTTTCTTTGCTCCACATTCTTCAATCAGCGGCAGAATATATTGAGCCGGGGTTGTGATCAGAGCCATATCCACTTTATCCGGAATATCTATCACACTGGTGAAACATTGAAGTCCCAATATTTTATCCGCTTTGGGATTTACGGGATAAACCTTGCCTTGAAAATTTCCTTTGAGAATATTGAGCAGGATAATATTACCCCATTTCCCGGGTGTAGCCGATGCGCCAATCATCGCGATAGATTGTGGATTGAATAAAGAATCAAGATTTGATGCACTCATAATTAATCCATTTTATTGCTATCGAGTATTCCAAACGGATCTGTATCCGCCGGAACCTCTTTAATTAATATTCTGGCGGTCAGAGCCCTGCCACCGATAATCAGATCACTTTCTGGAACTGCCTCGAATGAAATCGTCGGGTTACTCACATTTAAACGAAGTCTATTCATAAGGTTCTCTCTTTCAATGGTCATCGGTTCCAGATAAGGATTCAACTGCTATCGGCGATTAGGGATTGGACTGGATCCCAAGGGGTATGACTCCAGTTAGGTGATTGCTTAAACTTAAAGGGATTACCGAAACTCCGTCAAATATGATCCCCGGTTTCGCTGGTCAAAATATGATTATTAGTGTTAGAAATTGGGTTTTAAAAATCGCTGGATTACACCGATTAGGAGTGCAGAACAAAATGACGGAATTTCTGATTATCGACGATGATATTGAGAGCTGCCAACTGTTAGAAAAACGGCTGGAGAAGTACGGTATTAGTACTTTTGCTGCAAATGGAGAATCGGCTTATGGGTTATTCCTTGAAGCTCATCAGAAGGCGAAACCGTTCGATGTTATCTTTTTGGACATTGTGATGCCGAAAATCGATGGACACAAAGTGCTGGTTAATATTCGGGAATGGGAGAAATCAAACCTGGAGCCGGAGATGGCCACCAAAATAGTGATGGTGTCCGCGATGAAAGACACAAAAAACATTTTCGCAAGTGTCAAGGAGGGCTGTGATAACTATATGACCAAACCCATCCGCAAGCAGGGCGTGATCGATGTCATGCAGAAACTGGGGTACTCCGAGCTATCCTGAATCAGAATTTACAATAATCCTATCTTTGCTTCACATCCATAATCTTCATCAGTTGATTGATCAGCTTTTCCTCTTGTGCATCGATCTCTCTATCTGCCATCATCACTTCCCGTACCAGATTTAACAGGACTTCTTTTTGTTTCATCGACAGTTTGGGGCTCAGAATACCGACCAGCTGGTTGACTTTTTTCTTGAGTGCTTCAGGGTTGTGAACAAGTTTCTTCACATGGGAAGCTATTTGAGTCTGTACGTCTTTGAAATCTCCAAACTCGTTGACCCAATGGGTTTGAATAAAATGTTTGATAACATTCCACTCCTCTTCATCAATATCACCATCTACAGCAGACATCAGTGCTGCAAGGAATATGACTGTTGTCAGAGTGCTCTTATCAAATAGTTCCATGGCCCGGTTTTCCTTTTCTATTAAAAGCGAGACATCAACCCTGAAAAGATCGATGCTTTTCCGAAATTAGCACAAGCCATTAATGAAAACAAGGGTCAAATGCGATGGAAAACCCCCATTTCAGACATGTTTTCCTGCACCATTCATGGTGACAAAATTCTCAAGCAACTCATAGGACTGCGCCCCCACCACACGATCCTTCTTCATGATAAAGGTTGGTACAGCAGTTATCCCCAATTTTTGGGATTCTTCCCAATCCTGGTCTACGGGATCTTTGAAACGTCGATTATTCAGCACATCTTCAGCGGCTTCGGCGGAAAGACCAACTGAAGCTGCGAGGTCGGTCAAAACAGGAATCGAAGCGATATTTTTCCCATCTACAAAATACGCTTTGAAAGCGGCCATATGAAATGCCTCTCCAACACCCTCAGTTTCTGCCCAGAGACCTAACTCCTGAGCCAGACGACTGTTATAGGTTTTATCACGCTGTCCGAGCGGCAGACCCAATTCGGTGGCGGTATCCCTGAGCCTTTGCATCATCGCATCAATATCCATCGGATAACCTCTAAAGAGGTCTGATATCAATCTCCCTTCTGCAGGTGTTTCAGGGTGCAGGGGAAAAGCCCGCCAACGGATTTCAATCTCATAGTTACGTTTCAGTTCTTCAACACGACCTGTGATGAAATAACACCAGGGTCATATATAATCGGAGAAAATCTCCAGTATCAGTTTGTCTGACATCTTTTCCTTCTTTGATTTACAATCGTTAGAGGCAGTTTCTATGTTCGATCATGAACGGCCGTCTTTCCAACTTTGCACATATCCGATCCATCTTTGAGACTGCTTTTTTAAAAAATTCTGAAACCGCGCCAGTGTTGATAGCGATTTTCGTGTCAAAAATTCATCAATAATATCCTTCATTTCGTTCGATCTCAAATAACCATAGGCCTTGTGCGGATTTTTCTCTCCCTTATAAATGTAATTATTGGTGACCGATTGATCGCTGACTTTTACACCTCTTGGGTTATCTGCAAAATGATCTGCCAACTCATAGAAAAGGGCGATTTTATCTCTCAGATCGGCTTGGTTACACCAGCTGGTTTTCACGTTTTCAGGGGTTTTAAGCACCGGAATCATCGATTCACCCTCTGCCATTTCTGCACCGATTTTACTTCTAATGATCGGCAAACCCAATGGTGACCCAATCGTAACAAATGTATCAATCTCCACCTCAGGGGCATACCGTGTTAAGACATCATATGCGATTATGGACCCCATAGAGTGCGCGATTAAAAGGATTTGTTTTCCTCGATGTTGTTTCAGCACCTTGGCCAGATGAAGGCAGGTCTGCTCCCGGATGGTTTCTTGTGCTGTGGTGTACACCCCATCCTCAGCAGAATAGTACACCTCCAAATCGCTGAAAAAATGATGAATAATAAAGTCACTGATTGATGAAAAATTAATAGAGAGATCCTCATTCAGGAAAATCCGGTTTAGCTGCCCTCCCAGATAGTCTAGCAACTTTTTCCTAAAATCGCTACCTTTCTCATCTTGATCCGTATTCCCCGCTGGGAGATAGGGATCTTCAACAAAGAGATCATGCTTTTTGTCTTTGATAGCAGGATCCAGGGGGACCGGATGTTGAAAATCGGCCCAATAGGCCAATTGAAAGTCGAAATCCAAGCTGTGATGATTCGATCGGCTCAACCCTTCAATGATGGCTGATTCCCACCATCGAGTCAGGATGTTTTCCGGGACCTTATTACCTAAACCATGGATTCCGATTATGATTTTGGACATGTCAAAATTATCTGAAATAGGGCATACTTAGTAAAAAGCCCATGCCCTTCAAGGCAGGTTTTCGCAAGACGCAAATGTTGATTGATTAACTATTTGAAGAGTATCCACTTCAAATAGTCATGTCAACAATCTCAGCACCGACATATTCCGAATACAATGTCAAAATATTGGTATTATAAACTCCTCATCTGGGCTGTTTTAACGGCTGCAAGCTTCATCCCTCTGCAGGCCCAGGCTTTTCCATCGCAGAGACAGATATCCAGCCAGATCAGACAGCAACTGGCAGATGATGAACGCCATATACAATTACCTCATCGAACAATCAAATCTGATCAGCTATTGTTCCACTTTTATCAACACCGTCAATTCAATCCAGCTTGGATCGGCCGTGAGGGACGGCGGCCGCATGTTGAGGTCATGGTCCAGGCGATTCAACAGTCACGGTTTGACGGACTGGATCCGAATTTTTACTATTTCAAGGAAATCACAAACGCCTCTAAAGCTGTCAAAAGCAACAATCGACAGCAGGATCCTGCCCTCAGTTCTGCCAGTTTGGACTTACTGCTAAGCAACGCTTTTTTACAACTCGGTCGCCACCTGCAAAGAGGAAAAACAGCGCCCCCAACAAAGGAATCGGATCGGCTATCAAAAGAAATGGACAACCGATTGCTGAATAATTTGAATCGTGCACTGTTATCAGGCAAGATCTTTTCTGAACTTGAGGGACTCAAATCAGACAATCAGGATAGTCACATTTTGCGGCAAGCTTTGGGGAGGTATCTGAGGATAAAAGTAAAGGGTGGTTGGCCGTTAATTCCGGCAGGTAAAGAATTGAAAAAAGGGGATCGTGATACCAGGATCATTCTAATTAAAAAACATCTATTACAAACGGATGATTTGGACAATAAGACAGGCTCTCTCAATACGAAAGAGACTGTATCCCCGCTGTTTGATGCGACACTTGAGTCAGCAATCCGCAGTTTTCAGGCTCGACATGGATTGAGACGGAGCGGCCGCTACAGCCGCAAAACACATCTTGCTTTAAATCTACCGGTTGAAAAACGACTTCTGCAGATCCAGATTAATATGGATCAAAGACGCTGGCTCCCCCGCAACCTGAGACAGCGCCACATCATCGTAAATATTCCCTCAATGGAACTGAAGGCGGTCTTAAACAATGAAACTGCTCTTAAGATGAGGGTCATTGTAGGTAAACCCGAACATCAAACGCCGGTCTTCAGCGATACGATTCCCTACCTGGTGATTAATCCGTACTGGTATATTCCTCCTGATATCGTTGTACATGAAATTCTGCCCGCTATAAGGAAGAACCCTGATTATCTGGCGGTCCATGGTATCCGACTCTTTGAAAAAATGAGCGCCGATAAAAATGAAATCATGGCAGAAACTGTAGACTGGCAATCGCTGACGCCGGATAAGATCAATTTCTACTTTCGGCAGGATCCAGGCTGGGAAAATTCTCTCGGAGCCGTCAAATTTGTGATGCCCAACCGGCAACACATTTATCTACATGATACTCCTTCTAAAAGTCTGTTTCAAAGATCTTCCCGTGCGTTGAGTTTCGGGTGTGTCCGGGTTGAACATCCAGCTGAACTGGCAGCATTTGTGCTTCAAGACACTCGGACCTGGACAGAACCGAAAATTAACAGTCTGATAAATTCCGGGAGTCTACGAAGAGTGAACCTATCGAAACCTGTTCCCTTACATTTAGTCTATTGGACGGT
>PJEL010001103.1_pt1 | contig 28586 bp, 11 predicted proteins | sample 1853271 | NCBI WGS metagenome assembly PJEL01 (sample SAMN08108733, study PRJNA415343) | Invertebrate metagenome, whole genome shotgun sequencing project. | host: Globobulimina | place: Sweden: Gullmar Fjord | collected 2015-08 | reverse complement strand
GACCATAACTACGCTGATGGCTGGCCAGGGCTTGTTTGTCACCAGGTCGATAAATCTCCACTTCGAAGGGGTAGACTTTGGCCACTAACTCTGGCCCGGCTTGGTCGGTAGGCACTGAGTAGCGGTTGGTATCAACCACCACTTGGCTGTAGGGATTGAGGCTGACGGTCAAACTTCGACAACAAGGATAATCTTGAGCCGGTAGCGGACGCAGATGGGGCAATTCTTGTTGCCCGGCTTGGGCAATAGTGACCTTTTGTCCCTCAACCTGACGTTGCTCGTTTTGCAGACATTTAGCCCCCAAATGCTCATTCAATTGGGCAAAAGTTGCCACCTCTGGCAAGGGCACCAGAAAGTTTCGCCGGGCATAGCCCACGTTGTGTTCCACCCCACCTTTCTGATTGGCCACACCCGGTGTGCAGTAGTGGCTATCAAACAAGTAATGGCTGCGAAACTGGATGAAACTGGCTTGTTCTTCCCGATTTTTTCCTTGCAACACCCGATACACCGCCGCCTTCAAATTGTCGTAGGTCAAACGCCCTGGCAGGCCGCCAAAGTAGTCAAATGCCCGCACGTGTCCCAGAAAAAAGGCTTCCTGTTTTTGGTTTGGAAAGGCCATCACAAACAGTCGTCGTGAGTAATTCAGCCACATCAAGAACAACTGCACCTTCACTTGTTTCCCGCCCATTATCACCTCAGCTTCGCCCCAATCGACCTGCCCATCCGTGCCCGGATCAAATTCCAATGGTAGATACACTTTCGGCTTTTTCTTCTTCCAGCCTATCTTGGACAGGTAGTGCCTCAAATTCGACTCACTCCCCTCATACCCTTTGGCAGCGATGGCCTCATATATCTTTTTCCAAGTGTACTTCTGCTTCCGGGGCAACTTCTCGTTCTCGGCCACCAGTTCTTGTATTTGGGCTTTGTATGGTCCTAACTTCGGAGCCGGACGGGGTTCGCTCAGAGTATATTGTCGCGCTTGTGCCGAGTCTATTGCCTGACGCACCCTTTCCCGGGAGTGCCCCATTTCTTTTGCTATCTGGCGCATTGATTTTTTCTCTATATAGTATGCGCGTCGGATTTGTTCTATTTGTTCCACCTTTAACATTCCTTACCTCCGTTATCATTTGAATAATCCTTATGATAACGGATTTGGCTAAAGTGGCCCTATTTTCAACCGCCATTTTTCGCTTTACTGGCCCTGTTTTATATTATCAAAAACACTTTTTAGTGCTCTATGGTGAGCATACTCCATTTGAATTGCTGGTCCAGAGTATTTAGTCAATGGACTCACCGCTTGAGGTAATAAATGGTGCCTTTCAGTAACCCCCCTCTCTGCATCCAATGTACCATATTTGCCGCCTCGGTATACCGTTAATACAATTGCACCCGTCTCCACTAATGGAAAATCAGGAGAAAAATCTTGTACTGGTGACTCTAGAGTAGTGCCGGGGAGTTGAAATAGCCCATTGAACTCACTCCCTAAAGTTTCAGAACGATAATCAGCAGCGTCGATGGGTGAACCATCCAGGGTAAAACCTTCCTGATTAGCTGAAACATCTGGAGGAGTTAATACATCGGTTAATCCACCTTTAAGGTTTCCAATTGTTTCAGCCGCTGCTTCTGCCTGATCAGGGTTGAGAGCATAATAGGCGGATGTCCCAAGGGCAAGAGTACCACCAACAACGAGCAAAGCGACGGCAGTACAACTTAGGGTATCAATGCCAATAAAAATACAATGCCCACTCGGATCCGTATACCTGAGCGGATTATTCCGTGTATACCGATACCGATTAAACCCACCCGAACTCAATGGATCCGGCACAATCGTATCCGGCGACACAAAGCGACCCAACACCGGACTATAATACCGCGCATTATAATCCAGCAACCCAAATGACGCTTCGTTACGCTGCGACGTAAATCCAAAGTCCGTGACGCTTGTACCGTTGCTCCACCGCACCTCACCGTAGGGCAGATACCGCACCTCCGAGACAACGCCGCCAGCGCTATCAGTTGTTAAGGACGTGGAGCCAAGATGATCTCCACCGAGATAATATACCTCAGAGCCTTGTCGCATAGCAACTTTTTGCCCGCCGAAGGTGTAATACTTGGTCACAGCTTCCACAGAGACCGAGCCAGATTCAACCCACACACTTTCATTGTTCACGTTGTCGGTGGCTTTGATTTGGAAGGTGTAGCTCTTACCCGCCCCGCCAACATAAATCGCCTGACTATAGCTTACATCACTTAACCAGGCTGTCCAACTCCCTCCGGCTTCTTTGACTTGCACCTCATAATGACGTACACCGGCTCCAATATCCAGCCCCTCCCAGGAGACGGGAACCCCCAAACCAGACCTGGGCGGCACATCAATCAAGACCGTAGGTCCGACCTCATCATTGACCAACTCAAAAGTGGCCGGGGTGCTGTTGCTCGCCCGGTCGGTTACGGTCAGGCATAAGTGGCAGCTTGGCTGGTGTTGCTGTCAAAGCTGTAGTGGTGGCTTTCGCTGGCGATTTGAGTTTGGTTCAAAACGTAACTTTGAGCCGAGATAGGTGTGAAAGTAAAACCACAACAAAAAACGCCTCAAGTTGAGACGTTCTTTGGTATCGACTAAGAATTGTTGGGTGTTATGCTTCCACCCAACCTACTTACTTGAAATTGACCATCTACCTCACAGATTTATACACTAATTGATTTTTAACATTATAGCATACTCTGTATTCTAATCGGTTTAAAGGTATTATTCCTATGTAGAGTTTTATCAGGTCACATGAATGATAAGTGCCCTCCTTCCCAAATTCGGTAATAGTAACTTTTCTTCCAAGTGATTGAAATGTGATATGTACATTGCTTTGGTGTGTACCTTGCAACAATTTTTGATCCAGATATGCAATTAGAGAAGGTACAGAAGGCGTTATTTTTGCATTTTTATATATAGTGAATAAACCAATATACATATCAATGTGTGGAATTGAAACACACCCTAAGATAAGAAATATGCTTAATAGGCATCCCAATTTTAGCCGATACGGTAATAGTTTAAGTACATCAGCAATGGTTGCTGATGTACTTGTATTTATATTCATGTCACTTTCTTTTTCTTATTGCAGATGAGTCATACCTGAATACTGTGAGCCAAAGAGATTAAAATAAAAAAGACTGGAAATAAATGATTGTCCTACTGGTCCTGTGGATTCCAAAGTATCTCTTGCCCACTCCCCAGTTGCATACAAAGGCAATCCACCTTGTGCAATTTGATGTCCCATCTTTCCCCCTGTTTGCCCTAAAGTCATATCTTGTAGAGAACGTCCTTGAGAGTGACCAGGAGCAACAAGTATAGTTTCGTGAAGTAAGTTGCCAAGTGCTGAGGCTCCTGATGAATCATAAAATCCAACTTGTACAAAATAATAAAAATGATGAGGTTGATCGCCCCCTTGACCTGGATCACGATATTTCCAGGCAAAACCTGTTTGTCCTGGGTGCCAATCTCTTTTTTCATACAACCGATTGTATTCACCGAGACCAAGTTGAGCCATAATCTCCTCAGAAATAGGTTTATTACCTACACCTGTATAAAATGAACCAATATCGTCAATAAAACCTGCTCTAGCTTGCATACTGTATTCATTTCCAATTGGCGGATGCATGAAAGCTGCATATTCAAATACTCGTGCCATAGCTTCCAGATCTGATATACCGCTATTGGTATGTAAAAATTGAGCATATTGACTAAGTTCCTGTCTTCGGAAATCTTCACTTCCAAACTTGTAATATGGGTCCATTTCCAAGTCTATTCCATTACAAACTGAAGGTGGACAATGCCCACTCGGATCCGTATACTTGAGCGGATTATTCCGCGTATACCGATACCGATTAAAGCCACCCGAACTCCCCGGATCCGGCACAATCGTATCCGGCGACACAAAGCGACCCAACACCGCCGAATAATACCGAGCGTTATAATCCAGCAACCCAAATGACGCTTCGTTACGCTGCGACGTAAATCCAAAGTCCGTGACGCTTGTACCGTTGCTCCACCGCACCTGACCGTAGGGCAGATACCTCACCTCGGAGACAACGCCGCCAGTGCTATCAGTCGTCAGAGACGTACTACCCAGATGATCTCCACCAAGATAATATACATTATTACCCTGCCGCATGGCAACTTTCTGCCCCCCGAAGGTGTAATACTTGGTCACCGCCTCCACAGAGACCGAGCCAGACTCAACCCAGGCACTTGCATTGTTTATCTTGTCGGTGGCCTTGATTTGGAATTTGTAGCTGTGTCCGGCCCCACCCACGTAGGTGGCTTGGCTGTAAGCCACATCAAGCAGCCAGGATTGCCACATGCCACCATCTTCCTGCACTTGCACTTCGTAATTACGCACCCCAGATCCAAGGTCAAGCCCCTCCCAAGAAACGGGAACTCCCAAACCAGACGTAGGCGGCACATCAATCAAAACCGTAGGTCCAACCTCATCATTCGCCACCACAAAGGATTTGCCTACATTATTTCCCGCCCGGTCAAAGACCGTCACTTCAACCGTATCACTGAAGGTATCAGCCGCACTGAAACTGTAGGGGTGGCTTTCGCTGGCGGTTTCCAGGCCATTGAGGGTATCATAGCTGTTGCCAGAGATGGTGCTGGTTGGGAAGGTGACGGTATCCAATTTAGACAGAGTGTCGGTCATCAAAGCCGTCACGGTGAAACTACCATCACCATTACCATAATAGACAATGTTGGCCTCAGTGTGACCGTAGTCGCCGCTGGCACTCAGGGTCAGGCTGGCCTCGGGCAGGGTGCTGTCCACAATCAGGGTGTGGCTGGCACTGGCCTCATTGCCCGCTTGGTCATAAACCTTAAAGTCAACTGTATACTCACCCTCACTCCCGCCAGTAAAGCTCTCTTGCCAACTATCGCCCGCACCTGGCAGCAGATACCGAGTGGCACTTTGAGTACCACTAACCTCAGCCTGCACATCACCCAGATAAAGCGGCGACGTATCGCTGGCGGTGACGTTTAAGTCAACCGCTTGCCCCACCTGTTGCCATTGCGGGTCAACACTGCTGCTGCTTAAAGTAGGTGGTATTCGATCCAGAGTCAGGGTCAGGATGTCCGACCAGGGCGAGCTATTCCCGGCATCATCATGAGCTTGCAGGGTGATGGCATTAGGGCCATCCGTCAGGTTAACCTGGATTTCCCATACCCCTAACACATTACCCGCTCGCAGCGGAGGATAAGAGGTATTGCCAACCTTAACCGTGACCCAACTGCGGGGGTCAGCTTGCCCTTTGAGGCTGTAGCTGGTCTGATTAACCGGCTGGTCTAAGTGGGGGGCCACAAAGAGAGGGGTACCAGGGGAGGTAATGTCAATCCAAACCCCAATGAAGCTAGTGCTGCTGTTGCCATCGGTGTCAGCCCCGGTTATCGGCACCTCATACTCGGCATTGCCCAGGCTGACATCAACCTGTCGGGTAACCGTCCACAGCGAGGTGGGGTCGGTGGGGTTGCTGCTGCTAAAGAGTAGGTTTTCGGTCCCACTTTGGGTATACAGTTCGCCACCCACAAAGTTAGTGGGGCCGGGGTTGGCCGTTGGCAAACCGCCCCGGGCCGTAGCATTAAAGATCAGGTCTTGGCCCAATCCCACCGGGAAAGGATGGCGGCTGACGCTTTTTAGCGGAGGTAAGACCACAACTTCCACGCTCACGCTGTCAGAGTTGGGGCTGTCCTGATCGGCGGCATCAGTAACCGTGGCCCACAGGGTGTTAACCCCGCTGTCTAACACCACCTGGGGTAATTGCCAGCTTAAGTCGGCCTATACGGTAGTCTGGCCCACTCACAAAACCTGACCACCCGCTCGTTGTAACCACAAGGTCAGTGTTTGACCCGCCTCGCCAGCCGTGCCAGCCACATCAACTACCGCCCGACCCTGTTGGGTGGGGTCACTGGGGCTGATGATAACGGGTTTGGCCGGACGCTCAATGAGAACTGTTACCGACTGGGCGACGGTACTAACCACAGCCTCCAGACTGGGGGTGATGGTCAGGCGGTAATCAAAGCTACTGTTGCTGCCTGGCAGATTACCATTATCATCTCTCCCATCCCAAAGTAAGCTGATGGGGGCTGGGCCTACACCGCTAAAGTGCTTAAAGACCTGCCCGTTATCTTCAATAGTCACCTGCCAACTGCTCAAATTTTATAATACTACTCCACTTCAAATTCAACAGTTCGTACTAAGGGCCGGTTGAGAAATATCTCTATCTTATACTGACCAGGACGAAATTCTTTACCTTCTGGTGATTCAATCCAGATAACAATTTGCTTCCTGGGGTCTGGATAAAGATAATGGGCAGCAATTTGTTCCTCTTCATAATACCATTTGACCCATAAAGTACTATCAAGAGGAAGTTTAAAAGGGCTTTGTAGCGTAATGATACTATAAATTCTTTCATCCAAACGACTAAATTTGGATATTTCATCAATGGGTAATCCAGCCTCATCGATACCTGTTGTTAATATTACTTCATCAATTTGCAACTCCATCGACTGATCAGTTATGTGGGCATAAAAGAGCAATAAAAAGGGAAAAACAACCACCAAAAATAATGTGGTAATACAACCCACAAAACCAGCTACAAGCAAAAAGATAATACAATTAAACCGTTTGTTCCTTTGTGACATAAAAGACCTTATTGAAACCACTTTATTATCTCTGGCTGACACCAGACAAATTTATTCTACCTGAAACTCTATATCCCAAACAATCGCTTTACCGATAACAAACTCAACGCCATATTTACCAGGTTGAAATGTTTCTCCATCTGGTTTAAGGGTACTTGTAAAACTATATTGGTATTGATCAACATTAGAAATAATCTCTCTAAAAATAAGATTAGATACATCTTCATAATACCAATCGGCTACCATATAAAGAGGAGGATCATTGACCTGTAAATGACCACAAACAGATATACTTTCTGTATTACGGGGAAAGATATTTGAAGTTCCTTCTGATTTGTCTATTGTGTCTCCATTTTGGCAAAGAGATATTTCGGTCAGGATTACTGTAAATTGGTCTGTGCCTGGAATGGGATATAGAAGAAAGAGATAGTACAGTCCCCCACATATACTCATTATCAACAGGCTCATTAGCAACATTTTCCATATATAGTTGAATATATTTTCTTTTCGTTGATCCATAAAAATCATCTTCCTTAAAATAATCTTCACCAAACTCTGTTTCTTAATGAGGATAGAGTCTTGATTTTCCTGGGATGCTTATTGCTCAAAGCTTATCAAAGCAGCGGGTCCACAAAATCAATCGGGCATAAGGGTTTCGTAAATTTTATTTCGAGTATCAATTAGCCAATCTGGTTGTATAGCAAAACCGTACATATAATTATCTTGAGGTTCGGAGATAGTTATTCGACCATCGGCTCCATTGGGAACCACATTTCCCCCAATACCAAAACCAGCAGAATATATATGGACAGGCTGACTACTTCTAGGGTCAATAAATTGTCTGCTGGGGCGCTCAGGATTTCTGGCTTCGGCTACATCAATAATCAACATGCCTCTTCCAAATACATCACCTGACAATTCAAAGGTGCTGATGTGTGCAGGCCCTCTGATTGCGGTTACACGAGAGGCACCTGTAACCGCAAAGAGGCTTACTTCTCCACTAAGCGAACCGCCTTCCACTGTGCCTACAGTAGCAGTTGAATTTGAATACGAATAGAAGTAACCACCCTGTCCAAGGTTTTTAAAGTTGATAGCAAATGCAAGATTATGACTCCCCCCAGTGCCATCATTCCGAAGTAAGATAGTTGGAGTATCGCTGTAAGTAAGTATTTCTTTACCAGCATCAAAGAGACCAACAAGAACACGATCTGGCAAATCACCGCTTTCCCGTCTATACCCATTTATAAATGCATCATATATACCAACTTCATATCGGCCCGTTATGCCAATATTTATGCCGATAGTTGTAATATTCTTAAAACGTTCACAGTAGTCACATCCGTGTCCGCTTGAGTCAGTGTGATTTAGCGGATTATTCCGCACATACCGATACCGATTAAACCCACCCGAACTGCTCGGATCAGGCACAATCGTATCCGGCGAGATGAAGCGGCCTAATACGGGGCTGTAGTACCGAGCATTGTAATCCATCAATCCGAATGACTTTTCGTTACGTTGAGAGGTAAAGCCAAAGTCGGTGGGAGAAGCGACATTGTTCGGCCAGCGTTCTTGTCCATAAGGCAAGTAGCGAGCTTCAGAGACAACAAGACCGTCTTTATCGGTTGTTAAGGAGGTCGAGCCTAAGTGGTCGCCATTAACATAGTATAGCGCATCACCCTGGCGGGTGGCAACTAATTTGTTGCCAAAGAAGTAATTTTTACGAACACTACTATTGACTAATACTGGCCCGGCACTGACCAAATCACTCCCGTTATCAACATTATCCCAGGCTTGCACCTGGAAGTAATAGTTGTTACCAATAGCCCCGGTAAAGGTGGCCTGCGTATCTGTAGTTTTGTTTTGCCATAAAGTCCAGGTTGGTTCGCCTTCTTTTTTAACATACACATCATAATCACGGATACCACTACCAGGCAAACCACTGCCCATAACCTCATCCAGGGCAGACCAGGATACAACAATATTTATTGATGCTTCGGCTGGAACCGTCACATTAACCGAGGTAGGTTTTTGGGTGTCTTTAATTACATTAAAGGCAATATAGCTGGGGTTACCAACCAAATCTTTGGCATTAATATTAAAACTGGTATCAAGGCTCTGGCTGGAATCGAGGTTGTAGCTCCAATTGAGGGTTGCTGGACCAATCTGGCCGCTCAGGTCTTCAGTAGTGCCATCGGTGGCAAAGATATCGGGGAAAGTCAGAGAATGTAATTCTACCGGCAGGGTAGCCTCGATATCAATACTCACATCAAGTTGGTCACTCATAGTTGCGTCTGGCCCATAGTAGAAGATGTGGTTACTGTTGTTGGTGTGCAGATTCAACGGGTCGCCTACGGCTGTCAGGGTCAGGTTAGAAAATGTGGGGCCAGTACTGTCTTTTTCAACCCGGAATACATTACTAAAGGAATTATTGCCAGCCCGGTCAGTAGCCCGAATGGTAAAGTTATCGACGACATCCTGAGTGCCAACGACAGAATAGTCGTGGGCATAAGGTGTAACTGTACTCTCCCCATCCAGGTAATCCAATGACTGGCCGTCAGTAGCACTAAAGATAGAAGGGAAAACCACTGTATCCAGACCAGAGGGGAAGATTAAGGGCTCATCACCAGCTTCAATGTTCAGGTGGAGTTCGCCACTGGAATTGGGGCCATAATAAAGGGTATCACTCCCTGTCAGATAGAGGTTGGTCGGTGAAGGGGTAGTATTAAGGCTTAGGGTTAGATTCTGCACAATGGGGTTTGTCGCATCGACCAAAACCCCGTTGGTTTCAACTAAAGTATCCGTATTCCCGGCTGAATCCCAGGCAGTTACCGTTACCCTACGCCAACCTTCGTTGGCCGAGGCATCGGCATACAAACCAGAGTTATAGGCATCGCCCCCAGAAGCTATTAAATCAATGGTTTTATCTATCCCAGTTTGAGGAAAATCGGCAATAGTGGCTTGGACTTGTTGCAAATTACCTTCAGCATCAATTGCTGTAGCAGCCACCTCTGTATTACCCGTTGGTCGAACATAAGCTGGGGTAATAGCCGTAACCTGTGGTACACCATTATCAATTGTCACTTGGTAAGGGCCAACAAGGGGACCAACGTTACCCACTCTGTCTGTGGTTTGGGCAGTCAAGTGGTAGGTTCCATTAGGCAATGAGGTTAGAACAATTTCCCACTGCCCCAGGGTGCCACTGCTGACAGTTTCAACAATAGCTGTTCCGCCGCCCTGTGGGGTGACGATAATCTCAACAATACTCAGGATTTCGGTGGTTCCCTTTACTGTTAAGTCAGCACTTTGTTGGGCGTGGGTATCCAGTGGCCAGGTCACTTTAACTTCTGGAGCGATGAAATCCAGATAAGGTTGCACAAATTGCCCACCCTGATTAGGGGTTGGAACAGCATCATCCTCAGTGGTAAAGGCGACAGGAACCACAGCTTCTATAGCACCACTAGCCGGGGTTGGCCAGCTTCCATTCCAAACGCCGCTAGGGCTTTCTGTTAGCAAAAACTGGTTAGTTAGAACATCAACCTTAACCCATTGAACCGGGGCACCGCTGACACGGGTATGGGCCTGTAAGGTGACGGTTGTATTCAGTCCAATATCAGTCGCTGGGCTTAAAGAGGCGTGGGGTAAGATAAAGGGGTCACTTCGGCTTAAGCCCATCTGACAACTATTAGACATGACACTTTCATTGCCAGCCACATTCTGGCCTGTAACCGCAATGGTTTTTAGTGAATCATCAATCAGGGGTAACATCACTTGCCATTGACCATTATGAACAGGCACAACATCTTTGGCGATACCATCAACGTATAATACTACCGCAGTGGTGTCTGCTGAGGCGGTGCCGTGAGCCAGGGCGGGGGCAATGCTAAACCAAGTTGGGTCAGGGTTACAGACCAGGGCGGGTGGGGTAGCCGGGGCTGCACTTAACAGTTCTAATTGGGCAGGCGTTGTGTTGATGGGGCCTCCGGTATCCAGGGTAAGGCTTAATTGATAGGTGTAAAGCCCATCAGCCAATGAGCTATCTGTCCACAATTCAACATGATTATTAACGGGGGTATTGCCACTGATAATTTCCACGGGTTGTCCATCTGGGTCTGAAATTGTTAAATCCCATTGCACCACATTAGCCCCAGTACCCGCTAAGGCAGTTATATAAAAGTTCGTTGAGCCTGTGGTATGATTAAAAATAGCAGGGTCAGCCTGTACCAAAGCCAAATCAGCCGTGTTATCAACCTTAACCTCAATGCTGGCGGTCTTTTGGTTACTGGCCAGGTCAGTAACTTCTGCTTCAATGGTATTGGTAGCCAAAGGCAGGTTGCCACTATTGCCACGCCACTGTCCATCATTAATAGTTTGGTTAGAGACAATAGCTGTACCATTAACCTTAACCGTTAAGGCGGCCCCAGGTTCCAAATCAATAACTAGAGGGATATCGGTTTGATTGGTTACCGTTCCATCAGTCGGAGAGCTAATCGTCACCCAAGTATCGGGGTCAATGGTAAAGGTACTATCATGCTGACTTAGATTACCGGCTTCATCATAAACTTGGACCGTTATATAATGAATGCCTGGGCTTAAATCGGATGAGGGGGTGTAAGTCATATTACTTGTGGTTTTGCTGTCGGGAGTTATTAACTGACCATCAAGCAGCAGTTGGGTTTTAGTCAAATCAACACCAGCCTCAGCATCAGAAAAATCGGCTGAGATAGTTGGTTGGCTGGTGGTAAGCAAAGCCTGATCAATCGGGCTGACGGTGGTTATGCTTGGTTTAGTATTATCAAACTTAAAGGTGTATAAGGTTTCCCAGTCTGACCAATTTCCAAGATTATCTTCAGCCCGTAAGTTTAAGTAATAAATAGAACCAGAGGGATACGGGCCATTTGCGGGGATGTCTGTAGCTGATGTCAGCAGAGTAGCTGGGTCACCTGGATGAGGACCGTTAACGCTGGTTCCCCAATAAAGTTCATAAGTATCGATCCCACTAACATCGGTTGCACCTGGTGACCAAGAAAAGGCGGGGGTATTAATTTGATTTTGCCATAGGTCATTAAATATCTCACTGGGTAAAGTGGTTTCAACGGCAGAGGCGGGCAATTGGGGTGGCCCATCCTCTAATTTAAAGATGAAGAGTGTATCCCAATTTGTCGATAAATTCCCTGCCTCATCCTCTGTTTGGATGCGTAGATAATAGGTTCCTGGGGTTTGGGGGGTATCAACTGTATAGGCGGCACTGGTCACGGTTTCTACAGCAATATCCCCCTGCGGGTCATCGCCCCAATAAACATGATATTTAGCAATAGGAGAACCCGTTCCATCAGCACCGCTCCAGGTAAAGCCGGGTTGAACAACGCTAGTTTGCCAAACATCAGTAATGGCACCGTTAGTTTCAACCGCATTAGTGGGGTTGGTGGGCTTAACCCCATCATATTTGAAGGTGAAGACAGATTCCCAACCCGATTCATTCCCGGCCAGGTCATAGGTGTTAATTCTCAAAAAGTACGTTTCGCCTGAGGTGACTTGGGGTGGATCAAAGGTGGGATTAGATACATCACGCCAGTTGTTGACATCTTCTCCGTTTTCAGCGGTGCCCCAATAGACATCGTAACCATCTATGCCGTCGCCAATATCATAAACACCGCTCCAACTCAAATCAGGATCATTACACTCGTTTTGCCAGCGATTGCTGGAGTCGGCCACAAAATCAACAAAGCGAACATTGGCCTGATAACTCAATAGACCAACAGAGCCACCGCCGGATAAGGCTGTATCTTGGGTAGACATGATGAGATTGCCAGGTTGAATAAGATTACCTTCTGTGAGCGACGCATATACCTTGATACGCCCATTGTCTGATTCGTAAGCGGTAGTGTCTACACCTAGCCACACAATTTGATTAGGGTTAAGGGTAAAGTTATCGGTTTGGATAACCGTGCGGGTGCCGTTAACCCACTTAACCAGCGAGATTTGATTGGCACTGTTATCGGCTTCAATGGCGTACATGTCCCAGGAATTGGCTGTCACATCCTGTACAGAAAAAGCCAAGCCGCTTGTGCCATCATTGTCTTTGAAATACGTTCCGGTTGTAATTAGGCCAGTATGAATCTGTTCGGTGTTCAAATCACGGTGGAGCAAGTACCATTGACTTGGCGTTGTGGCCGTGTTGATTTGGGCTGCGGCGTAAGGTTTTTGCGGTTCACCACTACGCATTCCATCGTAAATATGCCAGCGACTATTATTTGAACCATTTGATACGGCTCGTTTCCACTTACCGTCAAAATAATCATAAGTGGTTGGTCCAATATCGCCACCTGAACCACCTTCACGGTTTAGAATGTGCATTGCGTCAAAAATAACGTATCCAGCTTGCGTACCACTGGAGTTAACCCGAAAATTACTACTAAACATTCCTACACCATTAACGTTGGACCAATCCATTCCCCTTGCATCTAATGATCCTTTGGGAAGGGCCAGATAGTGCCAACCTGCACTTAATGGAGGAAACGCATATGAAAAACTACTTGTTCGCCAGCTGGTATCCTTAAAGTGCAAAGCAAGAATGATCCTGTTAGTTGATTGTCCAAGGTAAAACGGAATAACAATCCAATCATCACTCGTCCAACGACCATCTGCAGTAAAATCTTTTGGAGCTGAATACTCATGCTTTAAATGAAAAGATACAAATCCGCCTGTTCCCGGAATATCGACCCGAATAGCCGAATCCCCTTCCAACATCCCTGATGACACTCGAGACATAGTTCCGTGGCCACTAATTTGCCACACTTCATCATTATCCAGATCAGCAAATTTCAACCAAGTCAACGCATCTGCCGCATTAACGTTTAACCCGCCGTGCAGATTAAAACTATCCTGAATTAATTGGTAAGAGTAATGACCACTGTTATCTGTACAGCCAGAATTTACCGAGGTGGGGTTAATTGGTGGTGTAGAGTCTACAGCCAGCAATTCGGTTGCAGAAAGGCGGTGGGCAGCGTAGTTGTTTGCCAGGGAAGGGGTTATCCACACCTCAAGTGGGGGTGTATTAGAAACATTTGACCTTTCTTTGTCAGCGGAGGATGAGGAAGTAACTGTTGAAACATTTCCATTAAGCAGATTAGTCATAACCAGTGGAGAACTTGCCTGCAACATTGGGAGTAACGGCGAGGCTAACCCGGCAAACCGGGCCGGGGTTGCTTCGGTGTTGGGTATTGTTGAAATCGCCAGGGCAGAATTATCCTGACTGGAAAAATCTACTGCAGCCAAATCAACCAAACCTGTGGTTAAAAACTGTTCTTCATAGAGTTTACCAATGTAGAGTGTCGTTATTTCAACACCGGGGATGTTATCAGCCGCCGCCGAAGGATTTTCAATCTTAAGCAGGCGGTTGCCATCGCCATCATAGACAAAACGGGTGGTATAATCTTGACCACCTCCATCGGTCCAGGTCACTTTTTCTAGCTTATTTTCTTCATTCCAATGTTGGGTATAGGTAATGCCATCCTCAGTGCGGGTTTCCATATTGCCGTTAGCATCATAGGCATAACTATTACTGCCTACGGCTGTCACGGCATGGGGGCGGACAGCGCCTGGGCCTGGTGCCGGATAGCTATAGTTCTGTCCATCGCGTGAGGTTATATTACCCATAGAATTGTAAGCATAATCTTTGGTGTAGTTCAGATTGGGGTCTGCTGTAAGGGGGTCGGCATCGGTTAGGCGGTCTAGATCATCATAAATGAATTTTTGTGAGACAGGAATAGTGTTAATCACCTCATCAATTTGGGTGATATTACCAACATTATCATATTGGTAGCCAATATTGAGTAATGAACCGCTATCCACCTTAATGTTTTGTAAACGACCACCTTGAATATTGGGGGCATAGTAATTGTAGCTGGTTTGTAATCCATTGCCCAGAGTGATGGTTTCCAAACGTCCTTCCATATCGTAAGCTGCTGGATTTATGTAGGTCGATAGGCCATTTAGAGTTTCCAGTGAGCCTCTGTTAGTAAAGGTATTAATTACCTCTTCACCATCAGGGTAAATGATGGATTTAATGCGGTCAGCAGCATCGTAGGTATACCGAATGGTGTAGGCATCGGTTCCATCGGGGTCAACACTGTTATCCAGCAAATCATAATCATCGCTAAATAACCGTGTCTCAAATTGAACCTGACCTCGGTTGGTATACTCCCAAGTCACCTGCCCTGCTTGATCAAGCATAGAGGTTCGGTAGCCTTTTAGGGTCATCCCATTGGCATTTGTGCCTTCATCATAAACATACTCTGTTACATAGGGAAGGACAGGGCTAGAAGGGTGAGGATAGTTGGCTGGGTTCATGGTCGTATCATACGTTTTAACAATCAACCGATTTAAAGAGTCATAATAAAGATTGGTCACTTGTTTTTTAGCATCAACTTGAGCAACCAAATTACCGACATCATCATAGTAATAATACCATTGGCCCATATCGGGGTCATTCATTCCGGTTTTGCGGCCCAACATATCATAAGCAATAGTGGTCTCATTGCCTGCTGCATCAGTAACCTTAAACAACTCGCCTACTGCATTATAATCATAGTTCGTGGTGGCGGGTACACCAGCGTCATATTCTGTAACATTTTCCAAACGGCCCAAAGCATCATAATCATAATCACGGTGATGATTATTGGCATCCGTTAACTTTTGATCCCAGCCTGTATACTCTACACGGGTTTGGGTACCATCAGGATAGGTGGTTAGGGTGGGTCGCCCCAATTTGTCATACACCTGAATAGTGGGTGACGGCCAACTGGGTGAATGGTAATTACCCGTATTAGCAGCCTCATAAAGATAGCTGGTTTTTTCAACCAGGCCCTGGGCATTATAGGCTTGATTGATAACCATTACCTTGCTGTTATCATCACTTTCACCCTGATTTTGGATTAGTTGCCCTAAACCATTATAAAATGAACGTCCGGTAATATATCCGGTGTCTGTCCGCTGTTGGGCGGTAACCCGATAGGGTGGGTTGATGACCCCCCCAGACAGATTGGAATAGCTATATTTCAAGGTGGGGTTAGAAGCAGAATCTCCGGGCATAAGTACCCTACTCAAACGCCCTAATGAATCGTAGTTGTAAGTTGTAGTTTGGTTATTGGCATCGGTTTCAGATTTAATAAGCCCCAGATTATAGTAATAATCAGTGATAACCGTGTAATCTTTATCATTGGTTACTTTGGTAACATAGGTATGGTAGGTAGGGTCATATTCAGTAATAACCTCATGCCCATTAGCATCTACTATTCGGGTTTGGTTCCCATAAGTATTACTATTAAATCCTGCTCCAGGATTACTGCCAGCCTGATAATAAAATTTAGTTAATACGTAATCAGAAGCATTGATAAAACTTTGGGTGGTGTTCAGGAAACCTTTTGTGGGATTAACATCGCTTAAGCTCCCGGGGTTTTGGTCGTAGTAGAAATGGGTTCGGCGTAATAGCTTGCCTTCATTTGCCATATCCTTAACCCGCACCTCTTTGGGTAACCCACGTATGGTAGCCCCGTGAATGTAGTCTGTCTCCGTGCGTACCTCGTTATTACTCACCATAGCCGAGGGATGTCCATAATTATAAGGCCAAGTCGTCGTATTATTATACACATAATCTGTCTGGTAACTGCTGTTATTCTCTAAAGTTTCAGTTTCTTTATTTTTTCTCGTCCAATATAAATCAACCTCTTCCCATCCAGCCAGATTAATTTTAGCATCGACAATTTTTTTGTCTACCCAAGTTGTCTCTAATACCTTTTGGATAACACCGTCAGCGGTTAAGGTACTTTTATAAGCAAACCCAGCCTGATTATGGGGCAGGTGACGACCACTCATATGGGTACGATAAAGGGTTGTGGTTGAATTTATCAGGGTTCCCATATCTCCCGCTTTGGCTTCTTTGGTCACTTCAGGATATCCAAAGAACCAGGGGTTATTAGCATCAATGCGACATAAACCTGTACCATATCCAGCATAATTTAAGGTCGATACCGGGGTGGCTTCATTGTATGTCACCATTTTTTGTAAGCGATAACGTCCAATATTAGGTTCATCATTATTACCACAAGATATATTGGTTTCCGTATCTTGATAGGTATACTTTACCACCCCACCATAGCCATTTTTGACTTCGGTTAAGCGACTAAAGTTCCAATTATGCCCACTGACCCCATTTTCATGACTATAGTTAAATTCCTGTGCGGGTAGGACGCCACTAGGCATATGCGGCACCACTTTTTCCAGTAACATATGGGCATTATTATTTTCATTTTGATCTTGCACATAACCTACATTTAAATCATATTGTCGATAGGTATCCCACGAGACTCCCCCATTGGATGATATCTCTACCTTAATATCAGTCACTCTATGTTTAGAGTAATGGGGGAATCTGGGTGACTTATCATCATCATACCCAAAAAATCGTTTTTCCCAATTTCCCATAGATGAATCACCCCGGGATTTAATTCGTCCAAACAAAACACGTACACTGGGGCTTGCCCCTGCCGCAGAAAACTCTATTGAGGCCGGGTATATCGCTCGATCATAGTTGCCACCTTCAGAATCATCGCCACACCTTACATTAGGTTCATTATCGTTATAATAAGTAATTTTTGCCTTATTGCCGTGGACATCAATGATGTCGGTCAGGAAATAGTTGCTAACACCTTCTTCGCACTTGTATTTACCAATTTTATGATATTGGGTCTCCCCAAAAATGTAATGGGTTCCATTCTGATCCCACACCTCCCAATCAGAATAACCCGTGTCCCAGGCATAGTCGGCAATACAATTGAATAGAGACTTTCCACTCTTTGATGAACATTTGTTTTCAAGGGTACTGTTTTTAATTTTCAAAAAAGATATGGGTTGGGTTTCAAAACCCTGGGTGGTTGGCGAATAAAACATCCAATGTTGTCCGCCCATATTTAACCACGGAACAGGAAAAGCATTGGCCACTGGCCCCCGACCAATTGAAGATAAGCCAGAAAGATTCCAGCCTAATCCATAGACACTGGCCTGAGTTTTATAATCATCATAGTCAATATCATCATTAGCTTCAGCATTATTCCGAATTGAATTAATGGTATCGCTGGAATAGTTTAAGCTCAAGGGCAAACTCAAATTGCCCGGTAATGGCGGTAACTCAATGGGTATATTGACTGTTGCTGTCCCAAACATATCAGAACTGCCAAAGTTGGTGGTTGAGGGTAAGGTCGCTCCTTCTGGGGCTGGTGGGCCACTTAGGGCGGCAATTCCAAACTCGGTAAAGTGATCGACTACCAATTTTAAGTCATTGGATTCGGTTACCACCCAAGAATCTCGTATTAGGTGCCATCGTCCGCCGCTTTGGTTTCTATAAAAGGGATAGATATTATCTTCTGATTTAGTATCAAAATCAACGTCTAGATAAGGAACTGTTATTGTTATCGGGTGATTGAAAGTCGTTACTGCTTGCGATGGAACGTCCTCTAAAGCGGCTTCCAGTGAAAACATCTTAAAGGGTGCAATTGTATTTGTAACATTGTCTGTCACAATATCCGTATAAGTTACAACAATTGTCTGGGTGACTGCACCTGACGGAAATTCAACCAAAACTTGACCATTTCCACTGGTCAGAGTCCCCCCATCGGGCCCAATAATCTGACGAATAATGGAAGGGTCTAATACTTCAATATAATTTCTTTTCTCAACCACTTCGCTGCCTTCAGTTCCAGTAAGGGTTAGGGTTACGGTATATAAATTGGGCAAATTGTAGGTGTGGGTAATGGTGCGGTTGCCCCCGTTTTCAGTGTGGGTGGTGCCATCGCCAAAGTCCCAAGTCCAGTCGGTGTAACTGGTGTCAGATAGGTTAGTAAAGGTGACATCCAAGGAGGCAGAGCCTTGAGTGGTATCAGTTTCAAAATTAGTTGGTTTTCCATCACCAATCAGACCAGCTTGTAAAACTGGAATAAGGGAGAAATCAGTACTCCAAACATCATAATTATGACCTTGGATAGCCAGTACGTTTGGGCCGGGTTGTAACAAGTGGGTATATGGTGTAAGGTCATAAACTACAGGCGTGCCCGCTTCATGCTCACCATCGGCTGGGGCATCGTAGGCGGTATTGCTGGCTTGGCTGGCAGCAACTTGGGTGCCATTGAGGTAGGCGATAAAGCCGTCATCATAATCTAGCACCAATTGTAAAGCAACAGGGATGTTAGTTAGGGTAAATGCTCGACGGGCAAAGACCGTCAGGTAGCCGTTGTTCATATCGCTCAATACAGTGGCATCATCACTGTCACCATAGCCAATGCCTGTGGGGCCACTTAACCAAGTGCTGTCATCAAAGCTCAGGCTGTTCCAATCGGTGGGGGGGGCTTGGGTGCCTTTAAAGTAACGCCACTCATCACCAATATTAATTAAGCGTTGTTCTTTAAAGTAACGTTGGGCATAAATTTCATCGTCGCTTTGCCACCAAACCAGCATACCATAGCCCAGGGTGGGGTGATACGTAATTTGGGGTTGGGCGGCATCAGTACCATGGTCAACCAGATTTTCGATGGAGCCGACCAGATTGCCATCAGCATCAATCCGGGCGGCGTGGATAATTTGGTCATTGGCCCAAGAACGCCACACTACAATATTTTCTTCTTGAACATTGTCATAACTGCTGGCGGTTTGGCCTTGATAGTCTCCACCGGGATATTCATAAATGGTGATCACATCACTTAATAGGGTACCATCGCCTTGCACCCGTCGAGCGTAAATGATGGTGTTGCCGCTACCATTGGCCCAAGCCACCAGATAGTGATTGCCTGCTTGATGATAGCTAAGGCTGACTTCAAAGGCTTGGTTTTGAGAACCGTTTATCTGTTGGGCAGCCCCCAATAATTGACCCGTGGCACTAATACGCTGAACATAAATATTGTCATTGCTGTTGTTCCACCCCCCCAGGCTAACAAATATTCATTAGCGGTGGGGTTGTAGCTAATAGCCACTTCAAGGGCATTGCTGGCAAATATTTCTTCAGTACCCAAGGTGCCGTCGCTGTTAACCAGGCGTCCATAAGCTTGCCCATTATAGGCCCAAACGGTTAACCAAGAGCCATCTTGACTATTGGCTGCAACCTCAGGGTATCTCTGATTTCCACTGGCATTGCTTACTACCAAGGCACTGCCTCGCAATCCGTTGCTATCAAGCCGTTGGGCATAGATATCATCATTACCCGCTTGGTCACTGTGCCACACCACCAGGGCTTGTTGACCATTGGTATTGTAGGCCACTCTGGGGTCATCTTCGTCGGCACTGCTCAAGTCGATGCCGATTTTGGCTCCGGTGGCTTCTCCATTTTGATTAAGCCATTGCCCATAAATGTCATCGGTGCCGTCTTTGTCTTCTTCCCAAACGGCAAAAAAGGCTTGGTCTGTGCTGTTAGTGGGGTTGGCACTAATGGCGGGGCTGTGATATTCGCGTTGGATACGGGACAGCACAGCCGCACTGCTAACACTGCCCAGGCTGCTGTTGCGTAACCGACCATAGATTGAACCATTGCCGATACGACTGTCTTCCCAAGCAATCAGGTATTGGCTGGCACTGCTGTTGTAGGCCACAGCGGGGAATTTCTGGTCATTGTTATCGGTGGCTATGCCTTTGGTGCTGTTTTTGCTGCCACTGGACGTAATCAGTCGGGCTTTAATGTCCCCTTCACCTTCATCATCCAAATCCCATACAGCTAGGTATTTGTCATTCCCGTTGCTGGTCAAATCAAAATAACCACGTGAGCCGGAGATGTTGCCTACAATGGTAAAGCTGCTGCCAAGTAGGCTCCCATCACTGTTGAGCCGTTGGGCGTAGGGTTTGTAGGTTCCATCGCTGACATGTTGTCGCCAAATGACAAGATATTGTCCACTGCCGCCATTGCTAATGTAAGCGACCTGAGGAATATCTTGGGCAGCACTGTTGGTGCTGATGCTGATTTCAGCCCCGCTCAGTTGACCGCTGCTATCTAATACTTGAGCATAAATATCATAGTTACCGTTGCGGTTGTCTTGCCAGGTGATGAGGTATTCATTGCTGTCATTGCTATGAGCCACAGCGGGCTGGCTTTGTTCGCTGCCGCTGGGGCCCACGGCTAAGGCAGCACCATTAAGGCTACCATCGCTGTTAAGGGTTTGAACATAAACCACTTCATCAAGGCCGCTGCTGATATTGTAGCTGCTGTAGGCCAGTAGATAGCTGTTGCTGCTGGGGTTGTAAACAAGAGCAGGTTGGTATTGCCCGCTGCTGCTGATGGCACTCAGGGCAAAGTCATTACCTATAGATGTGCCCGTGTTATCAAAACGTCGTCCGTGAATCTGGTGGTTGCTATGGTCATACCAAACTACCAAATAGTCGTTATTTGTGCTGTTGTAGGCTACGACGGGTTGGCTTTGATTGCCGCCCATACTGCTGAGGCTAATTTGGCTTTCATCTAAGCTGCCATCGGCGGCGATGTGTCGGGCATAGACTTCGCTTTCGCTGCCCAAGCCCGTTTCTTGCCAGACTAAAAAGTATTTGTTGTCACTGCTGTTGTAGGCCATATCAGCCGCACTAGCTCCCCCTTGCGGGTTAATAATAAAGTTGGGGTCGCCTATCAAGGGGTCTATCACTAGCGGATATTCGGCCTCTGCCAGCCACGCTTCTGGTACGGTCAGCCGGATTTTACTGTTTTTGAAGCCCATTTTGGCATACATTTCTCGGCCGTCGTTATCTCGTACTAAGGCTCCACTGTATATCAGCAATCCGGGGTCACTCTGGCCCCGTTTGCCTTGGGGGGGATAAAAGGCAATCCCTTGTCGATTGGAGAGGCGTTGTCCTTGCAGTTTGGTATCCACCTCAAGGGTAATCACCAAGTCGCCGGGGGTCGGCAGGGGGCGTTTGAAGATGAAAAATTGTTCTAAGCCACCGCTCAGGGCTTGGTATTCTTCGCTAAAGTAGTTATTACTGTAGTTGACCCGATTGCCTTCGCTTTTCATTGCACGTTGGCTCTCGTTGTACAGTACGTTTTGTCCCACTTGCACCCGTTTGAGTTTCAGGCTTAGTGCGGCAGTTTCTCCTTGATTGGTTTTGTTTTTGACTTGAATCTGTCCGTCTTGAGCTAACACGGCCTGATAATATTCGTCTTCGGCCTCCAAATGGTTGCCCACTGGACGCAGGCTATGACGCAGTTCTCGCCCAATTTTGGCGATTTCTTGGCGGCTGATTTCTAGGGCTTCTTGGTTTAGCCGTTCCTTTTTGGCTTTAATTAGGCTTATTTCGGTCTTAGCACTCAGGCCGTTGACCTGGGCTTCGAGTTGCACTTTGCCCACTTGCTCTCCAGCTTGCAAACGCACCACCGCTAGTCCGTTTTTGGTTTGCACCCGCTCCCGTTTTACTTTTAGCAGCCCTGCTTTGCTCACTTTTATTGTCACTTCTGTGCCTTCGGCTACCGGACGGCCCTCGGCATCGGCTACCCAGATTACCACCGCACTGCGGTTTGCTCCATCAGCAACCAAGCTAGGGTGGGCTGCTTTCAGCTTCAGGCTGGCGGCTGGCCCACTCTCCCGCTGGCGGATGCTTGGTTGGACTATGGCTTCTGTGGTTGCTTGGGGGGTTGGGAGGGCGGTGATTATCAGGCTGCTTTGGCTTTGGGCCACCACATTCTGGTCGCTCCCAACTATTTCTACTCCTAGATTTAAGGCACTGGCCGGGCTGTTGGCTGCTATTTGGAGTTGGTAGCTGATTTCTATTTCGGCTTCTGTGCTGTTGGGGATGTCCCACACCAATAAATTCAATAAGGGATTATGTTTCAAATCACCTTGAAGGTAGATGATACCGGCGGGTAATGGGGCTTGCAGTTGCAAACCACTCATTTCGGCTTGGTTGGAGTTGGATAGAGTCACGCTGACGGTTACCAATTGTCCGGCTTCAACAAAGGCCGGGGTGGTGTTCATCCTCAATTTTAGCTCTAACGGAATGGGGGTAGCGGTTTGAGTGGGTGTGGCTGCGGTTATTGTGGCTGTTGCTTCTAGGGTGGCGGTTTTGGTCGGGGTTATGCTGGCTGTTGCTTCTACAGTGGCCGTTTCGGTTGCGGTTATTGTGGCTGTCGCTTCTAGGGTGGCTGTTTCGGTGGGGGTTACACTGACTGTTGCTTCTAGGGTGGCTGTTTCGGTCGGGGTTACTCTGGCTGTCGCTTCTACGGTGGCTGTTTCGCTGACTGCTACAGTTGGGCTTTCGGTCGGTATGGTGGTCGCTGTTGATTCGATTGTGGCCGTTTCGGTTGCTTGGGCTGCTGTTGTTTCAGTTGCTGTAGCTTCGGCGGTTTCCGTTTCGGTTGCTTGGACCTCCGCTGTTTCTGTTACAGTTGCTTCAGTGGTGGCTTCTTCAGTGGCGGTTGCTGTCGCCTCTACAGTGGCGGTGGCCGTTGCTTCTTGACTGGGGGGATAATCAAGCTCTCGACCATACACCAATGTTGGTTGTACCATCGAAAAGACAATTGAGATGGTGGTTATAATTCGGATAAACTGTTCTAACGGTGACATGTTCATTTCTAATCTCTCTCCCTGCTTTGACAACAATCGGTTTCTATCTTTACTTTAACATAGGTTGACCTGCTCAGAGTCTCAATTTTTGGCAAATCGTCTCAATTTTGCCTTTTTTGAGGGGGCAATCTGCTCAAAAGCATATTTTTGTTGCCCACTCAAATTTACACGGCTCTAGTGTACCACAGAAACTTTGTTTTTTTTGTGAAGGTTTTGTGAAGGTTTTGTGAAGGTTTGTTATTTAACGTCATAAAATTACCCCGATGGGTTAGAAACTCAACAAAAGAGAGTTTTCATCTGGTGCGTGAAAAACCTCGCTTCATACGCAGTTCCTGAATGTGGTCATAATAATCAGCTTTGTATGAAAAATTGACACCGCATCATAATAGGGCTTGTTATTTTACCGTTTGGGGTACTATATCAGTTATAGAATTATTTGTTGGAAAAGCCTTAAATGCCGCTTCGCTTAGAGGGTTTTCCCGGCTTCTCCAATAAAGTACCCCTTTTCTTTGTATAGTTATCCTATACTGTTCCTATAGCCATCCTATATTTGAACAATAAATACGGGAGACAATAACTATTCAGCTATGCTATTCAAAGTTGCTGAAATGACGGTAATTAGTAATTATTATTTTTCTGGAACACTCTTAAATGTGAAAGTTTTGTTAACATTTTTCACAATTTTAAACAATCCATCTAAAACGACAAAAAAATAGGGCAATCCTTGCTTAATCTGTAACTATCAATCATAGATTGAAGCAAGGCATTGCCCTAAAAGGGTGTTGAATAAGCACCAACCCAAACAGATCGCAATAATGATCTTGAGGGTCAGTCGCTCTCCAACGATATTCAATCATAGAAACGAAAATTGAACCGTCTCCTTATCCACTTTCACTTTGGTGACTTTTAGCTCTGGTTTGGCCTTTTCTTTCTTGACCTTCCTAGTCCTCGGCTCCGGCAAAGTTGCCAAATCCAGACCATCCCAGGTCAGTTGAACGGCACCACCACCAACATCAAGTTGAACAATGTCGATGTTCGTCTCGATGCGTTGCGGCATCTCCGGCAATAACGTCGGTTGTGGATTGGGCACTGGCGTATTGATAGCCGCAATCTCCATTCCGCTCCACTCGACTTTACCAGAGCGTCCTTTGGACACCGCCTTCATTAAAGCATCCATCAGATTTCCGTCATCAACGTCCATCGCCGCCAGTCCTTGAGCTAGGTCGCCCTCTACCATCATAGCTGCTTTTAACTTTGCGGCGATTAGCTGCAAAGCTGTTTCTTGCCAACTATTTTCATAGTAGAGAAACACCACTCGCACGGGTCGGTCTTGAATCAACCGCCAACTGCGTCGGTCACGCTGACGTAAATCATTGATGCGGTACTCGATGCCCGTTTCAATCAAGGTAGGCAGTTCAACCAAATCTAAGCCTTCCTTCACCAAGCTACCATTACTCAACAAACACGGTTCTTGCCCTTGCAACCGACATCGCCGCACAAAACCGCGATACCACGTCTCCCGCTCATCTGGCTTGCAGGTACTCTGCCGTAGGATTTCACTGTAGATGCCTTTGGCTCTGAGTAACTTCTGCACCCGTCCTAGCCAATCTCGGCGATTAACCTGAGCAAAAAAGACTCCTACACCTCGTCCTTGAGCCAATTCAGACAGGATTAGCTCAATTAAGGCTTGGTCTTTAGCCAGGGGTTCCTCAAGTAGATCATCGTTGCTGGTTAGAATACCGTCGATGGTATAACTACCCAACACCTCCCCTTTGCTTTTGGCTTCCAGGGTCTCAGTCACCGGACAATCCACCCACCCTAATGAGGCATAGAGCCAAGTTGATAACAAACCCGGTTTGCCCTCTCTGGCTAGTTCTACCGCTGTGTCATACAGGTTGGTAATCTGACGCAGGCCATCTTCAAGTCGGTCATCCAGGGGGATGGGCAACCGCTCCTCTTGATACTCCGGCAGATGAATGTCCATATCAGCCAGTTTGATAAAGGTTGTGTTGTTCAACAACATCGTCACCATCCCCGGCGAAACGCCTGGTAACTCACGCACCCGCACATTGTCACGGGTGTAGCCGTAGGCACTGCTGTAGCTCTCACCGGCCTTGATTTTGGTGATAGTCTCTGACAGGCCGTGATGCTCAACAAAACGCTGCACTTCATGATGACCATAAAGCTGTCTTACCTGGGGAAACAAACGATACATCAAAAAGAAAATTGATGATGCTTTGCCTGAATAGAGCGTCCCCGTCATCGCAATCACCCTTTGTGCGCCCGATACCAAATCCTGAGCGGCATACCCGACATCAGTATCAGCCCCTTTGGAATGATGAACTTCATCAAGGATCAGATTATAGCGACCACTGTAATGCTGGTTGAGATAGTCAGCGATAGCTGCCCTACCACCGTAGGCAAAGGGGACTTGCTGCCACAAGGCGGCGTCACATTCAGCACACCGCTGTTTGAGCTTGCCCATCTGCTTGAGGCTGGTGTACGGGCCGCGTTCATTGCCGATGGTATGGCCACAATCAGGACAGCACAAGACCTGTTCCATTCGGGTTATCTCCTTCTCGACAATGCGTTTGAAGGGATAGGACGGGATAGTTTCCTCAACCTCAACCCGGTAGCTCATTCGCTTGCGTTGTTGAGCTGGCGCGTGTTGCCAGCGCGGGCCGTTCTTGGCCGTCTGGTAACTCATCACCAGGATGGTCGGATGTGGCTCGGCCATTGCTTGCTGAACATCCAGCACCGGCTTGGCGATTTTACGTACCTTACCTTGTCCATCTACTTGCCGCCGTTTCTCACCAATGATCCGTACCTGGATACCAAAGTCAGGCAGCACCTTTTCAGCCTCACGCTTCCACTTAGTCACCACCTGAGCGGGGCAAACAACCACCATTTTCCAGTGACCTTGACCGATTAAGGCCGCAATAGCCAGTGAGACCAAGGTCTTGCCACAGCCCATTTCGCCGTTCAAGATAACCGCTTTGGCCGTCTTGAGTCGGGTCGCCAGAGCAGCGGCTCGAACCTGTTGAGACGGCAGCAATCCCGGTTGGGGTTGCGCTCCCCCACTCGATTGCATCGGCAACTTGCCAGGCGCACGAACGCGGCTCAGTGTTGGTAGCCAGTCAGCCATATCCCGCTGTGGGTCGAACAAGGGGGCGTAGGTCTCGTCGATGCTCTGCACCAACACCGCTTGATGCTCCAACAGAAAATCGGCAAAACCCGCTTTGTCGTCCAGGCTGTTGTAGGTGCGGAGCGTCCCGTTCCTCAGATTGAAGGCGGTAATGGTCTGCACTAACTTCTCTCGTTCCCGGATAATTTCTTGCTCACCCTGTTCAGTGACCTCGCTTTCTTGGATGATTGTCACCTGCTTGTGGGTGCTGCCCTTGATCAGATACCGCTCATCCTCAATGTCAACCTCGGTGCCGTTGACGATGCCAGCGGCGATGACAAAGGCCGTATGGCCCGATGACAAACGCAACACCGGCTGAAACTGGTCAAAGGCCGTGCTTGTCTGCCCAAACAAAGCTGACCAGGCATCGCTGGTATGAACCCCGTCCGTCTCCACCTCATTAAGAACGGTATTGACTTCGGGAAAGCTGAGGGTAAAGTGGATGATATTGCCCTCGGTCGGGTAGCTGTAGTCAAACTCTCCGCTCTGTAAAACCGGTGGGCCATCTGTGACCAACGTTTCCAACTTACTGGCCGCAGAGTAGGTGTGGGTCAGCAGTTGATAGCGTTTGATCCCAAAAACAACCACTTGCTTGAAGCGGTCATACTCCGCTTGTGGAAAACGACGGATATTAACATGTCGCAAGTTGCCCACCAGCAATGAACAGAGGTCGTAGTCAAGAATCGTTTCAGGAATGACCCATACACCCAAGCCGCCTGACATCAACAAGGCCAGGTCGTGCCGGATATGGGTCACTTCCATCCGCTGACCACCAAGTTCCTGGTCGTATGGCGGATTATTAAACAGGACATTGAACTGTCCCTCCACTTCCAGAAACTCCCGTGCCCCATTCAAACAGTAGTCCAGTCGGGGTTTGGCTTGGGTGAAACGATCTGGGTGCAACTCATTGCCATACATCACCAACCCTAGATGGTTGCCCAACCAAGCCAACGGTTCGCCTGTGCCACAACAGGGATCGAGCAAAGCTCCAACCCGTTCGTCAGGCCCACGTATCGGAGTGATGATATTCTCGGCAATGGTTTCTACAATCTCTAACGGGGTGGGGTAAAATAACACTTTTGCTTTAGCCGCTAATCGGGCCATTATGTTTCTCCTCCTTTTCTTTTGCAATCATTGTTTATCGCCAAAAGAGGTCTGCCAGTTCATTAACAGCCTCTTCAACCTTATTCAGCTTGTCAAAGAGTTCAGTCAGGTCATCGTCAAAATCAGATAAAGTAACCTCCTCATTAACAATACTGCTGCTTAGGCCGTTTAGGTCAGTCACCACGTAGGCGACCTTGTTAGAAAAATCCAACAAGGATTGAATTTTTACCAGGTGTTTCATTGGATTCCGTTCTCCTTTCATACTTACTTACAAAAAACAATAACCCTCATCACATTCAGCATTTGCATCATCTATGAGTTGAGCTTCGCGACGGGTGAGGGTTTCAAGTACAGAACTTTTGCTTTAGCCGCTAATCGGGCTATTATTTCCCCCCCTTTTTTCTTTGACCAGCCGACCATCTCTGACCCAGATTTGCCAATACCGATGTCGGCCTGGCTTACACAACTCCTCATCTATGCGGGCCTGTGCTGCCTCCGGAGAGGAAGCCAATACGCTGATGATGGGGTTATGCCATTGGTCGGTCAGATAGTAACCAACATAAAATTTGTCATCACTGGCCTTCGTTTCGTAAAAATCAGTGCCTATGTCGATACAGACCTCCACCTCCAGGTGTTGCTTAATCAGATCTGTCAGAGCAACCAGGTCACCAAAGGCCGTCCAGCCGAACTGCTCAATCGTATAGGCATCAGCCGGTAGACAATCCCACTCATCGCTGATTTTTAGACGGCTGATTTGAGGCTGTGTCTCCTGAAAGTTAGCCTCAGTGGACATCCACAGCGACGATAATTCGGCTTTGGGGTGTTTATTCGGCCAGAACTGTTCAGTTGGCAACGATAGCCAACCGATGTTGTTGCAAATCCAAAAATCGCCTTGAGGGTCTTCAATTACTAGAAAAGCCGGGAAAGCCCCTGTGCTTTAGTGCCTAATAATACGTTAGGCTTGGGGATGAAAGGCCAGAATCTTAGCTTTATCATAAGCTCAATCCGGCTTTTCTTTAAGAAAAACCCC